>QFCH01001682.1_pt1 | contig 191466 bp, 203 predicted proteins | sample 5346071 | NCBI WGS metagenome assembly QFCH01 (sample SAMN09062255, study PRJNA434731) | Human gut metagenome, whole genome shotgun sequencing project. | isolation source: stool timepoint B chromium assembly | host: Homo sapiens | collected 2015
GTTAAATAGTTTATGATTGAGGCTGATAAGAAAAGTGCGACTGAGGGTTTACGTCTGATAGATTCGCATTGTCATTTGCACGATACGGAATTTTTTACGGACAATCGCGAGCAATTTTACAAAGAAACGGTCGAGGCGAATATTGGCATGATTTGTGTCGGTACTGATCAGCGAAGTAGCCGCCAAGCTGTGGAATTTGCCGCGAATCATGAGGTTACTTGGGCGGCAATTGGTGTTCATCCGCACGATACGAAAGATGGCTGGGGAGATGTCAAAACTTTGCTGGAGAACAAGACGGAAAATTCTCCGATTGTGGCAATTGGTGAGATTGGGCTTGATTATTATTACAATAACAGTCCGCGGGAAACACAAATTGAGGGCTTGGAGGCACAACTTCAAATGGCGGTTGATTACAATTTGCCAGTAAGTTTTCATGTTCGCGATGGCGCGAAGGATCAGCCGTCAGTTTGGGATGATTTTTGGCCAATTTTTGACAATTTTCACGGGCTTCGCGGTGTTTTGCATAGTTTTACAGATACGCGTGATAATTTGGAAAAAGGTTTTTCGCGAAATTTGTACGTTGGACTTAATGGAATTAGTACATTCACAAAGGATCAATTGCAAAAAGAATTGTTCGCTTCAATCCCGCTGGAGCAATTATTGCTAGAAACTGACGCGCCATTCTTGACACCAGCGCCGTTTCGTGGTAATATAAACAAGCCAGAATATGTGAGATTGGTGGCTGAATATTGGGCAAAGCAGCGAAATATTGATTTTGATGTTTTAAGCCAAGCTACTCTTCATAACACAAAAGAATTTTTTGGCATTTGAAAGTGGAGAAAATGAATAGTACGCCGGAATGTGTTACAAAAACACCTGAAATTGAAGCTCGCAAAGAAGAAGCTCGCAAAGAACTTGCCGCGATTTTTCCTGACGCCAAGAGGTACGATGATAATTCTGGGGTAAAGCCTGAATTAGGGAAGACTGCGTTTGACGTAAATAATCTTAAAGCGAATATCCCTAATAACGAGGCGGTTGATTTTTGTAAACAGGTGCTTGGTGAAAAAAAGAAGCCTACCGATCCTGTTGGGTCTGTGAAAGAAATTGGCAATAGGTTAACAGATCTTCGAAAAACTAAAGCTAACGAGGTGCAATAAGTGACTAAGTTTTTGAAAAAAGTACGAAGTTTGGTTTTTGCTGATGATAGCGACGCGGTGTCTTTATTGAAATTCCGTAAAAAAGATCGTCCATTAAAGAAATTTACCGAGCGCGAACTAATCCAATTGGAAAGTGAAATTGGCGCAACAATTTTTGGCGAGAAGCCAGCGTATGTTGCGCGACGAGAATTTTTTAATTTAGATAAAGATACTTGGATTTGGTATGAAGAAGTTGCTGATGGTAAGGGTGGTCGGCAAGAATTGACTACGCGCTATGAAGTTCAGGCAAAGGGAATTTTGAAGATTCAGCCGAATTATCGTTATAGCTATTTGGAGGGCGACGAGCTTCAGAATTTTGTCTTGGCAACTAAGGAATATTACGAGCGAGTTTCTCGGCAATTATATAAGAAAGATCCGCAAACCGGTCGGCCGCTTTGATATAATAAAAAAGTGAATAAAGACTATATCTATCTTGATCATGCTGCTGCCACGCCAATGGATCCGTTGGTGATTGAGGCGATGCTGTCATATTTTTCTGAAAAGTTTTTCAATCCGTCCAGTCCGTATGCTCCAGCAATATTTACAAAGCGTGAATATCAAGATGCAAAGGCTCGGCTGGCGCGCTGCTTGGGTGTGATGGCTGATGAATTGATAATGACAGCTGGAGCAACTGAATCTGTTAATTTGGCGTTCAATGCAGCAAGTGGCGTAAGTTTAATTTCGGCAATTGAGCATGATTCGGTGATTAATTCCGCAAAAGCGCGTTCGGAAGTGAAGCTAATTCCGCCAATGAAAAATGGACGAATAGACCCGAGCACGGTTAAAAAAATGTTAACGCCAGACGTTGGATTTGTTAGTGTTGCGCTGGTGAATCATGAGCTGGGCTACATACAGCCAATTGAAGAAATTGCGGAAATTGTAAAGGCTGAGCGACTCAGGCGCCAAGAAAATGATGAGCCTTTACCGTTGATTTTTCATACTGATGCTTCGCAGGCGGCGGCTTTAATTGATGTGAAGATTAAAAGGCTGGGCGTTGATTTATTGACATTATCTGCGGCGAAAGTTTACGGCCCAAAGCAGGTTGGTTTACTGTGGGTGCGACCTGGCGTTACGCTGAAAGCTAATATTTTTGGCGGTGGTCAAGAATTGGGGTTGCGCAGCGGAACTGAAAATGTTGCTGGCGTGGTTGGGTTTGCGACTGCTTTGGAATTGGCACAAAAACGACGTTCTGCTGAAGTGAAGCGACTGCGAAAGTTGCGGGAAGAGTTGGTAAAAGATTTGAGGCAGGCTTTTCCTGAGATGTTGATATCGTCAGATATGAAAAAAAGTTTGGTGAGTTTTTTGAATATATCATTTTCTGGAATTGACGCTGAAAGATTGGTGTTTTTATTAGAATCTCGTGGGGTTTTAGTGGCTACGGGTAGTGCTTGCGCGGCTAATTCTGGAACGCGTTCTCATGTACTAGTGAGTGTTGGTCTGAGCGAATCAGAGATTGACGGAAGTCTAAGGCTTACCTTAGGAAAGTTGAACAATGACGAGAACATAAAGCGAGCTGGCGAATTTATCATCGAAGCTGTGCAAGCGGAAATGAAGAGGACTCGTCGATGATCCATAAACTAGTTGGCTTGATGATTTTTGCTGCTTTGGTGATTTTTGGACTTAGCACATATTTGTCGCCGAATGATTTGGGAAAATGTCAAGGCGTGGGCGAAGGCGATTGCCGTAGGGCTGATGCAATAGTTGTTGTCAGTGGCGGTGATACGAATGCGCGAACCGACGAGGCTATTAAACTGTATAAAGAAGGCTGGGCGCCGTTGATTGTTGTGTCGGGTGCGGCGGCTGATAAAACTGGTCCATCTAACGCTAAGGCTATGTACCAGCGAGCGATTAATAGCGGCGTTCCTGAGAAAGCCATTGTTATGGACGAATCTTCCGAGACGACCAGGCAAAACGCCACCGAGGTGAAGAAAATTGTCGATTCGAGAAAAATTGAAGATGTGATTTTGGTGACAAGTGGATATCATATGCGTCGGGCGCAACTCGAATTTTCAGCGCAATTTAACGATGTCAAAATCCGGAGCCATCCTGTCGCTTCTGATAAAAACTGGAATTCGTGGTGGTGGTTGACGCCGTGGGGCTGGTGGTTGGCAATGGGTGAATTAATGAGAATTGGGCTATTCGCCCTAGGGTTGTCCAGATGAGTAAGAAAGTTTTTGTTGGGATGTCGGGCGGCGTGGATTCCTCCGTGGCCGCGGCACTTTTGGTTGAGCAGGGTTACGATGTGACAGGAATCTATATGAAGAACTGGTCCGAGGATCTGCCTGGAATGCATTGTCCGTGGGCGGAAGATGTTGCTGACGCCAAGCGTGTGGCGGTTGGCTTGGGCATTGATTTTCGAGTTTTTGATTTCCAGAAAGAATATAAGCAAAACGTTGTCGATTATATGATTCGTGAATATCAAGCGGGTCGCACGCCAAACCCAGATATTATGTGTAATCAAGAAGTAAAGTTTAAGATATTTTTGGAGGCCTCGTTGGCGGCTGGAGCGGATTATATCGCGACAGGGCATTATGCGCGTGTTGCTCACGAATCGTCTTCGTCGGCTAAACTGTTACGCGCTCGTGATGATAATAAAGATCAAACATATTTCTTATATCGAGTGACTTCGGAGGCTTTGTCAAAAACCATATTTCCGCTGGGCGATTTCACTAAAGCGGAAGTTCGCGAAATGGCGAAAGAACGCGGTTTGTGGACGGCTAGCAAAAAGGAATCAATGGGAATTTGTTTCGTCGGGCAAGTTGGAATTCGCGAGTTTTTGTCGGAATATGTTAAAACTGCGCCAGGAAATATCATTGATCAGCAAACGGGATCTGTCGTCGGTAAACATGACGGCGCAATTTTCTATACGCTTGGTCAGCGTCATGGGTTGAACGTCGGCGGTGGATTACCTTATTATGTTGTGGGCAAGGATATGGAGAAAAATGAGGTTTACGTGTCGCGCTCAATTGATAATGAAAGTTTGTGGCGAAAAGAACTTAGGCTGGCGGATATTCATTGGATTAATCAAGCACCGCATAAATATAAGGATATACAAGTTCGGCTGCGTCATCGAGGCGCTTTATTCAACGCGAAAATTGACGGAGATATTGTGCAACTTTCTGCTTCGGAGCGTGCCGTAGCTGCGGGTCAATCTGCGGTAATATATGACGGCGATGAATGTTTGGGTGGCGGAATCGTGAAAACAGATTGACGTTATGGGAAAAATAGTGTAAACTGTTCTAAAGTAAGGAATAATAAAACGTAGAGTTAAAGGAAGAATTAATTTTATGCTAGCAATTCGTTTGCAACGTTTGGGTCGCAAAAGTTATCCAGTATATCGCTTGGCGGTACAAGAAGCACACCGTCATCCATCAAGCGGTCGTGTAGTCGCTTATGTCGGTAGCTACAATCCACACACTAAAGAATCAAATATCCAAGTTGAATTGGCTCAGAAATATTTAGACAATGGCGCACAGCCAACACCACGCGTAGTTAAGCTATTGAAAGAAGCTGGCGTTAAATTGCCAAAGTGGGTTAAGGAAGTCTCAGCTGACAAGCACAAAGCCATCCGCAATCCAGAAAAGCTTCGCAAGAATCAACCAAAAGAAGAGCCAGCTGAAGAAGTAGCTGAATAATCTGTTGAGATTGATAATTTGATCTATAAACCCCATCTGTAAGGTGGGGTTATTTTATGGTATAATTACACTCATGAATGCCCAAAAAATACGTAGTAAATATCTTGAATTTTATAAAAAACAGGGTCACGCCGTTGTTGAGCGTGCGCCGTTGATTTTAACTAATGATCCGACGACTTTATTTACGGGCGCCGGAATGCAGCCGATGATTCCATACTTGCTTGGTGAGACGCATCCCGAAGGTAAGAGAATTGCCGATTCTCAAACGTGTTTGCGAGCGCAGGATATTGACGACATTGGCGATAATCGTCATACGACATTTTTTGAGATGCTTGGAAACTGGAGCTTGGGCGACTATTTTAAGGAAGAGCAAATTGGTTGGATGTGGACGTTTTTGACTGAGGAAATTGGTCTTGATCCGCAGAGATTGTATGTAACGTGTTTTATTGGTGCGCCGGAATATAATATTGAGAAAGATGTTGAAGCGGCTAAATTGTGGCAGAAAAAGTTTGCAGAAAAGGGCATCGATGCAAAAATGGCGGACATCGGTAGTGAAGAGCAGGGCGCGGCGCGTGGTGTAAATCCAGGTGAAAGAATTTTCTTTTATGACGGCAGCAAAAACTGGTGGAGTCGTAATGGCGGTCCAGAAACTACTCCGGTTGGTGATCCGTGTGGTCCGGATAGTGAGATGTTTTATGAGTTTGATTTCATTGAGCATGATCCAAAATTTGGTGAAAATTGTCATCCGAACTGTGATTGTGGTCGATTTATGGAGATTGGCAATAACGTATTTATGGCATATAAAAAAGTTGCTGAGGGGCAATTTGAGCCACTCGATAAGCCGAATATTGACCATGGATCTGGACTTGAGCGAATCGCGGCTGCAGTAAATAATGATCCTGACGTCTTTAAGATTAGCTTGCTTTGGCCGATTATTGAAAAGCTGCAAGATCTGAGTGGCAAGGATTACGCTTCACACACCGAAAGTATGCGAGTGATTGCTGATCATTTGAGGGCTGCGACGTTTATGACGGTTGATGGGTGTGTGCCAAGCAATAAAGAGCAGGGCTATGTGATGCGTCGTCTGCTCCGTCGGGCAATTCGTTATAGTTTTGACTTGGGGATCGAGCAGAATTTCCTGCAAGAAGTTGTGCCGACGATTGCTGATTTGTATGAAGCTGATTTTCCAGAGGTGAAGAATAGCCGCGATAATATAATTGCTGTCCTCGTTAAGGAGGAAAAAGCTTTTCGCCAGACTTTGAGAAAAGGTTTGCGACAAATGCAACGCTACATTGATGACGGCTTGACTGGTGAAGAATTGTTCACTTTGTACGACACTTTCGGTTTCCCAGTGGAACTCAGTACGGAAGAGGCGTATAGACAAGGAATTAAGCTTTCGGACAATTGGCGCGATGAATTTGCTAAGAAAATGGATGAGCAGCGACAGCGTTCTAAGACGGCTCGCAAGGGGCAATTTAGTGGTGGCTTGGAAGGTCATGACCCTATTCATCTGAAATATCACACGGCGACGCATTTGTTGGGCGCGGCGTTACGTAAGGTTTTGAATGCGTCAGATTTACAGCAGCACGGAAGCAATATTACCGCCGATCGATTGCGCTTCGATTTTAATCACGATAAATTGACGCCAGAAGAAAAACAGGCGGTTGAAGATCAGGTTAATGCTTGGATTGATGAAGATTTGCCAGTTAGTTTTGCTGTATATCCTACAGGCGAGGCGCTAAATATGGGTGCAATTGGCGCGTTCGGCGAGCGTTACGGCGACGAAGTTAAGGTATATTCCATTGGCAAGGATGATAATGTCGTTAGCTTTGAAGTTTGCGGCGGTCCGCACGTCGAGCATACTGGAGTTTTGTCTGAAGATGGCAAGCGATTCAAAATCACCAAAGAAGAATCTAGCTCGGCTGGAATTCGTCGAATCAAGGCTGTTTTAAGATAGATAATTAACTGTTGCTCTAAAATCACAAGCGTTATATAATATTTCTTATATGGCATTGAAAGACATGTTAAAGAAGTCTGATAAAGATAGTCGCGAACTATTGGTTAGCTTAGATATTGGTACGGAGGTGGTTAAGGCATTAATCGCTGAAGTTGAAGATGATGAGCTGAAGATTATTGGTGTTGGTCGAAAACAGCAGGAAATGGGCGATATGCACAGCGGTGCGATTGCTGATATTGCTGGGGTTGTGGCGAATTGCGAAGAGGCTCTGTCTGAGGCTGAAGATCAAGCTGGCGTTCAGGGCAAGCGGGTCGTTATTGGCATTGCGGGCGAGTTGGTCAAAGGTGTTACGAATACTATTCGCTATCGCAGGCCGCAGCCGAATAAGCCATTAGACATTGCCGAGATGGAGTTCATCATTGAGAAAGTTCAGGAGCGAGCTCAGGGAAAGGCTCAGGCTCAAATTGCACTAGAAACCGGCAATGAGGATGTTGAAGTGAAGCTGGTTAACTCGGCGCTGGTGAGTATTCATATTGACGGATATAAAGTTTCGAACCCGATTAGTTTTCAGGGGCGAGACGTGGCGGTGCAGATTTACACGGCGTTTGCTCCGATGGTTCACATTGGCGCGCTGGAGAAAGTTGCAGACGAGCTCGCGCTGGATTTGGTGGCTGTGGCTGCCGAGCCATTTGCGGTGAGTAGGAGTGTTTTGGGATCGGATACGGATAGCAATTTCACGGCGATTCTAGCGGACATTGGTGGTGGAACGACGGATATTGCAGTTGTTAATGACGGCGGAGTCGAAGGCACAAAGATGTTTGGTATTGGTGGACGAAGTTTCACTAGGACTATTGCGGCTGACCTGGATTTAAGCTTCAAAGATGCAGAAAAGTTGAAGTTGAATATTGATAATGAGAATTTGAAGCCTAGCGTAAAGAAAAAAGTTGACGCGGCGATCGATAAGACTTTGGAAGTTTGGCTATCAGGTGTTGAATTGGCGCTGAGCGATTTTGATAATGTCGATTATTTGCCGAATAGGATTTTACTGTGCGGCGGCGGATCGAGTTTGCAAAAAATTACTGAAGCCCTAAAAACTCGACGCTGGCCAGAGGATTTGCCTTTTACTAAGAAACCAGTAGTTCAATATATCAATCCTAGTGATATTACAGGAATAGTTGACGAAACCGGAGACATTAGCGATCACACATTTGTAACTGCAATGGGCTTGTTGCGAGTTGGATATGATACAATTATCGGTAGTCAAGACGGTAATAGTTTAGTTGAAAAAGTAAATAGGTTGTTAAAGATTTAAAATGAATAAAGACGTTATTTATATCGATGTAGAAGACGACATTACGACGATAATTAGTAAGATTAAGGCGTCGAAAGAGAGGATTATTGCGTTAGTGCCGCCTCGAAGAATTGGCGTTTTACAGAGTGCAGTCAATATTCGATTGCTGGCTCGGGCAGCAACTTCGGCGGATAAGAGAATTGTATTAATCACGAATGATTCGGTTTTGGCTGGATTGGCGGCAACGGCGAAAATTCCGATCGCAAAAACACTTCAGAGTAAGCCGGAAATTGCGGAGATTCCAGTCCTGAAAGTTGATGACGACAATGATGTGATTGATGGCGGTAAGCTGGCGGTTGGAGATATGGCGGATTCCGCGAAAAGATCAAAGAAATCCGATGAAGACTCTGCCGTAGATAATGTTATAGCTGACGCAAACAAGAAGGAATCTAAGGGGTTGGATTCTCTGAAAAAGATGGTTAAAAAACCAAAAGTCCCTGATTTTAATACATTCCGTAAGAAGTTCTTATTGATAGGCGGCGGTACCTTACTTTTGATTGTATTTTTGGTTTGGGCAATTTGGTTTGCTCCACATGCCACGGTCGTTATTTCAGCAAAGACTACTAGTATGACAGTCAGTGATACCGTCAGCTTGAATGAAACGGCCACTACAAGCGCAAAATCTAATGTCATTAAGTCTGTAAAGAAAGAATTAGCAAAGGAAGTTAGTGTTGAATTTTCTGCTACGGGCAAGAAGAATGTCGGAGAAAAAGCTACTGGAGTGGTGGTTTTTAAGAATGTTTCCCCAGATAGTGTTACTATTTCAGCTGGTACAATTTTGAAAAATAGCGGGCTATCTTATACTTTGAATTCTTCTGTAACTGTTCCAGGTGGCTCTTATCAGCGTAATTGCCCTGGGTATATTTGTCCGGGATCTGCTTCTGGCGTAATTACCGCCAGTGAGGGCGGGGCTCAGTATAATGCGGCAACTGGTAGTATGAGTATTTCGGTTGATGACATTTCTGCGTCGCTACGGTCTGCTACTAGCGGCGGCACCGATAAAACTGCGACGGTTGTGACGGCTAGCGATATAGAATCGGCAAAAAGCAAGCTGAGCGAAAAGAAGGTTGATGGACTAAAAGAGCAATTGTTGTCATTATTCGGCGATTCGGCAACGGTTATAACGGAAAGCTACGTTGAAAATCGATCAGATCCTAGCTCGAGCGTGGCTGTGGATGGCGAGGCGACTGGAGTTGTGACTCTGAAATCAACAATTACCGCCAGCGCGTTAGCTATTGATAAGAATGAGCTAAAGAACTTTGTGGAAGCAAAGCTTAAAGAGGAGATTTCTGGCAAGAAGTCGCAGAGAATTTATGACAATGGAGTAAGCAAGGTTGCGTTCTCACAATTTTCTAGGGCGCATAATACACAGACTGTGCGCTTAACTACGAATGGCAAGGTTGGCCCAGATATTAAAGAAGCGAACGTAAAGGATCAGGCCAAAGGCAAGAGTTACGGAGAAGTTCAGTCTGCTATTGAATCTATCGAAGGTGTTGAGGATGTCGATGTTAAATTCTCGCCATTCTGGGTTAAATCTGTTCCAAAAGATGTCAATAAGATTAATGTCGAATTTAAGATAAAAGATGTCAAGTAAAAACTTTTTAGCGCTAGATGTTGGATCGCGGCGAATTGGCTTGGCTATGGCGGATTCGCAAGTGAAAATTGCCGTACCGTTTGGTTGGTTAGAGAATAATGAAAATATTGTCCAGGAAATAACAGAGCTAGTATTGAGGCACGATATTGATACGATCGTAGTGGGCTATCCGCGAAATCAATCTGGTGAACCAACGAAGCAAACGGAATTTGTGGAAGAATTTGTTAAGCAATTTGAAGACATTGAGCTTGATACTGAGATTGTTTTTCAAGATGAATCTTTAACAAGTGTGCAGGCTGAACAGAGATTGGGTAATAAAATTAAAGATAAGGGCGAGATTGATGCGGAGGCTGCTAGCATAATTTTGCAGGATTTTTTGGAGGAGAATTATGAAAATTCGTAAACGACGTATTTGGCTATTAGTGTTGTCAATAGTTGTGGCTATCGCTGGAATCGGCTCCCTTGGGGCAACAGTGTGGTACAAACAGATGCTTTCTCCTGCCGACGTAAATAGTCAGCAAGCTTTCAGAATTAATATTAAAGAAGGCATGGGGTCTAGTGATATCGCCAAAACTTTAGAGGACAATAAAATTATCAAAAACTCTTTAGCGTTTTCTATTTACACAAGGATCCATAATTCGGCAAGTAAATTCAAGGCTGGCGTCTATTCTGTAAAATCTTCGCAATCTGTCGATGAGATAATTAATCATTTGACCAGCGGTAAAACTGATGAGATTGCTATAACATTTTATCCTGGATCGACTTTGAATAAAAAAATGAAGAATTCTGACGGCAGAGAAGTTGAATCTGTGTTGCTTAAGGCGGGATTCTCGGATGATCAGATAAAAAAGGCATTTGCCGCTAAGTATGACAGTCCGGTTTTTGCAGGTAGACTAGAAAATGCTGGGCTTGAAGGGTACATTTACGGTGAAACATTCTATATTTCCCCAGACGAAACTGCAGAACAGGTTTTGCAGCGCTCAATTGATCATCTGGAGAAAATTGTTAAGAAATATAATCTGGAGGAGAAATTTAAAGCTCGTGGGCTGACCTTATATCAAGGGATAACACTAGCGTCGATTATCCAGCGCGAATCGATTGGCTGTGGGTCTGGCGTGAAAACTTGCGAGGATCAGCGTAAGATTGCTAGCGTATTTTACAATCGCTTGAAGGCCAATATGCCGTTGGGCTCTGATGTAACATATCAATATATTGCTGACAAAACAGGGGTAGAGCGCTCGCCGAACCTTAAATCGCCATATAATACACGCATTCAAAAAGGCTTAACTCCTGGACCAATCGCTTCGCCTAGTTTGAGTGCGTTGAATGCCGCTGCTGACCCGATAAACTCTGATTATCTATATTTTCTGAGTGGCGACGATGATATTACATATTTTGCAAAAACCAACGAAGAGCACGAGGCTAATGTCAAGGCTCACTGTCAAAAGAAGTGCCAGATTTCTTGACAAAAACGCATTTTATAAAATTTATTGACTTTATTGTCAATGTTGTGTAAAATAGATGTTAGATCATTTGTCTAATTTATCAACAGTGGTGAATTACGATAAATGACCTGCCAAAATTGTCGCTACGGATATAGCAAAACTAATGTAGAATAATAATAATCAATTAGGTCGACAACATATCCTGTTCTATTGCGAGAAGAAAGACAATTTGGTAGAGGTGCTGATGGTAACATCAACACAAGGAGAACGATTATTCGTAACCATTTTACATCTCTTCGGAGTAAAAAACGTAAACTGCAATCATTTGCAATCTACGGTGGAATATTTTTATTGACTATATCATTTTTGGTCTACGGTAATAGCGGTAGTAATGTATCCGCTGAAAGATCAAAAACTTTGGCATCATCTGAAACTACTGGTGTCTCATCGGTATCTAAGTCTGCTAAGTCTAAAACAGCTTCAGTAGATGAATTAACGGCAGCTAATGCTGTGACTAACTTGGCGGAAACGGCGGAATTGCCTTCGGCTGGTGACTTGCGCGAATCTGAAACTTCACTAACAATTAAGAAGAATCTTTCTCAGAATGATACAGAAGTTATAACAAAACCTGACATTGTTAAGCCAGACACTTCGGCGGCGCGTGGTATTTCATCTTACGTGACTAAAGAGGGTGACACAATGGAGTCTATTGCTAAGAAATTTAAGATTTCATCTCAGACACTTCGTTGGGCTAATAATACAACTTCGGACGCTGTAGAGCCGAATAAGACTCTAGTTGTGCCTCTTGTTGACGGTGTTGTTTATACTGTTAAAGATGGTGATACTGCCCAATCTCTGGCAGAAAAGTATAAGACGAACGCTGAACGTGTTGTTCTATACAATGATATCGATGACGGCGCCAAGCTGTCTACTGGCTCTAGGATTGTGTTGCCTGGAGGTGAGCTTCCAGAAAATGAGCGACCTGGTTATGTTGCTCCACGAAGTAGGCCTACTGCTACGAGAGCAAGTCGAAGTTGGTTGACTGCTTCTGTCGGCAACCGCTATGCGGCGGGTAACTGTACATGGTATGCGTATGAGCGTCGTATGCAGCTGGGTCGTCCAATTGGTAGTTTCTGGGGTAATGCTAATACTTGGGCTACAAGTGCTCGTGCCGCTGGATTCGTAGTTAATAATACGCCAGCGCCTGGTGCAATATTCCAGACTACTGACGGATATTATGGTCACGTTGGTATTGTTGAGCGAGTTGAAAACGGTGTGGTCTATGTTAGCGACATGAACCACGCAGGCTATGGAGTTATTACTCATCGGACGCTTAATGGTGCAAGCGGCTATCTATATATCCACTAGAACTAGTTAATATTAGCACCTCCGCTATCTCTCGGGGGTGCTTTTTGGTATACTAAAGATATGTTTGTAGATATTGCAAAAGTTTTAGTGCGCGCCGGTAGAGGCGGTAATGGTGTAGTCAGTTTTCGTCATGAGAAATATGTCGATAAGGGCGGTCCCGATGGCGGCGATGGCGGTCGTGGTGGTGATATTGTTTTTTTGGCGACAAAAGATCTTAACACGCTTTTGAATTTTCGGTATAAGCCGGAGCTTAAAGCTGAAAAGGGTGGTGATGGTGGCAAGCGTAATAAACGAGGAAAAAGTGGTGCGCCGCTAATCGTTAAGGTGCCTATGGGCACCCTAGTGAAGCGCGACGGTATGGTAATTGCGGATTTGACCGAAGATCAACAGCGGGCAGTGGTGGCTCGTGGTGGAGACGGTGGATTTGGAAATGCGCACTTTACGTCTAGCACGCGCCAAACGCCTAAAATTGCTGAACTTGGTGAGGCTGGCGAGGAATTCGAGGCAGAGTTGGAATTGAAGTTATTAGCCGACGTTGGTTTGGTTGGCTTTCCGAACGCTGGTAAGTCGACGTTCCTGAGTGTGGTTTCTAATGCGCGTCCAGAGATTGCCAATTATGAATTTACGACTTTGACGCCTAATCTGGGAGTGGCTGATGTTGATGATGGGTCGATTTTGATCGCTGATATCCCGGGGCTGATTGAGGGCGCATCAGAAGGTAAAGGTTTGGGCGATCAGTTTTTGCGTCATGTCGAGCGAACAGCTGTGTTGCTTCATATGATTGATGTGTATAGTGATGACCCGGCAGAGAAATATCAGGCAATTCGTCGCGAGCTGGAAAAATATTCTGAATCATTGGCGGAGCGCCCAGAGATAATAGCACTGACCAAATGCGAAGGCTTGGATGATGAGATTATTGCTATGCAGTCGACTGCCCTTCAAAAAGTAGCTAATGGCGCGCCGGTCGTGGCGATTTCTTCCCAGACACACGACGGAGTGACTGAGCTTCTACGAATGTTGCTTGATGAAGTTGCTGGGTATCGAGAGCGTGAAGCTGAAATTGTTGATGAAAAAGAGGAAGACTTGCCGACAATTTCGTTGGACGATCAGGTCATTTCTGATGCTTGGTCTGTAAGGCGTGTTTCTGACGCTGAATCTAATGAGGCTGATGATGAAGATGGGAAGATTGAGTTTATTATTACGGGCGCTAAGATTGAAAAATTTGCTCGTCGTACCAATTTTGATCAGTTTGAATCTGTTAATCGCTTACGAGATATTATGCGAAAAATGGGAATTACTCACGAATTATTGCGTCAAGGGGCGATTGGTGAAAGCTTGATTCAGATTGGCGAATCTATGCCGTTTACATTGGTCGAGCAATAGATTCTGCTGGTGTAAATTAGCGTGAGCTTGATGATATAATATGAATATGGCGCAAACATTTTTCTTCTACGATCTTGAAACTAGCGGTCTTAATCCCAGGCAAGATCGAATTATGCAATTTGCCGGTCAGCGAACCGATATGGATTTGCAACCAATTGGCGAATCATATAATATTCTCATGACACTAAATGACGATACGCTGCCGAGTCCTGATGCGTTGATGGTGACGGGCATAACGCCGCAAAAAACTGTCGAAGAGGGCTATACTGAGGCTCAATTTGCGCGTATGTTAAGCGAGGAAATATTTACGCCTGATACGATTGCTGTTGGATTTAATAATATTCGTTTTGACGACGAGTTTATTCGTCATTTGTTTTGGCGAAATTTTTACGATCCATACGAGTGGACCTGGAAAGATGGTCGATCCAGATGGGATTTGTTGGATGTGGTGCGCTTGACCAGGGCGCTTCGACCTGAGGGAATTGAGTGGCCAATTGACGATAAAGGTGAACCGAGTAACCGCCTGGAGCTCATCACGAAAGCTAACGGAATAGAGCATGAAAACGCCCATGACGCGCTAGCAGACGTGACGGCGTTGATTGCTGTGACTAAATTGATTAAGCAGAATCAGCCACAAATGTACGACTATTTGCTGAAAATGCGCGATAAGAAATTGGTTCAGAAACTGGTGAATGTCGATGATAAAAAACCTTTTGTTTATGCGAGTGGTCGTTATGACAAGGAATTCGCCAAAACGACCGTGGCTTTTCCGCTAACCACGAGTCGAAACGGTGGCGTGATTGTTTATGATTTGCGATATGATCCGACGCCGTTTGTTGATCTGGGCGTTGAGGAATTGTCGGCGAAGATATTTGCAACGTGGGAAGAAAGGCAAGCTGAGGATTTCGTTAAATTGCCAGTTAAGGAATTGCAATATAATCGTTGCCCGGCAGTTTCGCCACTTGGCGTGTTGACTCAGGGCGATGGCTGGAAGAAGATTTCTCTGGATGCAGAAACTGTACAGAAGCACCAAGATATTTTACTTGCTCATCCAGATTTTGCTGAAAGGTTGCGTAGTATATTTGAGAATAAGCCAGGGTTTAAGAAGGCGACTGATCCAGAAGCGCAATTATACGATGGTTTTTTGGATAATAGCGATCGAGTTCGCGTTGAAGCTGTGCGTAATGCCGGTGAGCGCGAGTTGGCTGATTTTCATCCGGATTTCCAGGATGAGCGATTGTCGCCACTATTGTTGCATTATAAAGCGCGAAGTTTCCCTAATTTGCTTAGTGAAGATGAACTGCGACAATGGGAAGAGTGGCGCAATGAGCATTTACAGGCGCAACTGCCGCAATTTATGAAATCTTTGCAACGATTGGCGCCTAATGCGACCGATGAACAGCAGTTTATTTTGCAAGAATTGCAGTTATGGTTGGAATCAGTCTTACCTTCTGTTGACGCCTAAAATATGGTTATGATAAAATTGAAACAATTAGATAAAAAAGTGGAATATTAATTAGGTAATTTAATTTAAGGAGGGTGGCTCTGATGTCATTTAAGAGTAGGGGTCATAAACTATATGTGGGTGTGATGGTATTTATTTCCATGTTCGCACTTTCTTTGTCTGCAATATTAGCACCGTTAGCCAGGGCGGAAAATACGCCGCTGTATACTTGGAGGGATATAACCATACCTGGACAGGGAGATATTTCGGAGTCGCGCGTTAGTCCTGACGGATCAAAACTTTTTGTCTTGCGTAGAGATTTAGCTAGCGGTAGTGCTAACCTTCTGGTCTCTGCGAATGATGGCGCAAGCTGGAGCACTTTCGCTGCACCAGAGGGCGCGAATGGACTACTAGTTAGCTCCGATGGCTCTAAGTTGGTCGTAAAGGGGAAGTATGGTGAAAATGCCATCTATGTTTCTACCGATGGTGGTCGAACTTGGGTTAAGCGTAATTCGTCTGTTCCTTATACTGCGCATGTATTGATGAGCCCAGACGGCTCCACGCTGGTCATGTACTTTGAACATAGTCTCTATAATGATCCTATGGCAGTATCTACTGATGACGGCAATACTTGGGTTCCAAAGGGAGATGAATACCCCGACTATGTCTTTAATGGCGGAAAGATGGCTCGCCGGAGTAACGACGGTACATTACGACAATCTACCGACTATGGTATGACTTGGTCTACAGTTGGAAGCTCTATTGATCGTACCAGCTTTAGTCCTGACGGTAAAAGCGTGTTTGACGGTTTTCGCACGTCTGTAGATGGTGGTGTCAACTGGAATCAGCTGCCCGAGTATCCTATAAACGACATACGCGATGTCGTGTTGAGCGGCATTAGTAACGACGGTAAAAAACTATTTGCTACATTTGATGGCACCCCAACTGTACCGGTTTTTGTATCTTCAGATGGAGGTAAAACTTGGCAGAAATGGGGTGACGAGGGGGTTTCTTTCTCATCCGTTTCTATGTCTGCTGATGGTTCTAGAGTATTCGCAACATCACAATTTACAGATCCAGATTATAAGTCCGTCTATCGCCTAGCAATTCTACCAAGGCCTCAGCCTGTAACTCCCGGTGGTACTGGTGCAGGCGGAACTATCATTCCATCAACTCCTACCACTCCATCCACAGGCTCTGCGTCTTCGGGTGCTTCAGTCACTGCATCATCATCCGCTTCCATTAAAAAACCAGAAAAATCATCAAACCTTGCTGAAACAGGAGTTTCTGTTTGGGTAGTTGGTGGGGTAGCTGTTATAGCTGTCGCAACTGGTGTGTTGGTGCTGAGAAAACGGCTGTAGATGTTATTGTCAGTCTCGCGAGCCTCTACACTTCGTTGACTTTTGGTATATGGTTATGCTAAAGTTGTGGTAATAGCTTTGTGTAGTGAAAAAAACAAATTGGAGGGGTAATGTTAACTAAGAGTAAAAAATACATAATGCATAGGGGGATGCTATCCTTAATATTTGCATTTGCACTATCAGTGTCGGCGATCCTGTCGCCTTTGGTTAGGGCAGAGGAGTCTCCTAGGTATACGTGGAAGGATATAGTTATACCGGGGGATGATCGTCTACAAGACGTGAGCATTAGTAGGGATGGGTCAAAAATATTTGCCCTACGTAGAAATTATGGAACTAATAAAGCCAAGCTTTTTGTGTCTTCAGATGATGGGGTGAGTTGGGATAGTTTCAATGCTCCGGACGACTCAGGTAGCCTTACGGCAGTGAATGTAAACGGTTCCAAGATAATTGTAAGTGATGGTTCTACAAATAACATATCAATTGACGGTGGACGTAATTGGACGGTCTTGAGCAATAATTCAGAGACTGTATATATGAGTCCTGATGGTTCTGTTTTGGCTCGGTGTGGTCGGTGGGGTGCTCCTCCTCTTTATATTTCTACTGATAACGGTCAGACATGGGTCCAGAAGGGGAATAAGTGCCCTAGTAGAATATTTAATGGTGGGAAAATGGTGCGCAGAGATTATACCAGATCTTTTTTGGAGTGGTCGACTGATTATGGTGTGACCTGGTCGGTCATTAAAGAGGAAGCAGTTCAAGGTGTGGCGTTTAGCGATGATGCTAATAGTATGACTGATGGCTGGAATATGTCTTTGGATGGAGGTGCCAACTGGTCTTTAATCCCACAGTACCCTCAGGTAGGTAGTGATTTTGCTAATGAGATAAATTATATCAGTAATGATGGTAAAAAAATAATAGCTACACTACAGCCTGCTTCTCCGGACGACTTCCCTGGACCAATGCTTACGTCGACTGACGGCGGTAAAACTTGGCAGAAATGGGGCAATGAAGCTTTTCAGACTCGTAATGGCGATAAGGTTGCTATGTCAGCTGACGGTCGCAAACTGTTGGCCGTGTCGCCAGATCATAATATCTATCGCCTAGCAACTCTACCAACGCCCTCGCCTGTAACTCCTGGCGGTACCGGCTCAGGTACGAGCGGAGCTGCCACTCCATCCGCAGGCTCTTCATCCTCAGACACTTCAACTACTGCGGCGTCGTCATCCGCTTCCAATAAGAAATCAGAAAAACCATCAAACCTTGCTGAAACAGGAAACTCTATTTGGCTAGTTAGTGGGTTAGCTGTTATCGCCGTTGTAGCTGGCGGATTAGCGCTAAGAAAACGACCGTAAAATTAACTCATAGACGGAGCGAGCTTTTGAGATTCAATCTCATCATGAGGCTCGCTCTTTTTCATACTGGAAAGTAGATAAATTGATAATAAAATAAGCTCGCTTTTTTGGTTTGGTGTAAAATAGCGGATTTTTCTGTTGATTCGTCGTTGCGCGATTTCGCTGGCAATGTCAATGGACTTCCAAAATATGGCAGAAAGTGATTTTCTGATGATAATTGCCAGCGGTATGATAATTACCCAGAAAATAATCATTAAAATTGCTGGAAGGTTGATGTTTGTGAAGGGGATTTTCCCTAGAAAAAAGAAGAAAAAAAGCTGGTCAATAACAAAAGGTGCGATTAGTATCGCTCCGAGTGTTATAACTAAGTAAATGCCCAGCTTTCTCATAGATCTAACTGTAACAAATAAGATATTGACTTGCAATCATAAGCGTAATGTGTTTTAACTCCGATTTATGCCGACGGTTGGGCTGGAAAAAATTGTCAAAAACCTGTATAATATAGCGGTTATGACAGAGGTAATTCGTGTTAAAGGTGCTCGTGAGCACAATCTGAAAAATGTAGATATTGAGATTCCGCGAGATCAGCTGGTGGTGATTACGGGGCTTAGTGGTTCTGGGAAATCCAGCCTGGCATTTGATACAATTTACGCCGAAGGTCAGCGTCGCTACATGGAGAGCTTGAATTCTTATGCGCGTCAATTCTTGGGTACGATGGATAAGCCTGATGTTGATTCGATTGAAGGGCTTAGCCCAGCGATTTCAATTGACCAGAAGTCGACTAGCCGCAACCCGCGATCTACCGTGGCTACGGTAACAGAAATTTATGATTATCTGAGGCTTTTGTTTGCGCGAATTGGCGTGCCTCATTGTCCGATTTGTGGTAATGAAGTGACGCGTCGCACGACCGAGGTGATTATTGACGAGATTCTGCGACAATTTGTTGATAAGCGAATTCTGCTATTGGCGCCAATTGTTAAGAATAAAAAAGGTGAGTTTGCGCATATTCCGGAGCAATATCAGCGGCTTGGCTATGCCAGGGTTCGCGTGGATGGCGTGGTGTACGCGCTGGATGAATTTCCGGAGTTGCAAAAAAGTTACAAGCATAACATTGAGCTGGTGGTTGATAGGTTGGCGTTGACGGCGGAAATGCGATCTCGATTGAGTCAGAGCGTTGAGCAGGCGCTGGATTTGGGTCAGGGAGTTATCGAGGTTTTGGACGCGGACAGTGATGAAGTGAAGACATTTTCGCAGAGATACGCTTGTGTTGACCATCCTGATGTCGATATTCCAGAGCTGGAGCCGCGACTATTTAGTTTTAACGCGCCGCAAGGAGCTTGTCCTGTATGTACGGGTTTGGGGTCGAGGTTGGAGGTCGATCCAGAATTGGTCTTTAATAACAATTTGACAATTTCCGAAGGCGCGATTCGACCTTATAATCGAATGAATTCTGACGCTTGGAATATGAAGCGATTGGCGTCTGTTGCTGAAGCTCACGGATTTAGTCTAAAAGTTCCCGTAGGCAAGCTTTCTGATGATGCTAAACATAAAATATTATACGGAACTGGCGACCAAAAATATCGCGTTGATTTGGGTGGCGGTCGGCATTACGATACGACTTACGAGGGCGTTATTCCTAATCTGGAGCGACGCTGGAAAGAAACTGATAGTGATTTTATGCGACGAGATATTGAGCGATTTATGCGCGAGAGGGATTGCTATGCTTGTAAAGGTGCGCGCCTGAAACCTGTGGTTTTGGCGGTGACGGTTCATGAATTGAATATCGTTGACGTGTGCGATTTGAGTGTTGATGACGCGTTGGATTTGTTTGACAATAAGCTTCAATTGACCGAGCAAGAAATGACGATTGCTCGCTTGATTATGAAGGAAATCAAATCTCGTTTGGCATTTATGAGTAATGTTGGGCTGAACTATTTGGAACTAAGTCGAGCGGCTAACACGCTTAGTGGTGGCGAGGCGCAGCGAATTCGCTTGGCGACGCAAATTGGCGCTGGGCTTCAGGGTGTACTTTATGTACTGGACGAGCCGTCAATTGGACTTCATCAACGTGACAACGACAAGCTGATTGATATGTTGAAGCACCTTCGTGATTTGGGCAATTCTGTGCTGGTGGTTGAGCACGACGAGGACACGATTCGCCAGAGTGATTTTCTGGTTGATATGGGACCGGGAGCTGGTGTGAATGGCGGTCAAGTAGTGGCAATGGGGACGCCTGAAACTGTTGCGAAAAATGAGAATAGTATAACGGGTCGTTATTTATCTGGGGCGGAAAAAATTGCTGTTCCGAAAAAACGCCGCAAAGTCGTGAAAGATAGAAAGTTGATTGTTCGTGGCGCTCGCGAAAATAATCTTAAGAACATTGATGTGGAGTTTCCTCTGGGCTTGATGACTGTAGTGTCTGGTGTTTCTGGTAGCGGAAAGTCGACGCTTGTGAATGATATTGTGGCGCGGGAACTAGCGGCGGAACTTAATCGCGCAACGACGGCGCCAGGATTGCACCATGCTATAGAAGGCGTGAATCTGCTTGATAAGACTATTGTCATAGATCAGTCGCCAATTGGTCGAACACCGCGCTCTAATCCAGCAACATATACTGGGATTTTTACGCCGATTCGCGAACTTTTTGCTAGCACACCCGAGGCTAACGTCCGAGGCTATAAGTCTGGGCGCTTTAGCTTTAATGTTAAGGGCGGTCGCTGTGAAAATTGCCAGGGTGATGGTGTGATAAAAATTGAAATGCACTTTTTGCCGGACGTTTACGTTCAATGTGACGAATGTCACGGCAAGCGTTATAATCGCGAGGCGTTGGAAATTAAGTATAAAGACAAGACAATTGCTGATGTTTTGGATATGACAATTGATCAAGCGGCGGAGTTTTTTGATAGCGTGCCGAATATTGCGCGTAAACTTCAGACGCTGGTTGAGGTTGGGCTTGGCTATATTAAACTTGGTCAGCCGGCAACTACTTTTTCAGGCGGTGAGGCGCAGCGAATTAAACTGGCAACGGAACTCTCCAAGCGCTCCACTGGAAAAACTATGTACATTCTGGACGAGCCGACCACTGGGCTTCACTCTGCTGATGTAAAGCGACTGTTGGGGATTTTACAGCAATTGGTTGAGGGCGGCAATAGTATGATTATTATTGAGCACAATTTGGATGTCATAAAGTCAGCTGACTGGATAATTGATATGGGTCCAGAGGGCGGAATTGGTGGCGGTACGGTTGTGGCTTGCGGTACGCCTGAAGATATCGCCAAAGTGCCAAATTCGTTCACTGGCAAGTATCTGAAAAAGATGCTTTAAGGTTATTTTTTACGCTTAGTTTTCGAGAGAAGAACCGACAATTGTTTTCTTAGTAAAGCGCGAGTATTTGGCTGTTTCAAAGCGTGAACAGCCATTGGTGAGACAGACAGGAAGATGATGAGTATAGCCGCAACTTCAATATTTACGCCTGCTTTGGTCAAAAACTCGCCGGCGTAGAAACCCAGATAAACGAATGCTGATGACCAAAGAAATCCACCGATAAGATTGAAAGTTAAGAAAGTTTTATAGTGCATTTCACTGGCGCCGGCAACGATTGGGGCGAAGGTTCTTACAATTGGCACAAATCGAGCCAGGACGATTGTCGCTGAGCCGTGTTTGTCATAAAACTTTTCCGTTTGCTCCAAATATTTTTTCTTGAAGAATCGGGAATTTTCTTTTTCAAACAGCTTGCGTCCAACTTTATGACCAAAACTATAACCAACGCTGTCGCCCAGCACTGCCGCTGCAAAAACCAAAAGCGCAAAAATATGAATGTCAATGTGCTGAGAATTTTGCTGAACCATATATCCAGCGGTGAAAAGTAGACTGTCGCCAGGTAAGACGAAGCCGATTAGTAGACCGGATTCCGCGAAAATTACTAATAAAATTGCCAATACGCCGAAGCTAGTTATCAAGTGAATAAAAGATTCCATATCTTAATTATAACATAATTAGCGTATGCAGATTGAGCTATTCTTCAATAAATCCGCCAGATTGTCGCGCCCATAATTTTGCGTAAACGCCACGTTTTTTATTGATGAGCTCGTCGTGCGATCCATCTTCGACAATTTTCCCATTTTTCAGGACAATTATACGATCCAGCTTAGCAATTGTAGATAAGCGATGGGCAATGACAATTGAGGTTCGATTCTCCATCAACGTTTCCAGAGATTTTTGGATCAACGCTTCTGACTCAGAATCTAGCGCTGAAGTCGCCTCGTCGAGGACTAGAATTGGCGCATCTTTCAGGATTGCTCTAGCAATTGCAACTCGTTGTCGCTGTCCGCCAGATAATTTGGTTCCGCGCTCGCCAACCATTGTGTCAAAACCGTCTTTAAGTCCAATGATAAAATCGTAAGCGCCAGCTTTTTTGGCGGCTTCTTCAATTTCTGCGTCCGTTGCATCAGGTCGACCGTAAGCGATGTTTTCGCGCACGGAGCGGTGGAATAGTAATGGCTCTTGCGGTACGTAAGCGATTTTGGCGCGCAGGCTTGCTTGGGTGACTTCGGAAATATCTTGTCCATCGATGGCAATTTTTCCCGAGTCAATGTCGGCGAAGCGTAATAGCAATTTAGTGAGCGTCGTTTTTCCGGAACCGCTCGCTCCGACCAAACCTATTTTTTCGCCCGGTTTAATATCCAGAGAGAAGTCGTGGAATAGAGTGTCGCCTTGACCCTCGTCGTGCGTGAAAGTTATTTTGTCCATAGAAATTTCGCCGTTTGTAACTTTTAGCTTTGAATCGCTTTTATCAATCAATGTCGTTGGCGTTTGTAAGATTTCTACCATGTCATTTGCGTTGCCGATAATTCGGTTGTAATTGCGCATAATTCCGTTCATGTTCCACAACTCATGTGCGACACTTCCAGTGTAGGTGATAATAAGATAAACGGACGCCACGGACACCAAATCATTCTGAGCTGCGTACACTGCGAAGGCGATTGCTCCAATTTTAATAACCATGTTGATTGACGAATATATAGTGCTGACTTTTAAGAATCCGCGCATTACGTCGAGACTTGAATCTCGCCAAGAGTTGACGGTTTTTGTGAAAAATTTCTGTTCCATAGCTTCGGCGCCAGATGACTTGACCGCTAGAACGTTTGAGATTACGTCGGCTAATTGTCCGTTCAATTTATTGCTGGATTTGGCTTCTTTTTTTGTCAATTTCGCCATTGGCTTGGATCCATAATAAACGACGATGCTGAAAACAATTGAGAAGATTAGTAAGAATAACGCGTATTGCCAGAGGAGAGTTGATAGGACAATTATTGAACCGACCAGTGAAACAACTAGAGGCAAAACTGACCAGATTATCGTGTCCCAAAAACTTTCTACCGCGCCGACTAATTTATTTGTTTGGCTAACGAGCGACCCGCCGAATTTATTTGAATGAAAGAATAATGTTTGGTTGGTCAGTTTGCTGAAGCATCGAGCGTATAAATCTCGTTGCATGGCGGTTTCGAATGTCCAGGCGAGATATAAAACTAATCGCCAGCCGATGACGCTAGACCATAATCCACTGACGCTATATAAAGCAATTAGTGTCCATAGATTTTTTGCGTCGTGCAGTTGATCGTGTTGGATAATACTAAGAAGCTGAGCAATTATGAGCGGGCCGACAAAAATGGTAACCACGAGAGTCAGCATTGCAAAAAATATTGCCAAGTTTCGGCGGTGTTTGTACGGCTCTGACGTCTTCCAAAATAGACGAAATATTTCTTTGCTGTTTGGTTTGTTTTTCAAATCAATTCCTTTCGATGATAAATTAATATTTATAAGCTGCGCAGAAAACTGAGCGTTCTTAATTATTCAAAAATGTATATTAGAGGAACTCGCCATCGGGAGTTCATAGACTTTGATTATTATAGGGAATATATAGATATAAGTCAATTTATGGAGCAAAGGTCTTGTTTATTTATTGTAAATACTTTACAATAGGAACATGACGCAAATTGTTAGGCGATCGACAAAATACACGAATGATGTGATGGCGATTTTAAAGAGTAAGCATCATGCGACGAATGCGGAAATTGCTCAGGAATTGCGGAACATTCATCCTGAAGTCAGCGACACGACGGTGCATCGAATAACTCAACGCCTGTGTGGCGACGGGATGATTGGTTTGGCGCCGCCGACCAAAAAGGGTTGCTTGCGATATGATATTCGTAAGGATGATCACGATCATTTTGTGTGTAGTGACTGCGATGGCTTGATGGATATTAAAATTGCCGATGAGATGAGAAAGCAAATTGCGCACGAAATTAGCGATTGTTATATTGACGGCCCGTTGGTTGTGACGGGAATTTGTAAAAAATGCCAGAAAAGGAGGAAATAATGGCTTTATATGAAATTACAACGAAGCAAGAATTTGAAGATAAGGTGCTGAAGAGCAACGGTCCTGTGCTAGTTGATTTTTGGGCGCCGTGGTGTCCGCCATGCCGCGCAATGGCTCCGCTTTTGCATCAAATTGCTGAAGAAACAGAGTTTGATATTGTTAAGGTTGACACTGAAGCGAGTCAGGAAAATGCGCAATTGGCTATGGAATATCGCGTGCAGGGAATTCCAAATATGAAGATTTTTGTTGGCGGCGAGGAAGTTGCTGAAATGATTGGCATGAAGCCAAAGCAGACGTTGATTGACGCTCTGGAAAAAGCTGCGAAATAAAAAATAGAAGGGGGATTTATGAAAGGTTTTAGTGGAAATATCGAAGAGCTTACGTTAGAAAATGATAATTTTCGTCAAGTTCTATATACTGCGAAGCATTGTCAATTGGTGTTGATGAGTCTGCCTGTTGGCGGGGAAATTGGTTCGGAGATTCACGAGGAGAATGATCAATTTTTCCGATTTGAGTCTGGCGAAGGTAAGGTTTTGATTGATGGCAATGAATATGCTGTTTCCGACGGCAGTGCTATTATCGTGCCGGCGGGAGCTGAGCATAATGTGATAAACATCGGTGAAGAGCCACTTAAGCTTTATACTATTTATAGTCCAGCGCATCATAAAGATGGAGTCGTTCGAGCAACTCGCGAAGAAGCGGAGGCTAACGAAGAAGATTTTGACGGTGTAACTACCGAATAAGCTGTCGCCAAAGGAGAAAGTTCCTGCTAATTATGTCTCACAAAGGATCAATCGCCGACGAGATGTTTAGTTCATTCGGACGGGCAATTTTTCGTGGAGCTGCGTGTGTCGTATCGCTAATTTTTAGGATTGTACCGCAGAAGGATCGCGTGCGGGTGATTGTTTATCGTGATGATGGTAGGATTTTATTAGTTAGAAGCCGCTTTAGTCGTCAAGAATGGGCTCTACCGGGAGGCGAAGTGAATCGTAATGAGAGTTATGAGCAGGCTGCCGTTAGAGAAGTCTTGGAAGAGGTTGGATTAAAGATACATAATCTGCGATATCTCGGAAAAGCTAATTCTCATGAATCGTATGCCAAATTTTCAGTTCGAGTTTTTGTGGCGCACGCGTTTGATTATGACATAAAATGCAACTTTGAAATAATGGAAGCCCGGTGGTTTAATATAGATCATCTTCCTAAAGAATACACTTTACTAACCAACTCTTTATGACATAATTGTAATATGGAGGATATATTTGATATTATTGAGAAAAGTAACAATTAATTTACTTTATCAGTGTTGATAATATAGTAAAATTGATTAACATAAGAAGGTGTTTTATGAAGTATGAAGATATTAGATTAAATGTTTCAAATGATATTATTAGTGATTATAAAGTATTCAAAGGAATAAAATTATATTCTGAAATGTTTAAAGCAGAAGATGGAGAAAAACTCATTAATAAAAGAGTGTTTGTAACTCCAAAAAGAAATTATGTATATTATGAAAGGGCAGATATAAATTGGAATTATTGGTCAGATAAAACAAAATATGACTCGAGTTTTGATTTAAGTGATAAAAATCATAATATAATATTTGAAGTAACATCTGAATTGGATGATTTCTCAAAATACTTAGATGAAGAAATAATCAAAAAAATTATAATGAAAGAAAAAAGAGAAGAGATAGTAGAAGTACTAGATATTTGAGACTGTGTAAAATTCTGTGTATAGAAACCTCCTGATTATGGTTAAGAAAAACTGATCAGGAGGAATTTTATGCCATAAGAAAGCGATCAGAAATAAAATCTCTAAGATGTTAATTGAAGAATATGAAAATACATTAGTTTTAAATAAAATGTTAAAATAATTTAGAAATAATTGAGAATAAATATATTCCTATATACGAGGCTTGTGGACTTGCCGCCACGTCTGGACTTTGCTAGAAAATGGCATCCGCGCTTGTTGGCTCAAATGCCGAATGTGCGATTGATTATATTGGTTGGGTCTTATGCTCAGAAATACTATTTGAACCATCGCGCTGAACGTAACTTAACAGCAACCGTATCTAATTTCGACGCATATTTACCAGATTATTTTCCGTTGGTTCATCCATCGCCACTTAATATTGGTTGACGTAAGCGTAATCCATGGTTTGAAATAGATGTTGTGCCGGTTTTGCAATCTATAGTTAGGAAATCGTTGTTGTAATAACAATAATTTAATATAGATTATCTTTCTAAAGAATACTATGCTTTGTATGCTAATAAGCATCAGTAGGCGGCTCTGCTTTTATGTATAATATGAGTATGAACAATCGACAAATTTCCCAGCTTGAAATAGTAAAGGCTAAAGTTCGTCAGTTGCTGGGCGGCGACACTTCGGGGCATGCTGATGATCATGTCGAGCGAGTGGCGTTGCTGGCGGAGCGTTTTGCTAACGAATGTAGTGAATCGGTGAACCTGCAAGAAGTGTTGTTGACGGGCTGGCTACATGATGTCGATGATTATAAATTAGTCGGTAAAACGCAGGCGGAAAAATTGACGAACGCAGTAGATATTATGGCGCAGGCAGAGATAGCTGATGATTTAAGTCAGGTTGTGCTGGAAAATATTGCGGCGATTGGTTATAGCAAACGGCTGAACGGCAAGCAGCCGCAGCGGCTGGCGGGGAAATTGGCGTCTGACGCTGATATGTGTGATGCTATTGGTGCGGTCGGCATTGAGCGGGCGTTGGCTTATGCTTGTCATCACGGCGGTCGGATTTTTGATCCTAAAGTCTGGCCGAATGTCAATCTGGCGGCGCACGAATATAACGCTGATGGCAATACGCATGATACTGACGGATTTATCAATCACTTCTTTGAGAAGCTGCTGAAATTGAAAGGTTTGATGTTGACTGAGCCGGGACAAATAGAAGCGGAGAATCGTCATCAAATTATGGTTGATTTTCTTCGCGCTTACTTCCGCGAGAAGAATGCATCTGACTGGAGTGAGTTTTTGGAGGAATATTTGCGTAGTGTTGATTAAATATTGAAGAATGGTCAGCTTTCGCTTTTTATTGACCTGATCAGTGCTTTGTAGTTATATGAAATTATGACAAAGTATAAAATTGAACGGATTTATGAGTCGACCGCGTCGGACGATAGTTATCGTGTGTTGGTCGATCGATTGTGGCCGCGCGGAATTAGCAAAGAGCGAGCCGCATTGGATGAGTGGAATAAAGAAATTGCCCCGACTGATGAATTACGCAAATGGTTTAATCACGATCCAGAAAAATTCCCGGAATTTTCTCGCCGTTATATGAAGGAGCTAGATAATAATCCTGCGGCTGCCGAAGCAAAGAATAATTGGAACAAACAATCTGCAGTTACGCTGTTATATGGCGCCAAAGATACGGAACATAATCAGGCGATAGTTCTCAAAAAGTGGTTGGAAGATTAGTCAATCGTTAAAAGAATGCTTGCATAATTGGCGTGTTTAGATTGTAATATATTTAATGAATCAAGCATTTCAAGCTAAGCTGAAAACTTTGCCGCGAACGCCCGGCGTTTATTTTCATAAGTCGGCGAGCGGCGAGGTAATTTATGTTGGTAAGGCGGCGGTTCTTAAAAATCGCGTACGTCAGTATTTTCAAGATTCGCGCGGGCGAGATAACAAAACTATGGCACTGGTGGCGGAGATTTTTGATACTGATTGGATTGAAACTGAGAGTGAGGTTGATGCGCTGTTTTTGGAAAGCGAGATGATCAAGCGATATATGCCGCGATACAACGTTCTGTTGCGCGATGATAAGTCTCAGATGTACGTTCGGATTGATATGAAAAGCGATTGGCCGACGGTCAGTTTTACGCGGAATCCTGCCGATGATGGTGCGGATTATTTTGGTCCATTTTACAATGGTTTTGCGTTAAAAAAGGCATTGCGCTATTTGAGGCGAATTTTTCCATATCTCACTCACCAAAGACGCCCCGGGCAATCAAAGTTGGATGAGGATTTGGGTTTAAGTCCGAAAATAAGTGATGGTTCGGACGCGTATAAAGCTGGTTTGCGTAAATTGATAAGTTATATTAAGGGAAATCGCAAGGCTATTGCTGTGGAGCTGGAGCGTGATATGAAAACGGCTGCGGGACTTCACGATTTTGAGCGGGCGGCAAGTCTGAGGAATAAGTTGCACGCCATGCAAGAGCTTCAGCGACGCGTTATGTTTGGCGACAAGGAATTTTTGGATATTTCAAAAGACAAGGCACTGGCTGATTTAGCGAAACTACTTGGCTTGAAAAATATTCCAGTGCGAATTGAGGGCTATGATATCTCACATATGAGCGGACGCCAAGTCGTGGCGAGTATGGTAGTTTTTACGAATGGTGCGAGCGATCGTGCGGAATATCGCAAATTTAAGGTTAGCGAAAAAAATGACGACACTGGAAATATGTACGAGGTGATTTTTAGGCGACTTGGCGAGCGAAATATCAAAAGCTGGGGTCGTCCGGATTTGTTGTTGATTGACGGCGGAAAGGGTCAACTTTCGGCGGCGATTAAGGCAAGGGATGAGCGCGGAATAAAATTGCCGATTATTAGCATCGCTAAGCGCGAGGAAGAAATTATTATTCATAAAACTGGCTCACAAATTGATGTAACGCGCATTGAAGAGTTGCGAAAATCTATTCATCAGGATGTCGCTATTCACGAAGACAATGATGTGTATGTGGTAAATTTGCATCCCGCTCAGCGCAACGCAGGATCTCATTCAAAGAACTTACGAGGCTCTGCTATTGATGACGATTCCAGTCGGGACAATTTTACAAAAAGTTCTATTGCTACGACAGACATTGTCAAGCTTTTTCAGCGGATTCGTGACGAGTCGCACCGATTTGCTGTGAGCTATCATACAGCACTGAAGCGTCAAAATCAGACGAAAAACCAACTGGAAGAAATTCCGGGGATTGGTCCAAAGACACGTGCGAAATTGTTGAGGAAGTTTGGCAGTGTGAAAAAAATTATTGAGGCGGATTATGTGGAATTGCAGGCGGAAGTTGGCGCGAAAAAGGCGAATTTGATTAAGCACTTATCTTAAGTTTGGGCGACCAATCGACAATAAAGCATAAATTATATATAATAAGACTAATGAAAAGACAATTTGCAACGTTTTTGATTCGGCTAATTCTTAACTCGGTAGGTATTTGGGTTGCAGTGCGGCTGCTTGGAAATGAAACTCCGGGCGCAACTTCTGCGTGGACGTTTATGATGGCGGGGCTGATATTTTCGGTAGTGAATAGCGTATTGAAACCAATTGTTACAATTCTAGCCCTGCCAGCAATTCTATTGACCTTAGGACTGTTTACCTTAATTGTAAATGGCTTTATGGTTTACATTTCATTAGCTTTGGCGCCAGGGATTTCTATGACTTTTGCGCATTCAATTATTGCCGGGATTATATTGAGTTTGGTAAACTATATTATAAGTAGCGCGCTGGTTTTGCAGCGGGAAGAAAAGGAGTAATATGTCAATTGATACAATTTTACCGTACGTGACGCTTGGGTCTGCCGTACTGATGATTATCGCAATTTTGTTGCAGCAACGAGGCGCAAGTTTGGGTGCAGGATTCGGCTCGTCTGGGGAATTATTCACTACTCGTCGCGGATTTGATAAAAACTTGTTTGATGTAACTATTGTTTTTGCGGTGATTTTTGTGCTATCGATTTTGGCAAGTATGATTTTGCCGGGATTGCAAAAATAGGAGAATAGATTTGAGCTCGGATAATTCGTCATGGAATCGTTTTGCGCGGCTAAAAGTTTCCAGTAAAGATGTCAATAAGCGTCTGCGTAAGATTGAAAAGGGAAGCTTGCGTCATGCGCATAAATTCGTGACATCCAGGTTAGACCGTTTATCTAATGTGCGACGTCGGGTTTCTGTTTGGATTATTCTAGTATTGGTAATGATTGGCGCCAGTGCGGTGCAGTGGCATATTTCTCGCAATTCTTTCACGACAATGGCGTACACTTCTGGCGGATCATATTCTGAGGGTGTGTTGGGTCCTTTGGAAAACTTAAATCCGATTTTCGCAAAAACCAATGCTGAAAAATCTGCCGCGAAATTGCTATTTTCAAGTTTGTATCGATATGACTCAACGGGCAATATAAAGGCTGACATGGCGGATAGCATCAGCGTGAACGATAAAGAAACTGAATATACGGTTAAGCTAAAGAAGGACTTGAAGTGGTCAGACGGACAAGATTTAACGGCGGACGATGTAATTTTTACATTGAAACTATTAGCGAATCCAGAAGTTGGAGCTGAGATATCTGGCTGGAAATCTATAAAATTCGAGAAAGTGTCTGACGATTCGGTGAAGTTTATCTTGCCGTCGTCATATTCGCCGTTTGTACACGCTTTGACATTCCCGATTATCCCTAAGCATATATTAAAAGACGTTAAGCCGTCGAATTTACGTGAACATGATTTTAATAAATCGCCTATATCCAGCGGTCCATTCGCCTTTAGATTGCTACAGAATGTAACTAGTGATGGCAGTAAAAAAGTGCTATATTTACAGTCGAATAGCAATTATTATGGCAGCACGCCTAAGTTAGAGCGATTCCAGTTGTATGCGTATCCGACGCAGGATGATATTGCGAAAAGTTTGCGTACGCGAGAAATTACAGGAACTCCAGAATTAATCTATAACGATCAATCCGCCGAGGTGAAATCTATGTATACCGCAGAAGCGCATTCTTTGAATAACGGAGTTTACGCACTGTTTAACAACAATATCCAGTTCTTGCGATCAAAAGCAGTTCGTCAAGCTTTGTCGCTCAGTGTCGACACATCCAAGCTGCGCCAATCTTTGTCGTTGTCTACGGAAGAATTATCTGGCCCAACGCTTAACAAATTCCTAGGAAAGAGTTCGAACTCGTCTAGTTATGGCGTCAAGAAAGCGAAATCTCTACTCGACGCTGAGGGCTGGAAGAGCGTAAATAATGTTCGCCAGAAGGGAAATGATAAATTAAAGCTCAACGTGGTTGTTTTGAAGAATAGCAATTACGAAAAGGTCGCCAGGTATTTGGCCCAAGTTTGGTATGACGAGCTGAACATAGAATCGGATATTAAAGTTGTCGATCCGAACGACGCCACTCAAAATATTCTTCAGACAGTTTTGCAGCCGCGCAATTTTGACGTGCTGGTTTATGAGCTCTCCTTGGGTGGCGACCCCGATGTTTACGCCTATTGGCATTCTTCGCAGGCAACCAATAATGGTTTGAATTTCTCCAATTACAATAATGCGATAGCGGACGATGCTTTGGAGAGCGGTCGATCTAAAATCTCGGCGAAGCAACGCGCTGATCGTTACGCGAAGTTTACTGCCACTTGGCAAGCAGACGCCCCAGCGATTGCCTTGTATCAGCCGAAGTTTGACTATATTCATATTCGGAACGTTAAAGCTCTCGACGCAAGCACCGAAGTTGTCAATCCCGTCGATCGCTATGTTGATGTTCAATATTGGGCGACAGAGAAAAAGTCCGTTTACAAAACCCCGTAATCAGGGTATAATGGTAAGTGGTTATGCGGGCGTGGCGGAATTGGTAGACGCGCTAGCTTGAGGGGCTAGTGAGCATTGCGCTCGTGGAAGTTCAAGTCTTCTCGCTCGCACCAAACATGTTGCAATTATTAGACTAATTGTTTGTGATATGTTTTATAAAATCTGATATAATAAAAGCGGTGGCGCGTTGGCGGAGCGGTTACGCAGAGGTCTGCAAAACCTTTTAGACGAGTTCGACTCTCGTACGTGCCTCCAATTTTTGGTAAATAGTCCTGAGTATTGGGCTATTTTTTATTTTGCGAAATTGTATAATTTACTTAGCGAATATAGTATAATATAAGCAGTCTGGCGTGTAGGCGTCTGGATTGTATATAAATAAGCGCGAGTGGCGGAATTGGTAGACGCGAGGGACTTAAAATCCCTTGACCAAAAGTCGTGCGGGTTCGATTCCCGCCTTGCGCACCAAAGTTGTAAAGAAAGTAATATTGAATAGGAAAGGGAACAAGGTAAGAAATGAGTCCATTGGTAATTGTACTTATTGTTACAGTGGTAGTTTTATTAGTACTCGTAGGAGTTGTAATCGGTGCGTACAATGGTTTGGTGGTACTACGCAACCGCGTAGAAGAAGCGTGGAGTGATATTACTGTTCAGCTAAAGCGCCGAACTGATTTGATTCCAAATTTGGTCAACTCAGTAAAAGGATACGCTACACACGAAAAAGAAGTATTTGAGAAGGTCGCAGAAGCTCGTTCGGCAATTATGAATGCTGGCAGCGTGGCTGAAACCGCTAAGGCTGAAAATGCTTTGGAAGGGTGCGTTGAAGAGCTTGTTTGCTGTATCTGAGGCTTACCCAGAATTGAAAGCAAATCAAAACTTCTTGCAATTACAACAAGAATTGGTTGATACTGAGGACAAAATCCAAGCAGCTCGCCGATTCTACAACGGTGGTGTTCGCGACTTAAACACGAAGATTCAGACTTTCCCAACAAACATTATCGCGGGAATGTTTGGATTCCAAGCTAAGGAATTCTTCGACGTTGAGGACCGTGCAAGCGTCGAAAATCCAGTTGAAGTAAAGTTCTAATTGAATCCTGAAATGAAAATCGCTCGTCTATTTTTGGCGGGCGATTTTTGATATAATTAACATATGTACAATGCAGTTTCTCAAAACAAACGCAACACAATATTAATTATGTCTGTGTTTGTGATAATTATTGGAATTATTGGTCTGTTTATTGGAGTGGCAACTGATAGCTATTCACTAGCGCTCATCATTTTCATATGTGCGATATTGTATGCTTGGCTGCAATATTTTATAGCTGGCAAGTTGGCTATGATGATGACTGGCGCTCAGGAAATTAGTAAAAATGACGCTCCTGAACTTTGGCGAGTGGTGGAAAATTTGTCTATCGCTTCTGGTATGCCAATGCCGAAAGTTTATATCATCGACGATCCAGCTCCAAATGCTTTTGCGACTGGTCGCGACCCGAATCATGCTATTGTTGGTGCGACTACTGGGCTTTTGGATATTATGGACAAGCGTGAGCTGGAGGCTGTTATGGCGCATGAAATGAGCCACGTGCGAAATTACGACATCCGCGTGAGTATGATTGCTTTTGGTTTGGTTAGTGCAATTGGGTTATTTGCAGATTTGGCGCTTAGGATGATGTTTTATAGTGACGACCGCGACAGAGATGTTAATCCTATCATCTACGCTTTCGGGTTGATTGTGGGTATATTGGCGCCGCTTTTGGCGACGATAACTCAATTGGCGGTTAGCAGACAGCGTGAATATCTGGCGGATGCTTCAGGAGTGCTATTGACACGAGATACTGAAGGGTTGGCAAGCGCGTTGGAAAAATTGCGCCAATACGGCAGACCAATGCAAAAACAAAGTTCTTCTACTGCCAATTTGTTCATGAATAATCCTTTGAAACCTGGATTTTTCTCGAAACTATTTAGCACTCATCCACCGCTAGAAGACAGAATTGCAAGGCTGAGAAATAACGCAACAAAGATGTAATTATGGCAACGAAAACCTCCAAAAAACGAGTAGTCAAGAACCCTAAGAAGTCAAATGCTGATCATAAAAAAGGTGTATGGCCTGGTATTAAGCGTGACTTTAGTAAATTAAATCAGCAGCGGCGTAATTTTCTGCAGCGCCGACCTCATCGTAGTTTTCGGTTAACTAAGCGGCGAGATTACCAACGAGATCTTAAAATTCCAGGGTATTGGTTGCTGACCAGTGAGGCTTGTCGTCTGGTATGGCGCAATAAGAAAACTTTTTTGGCGTTAATTATTGTCATGTCGATATTGACGTTTGCCTTAGCCAGCGTCATGTCGCAAGATACATACCAACAACTTAAAGATGTGATGAATCAGGCTGAGTCAAATGGATTCGGCGGAATTTATACAACAATTAGCCTATTCTCTGGCGTTGCGGTTAGTTATATTTCCGGTAGTGGAACGGCTGGTGGAAATGTGCAGCAAGCGGCGGGAATTTTTCTGGGGTCTATTAACTTGGCTGTCGTCCGTTTGGCTAACGCGAGCTATTTTAATTGGTAAAAAACCGAAAATGCGCGATGGCTTATATAGTTCTGGGTCGCCCATAATTGCGCTGATAATTGTCATTGGAGTTTTCCTAATTCAAATGGTGCCGGCGGCGGTGGCGGTGATTATTTATAGCGCGCTTAATGCTTCGGGAGTGTTAAATCAAACGCCGATTCTGATGGCGGCTGGCGGTGCGGCGATTCTGATAGTGGCGATGTCAGTCTATTGGGCGACTTCTACAGTTTTTGCGATGATTATCGTAACGCTGCCAGGGATGTATCCGTTTCACGCGCTGCGTTTGTCGGGTGATATTGTGACGGGGCGAAGATTACGAATTCTGCTGAGATTTGCGTGGGCTGTTGTTCTGTCTGTGCTTTTATGGGCTGTTGTTCTGATTCCGGTAATTCTGCTTGACGGCGCGCTGAAGGGTTTGGATTAGTGGTATCGACTGGCTGCCAATTGTCCCAACAACTGGCTTGATTTTACTTTACGTAACGATAATTATGATTTCTGTGTATGTCTATTTGTTCTACAGAAAGGTGGTTGAAAGTGACACCAAAAAAACCAAGAATTGACGAAATTAAAGACCTGTTAAATCGTTATAGCTACGAATATTACACCTTGGACAAACCGAGTGTGAGCGATGCGGTTTATGATAGCCTGATGGATGAGCTGAAGAAAATTGAATCGGATCATCCGGAACTGATTACTATTGATAGTCCTACGCAGCGAGTTGGAAATAAGCTGCTCGACGGTTTTCAAAAAGTAGAGCACGCGCGCCGAATGGTCAGTTTGAACGATGTTTTTGATAAAAGTGAAGTTGAGGCGTGGATTGAGCGAACTGATAAATTGATACCGGGTCAGCGACATGAATTTTTTACGGATATAAAAATGGACGGCTTGGCGTGCGCGTTGATTTATGTCGACGGTGTATTGTCGCAAGCTGTGACGCGTGGCGATAGTTTTGTTGGCGAAGATGTAACGAATAATGTTCGGACTATTAAAAACGTACCGCTTCGTCTGCGTGAAGCGGCGGGTTTTGAAAATTTTTTGCGCGGTCGGACAGAGATTCGTGGCGAAATTGTCATGCTGAAACGAGATTTTGAGGAGCTTAATAAAAAGCAGAAATCTCTAGGGCTGCCTACATTTGCTAATCCGCGCAATTTGGCTGCGGGGACAATTCGTCAATTAGATCCTGCGCTGGTAGCGGCGCGTCCGTTGCATTTTCGCGGATATGATGTGATCCGCGATGATAGTTCGGAAGTTCCGACGAATAGTTTTGCTTACGAGGCTTTGACGGTGCTGGGGATTTCTCGCAATCAGCAGGCCAGTGTTTTTGACAATTTGTCCGACGTGATGAAATTTGTTGATGAATGGAGCGACAAGCGTCATGATTTGCCGTTTAATACGGACGGGCTGGTCATTAAGATTAACGATCGAGAGATATACGACAATCTCGGGATGGTGGGCAAAAATCCGCGTGGGGCGGTGGCTTATAAGTATGCGGCCGAAGAGGCTACAACGATCGTTCGAGATATAGTGATTTCTATTGGGCGAACTGGCGCAGCGACTCCAGTGGCTGTGTTTGATCCAGTGGTGGTGGCGGGAACTACGGTGCAGCACGCTAGTTTGCATAACGCCGATGAGATTGAGCGTTTGGATATTCGACGAGGCGACACTGTGGTGATTTTTAAAGCGGGCGATATTATTCCGCAAGTTGAGAGTGTCTTGAAGGGAATTGCGACCTGCAGATTCTGAGCCAATTGACTATAAAGCAGAGCTAAAACGTCAATACCCGGAGTTGGAATTTGTGCGACCGGAAGGTGAAGCTGTTTATCGAGTTAAAGGTTCTAGTGGCCCGCTGATTTTGAAGCGAGCTCTGGCGCATTTCGCGTCTAAGGGTGCGCTTGATATTGATACGCTTGGCGAAAAGAACGTGGAAGTTTTAATTGACAACGGTTTGGTTGGCGATTTGGCGGATATTTTCACGCTTACTAAGGACGATTTGTTGAAACTGGATCGGTTTGCTGATATTTCTGCGCAAAAATTAATCTCGGCAATTGCTGATAAAAAAAGTCCCAGAATTAGAGCGATTTTTGTACGGTCTGGGAATCCGTCATATTGGCGCGCAAACAGCGATTGATCTGACGAATCATTTTGAGAGTATGGAAAATTTGGCGAAAGCGACGATTGATGATTTGCGACAAGTTGATGGCGTGGGTGAAATTGTTGCTGAGTCTGTAGTGGCGTGGTTTGCTGATGAGGATAATGTAAAATTGCTCAATAAATTCACCGAGCTAGGCGTCGTTCCTCGGTTTAATAAAAAATCTGGCGGGTTGAGCGGAAAAAGTTTTGTCATCACGGGCACTCTGAAATCTATGGGGACGCGACGCTGCTGCGGATAAAATTCGTAATCTCGGTGGGGTTTTTCAAACCGCAGTTTCTAAAGACACGACATATTTGGTGGCTGGCGGTAAGGTTGGTGCTAGCAAATTGAAAAAAGCTGAGCAATACGGCACGAAAATCATTGACGAAGAAGAATTATTGAAAATGATAAGCGACGCAGATCAATAGTCGCAGTGAGACATAAAGCTTGTGTTTTTTTGGGCGATAATGCATAATTAAACATGAGCTGGTACGCATAGGGGCATTCTCCTATGCTTGCCAATTGAAAGACAAACACATATTCAAATATGCCCCGGGTGGGCGCGTAGCAGCTCTTCTATAATGCTTATGGTATGATATAGTTATGGTTACTGTTTCAAAAAAGAGGGAAGAAAAACTGACAAAATTAGTGCGAGAATTTTTTGCTGTTCATCCAGATGTGAAGCTTGTGGCGATAACTGGTAGTGCTGGAAAGGCTAGTGCAAAAATAGCTATCGGTACGGTTTTGGCGCAACAATTTGACATTCAACTTCGTAATGAAGAACCAAAGACGAAAGCTGACGTTTTCCTTCAGATGATGGGCGTGAAAATGCCTGAAAAAGGCTTGTTCAAATGGTGGAAAGTGATGCGCGCCGTAAAGAAGAGAATTAAGGCTGAAAAACCGGAAGTCCAAGTAATTGTTCAGGAATTTAATCCAAAGGAACTTGGCTATAATGATTGGTTTAAGGCTTACGTCGTGCCGGATATTACGGTTGTAACTTCTGTGACGAATGGTCGAATGCAGGTTGAATATTCCTTTGGAGGAAGTGGCGAATGAGATGATTTCGCTGGCGAATTTCTCGCGAATGGCGATGATAAATCGCGATGACATTGACGGGCGTTTTCGCTAGCTTTTTGACGAATCCTAATATCACTACGTACGGAAGTGATCCCGTGGCGGAGTATAATTTTGACGATCGTAATTTTTCCCTGAAAGACGGACATCACGGCTTTTATTGTGTCGCCGGAAAATCCTAATGGGCCTGGAAGTCAATGTTAAGCTAATTGGCGAGCATAATATTCGTCCAGCGATCGTGGCGGCAGCTATTGGGTATGCGTTTGGTGAAACTGAGGAGAATATAAAAAAGGGCATAGAGAATTTGCGCCCACTGCCCGGCAGGATGAATTTGCTGAAGGGCGCGGATAACACTTGGTTGATTGATGATAGCTATAGCTCGACGCCGTTGACTGCCTTGGCGGCTTTACAGTCTTTGTATCGAATTGAGACTCCGCAGCGAATTGCTGTACTTGGCAATATGAATGGCTTAAAGGGGATTTTCGAGCAGGCTCACGCTGAACTTGGTTCTCATTGTAGCCCGGATTTGTTGGATTGGGTTGTGACGGTTGGTGAGAAAGCTAATCAATATTTAGCGCCAGCTGCGCGCCAAAGAGGCTGTCAGGTGAAGGAATGCAAGAATGCTATCGAGGCTGGGTCTTTCGTACGCGACAAATTGAAATCTGAAGGCGTTGCTCTGTTTAAGGGTTCGAGCGGCGGTGTATGGCTGGAGGAATCTATAAAAATCAACCTTCATAGCACTGAGGATGATAAATATTTAGTCAGGCAAACGCCGGAGTGGATTGCTAGGAAAAACCAATTTTTCTCACAATTTAAAGATTAATGTGATATATTAAATTCAAGGTATATAAAACAAGGGGGAATATGGATCAAGGTAACCAACCTGCACCGCAGCCGCAATATAACGGCGTACCGATGCAACCAAAAAAGAAGAAAACGGGATTGATAATTGGCATAGTGCTGGGAGTTATAGCTCTTATTGCTATTATCTCTGCTGCGCTAGTTTATTTCTTGTGGTGGCAGAATCCAGAAAAGATGGTTACGGACGCTGTGTCTAACGCTATCATGGCAAAGAAGATGACTGCCGACGGTAAGGTGGTTGTTGACATGCGCGGCCAAGGGAAAATAGAGCTAAACGTAAAGACTGCTACTGAGTCGGGAAAGTCAAAGGCGAATATTGACGCTAAGCTTAATATCTAAGGGAGCTGCGAAAAGAGTATCCCTCTTAGAGGGTGATGCGGTTCTTGGTGAGTGACGGGACGATATACGTGAAGATAAATAACTTTAAGGACTTTGTATGGCACTTTGCTTGAGATAGTTATGGAGTCTTCGTCTGGCGGCAAGCTATCAAGGGCTCAAATAGAAACTTACCGTGATCAGACTTGGAGAAGATGGCTCTGAGATAGATAAAATGAGCGACTACGTGGATGAAGAGTTCTCCAGATGAAATCGGTAGCTGAATACAAGTGTGGAATTAACGCTCTGAAGAAAATCCAAAGTGACGAAAGTGTCACGCAAGGAAGTGGCTCAGACTTTATCAAAAGAATAGCTTCTTCACCATAAAAGACTCAAAGATTAGCGATCGTAACGGCGGCGCGGCTTTTGAACTGCAAAGGGTGATAATCAGTCTAATTCGTCGAAATTTGAGGATGAGTTTAAGAGATTCATCAGTCAGGCAAGGCGCTCGGTAAGTGCGGAAAATCGAATGGCTACGATAGTAATGCAGCGAATCGATCATCTATCGACGACGGCTTCATTGAAGGTGTGGGTTGATAGGTCATCTCATGAACTGAAGCCTGTGGAGCTGAAAGGGTGATGGCAAGAAGGCTTCTGTAGAAATTTCATTTGACATCAATGTGAACAAGTCTGAGGAAATCAAGGCGCCGTCGAGTCGCTGAGAGCTTGAAAGAGTTTGTAGAAGGTTTTATGGAGCGGATATTCGAGCGGATTGTCATCAACCTCGACTAGGTACGATAGCTTAATTGCCTAATAATAATCCCGTTCGTAATGAGCGGGATTATTTGCTATAATTACAGATATGAGACGCTATAATCCGACAGAAATTGAACAAAAATGGCAAAACAAATGGGAGGCTGACGGTACTTACGCGGTTGATTTTAATGATACGACCCGACCGAAATATTACAGCTTGAGCATGCTTCCGGGGATTACAGGGGCGGGAATTCACATTGGTCACGGTCGTACTTTTCAATTTGCCGACATCAAAGCGCGATTTAAGCGTCAGCAGGGCTATAATGTCTATCATCCAATCGGCTGGGACAGCTTTGGTCTGCCGGTTGAAAATTACGCTATTAAAGTCGGAAAAACGCCACGTGTAGCGCACGATGAAGCGAAAGTTCACTTTAAGGAGCAATTGAAGCGACTTGGGTTTAGTTATGATTGGACAAAAGAAATTTCTACGGCCGATCCAGAATATTACAAATGGACTCAGTGGATTTTTACGCAATTGTATAAGCACGATTTGGCATATCAAAAAGAGCAGCCGCAATGGTGGTGTGAAACTGATAACACAGTGCTTGCTAACGAACAGGTTGAAGGTGGTAAATGTTGGCGCTGCGGTAATCCTGTGACCAAGCGAAATCTCAAGCAGTGGTTTTTCCGAATTACAGCGTATGCAGATGAAATTTTAGAGGCAACCGATGCGCTTGATTGGACGGAAATGGTTAAAACCATGCAGAAAAATTGGATTGGTCGATCAGTTGGCGCGGAAGTTGAGTTTGCGGTTAGCGGTCAAGATTCCAAGATTACAGTTTTCACAACTCGTCCTAATACGTTATTTGGCGCGACGTATGTAGCTTTGGCGCCGGAGCATCCTCTGATTCCTCAGTTGGTCAATTCTGATACGCGCGAAAAGGTTGAAGCGTATGTCCAAGCTTCGCAACAAAAATCTGATGTTGAACGTCAAGAGAATAAAGAGAAAACAGGCGTATTTACTGGCAGTTATGTCATAAACCCAGTTAATGGTCAAAAATTGCCGATTTGGGTGGCGGATTATGTTTTGGGTGGCTATGGAACCGGCGCAGTCATGGCTGTGCCAGCGCACGACGAGCGCGATTTTGCGTTTGCCGAGAAGTTTGACTTGCCGATTGTCCAAGTTATTGATAAGCCTGAGCATTCAGCCGATGCTGGCTGTTATTCTGGTGAAGGTGAGTTGATAAATTCCGGACAATTTAACGGAACCAGGAGTGAGGATGCTCGCGAGCAAATTGTTGCGTGGCTGGAGCAGCAGAATTCCGGCGAAGCAAAACCACGTATAAAATGCGCGACTGGCTGATTTCTCGTCAGCGCTATTGGGGCGCCCCGATTCCAATTGTTCATGTTGATGGCCGTGCGCCAATTGCCGTGGCTGATGAGTGCTTTGCCGGTGATTTTGCCAGAGGTGGAGAACTTTAAGCCAACGGGCGGGAATACTTCCGTTTTGGCTCAGGTTGATGATTGGGTGCGAGTTTGGGTGGATGTTGAAACTGGAAAAACTGTGCCGATTACGGAAAGTAAGCCTGACGGCGACAATTGGGTAGAAGGTCGACGCGAGACCGATACGTTTGGATGGCTATGCTTGCTCTAGCTGGTATTTCTTGCGATATCTCGACCCGCACAACGATAATGAAGCGTGGAATCCTGAGAGAATTAACCATTGGATGCCGGTTGATTATTACAATGGCGCCGACCACGCCGTGGCTCACTTGCTATACAGTCGTTTTCTGGATGCGATTTTTCTATAAGCTCGGCCTCGTTCCGACTCCAGAACCTTTCAAGCGAATGATGTACAATGCTTACATTATGGCCCCAGACGGTCAGAAAATGTCCAAGTCTAAGGGCAATGTCATTGACCCAATGGAGATTATGGACAGCGGATACGGCGCCGACGCGCTGCGAGTTTACGAAATGTTCATCGCGCCTTATGACATGGACGCGCCATGGGATCCTCGTGGTGTTCCGGGAACTTATCAGGTTCTTAAATCGGGCATGGAACTTTGGTTCAGGAGTTCGTTGGTAAGAATCACGATCCACGTGCTCTCCTGGTGACGGATGTGAAAACAGCTCAAGAATTATTGCGATTAACTCATTTGACGATTAAAAAAGTTACTCGCGACATTGAAGATGAGAAGTTTAACACGGCCGTGGCTTCGATGATGGAAATGGTCAATGGCCTGTATAAGATAAAAGAGTCGCACGGAATTGACATGTCGGACGAGTGGCGATTTGCATTAGAAAGCTTTGATTCAGATTTTGGCGCCTTTTGCTCCGCATATCACAGAGGAATTGTGGCATGAAATGGGTCATGATGATACAGTTCATGTTGGTCACTGGCCAAAGTGGGATGAAAAATATCTAAAGAGCAGCGTGATGACTATTATAGTTCAGGTGAATGGCAAGCTTCGTGCGAAACTTGAACTGCCGAGTGATATGGACAAGCAGGGTGTTGAAGCGGCTGCCCTGGCTGACGAAAATGTCCAGAAATTCACAAACAATAAACCACCTAAAAAGATGGTTTACGTTCCGGGCAAGCTGGTGAATATTGTGGTTTAGTCATTCCGGTTTTTGACTTTTGCTGCAGCCGCCCCTGCGGTAACATCAATCTCAACTTCGTCTCCTGGCTTCAGTCCTCCTTCGGTTTCAGTGACCATGTCGGTTGTTCCGTCGCATCCTCGAAAAGTATCGTAGCTGGTAGATTTAGGCAATCCTAGACTCTCTTCTAGTGTAGCCTGTGTGTCGCATATCTGCTCTCGTGCCTTTTCTGGGTTGTGAATAGTTATTTCTGCAGAAGCAGTTCTTCCTGTGAGTTTATCCAACCCAACGATACCGCCTATGGCCATAGCTGCAGCTAGTGCTCCTACGGCTATTTTGGTTGGTAGGTTTTTGTTGTTTTTCTCTGGGGTGTCACTTATTTCCTCGTCCGTCCGAGTCCCTGGTATCATACTAGTGCTATCATAGCTATCTGATTTAGTAAATACAGCATCCATTAAGGCTGTTATTTCCGTGGATTTTTTTGAATAAATCTCGTCTATCAATGCAGTTAAATCATCTTTACCGTTACTTTGTGATGTAAATTGTTTTTCACTCATGTCTTAACATTAACATAAACGACATAAAAAGTCAATATTATTATCTAATTTGCAGTACAAGCTCTTGAGATTGTCTAATAAAAAAGGTATAATGGTACGTAAGTTTTATGACAACCTAAAAGAGGAGAATAAATTATGGCACAACCTAAGAAGCAGAGCAGTCCACGTAAAACTGGTCTTCGTCGCAGTCACTTGGTATTAAAATTGGCACGTCGCGTTAACGCAACTTCACCAGTTAAGGTGAAGACAACCAAGCGTGAAACCGGTAAAACAACAAAATAATAATTACGAACAGGACGCTTAATAATGGCATCAAACCGTCATTTGGGACGAATTGTCGCACTGCAAACACTCTATGAACATGAATTTCGCAAAGAGGTTGGTGATAGCGATGTTGATTATAAGACTATTTTAAAGCGTAATTTGGCTGAATATAAATCATCAGTTGACGATATTGAATTTATCGATAATTTGATTAGCGGCGTACTTTCGACGCAGAGTCAATTGGACGAGAAATTGCAGCCATTGGCGCCAGAATGGCCTATTAGTCAGTTGCCGCGAATTGATCGGGCGGTACTTAGAATTGGTTTATATGAATTGCTATATTGTGCAGATACCGTTCCGCCGAAAGTAGTGATTAACGAAGCGGTAGAATTAGCAAAAGCGTTCGGTTCGGATAACTCGGGTAAGTTTGTGAATGGCGTGCTTGGCACGGCACTCCGTACTCTCGTGGAGGAGTCCGACAGTGAGAACAAGCAACTTTGATAAGATAAAAAAATATTTTGGCGGTAGCAAGAAGCCGTTGATTCAGGAAATTGTACGCGAGCCAACCGCCGGTGGCGTGATTTTTCGTCGTAATAAAAAGGGCGAGGCGGAGTTTTTGCTATATCAAGACGCTCGCGACCGCTGGACAATTCCGAAAGGGCACATTGAGCCAGGTGAAACGGCTCAAGTGACGGCTCGTAGGGAAATCGGCGAGGAAACTGGGCTGAAGAAAATTGAACTGCACGGCTGGCTGGGCAAGGTGAATTTTCGTTATCGTCGAATCGATAAATTGGTATTGATGACAACGCAAGTTTATCTAGTTAAGGCGCTGGATCCTAATGAGAAACTTCAGAAGGAAGAATGGATGAATGGTCTTAAATGGTTTAGTTTTCATGAGGCGCTGGATGAAGTTGAATATGAAGATATTGGCAAGCTGATTCTTTTGGCAATGAAACGAATTAGACAGGAGAACTTATAAATGAACGGAATGGACACTGCGCCATATCAAGATTTTGCGCGCGAAAAATTAGGTTTTGAATTTACGAATTTGGATTTGCTGATTACAGCTTTGACTCACCGTAGCTATGTGAATGAGCATCGAAAATCCGTTCATCACCACAATGAGCGTTTGGAATTCTTAGGTGATGCGGTTTTGGAATTGGCGGTAACAGAATATTTGTTTACGCATTTTTCCGAGCCAGAGGGAATTTTGACTGCTTGGCGGGCAGCTTTGGTGCGAACGGAAAGTATTGGCGATGCTGGCGATAAGTTGGGTTATGGCCCGCTGATTCGTATGTCAAAGGGTGAGAAGAACGGCTCGGAGAGCGAGCGCATTTACAGATTTTAGCTAATGCGTTTGAGGCGGTAATCGGCGCTATTTATTTGGAGCGTGGTTTTGACGATGCTCGCGATTTTATTCACAAGCATATAATTGTTAAGCTGGATGGAATTTTGGAGTCGGGCAGTTGGCGTGATCCGAAGTCGTATTTGCAGGAGATTTCTCAGCGGGTTGACAATCAAACGCCGGTATATAAAGTCCTGAGCGAAGAAGGTCCAGATCACGATAAAGTCTTTACCCTTGGGGTTTTTGTTGGCGATAATATGATGGGGCGAGGCATTGGTCCGTCTAAGCAAGTTGCCCAACAGCAGGCTGCTCGTGCTGCAATTGCTAAATATAAAGAATCTGGCGAGAAATAATTAAAGTTTGCACGGCGTAAACTGCTCGTGTATAATGAAATTACAGTTTAATTCCAGGAGGAGGGGCAGAATGTCAACAATAGATCAGCAGTTTGTAGAATATACTGTAAAGGCGTTAGTTGGACATCCAGAGGATGTCGTAGTAGACCGAACAATTGACGAAAAAGGCGTTTTACTAACATTGACAGTTAATCCAGCAGATTTGGGTCGAGTTATTGGTAAGCGCGGCAGTACGGCACAGAGTTTGCGTACACTTCTGCGAGCTTTGGGTGCAAAGAATGACGCTCGATACAATTTGAAGATCGTTAACAATGATGGTTTTTCTGGTGAGCGTGAGGGTAATAGTTATAACGATCATGCTTCTGTGGATAACTCAACAGATGAAGCTGTGGAAAATGGATCTTCTTACGCAGAAAACACCAGAAAAGAGCTTGCAGAACTCGATGACCTTGATATATAATTAGAACCAGTTCAAGCACAGACATTATGCGAGAACAGCTCTATGCGAGACAATGGGTAACCATTGAGAGCCTTATTTGTGCTAAAAAACCGTCCTTATTGGGGCGGTTTTTTGGTGGGGAATAATTTCTGTAAAAAGACATGAAAATAGCCCGCCTAGAGGCTTCAGCCGAGGCCTAAGCCTCAAGGCGAGCTATTCTCATTGGCGGGCTTACGCCCTATTCTGGGAGAGCATCCACTCATCGCGGGGATGAGTGAGGTGAACCTTATCCTCATTTCCTCGAGCGATTCTTTTGAGTGCTCTGGAAGTCGTGCCCTTGTCAACTTGCAACGCTTCCATGAGCGTGCAAATAGTAAGGGGTGGAGCGCCCTTCACGTTGTAAATGATCAAACAGTCATTCCTGGAGCGTACTTCAACTTTATCAATGACATTCGGTCTTTTGAATGTTATTGATATAGATTTGGTAGCGTCAGGCGCGAGAATGTCTATGAAATCTATCATCATCTCTGACTGCTTGTCTGCGTGAGGCGGGGTGTATCCTATCCTTACGGATAGGACAACGTGAATAGTAGCCTCTCTATCAATCGAGATGCGGACAGGCTGAGACAGCCAGTCCATCGCTCTTGCTATGCGCTTGATCGTCTTGTAGATTTTCGCGTAGGTCTTCGCGTAGGTCTTCTCGTCGACACTCTCGTCGATTAGTCTACGGGTAATCCTGTCGATTATCTTGGTGCTCTCATCGTAGATCGTTTCCACGACAATTCCTTTCTGTGTAAGGGCTACTTCTGTTCGGTTGAACAAAAGCTGATATATATATATCATACCTGGACAAAAAAGTCAACACTTGCTACACTGTAACAGATGAGAAAATTTCAAGTAATTACACTTTTCCCAGAAATGATGACGGGAGTTTTTAACAACTCCATGATGTGGAAGGCTCAGAAAGACGGTATTGTAGAGCTTACGACGGTGAATCTGCGGGAGTTTGGTTTGGGTCCTCGTCATCAGGTTGACGATACTCCTTATGGCGGCGGCGACGGGATGCTTCTTATGATTGAGCCGTTATGGAAAGCGGTAGAATTTGCGAAATCTCAAGATGAAACAGCGAAGGTGGTATTAATGAGTCCGCGAGGGCAGCGCTGGAAGCAGGCTAAAGCTCAGGAAGAAGCAGATGATGACAGGGGCGTGATATTTATTTGCGGGCGATACGAGGGTGTTGATGAGCGAATTTTAGAACTAGTTGATGAGCAATGGAGCATCGGTGATTTTGTGCTGACGGGCGGAGAGCTGGCAGCAATGATGATGATTGATTCTATTGTTAGGTTGATTCCTGGAGTTTTGGGCGGCGAAAAGTCTGCGGAAATTGAAAGTTTTTCAGATGGAGAAACGTTGGAATTTCCACAATATACACGACCCGAGGAGTTTAAAGGTTTACGTGTGCCGGATGTTTTATTGAGCGGACACCACGGAAAAATTGCCGAGTGGCGCGCCGAGCAGTCTCGAATATTAACAAAGAAAAATACCCCATAGAGACGGGGTATTTTAAGTTGTGGTGGATTTGTCGTAGAGCGAAAGGTACTGTTTGGTGTTTATTTTTGTAACGTTCGCTGATTTAACTTTATGACGTTTTTATAAAAAGTGCAAGTGCTTTCGTAAAAAATACAACAAGCTTGAGCTTTTTTGACGCGCAAGCTATACTGAAATTATGTCTAAAAAAGTGAATAAAATTGTTAAATTGATTACAGGACTATTAATAATGGCGCCATTATTATGTCAATTATTTACGTTTGAGAAGTTCTCTGCGGTCATTACTTCTGCGGGGATTCCGCCATATTTAAGTCTTCCGATTGCAATATTACTAGTAATTGCAGAACTTGTGTCGTTGCCGTTTTTGATTGATATGAATATGACAAAAAGAATTACTCTGACAAGCAGAGTGGCTGGTTTTTTGAGTTTGGGGATTATGACGGTAATTAGTTTTTTGGCGTTTGCGAACGGGCATGCGGCAGTGATATTTAGTGCAACGATAAAGAATGTGAATAATGTGGCTGCGATTTTTCTGGTATGTGTGATGTGGATTCTGCTGATTTGCGCAAATTTATCGACGAAAAAAACAGCCAGATAATTGGCTGCTAAATTTCAAATTTGGCTGGGATGGAGGGATTCGAACCCCCGAATGGCGGGACCAGAACCCGCTGCCTTACCACTTGGCGACATCCCAACGGCAAACACAATTGTACTATAGAAAAATGATTTCCGCAAGCGTTTACTGGCTAGCGTTGACGCGATATACTGGTAGTATGGATTTGCAATGGATCGTAAAGCTAATTGCTGACGGACTAGTGGTGCCGGTCGTGCTAATTGGTGCGTACGCGCTGATAAAATTGGTTCCAAATAAAGAGAAGTATCAAGTTTATAGCCAAGTTTTGATGGCTGGGTTGACTGCTTACGTGGCGGCAAAAATTATCGGGTCAATTTATCAACCAGATCAAATGCGCCCGTTCGAGATTCTGGGTGTGTCTGCCGGCGCGTCATTCCTTAATAATCCGGGTTTTCCGTCCGATCACGCACTATTTACAATGGCGATTACTTTGGCGGTATTTTTCGGAGCGAAGAGTTGGCGGCTGGCTGTTGTTTGTTTGGTTATGACAATCTTAATATGTGTAGGTAGGGTTATCGCTCTGGTGCATACGCCGCTTGACGTTATTGGCGGATTATTGATTGCTTGCGTAGGGGTTATTTGGTATAAACCGATGAATCTCCTGAAAAAGCATAATATTTAAGCATATACATTTGCAATATTGACAAGTTTACGTTACAATTTACGTATGAAATTATTGTCAGCTATTTTCCGTGAAGAAATATCAGATTACACATATCCATTTTCAAAGCGAGTTTTCTTGAGGATTTTGGCGATTTTAGTTGCTAGCGGCGTGGCTATCTGGTTGCTGGCGTTTGCGTTTGATAAATTTATGATTACACCCGTATTTTGCGCGAACGCTGAGCATATTTCTATTTGCGCAAACAGCACAAGCATCGCATCTTACGTTGCGTTAGTTTTGGCGGGAATTATGCTAGTTCCGGTGTTGGCGGTATTTGGTATCAAGCGACCTTTGCTAGTAGTGATCGCGGCAACTGTGTCATTGTGGGGCGCTACATTATGGGCTGGCGGATCTTGGATTTTGTCATTGCTATGGGTAGTTTTGGCGACAGTTTTGGTATATTTGTCGTTAATCTGGTTGAACAGAATTCGTGGCAATGGCGCAGCAATTTTATTTATGACTTTATTCGCAATCTTAGCACGAGTTGTCTTGGCGCTATAATCACTGTACACTAAGTGTATGGAAATCATTATCATTATTCTCTTAATTGTTATTACTATTGGTTTGGGTGCGACTTTATTTGTCTTGCAATCAAAAATTAGCGAGCTAAAAAATCAATCATCCGTCGAGCTAATTAAAACCGATGTCGTGGAATTGGGGCGGACTATTGCGAAGTTGAATGAATCCGTTAGCGATAAGTTGGAGCGAAGTAACGCGCAAGTTCAGACTTCCGTGCAGAAACAATTGTCAGAAAGCGCGAAGTTGGTGGCTGATGTAACGCAGCGATTGGCGAAATTGGACGAGACCAATAAGCGTGTGGTCGATGTGGCGACCGATCTGAAAACCTTGCAAAACGTGTTGCAAAATCCAAAGCAGCGTGGCGTTTTTGGGGAGTTTTATCTGGAAAGTGTGCTGGATAATGTTTTGCCAGCCAAGCAATATCAAATGCAATATCGCTTCAAGGACGGCGAAATTGTTGACGCGGTTATTTTTCTGGACAAGGGTCAAATATTGCCAGTGGACAGTAAGTTTTCTTTGGAGAATTACAATCGGATGATTAACGCCGAGACAAAATCTGAGCGTGAAATGTGGCTAAATAAGGTGAAAGCTGACCTTAAGGGGCGAATTGACGAAACTAGTAAATATATTCGTCCGCGCGAAAACACCATGGACTTTGCTTTTATGTTTATCCCTAGCGAATCTTTGTATTACGATCTTCTGATTAACAATGTCGGTCAGGGTGGTTCGAGTCGCGATTTGATTGAATACGCATTCCGAGATAAGCGAGTGATTATTGTTAGTCCGACTAGTTTTTTGGCATACCTACAGACCGTTCTTCAGGGGCTTCGTAGTTTGCAGATTGAAGAGCAAGCTAAAGACATTCAAGTTCGAGTTGGGCAATTGGGCGTTCATATTAAAAAGTTTGACGAGTTGATGACGAAAATGGGCAAGAGTCTAAGTACGACCGTTGGTCATTATAACAATACGTACAAGGAGTTGGGGAAGATCGATAAGGATGTCGTGCGAATTTCTGGTGGCGATAACCAGGCGCAACCGGAGCTGATTGATCGGCCGACTCAGGAAGATTGACATAAAAAATACCCCGCCGATTAAGCGGGATATTTTATTGTGAAGTTATAATCTATTCTTCGTCTTTGTTTCGGTAATTGACGAGTAGAAATAGGTTACCGCCTAATGCTGCACCGATTAGGGTAGCGGCAATTACTTCCAGGCTAAAGCGTGAATAGCTTTTTTCGCCTTCAGCTGGCAATACTCCGTTGCTGCGTAGTTGAGAATCGGTTTTCTCTGTGACAGCCAAAGAAACTGCTGGGTTCAAAGTTGCGCCTGAGATGTAGATCTCGCGTGGGTAAGTGCGGCCGTTTTTCTCAGTTTGAGCAGCGCTTTGATCTTTTTGGATTTTTGCAATAGCGGTACTTTTAATGTATGAAGAGATTGAGCCAGATACGACAAGACCAATCATCAACGCTAAGCCAATTCCAAAAGCTTGACCAGCTGCTTTGATTTCTTTACGCTGCAAAACTGCGGCAATTCCGAATACAAATACAGCGGTACCGACTAATTCCATAGCAAAGATGTTCCAAGAGAACGCAGTAAATTGGTCGAAGCTTAGGGCGAATCCACCATTTGTTAATGAGCCAACAAGCACGATAGCCGCCATTGCGCCGAGGAATTGAGCTCCCCAGTAAAATGGTACAAGTACGGTCTTTAGTTTACGCATTGTCCATAGACCAAACGTGACAGCTGGGTTTACGTGTGCGCCAGAAATGTTGCCGATAATTGCAACGATGAACATCAACGCAAAACCGACATACATCGATGACAAAATATCTGATGCGAATAATGCGGCAAGTGTCAAAATGAACGTGCCGATAACTTCCGCAATAACGATGTTAATTAAGTTGTTTGGTAATTTAGAATCTAGTTTGACACGCTTGCTTTTAGCGGTAGATTCAGCAACGACGTACTTGACGGTCGTTTTGGTTTCAGTTTTAGCGGCAGCGGTTTTCTTTCCTGCGGCTTTAACTGGGGCTTTCTTTGAAGTTTTCTTCGTAGCCATATTCCCTCCTTAAAGTAATATCACGACTATTATAACATAATTTGCTATACTGTAGTTATGGGATTATTTGTAAATCAACAAGATCAGCGTAGTGAATTGCAAGAGCGAATTGCGGCGGAATTAAGAGAGAAGGCAAAAGCTTCGAGTTTGCAAGAAAAGGCAACTATGGACGGCGTCGACGATATAAGATATTTGGAAGGCACGAAACAGACGACGACTTTGGCGTGGGCGTGGATTTTAATTGCTATTATGGCCGGTGCGGTGATTGTAATGTTTTTAATGCAAGGACGATAAAATGGTTGACTTAGACGAATTGAGAAGAGAAATAATTTTGGCGGTTTCGCAATCCAAATCTCCGCGTGAGTTTTTGCGCGATCGACGACTTAGGGAATTGTATGAGCAAATCAAGTCATTGCCACCAGTTGAGCGTGGTCCGTTCGGCAAGCAGATTAATGAGTTGAAGCAAGCTGTTGAACAGGCTATTACTGTGCGACTGGAAGAGCTGGAGAAAGTTGATTTGAAACCGATTGACGTTACGGCACCGATGGATGTAAATTCTCCAAAACCTGAACTTTTGCCGAGCGAACAAGGCACGATTCATCCGCTGAGTGCTGAAATTGAGCGCATTTCTGAGATTTTTAATCGCATGGGATTTGTCACGGAAGAGTCCAGAGAAATTGACGATCAATTCCATATGTTTGAGAGTCTGAATTTTCCAAAAGGTCATCCAGCGCGCGACGATTACGATACGTTTATGACCGAGGAAACTGATTCTAATGGCGATCGTTTGATTGCTCCGGCACATACGTCGACTATGCAAAATCGCGTGTTGATGAAATATCGCGGCAATTTGGAAAAAGGCGAGGCTATTGCCGCTATCGTTCCTGATCGTGTTTTCCGTAACGAAGATTTGGATGCGCGCCACGAGCATACGTTTTATCAAGTTGAGGGTGTGTACGTTTCGCGTCGGGTTAATGTTGGCAATTTGATTGCTACGTTGCAAGAATTTTTACAGGAATATTACGGTAAGAAACTTGATGTCCGCGTTAATCCATTTTACTTTCCGTTCACTGAGCCGAGTTTTGAGTTTGCGTTAAGCTGTCCGTTTTGTGAAGGAAAAAATCCTGAATGTAAAGTTTGCTCTGGTGAAGGTTGGATTGAGCTATTGGGCTGCGGAATGATTCATCCGAATGTCCTTCGGGCGGCACAAATTGACCCGAATGAATATACGGGATTTGCTTTTGGTTGCGGAATCGACCGCTTGGTTATGATGAAGTATGGAATCGAAGATGTCCGTCATTTTGAAAGTGGCAAGTTGGACTTTTTGGAACAATTTTAAGCAATATGAAACTTCGACAGATTAAGGATTTTTTGTGTAAGAATCGCCTTCAGACGCTCTGCATTCTTAATGGTGTCGTTTTGACTGTGGGCTTGGTTGTGGCGATGCTATTTTCTGATGATACTCGGTGGACGAACTGGAGCTTGAGCAGATTGGGCGAAACCACCTCGAATCGTTTGTCTGCATTTTCGTTCAATTCGGGAGTGTTTTTATCTGGCTTGATTATGGCGACGATTGGGTTTTTTATGAATCGTGGTTATCTTAAACTTGGTCAAATTCGCTCTGCTCGGATATCCGGCTGGACACTTTCATTGTTTGCAATTTGTATGATAGGAGTGGCGCTTTGTCCGAACGATACAATGCACGCGGCACATTTTGTTTTCTCGCGCGGCATCGTGATATTGATGGTGCTTTTGATGTTTCTTTTACCATCGAGTTTGAGCTATTTAACTCATCGTGAGCGAATCTCATCTTTCAGTTTTCCGATTTTTGCGGCAATTATAGCGGCGCAAGGTTACGCGATGGGCAAGTTTTGGTTTGTGATAGTAGAAGTCTTATTGGGGATTTTTGCGACGATGTGGCTAGTCCTGGTTTGTCGCCGAATGGAACTTAAATTGTCCGACCTGAAAACTTCGTAAAATGCTATAATTACTTCAAAAGGAGTAATTATGAATCACACAATTTTTGACGACATTGTATCTGGGAAAATGAAATCTTGGAAGATTTGGGAAGATGAGAAATTCCTAGCATTTTTAACACCGTTTCCGAACACGCCAGGTTTTACCGTGGTGATTCCGAAGCAGAATCCGGGCGATTACGTATTTTCTTTGGATGATAATTTATATTCCGAAATGATGCTGGCAGTGAAAAAGGTTGCTGGTATTTTGGAAAAAGCGTTTGACACGCCGCGAGTGGCGCTGATTTTTGAAGGCACGGGCGTGGCGCATGTGCATGCCAAATTGATACCGCTTCATGGTGATTTGGCTAGCCAGACCGATGTGTGGAGCAAAGAAACTGAGTTTAGCGAGGTGTATCGTGGCTGGCTAACGACTGCAGAAGGTCCGAAAATGGACGACGCACAGCTGGACGAAATCCAAGCGCGAATTTTGGCCGCCCAAGATAAATAGTAATTTTCTATTTTGATTCTAATTTTACGTCTTTTCCTTCGTACATATCCAAATAGAACGGATATAATTTATCGGCGTGCTTTTCAACCTCGTCTTGGTTTAAGGCTACAATGTCGTGACCGATGTCAAATGAGGCTGGAATTGAATAATATTGGAATTTGGCGCCAGAAGCTGCAGCCATTTGCTTGGGTATGTTGACCGCGAGATTTTTATCAATTGCGGTGTCGTTTTCGCTTGTTACGACCCCGACGTATTTTAGTCCTGGAGCTTTTAGGTCAGATTTATAGTTCTTGGCGATTATTGTATATTTTCCAAGAGCGCGATACGATAAATTGCTACCCGTGAACGAATCTGGAAGAATATTACGTCCATAAAGATTTCGTAAAAGCGGAATTTTCCAGGAAGGAGTTTCCGACGCTGAAGGTTGATAAAAAGGTGATAGAAGTAGCGCTCGTGATATGGTTTGGCTGTTGTACTGAGTAATCCAAGTCGCCATATTTGCGCCGCCAGAAAGTCCGACAATTCCCGTTTCATCGCCCAAACCGCTAATTATGCTGGTGCTGGAGCTCATAAATTGCGCCATTGCTGGAATGGTGATTTCTCCGTGTCGTTTGTTGTCTGTCAGACCGTGGCTGGGGACGCGGGGAATATAGACGTTATAGCCGGCATTGAAAAAGGTATTGCCTAAGTCTGCAAATTGCTGTGGGCATGCGCTTACGCCGTGAATCATCATGACGGCTTTGGCGGTTTTTTTGCCGTGGGTTTTAATGATCGATCGGCATTCTGGTCTAACATCGGTATTTGAAGTGTCTTCGCTAACAGTGCGATTTGCAGCGGCGATGGCGTCGTTGTAGCTCAATTTTTCAGAGCTTGAAGATTGCAATTGCTTGGATGCTGTTGGCCAAAAGAAAGCTGCGGCTGCAAGTAAGGCGGTTATAATGACAATCGAGCAGGCTACCCAAATAGTAATTTTTACGATGCGATTTCTTCGTGAAGTATTCATGGGTATATTATATTGGTTGCGAGTGGAGTTGTGAAGTTGATGCACGTATATTATACGCAACAAAATCCAAATGTTTCTCCTTGTTGAAGACGGCTACATATTCTCTCTCGCGCAAAGACAATTGTATATTTGCGCTTCTATATCTCATCTGTTACAATAACAGTGCTAAACTTACACAAAGAAGCATGTGTAAATAATGCTTCGAAATATTGATGCGACCATATGCGCAGATAGGTTTTGAAGCTTATTTGTAGGAGTTTAGCGACTAGCATGTGGTCGTTTTTTGATAGAATGAGTCCGCAGCAGTCGGCTTTTTATTAAATATATGGAGATCTACGTGAAAATATGTATTCTGTCAACTACTAAGGGTGCTAACCTGAAAAAAACTCTCAGAGAGCCATTGCATAAAATAGTTGACTCTATTGATGAAGCCGATACAGTTATTGCAGAACCTGGAGCAGACATTAGTAAGGTACCACTGAGCAAAAGGTCGTTCTTCTTTCCAATTAACAAACTTTCTTCGAATGAAAGATACGTTCACATGCTGCTTGCGCAATTGTCCAAAGACCAGACTGTTTGGACACGCTACTATGATTTTTATGATGAGACACCCCTACCAACTGACTTCGGCGACTTTATATTATTTGGTTTTTCAAGACGAACAGACAGTAAACGTATATTAGGCTTAAGAACCAAGGAGCTGCCTAAAATCGTAACTGTACGAACGCATTCAATGTGTTATACAGGTGATATATTTTCCTCAAAGCGTTGTGATTGCCGAGAAGAGCTTGAAAATGCGCTTCGGTTAATTGCTAAAAGAGGCGGCATATTAATATACCCAGAAGAAGAGGGGCGCGGTATCGGTATTTTGCAAAAAATCAAGATATATAATTCACAGCAAATTGACGGTTTTGACACATTTGATGCCCAGTATATTAATCATTTTCCGAACGATTTGCGTAATTATGATTACTTGCGAGATGTATTTAGACACTATAATATTGATACAATAGACTTAATAACAAATAACCCAGAAAAAGTTGTAGCTGCGGAAATGAGCGGAGTAAAAGTTCGAAAAACAGTGAAACTACCGTCAACAGTCAATGACTACAATAAGGACTATCTTCAAACAAAAATGAAGAAAAGCGGACATAACTTTACAGTGGAATTTGCAACGGAGGAATCATGATCGAAATCGAGTCCAAATTCAAATTAGCGTCTGATATTACTCGCGATAATCTTCTCGCCATACTAAAAAGCCAATTCATCGCACCCACCTCAAGCAAACACCAAATTGATACAGTTTTTCTATTGCCCGAGCAAGTTGGCGCGCCTATTGTTCCTGGCTCTAAAATTATGCGAGTGCGTGATGTTCTTAATCCGGAAACTGGTGAGTTGCAGCGGAGCTTGATGACACTGAAGGTCGAGGGGCAGACAAAGTTAGTGTCTGATGAATATGAATTTGCAGTTGATGACGGAAATGCGGCGCGCCAAATGCTCACGGCGCTGGGTTGGCAAGAAATCGTTACGGTTGATAAAGTCCGTCTTGAATCAAAAACCAAAGATTATACGATCTGTATCGATGAAGTTGCTAAGCTTGGACTATTTATTGAATTGGAAATCCTGACAGAAGACGATGCGAACGCTGGCGATATCCAACAGCAAATGCATACATTCCTCAAAAACTTAAATATTGACGGTGAATTATGGAAAATTCCGTATGATACGAGTATTAGAAACCTCAGCAGTAAAAAGTGAGCTAGCTACTAGTGGTGTACAAAACATAGTATTGCATGGACCGCAATGCGCCGGCAAAACAACACTCGCTCGCAAACTTCCAGAGTTTGAATACATTTCACTTGGGCAGACTGTACGGTCGTATGCTGACGATAATCCACTAAAACAGCAAGCCGATCACCTTATTCGTCAGGCGAAGCCGCTACCTCCGGAATTGGGGCTCCAGTTTATCGCTTCAAGTGTTAAAGATAATCTTAGCGACGGTAGAAAAATACTGATAGATGGTTATCCAAGAAAAGCGGATGAGTATATTACAATATCCGAATGGTTAGATGCTGAAGGATTACCATCAATTGATATGTTTGTAGAAGTAACCGCCAAACGAAGTATTTTACTAGCCCGTTACGCCGCTCGCGGCAAAAGAGGAGTAGAAAATCAAGAGTTTTTTGATTTGCGCTACCGTCAGTACATGAAATTCAGGGAGTATATAGGTAGTTTAGCTACTAGACGAATTGTTTATGACACATCAGAAATTACCTAATCTTTCCAGCCTATTGCTATTCCATATGCTAAAATAAAACCACAGCCAACATCCGCGCGCCGTTTCGCGGCAAGGGGATGCTTATAATCTGAAAGAGGTAACTTTTATTAAATCCATCATCTGCAAAGACGTCTTCGGCAGTCAATACTTTTGACTAGGCAATGGGACGGTTATAGCTTGATCGGCGGCGGTGTCGAGAAGGGTGAAACGATCGAGGAATCAATTGTCCGTGAAGTTAAGGAGGAAACTGGACTGACTATCACACCAGATAGAATTATTCACCAAGCAACCACTTTCTTCAAGCGCAACGCTGAGGCGCAAGCTAACCAGTCAATCCAACTGTACTTTACTCACAGTCAGCTGCACGGGCAAATCAATAACGACAGCATAACCAACAGCGAGAAAACTTATACTAACGGCACGCCAGAATGGGTTGATCTGGATAAGATTGACGACATAAATTTTCGCCACAGCGTGGATCTAAAAACAATTTTACGGGCGTATATTTCGCAATCTCGCACCCGCTAATAGTCGAATAATGTTATAAGTTTATCGGTGACATGCCAAACGGCGCTCGACCACGACATACATTTTGGGCATTTCGAGTTGATAATCGAGAACTAGACAAGGAGATGATAAAATTAATTATGAAAGAGAGCAAACGATGAAAATTGACCAAAAAATAGAGAGCTACATTAAAGAGAAATATGGCGACAAGCGTTTTTACCAACTAGGCAGTTACAACGGTCAGGAATGCTATTTGGTGTCGCTCGCTAAAGAGGACGGTTGGATAGCTGATAACTATTATTTATTGTTTGACTCGCTCGGTAATCTGGTGAGAGAGATTTATGCTGGTGGTCAGTTTATCGATGAAGAAACTGAAGAAACTAAGCTAGCGGCAAAAATTGAAGAGTATTTTTCTAAATAATTTTATTTTTAAGTCGAATATGATAAAACAGAGCCAGTATATGCGACAGGCGAGTTTGTCGCATTTTCTTTTGGGGCAAATTTCTCTTGGAGTATATCGGGAGAATAATATATCTAATGAAACCATCCAAACCCGTCATCCTCACTGGCGGATAATTATATTCAAGGAGTCTACTATGGCGAGGGTAATTATGCCATAGCCTAGATATATCCAGAGATTAGAGTATGGGAAATATGTCGGACAGATCAAGTCTCGGATAAATGCTTTAAATAATCAATAACATCTATATAATAAGGATCTGCGCCCTCTGGAATATTAGTATCTAATAATTCCGATAACGTCATCCAACGGTATTTTTTATGTTCCCAGCTTAATTTAACAGAAATGTCAGCCTCAGTCTTATCTATGACTATCTCGAAAAGTACATGTTTTGTGTTTTTGTACTGCTTAACAAATAGCTTTTTTAAGTCATTTTGATATATGTATATGCCAGTCTCTTCTTGTACTTCTCGTGCAGTCGCCGCCTTAGAAGTCTCTTCCGATTCTACTTCTCCTCCAGGAAGGTCAAGATGCCCAGGGAAATTAGGGTGCGTGTCTCCCCTATAAAGCAGTAGATATTTACCATTTCTATTCTTAATAAGCGCTTTTGACACCGTTTTAACCATATTTCAATTGTAATGGAGGGACAATATTTGATCAATGTGATGTACTGTGAATAATGAAAAGCGCCAAAAAATCAACTTGGAGAGGAAGTCACTTTTACGAATCGAGAAAACACCAGTCAGACAGTCGCTGTAAAAGTGGTTGGCTTATTGCGTTACTAAACCCTTCATGACCTTTTCATTCATAATAATCCTGCAAAATTTGGCGGCGTTAATATTTCCTCTTCAGAATCTTTTCTCTGCTAGAAAATCAGCTAGAGCTAATAATCCAGGACTATCGTCGCCTTTACTTGTTTTAGGATTGCGTTCATGTTTGCGACGTTTATAGTTTTCGCTAGGTCATTTCTGGATAGTGGCGTAGCGGTTTGTTGATAAAAATATATGGGCACTGAAATATAAAATGGGTCAGACGTGAAAGCTTCGGCAAGGTTTTTTAGGTCGGTTGCGTGCGAGGATATGTTAAAGCTTTGTAAATATGTCTGTATAGTTTCACTTGAGCTCAGTTGAGTAAGGTCTGTATTTTTTACGGTGTAGGTTTGGCTGGTGTAATTTCCGTCATAGTACGCTATAAACTGTCCGGGGCTGGATGGGTAGGATGAGATTTTATCGAAACAAATGTCGCGCACTAGATCTAAAAGTATTGGGTATGTGCAGAAAAATGCGGCAGTCAATTCATCGCTGGCGTCAGCAATTTCTATATCAATCTTAACGTCTGTAAAATCCTTCGGACTATGGCTGATTTTAAGAGGAGAAATCTTAGATTTTGGGTGTGAATTGCTGGGAGTGGTTTTTTGACTATCGATAAAATATTTTTGACAAAGAGCGAGCTGTTCTTGTAATAATGTCATGTCTGTTATATCAATGTTGGATTGTATCTCGGCTTCTATGTGTGAGATGGACTGTTGAATAAGAGACACCTCAAAAGGCGTAATATTGTTGATGGTTTTTTCAAATAATGTATTAGACTCGCTTGTGAATAGCGCGGACGTAAAAAATACGCTTGATTCGCTAGTCGTGCCATCCAACTCTCCAACGAAAGCTCGGTTGCCGCCAGCTTTTTCCGTTTTCTTTAAGAATCGCCTAATAATCAGATGCTCAAACAGGTGACACGTATCGTGGTTTGCTGGTAAAGAATATGCCGAATGTAAGTTGTGGATCATGAGTTTATTATATCAGTATGGAAGTTAGCCTAAATCTTATAAGCTTGGTGGTGTGTTTATGCGAAGAGAGGCTTTATTTATCATAATCAAACAAGCTTCCAGCTCCCGCTGCTTTATATAAAGCATCTACCGCTAAGAGCATATCGTTCTGAAGTGCTGGTTGGTTGTTGATATTCTTATCATAAAAATCCCGTAATGACTCCGAATGGCTTTCGTCGGGTACGTCGTACAGGAACGTATCCTGCAGTAGCTTCTTCTGCTCGGGCGAAATATCATTAAAAAACTCTGGGTGAAAATCATAAAACCATTCTAGGCGAGTTTGCAATTCTAGATATCTATCGTAGTTCATAGCTATATTATAATTCAGGGAATGACTCCTCTCCAGGTCTGAAGAGAGGGGCGTCCTTGAGGATTATCTCCCGCCTGCTCAAGGATGACTGTATTTTACTCTAGAGTAATTTCACCTTGGCTATTTGTAGTTTTCTAAGGTCGATTACTTGCCAGTAAAATGATATAATTATATCAGTATGAAAGTTAGCTTAAATCTTATAAAACAATTGATTAATTTTGAGTTGCCGCCAGTTGATGAGTTGGTGTCGCGTGTCAATCAGCAACTTGGTGGTGTCGAGGAAGTGATTGACCTGAAGGCCAAATATGGTGGCGCGCGCATTGTGCGGGTTGTTGAGTGCGAAAAGCATCCGAATGCGGATCGTTTGAGTGTGACTAAAATTGACGATGGTGGCATAGCGGACGTTCCAAGGGATGACAATGGTTATGTGCAAGTGGTTTGCGGTGCGCCGAACGTTCATGCTGATATGTGGGCAATTTGGTTGCCGCCAAAAAGCACCGTCCCAGCAAGTTTTGATGACGCCGAGCCGTTCGTGCTGGATGCGCGACCTCTGCGTGGAATTCTAAGTCAGGGCATGCTGGCGGCGGCTGATGAGCTGGCAATTGGTACGGATCACGAGGGAATTATCGAGATTAATGAGCGTGATATTCCGGCGGGTGTTACACTTCAGGCTGGCGCAAGTTTTGCGGAAGTGTTTGGGCTGGACGATTACGTGCTGGAAATTGAGAATAAGATGTTTACGCACAGGCCGGATTGTTTTGGGCAACTCGGCGTGGCGCGCGAAATTGCTGGGATTTTTCATCAGCAGTTTAATAGTCCTGACTGGTATAATGCTATTCAAGAATTCGCAGATAGCGATGGCTTAGAGCTTGAAGTGTTTAATGAGGCCAATGAGCTTGCGCCCGCATTCTCTGTGATTGCTATAAAAAATGTAGATATTCATCCAAGCCCGTTGTGGCTGCAATGCCAATTGGTGGCGATGGGTGGAAAGCCTATCAACAACATCGTTGACGCGACAAACTACGTGATGTTTATGACGGCGCAGCCGACTCACGCTTATGATTACGACAAGTTGCGCGGGCATAAACTTGGCGTGCGAATGGCGCACGATGGCGAGAAGGTCGGTTTGCTTAATGGCAAGGAATATGAATTGACGTCTGGCGATATTGTCATTGCTGACGGCGAAGGTGTGATTGGGCTAGCTGGAATTATGGGCGGCGCTGACACTGAAGTTTCGGCTGAAACGAAGAATATTGTCCTTGAATGTGCCAATTTTGACATGTACGCGCTACGTCGCACAGCTATGCGCCACGGAATTTTCACCGACTCTCTGACTAGGTTTAATAAGGGGCAGTCGCCAGCACAAATTGACCCTGTCTTAAAATGGTTAATTGGTATGGTTGGTGGTGTTCAAGCTAGTCCTATGCTATTTAAGAATCATTCTTCATTGCGACAAGTGTTGGTCGATGGTAAGCACTGGCACGGTGGATTGTTGATTCCTAAAAGGTTTGTCGAAGAACGTCTGGGTGTTGACTTTGACGAGAATGAGATTGAGGCACTACTGAAGAATGTTGAATTTATCGTTGACGATGGTAATAAATATGGCGAAGCTGGCGTGATGGTTTACAGTCCATTTTGGCGAACAGATATTGAGCTTCCTGAGGATATTGTTGAGGAAGTTGGACGATTATACGGCTTCGATAGATTACCGCGTCATTTGCCAGAGCGTAGTATCAAATCTGCACCGAAGAATGAGCGTCGCGAATTAAAGCAGAAGATTCGCCAAAGTTTGTCTGGGTCTGGAGCAAACGAAGTTCTGACGTATAGTTTCGTTCATGAGCGAGTTTTGAAAAATTCCGAGCAAGATCCGAGCTGTGCGTATCGCTTGAGTAATGCGCTTAGTCCAGACTTGCAATATTACCGAATTAGCATTTTGCCGAGTTTGCTGGATAAAGTTCACGCCAATATAAAATCTGGACATGACGAATTTATGCTGTTTGAAATTGGCAAAATTCACGATAAGAAATTAGGATTTAACGATGATAATTTGCCGATTGAAAAGACTTTCATTGACGGAGTTTATGCGAATAAAAAACCTCAAGTTGGCGCGCCGTTTTATAAGGTGAGGAAAATTGCTGAAAGGCTGATGAAGGATTTGAACATTGAGGTTGATTTTGTGAAGATTGCGGAATCTGACAGTGACGTTCCAGCGCCATTTGATGCGAAACGCAGCGCTTGGATTATGGCGAAGAATGGCAGCAATTTGGGGATTGTTGGTGAGCTGGTTCAGTCTGCCCGACGCAACTTCAAATTGCCAGATTATACGGCGGCGTTTTCTATTGATATTGAAGAATTGCAGGAAAATCTGAGTAAAAATCAGGACTATAATTACCAGCCGTTAAGTCGTTTTCCGTCGACTGCCAGAGATATTTCATTGAAAATGGATTCAGATGTTGATTACGCGAAGGTTTATACTTGCGCTGAAGAAGTTGCGAAAAAACACGGTGAGTTACAAATTAGCATAACGCCGATTGCGATATATCAGCCAAAAAATGACGATTCGACAAAAACTGTAACTTTGAATGTAAAGTTTACGAGCGCTGAGCGGACGCTGGAAGATAAAGACATTGCGCCGATTATTGAGGAAATTGCCGCGATGGCTGCGGAAGAATTCGACGCTGCTCAGGTTTAATGTGATTTGTTGCGCTTGATAAAAATTGCTATAATTGAAAGGTAAATAAAGGAGGAATATGGCAACTACAAAAGGCCAGAGAATAGGTATTTGGGTTATTGCCGGCATGATGTTTCTGGGGACCGTTGGCGGATTTGTCGCTATGATGGTGGCGCCTGGAAATGAAGCCAAAGACCAAGCCGCGTTTAAGAAAGCTCAGGATGAATACACCAAGGCTACTGACGAGCGAAAAAAGAAAGTAGAGGCTCAGGCTAATGAATTGAGTCAAAAATATTACGGCAAGTTTTCTGAGTTTAGCTCGCGAGTTGGCGCGTTTGAAGCTGGTGATGTGAAAGAGCTTGTTAAGGAAGATTTGGTTGAGGGCGAAGGCGCTGAAGTTAAGGACGACACCAAATTGGCTGTTTATTACATTGGCTGGAACGCTAAGGGTGAGATTTTCGATCAATCAATTGCTGACGGCAAATTGAAAGCTCCGCTCAATATGGATGGTCCGGCAAATACTGCGGTTATTCAGGGCTGGAAAGAGGGTTTGATTGGTATGAAAATTGGTGGCGTGCGCGAACTAACAATTCCAGCCGACAAGGCTTACGGCGACAAAGCTCAGGGCGATAAAATTCCTGCAAATTCTCCACTTAAGTTCGTGGTGATGGCTATTGAAAAGCCAGCCAATATTCCAGAGCCAGAAATGTCAGAAGTGATGAAGCAATATTATAGATCGCGAGGTTTCAATGTCTAAAGATGTTGTTATTGTTGGCGCTGGTCCAAGCGCGTTAACGGCGGCAATTTACTTGTCGCGCGAAGATGTCGACACGACGCTATATGAGCGTGGCGTAGTCGGCGGAATGGCGGCGATTACTGATCAAATTGACAATTACCCTGGATTTGCCGAGGGCGTTACGGGAATGAAATTGGCATCTGAATTGCAACAACAGGCGGAGCGATTTGGTGCGAAGATTGAGTATGGCGACGTGATGGAATTGAAGCAAGTTGATGGCGAATTGGAACTGACAATTGACGGTCAATCTGTCCGCGCAAAGTCGGTTTTGCTAGCGACTGGCTCGAATCACCGCAAATTAGGCGTTCCGGGCGAAGATGAATTATATGGTCGAGGCGTGCATTACTGTGCGACTTGCGACGGTGCGTTTTATCGTGATAAAAATCTAATCGTTGTTGGCGGTGGAAATTCTGCCGTGCAGGAAGCGATATTTTTGACGCGATACGCTAGTCATATTGATCTGTTGGTTCGCAGTAAATTGCGCGCCAGTGACATTTTACAAAAAGACTTGCAGAAATATGTCGATGATGGAAAAATTACCGTTCACATCGGTGCAACGACTGATGAAATTATTGTCAAGGACGATAAGTTTTACGGTGTTAAATCGACCCAAAACGGCGAACAGAAAGAATTTACCGCTGACGGATTGTTTGTGTTTATTGGGCTAATTCCAAACACGCAATTCCTAGCAAACTCGGATGTTGAGCTGGATTTGGGCGGACACATCATTACTGACGAACATTTGCACACTAATATTCCTGGCGTTTTTGCTTCTGGCGATGTGCGCTCGGGGGCAACTATGCAAATCGCTTCGGCGGTTGGTGAAGGCGCAGTAGCTGCGGTGCAGATTCGTGAATATTTACAAGAAAAAGCCAGAGAGGAGTAGAAAATGGCAGATTTTAATCAAATTTTAACACCTGGTGATGTCGAAAATGGCATCGTAAATGTAGTTGTTGAGATTCCACAGGGATCAAGTCATAAAATTGAGTGGAATCGTGAGCTTGCAGTGATGCAGTTGGACCGTGTTGAGCCAGCTATTTTTGCAAAGCCAACAAACTACGGTTTCATTCCACAGACTTTGGACGAAGATGGCGACGAACTGGACGCGCTAATTATCACCGATGAACCGTTGACAACCGGTATTTTTATGGAAGCAAAAGTTATCGGCGTGTTGGAATTTGTTGACGACAATGAAGTTGATGACAAGGTTATCGTTGTGCCAGCCGACGACCGAAACACGGGCAATGCAATCAACTCACTAGAAGACCTACCTTCACAATTGTTGAAACAAATTGAACACCACTTCAGTCACTACAAGGATTTGAAGAAGCCTGGCTCAACAGTAGTCAAGGGATTTGGCGACGTAGAAAGGGCAAAGCAAATTATCCGCGAGTCAATTACTCGTTGGAACGAAAAATAAATCACGTTTGATCATTGATTAAAACTGGGAGACTGGCGAGCGTTACTTGTGTCGGAAGAACGAGGAAACGCCGCCGGTTAATTGTTGTAAGATGCCGTTTGAGCGGGACAATTGTAAGCGCAATTTGTCTTTGGCGTGTGGTGTGATTATGACGTCTCGCCAATCTGGTTTCGGGTGAGCGGATTTACTAGTTAAGACTTCAATCGTGTCGCCGTGCCTCAATTTGTAATTGAACGGCTTCATTACGCCATTGATCTTAAATCCGCTTGCGCGCGCCGCGATGTCGGAGTGAATTCGGTAGGCATAATCCAAAGGGAACGCTCCGCGAGGCAAATCATAAATATCGCCCTTTGGTGAGTACACGAAAATCCTATCAGAAAACAGCTTCATTCGGAATTTGTTGGAGTCGAATCGCTTTCCTTCGCTAATTAAGGCAGCAGCCTCCTGAAGTTCGCGAATCCACGACAAATCGGCTGGCATAGTTCCGATTTTCCCCTTTTTATAGGCGTCGGTCAATTTTTGCTCATTATAATGGAAGCTGGCGGCCAAACCACGCTCGGCGTATTCGTGCATTTCTTTGGTTCGAATCTGGAATTCAACAATTTGCCCACTTGGCGTTTGTACGGTTGTGTGAAGACTTTGATAGCCATTTGGTTTTGGATTGGCAACGTAATCTTTAATCCTCTCGTACATCGGCTGATACATATCGTGTAAAATTCCCAGAACCAAATATCCAGTTGATAAATCGTCGACAATTATCCTCAGGGCAATCAAATCATAAATCTTATCAATATCACCAACTTTGTCCAATTTCTTAAACAGACTATAAACGCTCTTAACACGCCCGTCCATCTGAAAAACTAGCTTTTCCGCCTTCAGTCGCGCTTCAACTTCGCGGCGAACGTGATCTAATTTTCGTTGCGATTTTTTCAGTCGACTGTCCATTAAATTTTTGGTTTCTTGAAAAGCTTTCGGCATCAAATATCTAAAGCTTAGCTCCTCCAATTGAACGCGAACTCGCCCCATATTTAAGCGGTCGGCCAGCGGCGCAAAAACTTCAATCGTCTCTCTGGCAATTTTTTTCTGCTTTTCTGGCGTCATAAATTGTAGTGTTCGCATATTATGTAGGCGGTCGGCTAGCTTGATAATTATCACGCGCACATCTTCGCCCACGGCAATCATCAACTTGGTCAAATTATCCTTCGTGTGTGGCAAATAACTATCCAGGTTTCGCATTCCAGCGCGAGCTTGTGAAACTTTAGTTACGCCATCCACCAGAAACGCCACATCGCGCCCAAACAAACTCTCCAAATCGTCTAAAGTTGCGTCAGTATCTTCAACGGTGTCGTGCAGAACTCCCGCCACGACCGTATCGATGTCCATACCCCATTCAATTAGAATTCCTGCCACCGCCAATGGGTGATTAATGTATGGTTCGCCACTTTTGCGCTTTTGTCCAGCGTGCTTTTCCGTGGCGTAATCGATTGCGCTTGCTAAAACTAATACTGGCACTTCGTCGTATTTTTGTTCAGCAATTGACAATAACTCTTCGCGCGTCATATTTATATTATACAACTTTGTAGTATAATTAAGAAAAGCTAAAGCGAAAATATCTAACAGGGAGGGCGATATGGCTGTAACGAGAATAGCAATTAACGGCTTCGGGCGAATCGGACGCAATGCGTTTAAGATTGCTAACGAGCGAAGCGACTTGGAAATTGTCGCGATCAATGATTTAACTGACACGAAAACGTTGGCTTATTTGTTGAAGCATGATAGCAATTACGGCGAGTACGGACGTCAAGTTGATTTTACGGAAAACGAGCTGATTATTGAGGGTAAGTCGGTTAAGGTACTGGCTGAGAAAGATCCAGAAAATCTGCCGTGGCGAGATTTGAATATTGATGTGGCGATTGAATCGACAGGATTTTTCACTGATAAAGACGGCGCGGGTAAGCACTTAACGGCTGGCGCAAAGCGTGTGGTTATCAGTGGTCCGACGAAGTCTGAGGGAGTCGATACGATTGTTCTGGGAACTAACGACGACAAGGTGAAAAACGCGACGCCAATCGTATCTAACGCTAGTTGTACGACCAATTCTCTGGGCGCGGTTATGGCGATTTTGGATGCGGAGTTTGGTGTTGAAAAGTCAATGCTAACGACGGTGCATAGTTATACGGCTAGCCAAAAGCTTCAGGATGCGCCATCCAAGGACCTTAGAGAAGGTCGCAACGCCGCCGAAAACATTGTCCCGACTACGACTGGCGCCGCAATTGCCGTAACTAAAACCTTGCCGCAATTAACCGGAAAATTTGATGGACTTAGCGTGCGCGTACCGACTCCAGTGGTGTCGCTTAGCGACGTGACGGCGCTTCTCAGGAAAGATGTGACTGTCGAGCAGGTAAATGACGCGTTCAAAAAAGCCGCTCAGAGTAATTTCTATCAAGGCATTTTGGGTGTTTCTGAGGAACCTTTAGTCAGCCGCGACTTCATTGGCAATTCATATTCGGGGATTGTCGACCTTCCGTTGACGAAGGTAGTTGGCGGTAATTTGATCAAGGTTATGGTCTGGTATGACAACGAGTGGGGCTATTCGAACCGGCTGGTTGAACTGGTGGCGGATGTTGGATACTATCTTAGGCGTAGCGAATAACTACACATAATTTCCTATGAAAATAGCCCGCCGAAAACGTGCTCAAGCTGAAACTGGATAATTCAACCCAGGAAACGCGGAAATTGCGTCTCAACTCAGATTGAACCAGTTTTCAGCGAGCTATTTTCGTGCGGGCGTTAACGTTCGCCCTTACCCTCCTTGCTAATGTTAATCCTTCCTGCTCGCAGCGGGATGGACAGCAGGAAGACGAGGAGCAGAACCCCAACGCTCTGCCAGAATGACAGAGCAGGAATTTGGGTAAGACCGGAGCTGTGCAGGGCTCCGGTCAGGAATACCAAACTCCAGGCGATCGCCGAGGTCATGACCACCCAGAAAGCCACGCTGATGGCCACTACCGTGACCACTGGCACAATAAAAGAGAACCTGTCTCTCATCTTTCCCTCTTCCCGAAGAGTGAAGCTCAAAGCTAAAGGGCGACTTCCGCCCTAAGACAAACTTTGAGCAGAAGTTAAATATATATATCATACCAGCCACAAAATGTCAATACTCTTTGTCAAACAGCTACACCCTACCTCTGATAAAATACCTAACTTTTCCTTGCAAAAATCACCGAAAATGCTTATACTAAGATCATGAAAATCTACCTCGGATCTGACCACCGCGGCTTTATGCTGAAAGAAAAAGTTTTTGCGTATTTGGTTAAGAATGGCTATGATGTGCAAGACGTTGGCGGTGTAGAATTAAATCCTGATGACGATTTCCCGCAATTCGCGCAGGCGGCGGCGTTGAAGGTCATTGGTGATGATAGTAAAGATCCGCGTGCGATATTAATTTGCGGCGGTGGACAAGGAATGTGTATGGCGGCTAACCGATTCAAAGGAATTCGTGCCAGCGTGATTTGGGATGCTTTCGAGGCAAAGATGACGCGCCAAGATAACGACTCGAATGTTCTATGTTTGCCAGCGCGAGTTTTGGAAGATAATGAATCGGCGTGGAAAGGAATTGTGGAAACGTGGCTGAACACTCCTTATGCGAATGCCCCACGATTTAACAGGCGTAATGCGCAATTGGATGAATTATCATGAGTAATTCTGTAATCGCACCAGCAATTTTGGCAGAAAATGCCGAACAATACAAAGAGCAGGTTAATAAAATAACTGGGCTTGTTGAGCGTGTACATATTGATATATCTGATGGTGAGTTTGCACCAACACTTACTGTTGGCATTCCTGAATTGTGGGCGCCGGAGGGTTGGATGATTGATATTCACGCAATGGTTAATGATGTTGCTGAGTATGTTCCGAAGTTGATTGCCTTAAGACCTCATATGATTATTATTCACGCGGAGGCGACGGGAGACGTGAAGACTGCGCTTATGCAGATTCGTCAAGCTGGAATTATGGCGGGATTAGCGCTACTAAAGCCGACAGTGCCACGAACCGTTGAGGAATTGATAAAAATAGCAGATCATGTGATGATTTTTAGCGGTGAGCTGGGGCGATTTGGTGGAACTGCTAGTTTGATGCAACTAGAAAAAATACGACTCATTAAAGCTATTAATCCTAGTGTTGAAATCGGCTGGGACGGTGGAGTGGCGGTAGATAATGCGTATAGTTTGGTTCAGGGCGGTGTTAACGTTCTGAACGTTGGCGGCGTTATTCAGAAATCGTCAGATCCGCGCACCATTTTCTCCAGATTACAGCAGGAGATTAATAAAACGAGCGTGCTTTAATGAATGTCGATCAGATAGCGAAATTGAAGAAAATATCGCAACAATTACGAAAGTCTGTCATCCGCGAATTATCTGCGGCTGGCTCGGGTCATTCGGCTGGTTGTTTGGGGTTCGCTGACGTTATGGCGGTTTTGTATTTTCACGCCATGCAATTAGATCCTGAGAATCCTAATTGGGAAGATCGGGATATTTTCGTGATGAGCAACGGTCATTATTCGCCACTTTTATATGCGACACTGGCGGAGCGAGGATTTTTCGATAAAAAAGAGCTGGCTAATTTGCGAAAATTTGGCTCCAAGCTTCAAGGTCATCCGGAACGCGGCAGTCTGGCGGGAATTGAAACGACTAGCGGTCCTCTGGGCTGCGGTCTGAGTCAAGCGGCTGGTATGGCATATTCATTGCAATATTTGGGTGGCAATTCTGGGCGATTCGTTTACTGCAGTTTGGGCGATGGCGAGCTGGATGAAGGGAATATTTGGGAAGCGGCGATGTTTGCGAAAAAATATAATCTATCGAATTTGATTGCAATTGTTGATAGAAATAATATTCAGATTGGTGGCGATACGGAAAAGGTGATGCCACTAGGGGATTTGGCGGATAAATGGCGAAGTTTTGGCTGGGATGCGCAGGAAATTGACGGACATAATCATTTGGCGATAGTTCAGGCGATTGATAAGGCAAAGAATTCTCGACAGCCGAGCGTGATAATCGCTCATACAATTCCTGGTCGTGGCGTTGATTTTATGGAATATGATTACCGTTGGCACGGAAAATCTCCGAACGCTGAGGAGACGGAGCGGGCGCTTGTTCAATTGAGTGAAGGAGGCGGAGAATGAGTTTCTTAATGGAGAATTGGCAGAATTCAGAGCTTGCGGCAATTCGGATGGGTTTTGGCGAAGGCTTGGTGAATATTGCGAAGAAAAATAATTTGGTGGTGGCGCTGAGCGCGGATTTAATGGAGAGCGTTGGCTTTGGCAAGTTTTATGAGGAAATCGGGAGTCCGCGGGCAATTGAAGTTGGCGTGGCGGAACAGAATTTGGTTACCGTGGCGTCTGGATTGGCGGCTATGGGAAATATTCCGTTTGCGGCCAGTTATGCGGCGTTTAGCCCGGGTCGCAACTGGGAGCAGATTCGCACGACGATTTGCCTGAACAATCAGCCAGTTAAGCTGATAGGTTCTCATACGGGGCTTGATGTTGGTCCGGACGGTGCGACGCATCAAATGTTGGAAGATATTGCTTTGATGCGAAGCTTGCCTAATATGGTGGTTTTGGCGCCCGGTGATGCCAATGAAGCTAAGCTAATGGCGGCGGCAATGGCTGGAGATAAACGCCCAAACTACGTGAGATTGCCGAGAGAAAAAACACCGCTATTCTTAAGTCAATCTACTTTTGAGATTGGAAAAAGTTATACGTTGAGGCGCGGCAAAGACGTTGCCTTGTTTGGAACTGGCGTGATGACTTATCAATTGTTGTTGGCGGCGGAAAAGCTCGCGAATGAATATGACATTCAGGCGGAAGTGATTCATTTTCCGACAATCAAGCCGCTGGATGAAGAGGCCGTACTTGACGCGGCTCAAAAATGTCAAGCCGTCATTACGGCGGAAGAGGGGCAGATTACTGGTGGATTTGGCTCAAGCGTGGCAGAAGTTCTTAGTGAGAATTTGCCTGTAAAGATGAAGCGAATCGGTGTTAATGATACATTTGGCGAGTCTGGTAAAATGTCTGAATTATGGAAAAAGCACGGTTTGGATGTCGATTCAATTACTCGCAGTGTTGTCAATTTTCTCCAGTGAAAAACCCGCCAGGAGCTACTACTCTCTTGGCATAGCGGGCGGTAATTGATATAATTACCATAAGTATTTTAGGGGGCAGTATGGGATTATCGATTTCAGAGATTCGGAAAAACACGACGCGGGCGCGTCATTTAATGCAGCGGACACGAGCGCAACGTTTTGCGGTTGGGGCATTTAATATTGACAATCAAGAAACGTTGATTGCGGTGGCGCGGGCGGCACAAAAGCTCCAATCTCCAGTGTTGGTTGAGGTTTCTGACGCCGAAGTGAAGGCTATGGGTCTAGAGAACGTTCGCGATTTGGTGGACAATTATAAGGCTGAGTACGGAATTGAAATGTATTTGAATTTGGACCACGGTCCGACAGTTGAGGGTTGTAAGCGAGCGATTGACGCTGGATATGAGTTTGTTCATATTGATATTTCTCAGGCAAATCATAACGCTTCTGATGAGGAAATTATTGCGAAGACTCGTGAAGTTGTTGAATACGCCAAGTTTACTGGCGCGCTAGTGGAATCTGAGCCGCATTATTTTGGCGGCAGCTCAAATGTTCATACGGAAGATATAAATTATGAGGAGATAAAAAAGACTTTCTCTACGCCAGATGGTGCGCGTGCGTTTGTTGAGGCGACTGGAATTGATACTTTTGCGGCGGCGATTGGCAATTTGCACGGCAAATATCCAGTTCCGAAAGTGTTGGATTTGGATTTGTTGGCTGACATTCGTGAGGCGATTTATTGCCAGATTTCGTTGCACGGTGGGTCTGGCACGCCGCTACATTATTTTGAGGACGCTGTGAAAATTGGCGTTTCTAAAATCAATATCAATTCTGATATGCGCTACGCTTTCCGAACAACCCTGGAGAAAACTTTGCGAGAAAATCCAAATGAGTACGCTATCGTTAAATTAATGCCGTCAGTTTATGCTGCTGTACAGGAAGTGGTGGAGTCGAAGATTAAGGCATTTAATTCCGTACGAAAGGCGGTGGTTTAATGGCAAAAATCATCACCGTTGGTGCGGCAATTCAAGATGTGTTTTTAAGTCAATCAGACGCACTGACGCCAGTTTGTGAAAGTCCAGAACACTGTTTTGCGCGACTGGATTTAGGGGCGAAAGCCGACGTAAACCAGATTCATTTTTCGACTGGCGGTGGCGCTACGAACGCCGCAGTAACGTTTTCCAGGCAAGGTCATTATGCTAGTTTTATGGGCGCGATTGGTCACGATCCGGCGGGGCAAGCAGTAATTGCGGATTTGGATAAGGAAAATATTGACACGCATTTGGTGCGATATTCGCCAAAATATAGCACGGGATATTCAGTTTTGCTATTAGCCTCAAATGGCGAGCGAACGATTTTAACGTACCGCGGTGCTTCAACGCATTATCATGAGGCGGATTTTGATTTGTCTGACGAGGACGCGGATTGGATATACGTTTCAACATTGGCGGGAAATATGTCAATGCTTCATAAATTATTCCAGCAAGCCAAACGTCGCGATATGAAAATCTGTTTTAATCCTGGAAAGAGAGAATTGGCGCAAAAGGATAAATTGCTGGGATTATTGTCCGATGTCGATGTTTTAACTTTGAACAAAGAAGAAATGCAACAATTGGTGTCTGGCGAGGATTTAGAAGCTTTGGTTAGAAGAGGCTTGAGATTAGTTCCGGTCGTTTTGGTGACGGACGGCGTAAATGGCTCAATTGCAAGCGACGGAAAAACCATCGTGCGAGCGCTAATGTACGACGATAGACCGTCAATTGACAGAACTGGCGCTGGAGATGCGTTTGCGTCGGGATTTTTGAGTGAATGGGCGCGAAGTGGCAATTTGAAAAACTCTGTGATTATGGGCAGTGCGAATGCTAGTTCGGTGGTTATGAAAATTGGAGCAAAGGCTGGAATTTTATATGCTGGCACAGTGCTTCATGCTATGCCAATTCAAGAAAGGGAATTATAATGGCGCAAAATTTGGGAAAATTGTTGGGCGGTGACGTGAAAAAGCGTCGAGCATTAACCGAGCTCAGGCAGATGACTAGGGACGATAGCGATGTGCGATTGATTGCGGAGATATTGGCTAGAGCACACTCAATTATTCGCTCTTTAGGCCTGGATCCGTCAAACGCTACGGCAGAAGAAATTTATCAATCACTAATGGCCATTGCACCGAAGGTGGACAAATGGGCGCCGTTTAAGGCTTCTGAATGGGTGCTTTTGGACGTTGATGGGCAAGTGATTTCGTTTAATCCAATTGATGTTATAAATAACTATCATTGCCAGTTGCCTCTGGGAAAGCAGCAAACAACGTATGGCAAGCGAGGTCTGGGATTTGAGATTACGCGCCGATATAAAAACCACCCGCGCACGTACAATCCAGCCGTAGAGCGAGTGGTATGCCAGGGTGGAATTTGTTGGATTGAGCCAAAACCTAAGAAATAATTATCGGTCGCAACAAGTTCGCTGATTTTTAATTAAATTAACTACCTCTGGAATGTCTTCGGTAATTGTGTAGATTTTTTCATCGCCGTCAGAAATTAACTTATTTGGAAGCATATTTTCGCGCACAAAATCATCCCATTTTCCCCAGAATTTTTTATCAAACAGGACAATTGGCACGGGCGCCATTTTCTTAGTTTGTGTCAATGTGATGATCTCACAAATTTCATCCATTGTGCCAAATCCGCCAGGGAAACAAACGTACGCGTCAGCCAGAAGTGTCATAACGATTTTGCGTGGCGCGAAGTGAGTGAATGCGAACGAATCTGTCGTATAGCTATTTAGAGATTGTTCGTGTGGCAAGCGAATGTTGAATCCGACTGATTTTCCGCCAGCTTCCATAGCGCCGCGGTTTGCTGCTTCCATAATTCCGCCGCCGCCACCAGTGATAATTGCGTAGCCTTCTTTAGCTAATTGAAATGCTAAGTCTTTGGCTTTTTGGTAATATTCGTTATCTTCAGTTATCCTGGCTGACCCAAAAAAAGTCACGGTTTTATGATATTTTTGGAGAATTTCATAGCCGGCATGAATTTCGTCATCGACTTTTCCTAATCTGAACATCGCAGCCTGAAGTTGCAATTCGCGCGGAATACAAACATTTTTCGGTGTCATCGTTATCCTTTTTATTTTATGATTTTGACTTTATTACTATATCATAAAATGCCTATGGTTACAATACGTTGACGGCAAATAATTCATCATATACAATCAAAACACAATCTAAATGGAGGTTTTATGGAGAACAAATCAACGGCTAATAAATGGCTAATCGCGGCGGTGGTTATTATGGGTATAATTATCGTAGCTATGGCGACATGGATAATTGCTGGCGCTATGCATAAAGATAAGGATTCTAGCGCTTCAGTAAAAACCAGCCAAACAAAGAAAGACTCATCTGATTCACTGGAAAAAACTCGCGGTGAAGGCGAGGAGCCATCAAATGAGGCAAAGAAAGAATATAAAGATTTCCGAACCAAAGGCGACGGTACGGGCATTCGTTTAACTTCAGCAAGCGATATTGATAGGTTGGATATTGACAGTTCTTTGAAGAAGTTTTTGAAGTCTAAAGTTGGTCAGCCAATTCCAGAGCGTGAAGGTTCAGTATATGAGCCAATCATTGACCGTGCATACGGAAAATATGCGGCAGTATATGGCTTGACGAATGCTTATACTATTATCGGACCAAAGAACGGCACTGGTGAAATTGCAATTGTTGCGGGCACGCAGCAAGGTGGCATGTCATGCTCAGATTTGAAGTCTGCGTCGGTTCCGAGTCGCCTGGTTGACGGCAAATGTGAAGTTTCTGGCTCGTCTCAAACTTATAGCCAAGACTAGTTTTCGCAAATATAGTAAAATAGAGAGGTGAATAGATTTCGCCTCTCTTCTTCATATCAGCCCACGGGCGATCAGCCGCGAGCAATTGCTCAGTTGGTCGAGGGTTTGGAAAAAGGTCAGCGCGAGCAAACTTTGCTGGGTGTAACTGGTTCTGGTAAGACTTTTACTATGGCGAATATTATTGCCAAGCGTAACGTTCCGACACTGGTTTTGGCGCACAATAAGACTTTGGCGGCGCAACTTTTTTCTGAGTTTAAGGAATTTTTTCCGGACAATGAAGTCCATTATTTTGTTAGCTATTTTGACTACTACCAGCCAGAGGCGTACATCGCTTCAAGCGACACCTACATCGAGAAAGATTCGAAAATCAACGACGAGATTGATCGGCTTAGGCACGCTGCGACTTCTGCGCTGCTTACACGCCGCGACGTGATTATCGTAGCGAGTGTGAGCTGTATTTACGGCATTGGTTCGCCAGAGACTTACGCCGATATGGCTATTAAATTGACCGTTGGCGAACGCCGAGTTCAGGACAAGTTTATCCGCCTATTGACCGACATTCAGTATAAGCGCAATGACATTGATTTTGTGCGAGGAACTTTTCGGGTGCGCGGCGATGTCGTGGATATTTTTCCGGCAGGTCAAGACACTGCGGTTCGCGTGGAATTCTTTGGCGATGAAATTGAGCGGCTGACGAAGATCGACCCTTTGACTGGCGAGATTTTGGATCGGCCAGACCAATTGACAATTTTCCCGTCCAGCCACTATTCGACGCCACGTGAGCGAATTGAAAAAGCGATTGTCGGAATTGAGAACGAGTTTAATCAACGACTGAAATGGTTTGAGGATAATGGCAAGTTTTTAGAGGCGCAAAGGCTGAGCCAGCGTACCAAATATGATTTGGAAATGCTGAAGGAAACTGGTTTTGTGAAAGGGATTGAGAATTATTCGCGCTATTTGACCGACCGAGAACCTGGCGAGCAGCCTGCGACTTTGATTGATTATTTTCCGGACGATTGGCTGCTTTTGGTTGACGAATCACATATGACATTGCCGCAAGTTCGGGGAATGTACAACGGTGATCGCGCCCGTAAGGAAGTTTTGGTTGAGCATGGTTTTCGTCTTCCAAGCGCATTGGACAATCGTCCACTTCGATTTGACGAGTTCAATCAGCATATTCATCAGGCAATTTATGTTTCCGCCACGCCGGGAGATTATGAACTTTCTCACTCGCCAAAGCCAGCTGAGCAGCTTATTCGACCGACTGGGTTGCTTGATCCGCCGATTGAAGTTCGACCGACCGACGGGCAAGTTGATGATTTGATGGAGGAAATTCGCCAGACGATTGCGAAAGGTCATCGCGTGTTGGTGACGACACTAACCAAGCGAATGGCGGAGGACTTGAGCGCTTATTTGACGGAAAACGGCGTGAAGACGGCGTATTTGCATAGCGAAATTGATACGCTGGAGCGTGGTGATATTCTGAAAGATTTGCGACTTGGAACGTATGACGTGCTGGTTGGAATTAATCTATTGCGCGAAGGTCTGGATCTTCCAGAAGTCAGTTTGGTGGCAATTATGGACGCCGACAAGGAAGGTTTCTTGCGTAGTGAGCAGGCGCTGATTCAGACGATTGGACGGGCGGCGCGGCACGTTGATGGGCGAGTTATTATGTATGGTGACAATGTTACGGATAGTATGCGTCGAGCAATTGACGAAACAAATCGACGTCGAGCGATCCAGCAGAAATATAACGAAGAGCATAATATTACGCCGCAAACTATTCAGAAGAAGATTGACGACGGGTTGCGTTCGATTATTCCGCAGAAAGAATCTGATAAAAAGCCAAAGCTTAACCTGAAGAAAATTCCAAAAGACGAATATCCGGCTTTGATTAAAGATCTGACGGCGCAAATGGAATTGCATAGTGCTAATCTGGAATTTGAAAAAGCGGCAGAACTGCGTGACTTAATTGCAGAAATTCGCCATACAATGTAGAATAAAAATATTATTAGATTAGGAGGGATTATGGCAACAAAAGAACAGCCACAGCCAACAAACGTCGCGCAACCAGAAATGCCGATGCAACCAAATGCTTACCAAGCATATCCACAATACGCATATGAAGACCCAAATAAGGGCAAAGCAAAGATGCTAACTTTGGAATACGCTTTAGCAATGGGTTCGGCAATTGTTTCAATCATGTTGCTGATTGACATCATAACTAAGGTGTTTGGTTTGTGGACGAACTCAACATCAATGTTATTAAGAAGTGTCGGCGGATTTTTCGCGCCATCGATGGTAACTCAGGGAACGGGAATTGTTGCAGCGTCAGTATTTGCTGTGCTTTTGGCTGTATTGTCACTAGTTCTATTCTCTCGCGTATCAAAAGCTGTTCCGGAGCGTGAAGGCTACACAAAGCGAACAGCTTACAAATTGGTAACTTACGGCGGTTTGGCGGTTTTGATTATTCCAGCTGTCGACTTGGTTGCTCGATTAGTAAGCATTTTGATCAACTCATTGCTATTTATCGGCGTTGGTGACGGCGGCGAATTCTATAAGAGCTTGTACTTGGGTGAATTCTTGCCATACGCATTAGCTCTTGCAATTGTTGCTACTAGCGCTTACTTCATTTGCCAAATTGTCAAGGGTCGCAACATGTCAAAGGCTTTGTCTTTGATGTTGATTGTGGCTTCTTCTGTCGTATTATTGACTGGCGCCATCACAATCGCTGTTAAAGCACACGACACGGGTAGCTCAGTAAAGACTATTCCATCAGATTACAGTCGCTACAAGAACTACCAAGATTACTCAATGTAATAAAACTTGGAAAAATAAAGTCGCTCACTTTGATGGGCGGCTTTTTTTAGTGGTATAATATTGATATGATAACTATTTCTACCAGCGATATTCAGCACTTGGCGAGTTTGAGTAGTCTAGCATTGACTGATGACGAAACCGATGGACTGCGCCAAGATTTGGAAAATATAATTGGCTATATTGAGCAGTTGGGCGAGCTTGACGTGTCGGGTGTTGAGCCGACTTATCAAGTTACGGGACTGAGCAATGTTTGGCGCGAAGATGAAGTTCAGGCGGGGATTCTTGTTGAGAAATTGCTTGATTTGGCGCCAGAAAAACAGAATAATCAAGTGAAAGTTCCGCAGGTATTGTAATGAGTAAGATTAGTGATTTTATTGGCAAGAGCGCGGTCGAGAACGTAAAAGAAGCATTGCGACGAGCGCGTGAAATTGAGGAATACAATGCGCTGCTTAGCTTGACAGAAGAGCGTGCGCTGGAGCGAGCAGAAAAAGTTGATGCTGGCGAGATTTCTGGACGATTGGCGGGCGTGCCATTTGTTGTGAAGGATAATTTTTTGGCGTTTGGTGCGCCAACAACTGCCGCTTCAAAAATGCTAGAAAACTTTAATGCGCCATTACAGGCGACGGCTGTTGAGAAATTGGAAGCGGAAGGTGCGATTTGCATCGGTAAGGCAAACTTGGATGCTTTTGCGCACGGCGGTTCGACGGAAAACTCGGCATTTGGCCCAACGAAGAACGCTGCAGATGAAACGCGAGTTGCTGGTGGATCATCTGGTGGATCGGCGGTAGTTACGGCGCTCGACGTGGTTCCGTTTGCGCTTGGCACAGACACCGGTGGTTCGATTCGTCAGCCAGCCAGCTTTAACGGAGTGGTTGGAATTAAGCCGACTTACGGGGCGGTTAGTCGTTATGGCGTAGTGGCGATGGCATCAAGCACGGACACAATTGGCTGTTTTGCTACGAATGCTGAAGACGCGGATTTGGTGATGGAGATTATGGCTGGTCGCGATGATAAAGATATGACGACTTTGCCTGATTTTTGGAATAATCAGCCAGAATTCGCAAAGAAAAAAATAGGTCTGGTCAAGCAGTGTATGACCGACGACGTGGACGCGGAAGTTCGCCAAAAAACGCTTGATTATGCAGAGAAATTGAAGCAGCTTGGTTACGAAATTGAAGAAGTAGATTTGAGTATGATGAAACATTCCCTGGCGATGTATTACATAATTGTGCCAGCAGAATTGTCCTCAAATTTGGCGAGATATGACGGCGTGCGATATGGCCATCGAGCAGCGGAAGTAAAGACTTTAGCGGAGCTTTACGGTCGCAGTCGAAATGAAGGTTTCATGACCGAGAATAAGCGACGAATTATGATAGGAAGTTTTGTATTGTCAAGCGGATTTTTCGATGCTTATTATATGCAGGCTCAAAAAGCCAGGACACTGTTGATTGACGAATTTAAGAAGTTATTTACCGAATATGATGCTCTATTGATGCCGGTTGCGCCGACTCCTGCGTTTAAGATTGGGGAGAATGCTAGCGACCCGATAAAAATGTATTTGGCGGACATTATGACTGTGCCAGCAAGTTTGGCTGGACTTCCTGCGGTTGCCGCGCCAGCTGGAAATAGCGATGAAGGATTGCCAATTGGCGTGCAGCTTATCGGCGATTATAAGTCGGACAAGAACTTGCTGAAGCTGGTTTCGGAAGTGGAGAAGATTTGATGGACGGATTGATAGTCGCGATAGTTGTTGCGGCGTTGATTATCGGCGCCTTGCTGATGATTTTCATTCAATTGACTTCTCGTGGTCGCGGTCAAATTGACAAAGAAATGTATCAGAGGGTTTGGCGGCAAATTTTGCGCAATGTCGAAACCAGAAAATCGGAAAGTATGCAGATGGCGATAATGAAGGCGGACAAGTTGCTGGACAAAGCTATGCGCGACTGCGGCGTGGCTGGCGAAACGATGGGCGAACGTATGAAATCTCGCAAGGGATATTGGAGCGATGAAAATGGGCTTTGGGCGGCGCATAAATTGCGTAATCAAATTGCCCACGAAACTAGCGTAACGGTAACGGCGCAGAGTTTTCGTCGAGCTATGGCGAGTTTTGAACAGGCATTAAAAGATTTGGGAGCATTATAATGAGTGTATATGACGATTATGAAATGACAATTGGTATCGAATGCCACGTTCAGCTTGCAACGAAAACCAAGCTATTTAGTCCGGCCGATAATGACGCTCGTGACGCTGAGCCGAATACTAAGACTCATCAGATTGATTTTGGTCTGCCGGGGATGTTGCCAGTTTTGAACAAGCACGCTGTTGAGTTGGCTGTTCGCGCTGGAAAAGCTTTGAATTCGCCGATTGCGCACGTTAGCCGATTTGATCGAAAGCATTATTTTTATCCAGATTTACCAAAGGGCTATCAGACTTCGCAGATGTATAATCCGATTATTTTGGCTGGATATGTCGATGCGCCATTGGAAGATGGTTCTTTGAAACGCGTGCGAATCCATCATGCTCACATGGAGGAGGATGCTGGTAAATTGACGCATCATGACGGCTATTCGTTGGTCGACCTTAACCGTGCTGGCACGCCGCTGATTGAGATTGTTTCTGAGCCGGATATGCATTCGGCTGAGGAGGCTAAAGCTTACGTTTCGGAACTTCATAAATTGATGGTTTACGCGGGCGTGACTTACGGTAATTTGTATCACGGAAATATGCGATTTGACGTCAATATTTCGGTGGCGAAGAAGGGCGCGACAGAGCTTGGAAAGCGCGCTGAAATTAAGAATCTCAATTCCTTCCGCAGCGTTGAGAGGGCGGCTGAGTACGAGTTCAAGCGCCAAGTTGACATTCTGGAGCGTGGCGAAGAAGTTGTTCAGGAAACCAGAGGCTGGAATGATGACAAGCAGATAACTATTTCTCAGAGGTCAAAGGAGGACGCTCAGGATTATCGTTATATGCCAGACCCAGATATTCCGCCAGTCGTGTTGACTGACGAGGTGATTGCTGAAATTCAGTCCAAAGTGCCGATGCTTCCTGGTGAATATAGGGAAAAATGGAGCGCGCTAAACTTGGATAAATCTGTTATCAATTCGCTTTTGTCTAATCAGGATTATGCCCAGATTACATTGGAAGTTCAGGAAAAGTCGGGCGAGGCTTCCGCTAAGCGAGTCGCGCATTGGTTTGCGAGCGCATTGACAACTTCCGATGAAAATGACACGCAAACGGATAATGAATCTACACGTGTGGCGGTTGACGATTTGATAGAATTAGCGGAAATGACAGAGAAATCTGAAGTTTCCAGCACGAACGCGAAGGAGCTATTTAATGAGCTTTTGGCTGGCGCGAAAAATCCGCGTAAGCTTGCTGAAGAGAAGAATTTGTTGCAGGTTTCTGATGAATTGGCAATTGCTGTAATCGTTGACGAAGTTCTGAATGATCCAGCTTCGGCGGCTTCAATTGCAGATATCAAGGCTGGAAAAGATAAGGCTATTGGCTATTTGGTCGGGCAAGTCATGAAGAAGTCTAAGGGTCAAGCCAACCCAAGCCTTGCGCAAAAACTGATTCGCGAGAAACTTTAGAATTGCTGAAATAATAGGGAATAGGAGCTGAAATATGAGAAAACCAACTAAAGCTATCATCGCCGCTGCCGGTTTTGGTACGCGATTTTTGCCGCAAACCAAAGCCATGCCAAAGGAGATGTTGCCGCTGATTGATAAGCCGATTATTCAATACGTCGTTGAGGAATTAGTTGAGGCTGGTATTAAAGATATCATTATTATCGGTAGCGCAAATAAGCGAGCAATCGAGGACCATTTTGACGAGCCGAATGAGGAGCTTTTGGCTAATTTGCGCGCTGGCGGTCCTAAAAAACAACCGTTCATTGACGCGGTGCAGAATTTGGCTGAGATGGCGAACTTTATTTATATTCGCCAAAAAGGTCCGTACGGCAACGCAACGCCTTTGGCTTGCGCCTCACATTTGATTCATCATGATGAACCTGTGATTTACACATTTGCAGACGACTTTATTGCGGCTAGCCCAAGCCGTTTCAAGCAGATGATCGAGGCGTCAGAAAGCTTAGATGGAGCGGTTCTGTCGTGTAAGAAAATCACCGATGACACGGAATTTGATCGTTATGGAGTTATCAATGGTCAAGGAGTGAAAGACGGCGTTATAAAAATGACGAATATCGTTGAAAAGCCGGGCAAGGAGAACGCGCCTTCTGATTTGGCTAGCGTCAGCAGCTATTTGCTTCCGGGCGAGATTTTCGGCTATCTAGACAAAGCCAAGGAAGAATTTGACGGCAATGGCGAGTTTACAATTCAGCCAATTATGCAGCAAATGATTGACGACGGATTTGATTTTTACGGCGTGGAGATTACGAACGGCACTTATTACGATACTGGCGACAAATTGGAATATCTAAAAACGGTGATCGACTTTGGGTTGCGTGATCCTAACTTCGGTGATAAATTGCGCGCCCATCTGGCGGATCGCCTAAAATAATGTATAATAAATAGCATGAACGGATTGCTTATTATATTAGTGATTTTGATGGTGATTTTTGTCATCATGATGATCGCTATGACAATTTCCATCATCAAATTAACGCGCCAAATTCGTCAAACTCAGCAGAACGTGGAGGCAATAAGTCAGCGAATTGCTAACTTAAATGGAATTGTAAGTACGGTTTCAATTGGCGTGGAACTAGCCAAAAGCTTCGCTTCAAAAAGTGGATTTTTCTCAAAATTTTTCTCAAAGAAGAAGGTAAAAAAGAGTGAAAAAGCCAGCCAAAGAACAGCCAAATAAGTTGGTAAAAAAAGTCGTTCGTGATAACGAAAACGGTGCTCGTCGGGCGATTTTGGAGGATTTGTTCTTTGATTTTCATAAATCTCGCCACCAAGTTTACTGGGTGAATTTTGTTCGCGGAATTTTCTTTGGTCTGGGAAGTGCTTTGGGCGCGACGTTATCGATCGCGATATTGATTTGGATTTTGGGGCAATTTGCCGACATTTTCCCACCGTTGGCTGATTTTATCAACCACTTAATTGAGACAATGCAACGCCGTCAATAGCGTGCTATAATTGTTATTAATGACTGAGGGGACAAGCGAACAATCATCGTCGACGGCTTTGAAGCCGTCGGATTTCGTGCATCTCCATAATCACACTTTTCACTCGGTGCTGGACGGATTAACTAAGATTCATGACTTGGTCGATAAGGTTAAGGAGCTCGGAATGGAGGCTGCCGCCGTAACTGATCACGGCACGATGAGTGGTATTTTGGACTATTACAAGACCGCCAAAAAAGCGGGAATTAAGCCGATTATCGGAATTGAAACTTACGTGGCGACTCGTTCGCGATTTGACCGCGATCCAGGTAAAGATAAACAGCGTTTTCACTTGACCGTGCTGGCGATGAACAACACGGGTTTTCACAATCTGATGAAGTTGTCGACGCGCGCTAATCTGGAGGGAATGTATTACAAACCGCGAATTGACCATGATTTGCTGGAGGAATTGAATGAGGGATTGATTGTCCTGAGTGGTTGTGCGAGCGGTGAAATTGGCGTGGCGTTGAAAGAGGACGATTATGATCGCGCTCGTGAGATTGCCAAATGGTATAAGTCAATTTTTGGCGATCGTTATTATTTGGAGCTACAGGACCACGGACATCCGAAGTCGAACACGCACTGGGACGTGCAGACGAAGATCAACGAGGGCTTGATTAAGCTTTCAAAAGAGCTTGATATTGAAATGGTGGTGACTTGTGATGGTCACTATTTAACGCACGAATATCAAGACGCGCACGAGATTCTGCTTTGCGTTGGGACGGGCTCGTATCTCAGTGATGAAAAGCGAATGAGCTTGAAGGATTTTGAGCTTCATTTGACGGATCCGCGCGATATTATTGACCACTGGGGAGAGGAATTTCCTGAAGTTATTCGCAACACGAAAAAAATAGCTGATCGCTGTGACGTTGAGATTGAGCTTGGGCGAATTCTTATTCCAAAATATCCATTGCCAGACGGCGAGAATGAACATTCGTATCTGCTTAGATTGACATATCAAGGTTTGTTGCAACGTTACAATGGAGCTTCGAAGGAGGAGGCTGAGAAATTAGACCCTGACGAAATTATTCCGAAGTTGTCTGATGAGGTTCGTGAGCGCGCTAAGATGGAGCTTGGCGTGATGGGAAATATGGGCTATGAAGGTTATTTCTTGATTGTCCAGGATTTTATCAACTGGGGAAAATCTCAAGGAATTGTTTTTGGTCCAGGGCGTGGTAGTGCGGCTGGCTCGATTGTTGCGTATGCATTGAATATTACAGACCTTGATCCTCTAAAATACGGTTTGCTATTTGAGCGATTCCTTAATCCTGATCGTATTTCTATGCCCGACATCGACGTTGATATTCAAGATACGCGTCGCGACGAAGTGATTGAATATTGTGCGAAAAAATATGGCGAGGATCACGTTAGTAATATTGCAACGTTCGGCAAGATGTTTGGTCGTATGGCAGTGCGTGACGTTGCCAGGGTTTTGGAAGTTCCGTATGCCGAGAGCGACCGCTTGGCGAAGTTAGTTCCGCCGCCAAACCAGGGGCGACATATTCCGTTGTCCGTGAGTATTAAAGAAGACGCAGATCTTCGGAATGAATATGAGAATAATCCGACCGCCAAAGAAGTTTTGGATTATGCAATTCAGCTGGAGGGGACGATTCGTAGCCACGGCGTTCATGCTTGTGGTGTGGTGATTGCTCCAGATACATTGGCTAACTATATCCCGCTTGAAATGGCGCAAAAGGGCGTGGTGGCAACCCAGTTCCCGATGGGCGAGGTTGAAGAGTTGGGGTTATTGAAGATGGACTTTTTGGGACTTTCGAACCTTACGATTATTAATAACGCCATGAGGATTATCCGAAAAGCTTACAAGAAAGAAATTAATCTTTCGGAGTTGCCGCTTGATGATAAAAAGACCTATGAGCTGTTTCAGCGCGGCGACACGACTGGCGTATTCCAGTTGGAATCGGCGGGAATGAAGCGATATTTGCGTGGACTGAAGCCGACTACGTTTGAAGATATTATTGCTATGGTGGCTCTTTATCGTCCGGGTCCGATGCAGTTTATTGACAGCTTTATTAGGCGTAAACACGGCGAGGAAGAAATAACTTATTTGCATTCTGGAATGAAAAACTCGCTGAAAAATACTTACGGAATTTTGGTCTATCAGGAGCAATTTATGCAGATTTCTAAGGAATGGTGTGGATTTACTGGCGGTCAGGCCGACACATTGCGTAAGGCTGTTGGTAAGAAAAAAATTGACTTGATGAAAAAGGTCAAGCCTGAATTCGTCGAGGGCGCGGTTAAAGTTGGTGGCGCAACTAAGGAAATTGCGGAAACTTTCTGGACTCAGCTGGAAGAATTCGCCAACTATTGTTTCAATAAGTCGCACGCCGCTTGTTATGGTTTGATTGCTTATTGGACGGCTTATTTGAAAGCGCATTATCCGGACGCGTTTATGGCGGCGCTTATGACTAGCGACCATGACGACACTGATCGTTTGGCAATTGAAATCACCGAATGTAAGCACATGGGAATTAGCGTGTTGAGTCCTGACGTAAACGAATCGTTCGTTGAGTTTGCTGTGGTACCGAATGAGAATAAGATTCGTTTTGGAATGTCGGCGGTGAAGGGCGTTGGTGTTGGCGCGGTCGAGGAAGTTCTGCGGGCGCGCGAAGATGGGCCGTTTACGTCGGTTGAGGATTTTGCTAGGCGCGTTTCAACCAGCAAATTCAACAGAAAAGCTTGGGAATCGCTTATTAAATCTGGTGCATTCGATGATATGGGCGATCGATCTGATTTGCTATTCAATCTGGATTCCATTACGTCATTTGCGTCCAAGCTCCAAAAAGAAGCCGCCAGTGGGCAGACCAATTTGTTTGGAATGTTGGGTGGCGATGATGCGGCGAGTGTCCAATCGACTCTTCATCTCCAGAAGGCTCCTGTGAAACACGACGATAAAGAGCGCTTGATGTGGGAGCGAGAATTGTTGGGGTTGTATATCTCGGCGCATCCGCTTGATAGGTATGAAACGTATTTGAGTGAACAAACTCAACCATTGACGCAATTAGTTCCCGAGTACGACAGTCGAATGATGACGGTCGGGGGAATTATTAGCACTGTCCGTACAATTGTCACAAAAAGCGGTTCGAAAATGGCGTTCGTGGGGATTGAGGACAAGTTCGGCGAGGGCGAGATAATCGTCTTTCCAAATCTGTATGAGAAAGTTGGCGCCAAGCTGGTTCAGGACGCAGTGATTCGAGTTTCTGGTAAAAATTCAGCGCGAGATCGTGACGGAAATTTGGGCAATGAAAGTAAACTAATTGCCGATGATATTATTGTGATTACGGATAACGATATCAATGGCTATGAGTCGACTGGTCGTAAAATGGATGCGCCAAAAATTAGCTCTGCTGTAAAAAAAGAGCGCCGTGAAGCTTATCGTAACCAGAAGAATGGAACTTCTCCGAAGTCTGCCGTAAAGAGTGACGCCGCCAAACCGCAGCCAAAAACTCATTCGGCGCCTGTTAATGTTGCGCCAGAAATTCCCGCTTCAAAGTTATTTGTGTATATTAAAGATCCGAATGATCATTCGCGGTTAGTGAAAATGAAGTCTGTTTGCGGTGAGAATGCTGGCACGACTGACGTGGTTTTGGTGCTGGGCGAGAAAGAAAAATCAGCCATGCGCCTGCCGTTTAAGGTGGATGCTAATGACAATTTATTAAGCCAATTAAAAAACACTCTGGGTGAAGAGTGTGTAGTTCTAAAGTGATAGTTAGCCCGCTGACAGAGGTCTCAGCCGAGACCAAAAGTCTCAAGGCAAGCTATTTTCTGACAGGGAAGATTAGCCCGAACAGCGCAATTCCCGTTGCGACCGACACATTGAACGATTCTTTTTGACCAAACATCGGGATTTCTACGGTGAAGTCGCAATTGTCCAAAAGCTCCGACGTGATTCCGTGGACTTCTTCTCCAAGTAGCAGCGCAAATTTTTCAGGCGGTTGAAATTCTGGCAACATCACGCTATCTTTCGATTGCTCCAGCGCGATAATTGGCAGGTTTTCTGTTCGCTGATTTTCTTTAATCCAGTCATTGATATCTTCGTAAAACTCAAATGGCACCAAACTTTCCGCGCCCAAAGCAGTTTTATGAATTTGGCTGGTGATTTTTTCGCGAATATGCGGCAGGCGAGGATCTTCAGATCGAATTTCTCCATCAACAAGCGCACAAACAGGTGCCTTGCTGCATAAACTCAATTCTGGATACGGCGTGTAACCACTAAGAATAATCTTTTTTATACCAAATCCTTCGGCTGTGCGAAAAATTGCCCCAACATTATGTGTCGAGCGAATATTGTGGACTAACAGGGTAATTTCCGGATTCATATTACTATTATATCACTCGTAAAACCGTAAGCTTTTTGGTATAATTTTCATATGGACGAAGATAAAATTCAGGCGCGGCGCCGTGAGCAAGATGAGGAAGCGACTCGTCGTCGAGCGTCAATTTTAGGACTTCAATATCTTGATGGGCGGGAATTTGAAGAGACTTTACCTTTGCTTAAGGGTGTTTTGACGATAGAAGAGATGTACAAAGGCAGGCTGGTTCCGCTGGCTTTTAATGAGGAAGACCAGTCTTATCGATTTGGTGTTACGTCGCAAACTTCTGAATCGTTGATGAAGCGGATGCGAGATCAGTATGTTGAAAATGGCAAGCGAATCTTCTTCTTCTTAATTTCTGGTTCGGCGTTTCGGTCAATTATGCTTAGGTTTGATCCGCCAAAAAAAGTGATTTACGATAATATCGAAATTGCTAAGGAGGGTGATAGCGATACTCTGGCACAGGTTACTCAGACTTTGGCTTCCGTCGGCACAAATGACGTGTTTAATTATTTGATTGACCAAGCGGATTTGTTGGGTGCGTCAGACATTCACATTGAAAATCAGCGTGAGTCGATTCGAATTCGTATGCGTGTTGACGGAGCTCTACATACGGTGGCGGAACTTAGCAGAGATAGATATCGAGTGATTATGGCGACTTTGGCGTCGCGCGCGAATATTTCTACCGCTTCCAGAGAGCCTCAATCTGGACATATGCAGCAGGAAATTCATAGAGATGGCGCATCGCATGTGCTGAATTTGCGCGTGGAAGCCGTGATGACGGTGTATGGTTTAGACTTGGTGCTTCGATTATTCAATTTTGACGAATCAATGTTGAACTTGGATCTCTTAAGTATTTCAAAGAAAGAGCGCGAGCAAATCGATGAAGTTATCTCTCATCCGCGCGGGATGTTGTTGATGGTTGGTCCGACTGGTTCGGGAAAGTCCACGACGTTATATAGCATTCTTAATGCTCTTAATACGCCAGACCGAAAGATTATTACGCTGGAAGATCCTGTAGAAAATACGATTCCTGGGATTGCTCAGATTCCAATTGATACGACAAATGGACAGAGGTTTGCTGACGGTTTGCGCAGTGTTTTGCGTCTTGACCCAGATGTGGTGATGGTTGGTGAGATTCGTGACAATGAAACTGCGAAGACTGCAATTCAGGCTTCAATTACGGGACACTTGGTACTGTCTAGCTTTCACGCCAATTCGACTGCGGCGGCGTTTAGTCGTATGATCGATATGATTGGGCAAAATCCGATTTTTAGCTCGGCGGTTCGGCTGGTGATTGCCCAGCGACTGGTGAGGAGATTATGGGATGATAGCAAGGAAGAATATGAGCCAGATGAGGCTACTCGTAAGTGGGTAAAAGAAGTCTTGAAGGATTTGCCGGAGAATGTTGATTGCCCAGATTTGGATACGTTTAAGCTTTGGCGTGCGGTGCCGACGGATGATGTGCCGTTCGGCTACAAGGGGCGAATTCCAGTAATGGAACAACTGGTCGTGAGTGAAAATATTCAGAAATTCTTGCGCGGCGATGTTGAGGATGTTCATACGGAAGCGATTGAAAAGGCTGCAAAAGAAGATGGCATGGTGACGTTACTTCAGGCTGGCGTGCTGGCGGCTCTTCGTGGCGAAACAACATTAGGAGAAGTTAATAGAGTAATATAATTGACTTTATATCCATAAACTGATAAAATTTAGTTTATGAGAGAAGTTACGGAACACTCTTATTACGATAGCGAATCTTCAGAGTCTGATAAAGACTATGTCTGTAAAATTTTTGGTACTGCCATCGATTTTCTTGAATATATATTATATAAAAAGGTGCCCAAAGATTCATCAATATTTAAGGGCTTGGTTAAGAAATATGAGCCTGTAATTGATACTCTTAAGCAGGCTAGTGATGCGTACGGTCAGTCTCCCGAATATTTGGAGGTTTGCTACGATTTTGATGAAGTGAGTTCTCGGTTAAGAGAGGAATTTAATAAGGAATATAAAACCTCGCTTGATGCTTTTATACTGTCATTAAATAAGATTTTTCCTGCTGATATAGCGGAAGTTAATGTTCCGAAGTATTGCAATCTTGAAGGATATAAAATTCCTAAAGTAAAGAAATTTCAGAGTAATAATAATCTTGACCGAGATGTTGCCAACTCTGAATATATACAACTCACATTAGAGACTAAGAGGTCTGTGATTGATAGGATTTATAAAAAAGACAGTACTTCTTCGTCTGTAGAATTTGGAGTAAGTCGACCTGAATATGATCCAGTTCGCGAAAAGACACATTACTTGGTTGAGCTATTGACGGATTTTTTAATGCTTAAAGCCGATGAGCTTGAGGCGATGCTCGGGGGCGAGAGCGACACGCGTATGGAGCGCATTGAAGCCTTCTTTAATTATGAAAGAGACCTGGAGTGGACTAAAACCATACTCGACTGCGCAGACGGGATGAGAGATCTGGACGAGGAGTTGTTGGCTCGTAAATATACGGAAATTGTATTTGAGGAAAATTGTCCGAATGCACAGACTCTTGCTAAATCCGTGGTGGAAGAAAAGATGAAGTCAATTCTAGAAGACGAGCTAAAGGTTCTTTCTGAAAAATTCAGAACGTACGAAGCCGCGCCTGAAATTGCGAGTAGATCTTTGGAAGAGGTAGCTAAGAAAGCTACTAAGAGAAGAGGGTCAAATAAGCCGAAGCCGACAATCGAAAAAGGCGACTCTCAGCCGGTAGAAATTGGATTGAAGGCGGGAGATGCTGTGATACTTGATAGCGAGACGTTTCCGTGGCTTAAAGAAGATTCTATTGTGGATGTACTGCATGTTGAGCGTGGTGGTGATGGTACTGTGGTCGCAGTAATTGACGCGCGCACTGAAGAGGCTAAAAAGGTCGAGCATAAAATGACTGGATACGAAAACGACGAGAAGAAGCGGGACATTCTGCCTATTATTAAAGACAAATTAACTATGGCTGCTAAATGTGTAGCAACTTCAGAAGATAAGTCTGTCGGTTTGCCAATTGGCTTAAGTAACAGATTAAAAGAGCTTTATCCGTTTATAATTTACGCCTGGAAAGAACAAACGCATAACGCCAAGAGGGTTTATGTGTCAAAAGTCAGCGTTGAAGATATGCCCGATGAAAGTGAGACTAAAAAATCTCTTCAGGAAGCTGGGGTGACTGAAATAGTGCTATTTTTAGGAGCTTGTGACAAGCAAAACCAGGAGTCGTTAGTAGCTCTATTCATAGATGGCAACTCTCGTGATGCGGCTAAGTACGGTGCTGGTGCTTAGGCTTATCTAATGACATTCGCAATAGCTTCAACAACACCCTCATCAAATGCAGTTGGAACGACTTTGTCGATGGTTGGATTTTCGACCAGATTAGCTAGTGCTTCAGCGGCTGCCAATTTGTGCTGATCGGTGATTTTCTTAACTCCGTGATCTAATGCACCGCGGAAAATTCCAGGGAAGGCCAGGGAGTTGTTAACCTGATTTGGGAAGTCACTACGACCCGTGCCGATGATTGCGACGCCGGCTTGTTTGGCGACATCTGGCATGATTTCTGGAACGGGATTTGCTAGTGCGAATACGATTGGATCTTTCGCCATTTTTTGGACTAATTCTGGAGTGAGGAGTCCTGCGCGCGATACGCCGATGAACACGTCTGCGTCGGTGATGGCGTCTTCAATTGAGCCAGATTGTGATGCGTCGACGTATTCCAATAGCGCGGTTTTTTCAGCGTTCAAATCTGTGCGTGATTTTCCGACAATTCCTCGACTATCCACCGCTACGATGTTTTTTGCCCCGTAAAGATTTAACAATTTGATGATTGCTGTGCCAGCTGCGCCTGCGCCGATGACTACGAATTTGCAATCCGCCAGGTTTCGCCCTGTCAATTTGGCGGCGTTAATTAAGCCTGCCAACACAACGACAGCCGTGCCGTGTTGATCGTCGTGGAAGACTGGAATATCTAATTCTGCCTTCAATCGTTCTTCAATTTCAAAGCATTTTGGTGCGGCGATGTCTTCGAGGTTGATGGCTCCGAAGCTTGGCGCAATAGCTTTAACGGTGGCAATAATTTCTTCTGGCTCGTGAACGTCTAACACAATTGGCACGGCGTCGACATCGGCAAAATGCTTAAATAGCAAAGCTTTTCCTTCCATGACTGGCATGGCGGCTTTTGGTCCCAAATTACCCAGTCCCAAAATTGCTGAGCCGTCTGAGATTACGGCAACTAGATTATTTGTCCAAGTGTACTTTGGTAAATCGGCTGGATTTTCGGCAATTGCTTGGCTGACTGCGCCGACGCCAGGGCTGTAATAAGCGCTAAGTTTATCGCGATTAAGCTCCTCTTTATCTCTGAGGCTGGTCGTAATTTTACCTTTGTATTTTTCGTGTAGTTCGAGTGCTAATTTATTGTAATCCATAACTATATTATACTCCAATTTTATTTAATTGATATTTCTTCAGATTTGTGTTATTATCTTATGTAATTGTACGAGAGTTAAATATTCGAGCCTTGTTTGATGTGGAGCCGCAGAGGTACAACTGCGTGGCCAGTCGGAGCGAGTTCGGAAGATAGGAAAAATTATGAGTTTTGAGTTAATCAACAAAATCAACCAAGCACAAAAAAAGCAAGCAGTTGTCGATGCTCGCAGCGGTGACACAGTTCGCGTTTACCAGAAAATTAAGGAAGGCAACAAAGAGCGTATTCAGATGTTCGAGGGTGTTGTCATCCGCACCGATAATAAAAAATCACACACATCACGCATTACTGTTCGAAAAATCGCTTCAGGCGTTGGCGTTGAAAAGTCATTTTTGATGCACAGTCCACTGATTGAGAAGATTGAGATTGTTCGTCGCGCTAAGGTTCGCCGCAAGTTCTTAAGCTTCCTTCGCCAGCGTAGCGGTAAGTCAGCTCGCTTGACGGCTAAGAATTTTGATCGCGCTGCCGTTAATGACATTCATGACGCTAAGGCAGAAGCGGAAGCTGAACGCTTAAAGGAAGAGGCTGCTCAAGCCGCTGCTGCAAAGCAGGCTGAGAAAGATGCTGCTTAGGCTGAACTTGATGCTAAGGCTGCCGAGGTTACAGCTCGCCATAAAGACGCGTAATTGTCAATTGGTTAATCGTCAAAACCGTCTCTTAATTTGAGGCGGTTTTCTCATGTTATAATCTCAATATGGCAATATTTCATTATATATCCGTCTTTGTTCCGACGACTTTGGCTGTGGCGACGCCTTATGTTTTGAGAAGAAACGGCTTTGATAATGAGAAAAAATATCGCTGGATACTTTACACAGCGTGTTTGTTGTTTTTCATATCTTGGTATTTGCCGTCGCCGTTAATTGACGGACAGGATACTAGTTTTACGACGCACTTTGTGGGCGGTGGGCTATTTACGGGGCTGTTCTGGGCGTATTTGGTTTCGTCGATGAAGTGGCGGGCGCATTGGCTAGTGATGGCGTTTTCGGTCTTTGCTTTAGTTTCGGCGCTGGGTTGTATTAATGAGTTGGCGGAATTATTTATGGTCAAGGTGGGCTTGGCGAGCATAAAATTGGACGACACGAATTGGGATATTTTGGCGAATACATTAGGCGCGGCAACAATTTGGATTGGCTGGATTATTGCGGATTTTATAACGAAAAAGGGAAGATTGTCAGGTGATTCTGGGAATTGATGAAGTCGGACGCGGCGCGTGGGCTGGACCGTTGGTGATTGGCGCGGTGGTTTTGGGCGGCGCTGAAATTGAAGGGCTTGATGATAGTAAAAAATTGACTAAAAAGCGGCGTGAATTGCTCGATGAGGAAATTCGCGAGCAAGCATCGGCTTGGACGTTGGGCTGGGTTTCTGCTGAGGAGCTGGATGAAATAGGGATGAGCGAGGCGCTTAAGCTGGCAACGCGGCGCGCGGTCAAAGAAATTCAAGCGAAATGTCAGAAAAATGGCTCGACGTTTGATGAGATTATTATCGATGGGACGGTTAATTTTTTGGCGGGCACACCGTTAGAAAAGTATGTAACAATTATAGCGAAAGCCGACGGTCTGATTCCGAGCGTTTCGGCGGCGTCGATTATTGCTAAGGTGGCTCGCGATAAATTCATGGCAGAGCAGGATAATATTTATCCGGGATATGATTTTTCTTCGCATGTTGGTTATGGTGTGGCGAAGCACCGAGCGGCTATTGATAATCTGGGTGTGACTCCGCTACATCGGCTGAGTTTTGCGCCGTTGGCTAAATATGCTAATGTTGAGGCGAATTCGCAAAATGCGTCTGACGACGGAAAGTCTAAAAACCAGCAAAAAGACACAACGCGTCAAATTGGCGATAAAGGTGAGCAAGCGGCGGCGGATTGGTTGGTGGCTGATGGTCATGAGATTATAGAGCGGAATTGGCGGACGCGGTATTGCGAAATTGATATTGTTAGTAAAAAAGATAATATTTTATACTTTACAGAGGTCAAATATCGTAAAAATGACAATTTTGGCGACGGCTTGGCGGCGATTACAAATAAAAAACAGCAACAAATGCGTTTTGCTGCTGAAATATTCATTGCCAAAAATGCGCAGTATGAAAGCTGTGATATGCAAATGATGGCAATTTCTGTTGATGGAAATCCGCCTGTAGTTGAAGAGTGTGTGGTGTTGGAATAAATTGTTCGCTTTCGTCGTTTTCGACTCATCAGCATAGACACGCATCTATGGAGCGAATATGATAAGTGAGAAAAAGGTATGGTTCTACTACCATATTCGCTGGTGGTCTACTTTAGACCTGAATCAGCGAGAACGCTTGTGTGCGTCCTCGGGCAACGCAACTAGCTGGAAGCTGATCATATACCCTTTTTTGTATTGACCGAAGAATTCCTCGAACTCCTCCTTGGCATCCACGCAGACGGCTAGCTTGAAAATAAGCCTATCGCACAAGGCGTATAGGTGATGCTTGGGCGGTAGCTGGCGAATGGCCTCATCGTAGTTGTGAGTGTTGATGAATTCACCAACTGTACCGTTGGTGATATCCTCAACCGGGTTGTAGTAGACGCCCATCTTAGGGCCACCTTTCTCTCGAACTTATCAAAGTGCGCTTTCGGACAAAACATTTGTTCCGTCAACAAAAGCTGTATTCATTTATATCACAAATAAAATGTCAATAGATTTTGTCAAAAACCGTAAAATAATGCGGCCAAACCATTTATAACGAAGAAATAACCGCCTCTTTGTCTCGTTTAATCAGCTCAGCGCGTGCTGATATTTCGGTAATTCCTAATTTGATTGTCCTGGTTAGGGCTGGAATATTTTCCATCGGTCCAAAGAATTGTTGAAAATCGTTAAGTTCATTGGGCGTTAGTAGCGCCGTAGCTGCATAGCGAATGAAATCATCATAGCTTTTATCTTCGCCAAACGTATCTTCGACCCACGCCCAGTTTTCTTTCAGCCAATTCCACGCAATCTGGCGGCTTTCTCTGGTCCGAATCAAATACACAAACCAACGGCTGGCGTCTTGCGGGCGGATGATATTGGAATTTTTAATGTTGGCAAGAATTTTTTCTGCTGTTTCAGGGTTTTTGGTGGAAGTTAGTCCAATTGCAATATCATTCTGCAGGTCATTTGACGGTGTGTTCTTATATGAGGCAAAGAGATTTTCAATCATCTCTGGCGTCTCGAAATGCCTCACGTTTGCGCTGATAATTAAAGCTCGAATTTCTGTCGGTAAGTCTTCCAATTTATTATTGTTAAAACGCGTTTTTGCCTCATTCAAGACTTCTTTATCTTCGCTATACATCATCAAACTCAAAGCCGTGGTGCGCCGCTCGCGGTCGTCGTCCGATTCTCCGTCTTTTTCATCCCAGTCCAATTCCTCGAATGTGGCGCGCGCAAATTCTCCAGAAATTTTCTTTAATGAATCTCTGGCGGCGTCATTATCATCGACGAATTTTCGCAGTTCCGTCAAGGCGCCAGTCGCCATACCGAAGACTTTTTCGTTGGTTTCAGTTTTTAGCGACAATGCCAATGGAAGTAGTGACGCCGAGTTTTCAAATCCAGCGCGGGCGAGTATTGTCGCGTCCTGTAAGATACAAATCTTATCCAGGGTTGGCAACTCTGTAATGTTCTTCAATAAATATTCGCGAGAGGATTCGTCATATTTGGTGATGAAGTGGGCGCTTAAGCCACAGTTTAATTGCAATGGCTTTTCAATGGAAACGGTGGTTTCTTTTTGATTCAAGATTTTTACGTCAAGTGGCTGGTTTGCGAATAATGGAATCGGCCATAATGCGTCAGATGGTTGGTGCTCGCCGATGAAGAATCGTTCCTGACTTAAAATCGCGGTGTCGTGACTATTTGAAACTGATACGACAGGAAGGCCAGGTTGGGAAATCCAAGTGTTCATTAGATTGACAATTGGCTGACCGCTCGCCAACTCTAATTCTTGCCACAGGTCATTTCCGACAGTGTTTTTATACGCGAATTTTTCAAAATATGATTTAAGTCCAGCGCGAAATGCCTCTTCGCCAATAAGCTTCCTGACCATAACAAGCAGTCGTCCGCCCTTAGCATAAACAATCGCCGGGTCAAATAATGTGCTGATTTCGTCTGGATGATTGACGTCGGCTTGAACGGATTGAACGCCATCTAAGCTGTCTCTTCTAAGTGCGGCTGTTACTTCATTCGTGGCAAAATCTTCCCACATGCGCCATTCGGGGTGTAATGCATCAATCGCCACGTACTCCATCATATTGGCAAAGCTTTCATTGAGCCATAAATCATTCCACCAGTTCATGGTAACGAGATTGCCAAACCATTGATGGCTAAGCTCGTGCGCAATTACGGTCGCGATAAATCGCCTGGATGATTCTGGGGTCAATTCTGGGTCCGCAAGTAAACAACTTTCGCGGTAAGTAATCAATCCCCAGTTTTCCATTGCGCCAGACGAAAAGTCGGGAAGGGCGACGTGATCGGATTTTGGCAATGGATATTTGACGCCGAAATATTCGTCATAAAAATCAATTGAGCGAGTGGCGATGTCTAACGCAAAATCTAAGGTATTTTCATTCTGAGCTGGTGTCGCCCAGACGTTGACCTCGACGCCAGATTTGGTGCGAGCGGATTTTTTGTGCAATTCACCGATGACAAAAGCCAGAAGATAACTGCTCATTCGCGGTGTTTTCTCAAATGTTGTCGTGAGAGAATCATCATTTTCTTCTTCGCTTTTTACGGGCATATTTCCCAAAACTGTTATCCCTGGGCGAGTTATTAACGTCAAATCGTATTCAGCTTTGGCGGCTGGTTCGTCAACGCAAGGGAAAACTTCGCGGGCGTGATGCGATTCAAATTGAGTAGCGAAAAGTTGTTTTTTAATGCCGTCGTGAGTGAAATAACAAGGATACAAGCCGTGCATTGCGTCGGTAATATTTCCGGAAAAAATGATGTGAATTGTGTGATTTCCGTTTTTAAGGTTCGGCTGAGATAATCTCAATTCGTCAAACTCACCAAATGAAACGTCGGCGGGCTGATTGTCGATTATGGCTGATTGAATTGTTAAGCCTTTGGAATGTAGTAAAATTGATTCGCTGGTGGAATTGCCAGAAATGATAACTGTGCCAGAAAATTCTTTTTCCTCGGCGCACGTTAGATCGAGAGTTAAGTTGTAATGATTTGGTGTGAATGTGTCGAGTAGGCGTGGAACTTTAGTCATAGTTTAATTATAATACAGTCATGAGGGTGAATAAAATACGACGTCGGCAAGTGGTGATTGCGCTGGTAATTTTGATAGTCGGCGTGGCGGTTTGGGCCTCGCGAATTTCGCAACCCGAACCTCAGACAATTCAAACTTCAACGCAACGAGAATTATTTGGTAATTCGAACGCCAGAGCGGAATTGGAAAAAATAGAAGTTAAAGGACGCGCGCCAAAGACTGGCTATTCCAGAAAGCAATTCGGCAACGGCTGGGGCAAAATTAACGGCTGCTCTGTGCGGGAAGTGATTCTGGCTCGAGATTTGACTGATGAGAAAATTGATGAAAAATGTCGAGTTTTGTCGGGTGTATTGAATGATCCGTACACTGGTCAAACAATCCAATTTCAGCGCGGCGAAAAAACCAGTTCTAAGGTTCAGATTGATCACGTCGTGGCTTTGAGCGATGCTTGGCAAAAGGGCGCGCAACAAATTTCTCCAGAAGAGCGAGAGAAATTGGCGAATGATCCGTTAAATCTGTTGGCGGTTGACGGCCCAGCAAATCAAGCCAAAGGCGACGGCGATGCGGCGACTTGGCTGCCGAGTAATAAGCCGTTTCGTTGTCAGTATGTAGCGCGCCAGATAGCAATAAAGCGACTATATCGCTTGTGGGTAACGGAAGCTGAAAAAAGCGCGATGTCGGGAATCCTGGAAAAGTGTACTGAAGTAAATTGACAAAATGAAAAATTTTTAATACAATAGAAAAGTACTCATCCGGCCGGCAGGTCGGAGTTTTTCGTTTATGGAAGTTTGAGACGGAAAAAGATATAATTAATAAGAAGGAGAATGTAATGGAAGATTTGAATATCAAGCAGTTGACGTTGGCAGTGCGTACGATTGCTGAGGAAAAAAACTTGCCAGAAGAAACAGTTTTGAGCGTGATTGAACAGGCGATTGCGGCGGCTTGGCGTCGTGATAATGGCGCACGTGACCAATTGGTTCGCGCAAGCTTGAATATCAATAACGGTACGGCTGTCGTGTCGGTTGTTAAAACGGTTGTTGAAGAAGTTGAGAATGATGCCAATCAAATCGACCTAGAGGAAGCTAAAGAGATAGATTCTGCGGCTGAACTTGGCGGTGAAGTTGTGATGGAAACTCATAACGTGACGACTTTTGGCCGAGTTGCTGCTCAGACCGCTAAGCAAGTGATTTTGCAGCGTTTGCGCGAAGCTGAGCGTGAAGTTGTTTTGGCGGAATTTGAGGATAAAATCGGTACGGTTGTTATCGGTACGGTTCAGCGAGTTGAGCCACGCGTTGTGCGAATTGAGCTTGGCAAGGCTGTTGGAATTATGCCTCAGAGCGAGCAAATTCCTGGCGAATATTACGGCGTTGGTCGTCGAATTAAGGTTTACATTAAGGACATTGAGCGCGAAGGTCGCGGTCCTCAGCTGATTCTTAGCCGCGGCAATGAAGAGTTTGTGCGATTCTTGTTCAATCAAGAAGTTCCAGAGATGGAAACTGGTGCAGTTGAGATTAAGGCAATTGCACGTGAAGCTGGTCGCCGAACTAAATTGGCGGTTTCTTCGGCGCTTCCTGGCGTTGATCCAGTTGGTACGTTTGTTGGTGGCCACGGCGCCCGCGTTCAGGCTGTGATGAATGAAATTGGCGAGCAGGAAAAAATTGACATTATTCCATACGAGGAAGATGCGGCTGGATTTATTGCTAATGCGATGAGTCCAGCAGAGGTTTTGAGTGTGACTGTCAATGAAGATGAGAAGCGTGCGACGGTTTATGTTAGCGAAGATCAGCAATCAATAGCAATTGGTCGCGCTGGACAGAACGTTCGCTTGGCAAGTCGATTGACTGGCTATGAATTAGATATCGAAGCAAAAGCTCCTGTTAAGGCAGAGCCAAAACCTCGAAAGAATATTGAGGATAGCTTGATGAGCGTAGTTGAGGAGGTGGCGGAATAAGCTGCCTTCTGCGAATCGCCGAAAACGAAAGGAGGGCGATATGTCAGAAGATTTTTCTGAATTAGAACCTCGGCTGACGGAAACGGCTCGGGCCAGTTTGGGGCGAGCTGGTTTTCTGGCGCATAATGAGGGGAGCGAATATGTTGGCACGGAGCATATTTTGCTTGGTGTGTTGGCGCAGAATTCGTCGCTGGGTGCGAAGATTTTGGCAGAAAACGGCGTAACTTTGGATCGGGCGGAAATGGCATTGAATCTGACCGCAAAGCCGCTGGTGATTACTATTGTAAGTAAGGGTTTAAGCGCAGAAGTTGTTGAATTGATAAGAATTGCTTGGCAATTAGCAGTTGAATTTGGGCAGGAAAAAATTGGCACGGAGCACATCGTTTATGGAATGCTGCAGCAGCACGAGGCGCGAGCGACTAAATTGCTGCGGGATATGAACGTTGACATTGACAATCTGCGTGGAAATTTGGAAGATGTGTTTGATAAACAGCAATTTGAATCTCTGCAGAGCGAGCGTAGTGTGGCGAGTAAAAATTCTGGCGATTTGCGAGTTTTGGAGAAATTCGGTGTCGATTTGACGCGGCGTGCTAGCGAAGGATTTTTGGATCCGGTGATTGGTCGAGCGTCGGAAATTCAGCGAATGATCACGATTTTGGGTCGACGAAGTAAGAATAATCCAGCGCTAATTGGCGAACCTGGCGTCGGTAAAACTGCGGTCGTTGAGGGCTTAGCGCAGAGGATTGCTGATAATAAAGTTCCCGAATTTTTGAAGGGTAAGCGACTTTTTCAACTGGATTTGACGGCGATGATTGCTGGGACGAAATATCGCGGGCAATTTGAGGAGCGATTGCAAAAAGTTCTGGCGGTCGCCAAAAAACATCAAGAAGTTATTTTGTTTATTGACGAGTTGCATCTGTTGGTTGGCGCTGGTTCGGCCGAAGGTTCGATGGACGCGGCGAACGTATTGAAGCCGGCGTTGTCGCGAGGCGAGGTGCGACTAATTGGCGCGACGACGTTTGATGAATATCGAAAGCATATCGAAAAAGATGCCGCGTTGTCACGACGCTTCCAATCTGTGACAGTCAATGAGCCATCACCAGAAGAGGCGGTGGAGATGATGCGAGGATTGAGAGGAAAATTAGCTAAGCATCATCAAGTTCAGATTCCTGACGAAATGTTGACTGAGGCGGTGGATTTGAGCCAGCGTTACGTGACGGAGCGATTTTTGCCAGATAAAGCGATTGATGTGATTGACGAGGCGGCGAGTTTATTGAAGTCTAGCTCGCCAATAAAATTATCGCGTAAGGATAAGTTGGCTCGCCAAATTAAGCGATTGGCTGGAAAAATTGACGCCGCGGTCGAGGCTGAAAATTACGAAAAGGCTGCAGAGTTTAAGATGCAAATGAGGCAATTAGAATTGCAAGCCGAAGCGCTGAAAGATGAAGCCAGTGATGAGCCAGTATTGACCGATGAATATTTGCGTCGAGCGGTTTCGGCAATGACGAATATTCCGATTGACAGATTATCGTTAAATCAGATGAAGGATTTAATCCGCCTGGAGAAGCGACTGAGCCAGAGTGTTCTTGGTCAGGATGAAGCGATTGAACAACTGGCGCGCGCGATTCGCCGCAATAAAGCTGGACTAAATCGTCAGAGTGGGCCGCTTGGGTCGTTTATCTTTCTGGGTCCGACTGGAGTTGGTAAGACGGAATTGGCGAGGGTTCTGGCGCGGGAAGTTTTTGGCGGCGAGGATAGCTTGGTTAAAATTGACATGAGCGAGTTTTCCGAGCGTCACACGGCTAGTCGGCTGGTTGGTGCGCCGGCTGGTTATGTTGGCTATGAGGACGGCGGGAAATTAACGGATAAAGTTCGTCGTCGACCATATAGCGTAGTGTTGTTCGATGAAATTGAAAAGGCGCATCCTGACGTTTTGAATTTGCTTTTGCAAATTCTGGAGGACGGCAAGTTAAGCGATTCTCACGGACGGACGGTGAGTTTTCGGCAGACGATTATTATCTTGACGAGCAACGTCGGCGCCGAGCAAATGATTCAAGATTCGGAGCTGGGATTTGGTGCGTCTGGGCAGAAAAAGTCGGCTAGCGAAACTCGTCACGAGAAAAATTCGCGTGCTGCTCTGCGTGAGCTTGAGGAGTTTTTGCGTCCAGAATTGATTGGCAGATTTGATAACGTGATTACATTTAAGCCGCTCTCTCGTTCGGTCGTGCGAAAGATTTTTGACAATCTCACGTCTGACTTGATCAAAGCTGTCGCTCAACATGAAATGACGCTTGATATTACTTCTTCGGCGAAGCGTTGGTTGATCGATCGGGGATTTGACGAGCAACGCGGCGTGCGAGTTTTAAGACGAACAATTCAGTCGGAGTTGGCGGATCCGCTGAGCGATGTTTTACTGTCTAATAAAGCAAAACCTGGCGACACGCTGGAGGCTAAAATTGATAATGATAAGGTGGTGATTAATGTCAATCGTGCGTAAAATATTCAGCGTCCTCACGCCGATAATTGTACTTTCTACTGCGGTTTTTGTGATGATGAATCGTCAGCAAATTATTGACGAGATTACGCTGTGGCAATATAAGCCGAGTGCGGAAATTGTCGCTATTGCTGACCGTGTGAAAATGTCAGACACTGGCAGAAAAATGTTCTATGTTTCTAATCCGCAAATCAAATCGGCAAATGAGTTTAACGAAGACTGTCGGCGTGTGGAAAAGGGAAACGCAATTTTGGGTTGTTATAATCCGTCGTCTAGGGATATTTATATTTATAACGTGACCAATTCTGAGCTTGATGGCGTGAAGGAAGTGACGGCGGCGCATGAGATGTTGCACGCTGCTTGGGAAAGGTTGAGCGCGTCGGAGAAATCTCATTTGAGCGAGCTTTTGGAGCAGGCTTATAATAATGTGAAAAATAAGAAATTGTCCGAGCGGATGGAATATTATGATCGTGCGCAACCTGGAACGAGAGCTAACGAGTTGCATTCGATTTTAGGGACGGAATTTGCCAATTTGGGCGACGAGCTGGAAGAATATTACCGACGATATTTTACTGATAGATCCGAAGTCGTGAAATTGCACGCGCAATATCAAGAAAAATTTGAGTCCAGAGAAAATGAAGCGCAGAAGTTGAGTGAGTCGTTGAAGGTTCGAAAGGAAAAATTGAACAGAGAATTATCACAGTATTCAACTGATTTGGCGGATTATAATAGTCGCGTGGCGGACTTTAATCGGCGAGCGGGCGTTAGTGGCGGATTTTTGTCGCAGAGTGATTTTTATAGTCAACGCCAAGCTCTGAAGGCGGAACTCTCGGAGTTGAACGAAAGGCGTGCCAATTTGAATTCTGAGATTAATTCTTACAATTCTGATGTTCTGCGACTCAGGGAGTTGGGTGTGCAGATTGATGAATTGAATAAAAGTTTGGATAGTTTGGAGGGGGCGAAATAATGGCGAAAGTTAGAAGTCAATTTGTTTGTCAGCAGTGCGGGGCTAGTTTTTCAAAGTGGGCTGGCAGGTGTGAAAATTGCGGGGAATGGAATTCGCTAGTCGAGCAGGTCGTTTCTTCTGTCGGGTCATCTGTTGTCGATAAATCTGCTGGGCGCGGCAAAGCCTTGAAAACGTCTAGCATTCGCGAAGCTGCCTCTGAGTCTGGACTAGAAAGATTAAGTACGGGAATTGACGATTTGGACGCTGTTTTGGGCGGCGGTTTTCTGGTTGGCGGCGTGGTACTGGTGGCGGGTCAGCCAGGAATTGGAAAGAGTACGCTTTTGGCGCAAGTTGCGGCACATATTGCCAAGGCAAAATCGGTGTTATATGTAAGCGGCGAGGAGTCGGTTTCTCAAGTGAAGCTTCGTGCGGAGCGTTTGGGCGCGGCTGATTCGGAAAAAATGCAGCTGGCGTCCAGTAATAGCGCGGAAGATATTGCGGCGTCAATTCAGCAAGGCGGGTATGATCTTGCGATCGTCGATTCGGTTCAGACAATTTCTCTCAGCGAGATTTCCTCCGCTCCGGGGTCGGTTAGTCAGATCACCAACTCGTCAAATGTAATTATTCGTGCCGCCAAAGCTTCGGGTACGGCGGTGATTTTGGTTGGTCACGTCACCAAAGAGGGTTCGATTGCTGGGCCAAAGATATTAGAACATTTGGTGGACGTTGTGCTGAATTTTGAGGGCGATCGATATGGCGGTTTTCGAGTTGTTCGGGCGCAGAAGAATAGATACGGCTCAACTAATGAAGCGGCGATTTTTGAGATGGACGAGCGGGGTCTAAGAATCGTGAAGAATCCGTCGGCGGAACTTCTGGCGGAGCGTCAGAATCTGGACGGCTCAATTGTGCTGGCGACCATGGAGGGTGCGCGTCCGCTCTTGGTGGAAATTCAGGCGCTAGTTAATCCGACAAATTTTGGCTATCCTAAGCGCACGGCTAGTGGTTTTGATTTGAATCGATTGAATCTGTTGGTAGCCGTTTTGGAGAAGCGAACGAAGTTAAAATTGGCGGACAAAGATATTTATGTCAATGTGGTTGGCGGATTAAAGCTGAATGATCCAGCTGCTGATTTGGCGGTGGCGATGGCGATTGCTAGCGCTAGCGCTGGGCGAAGTCTGGATGAAGGCGCCGTGGTGTTTGGTGAGATTGGTTTGGGTGGTGAGGTTCGCTCGGCGACGAATTGGCAAGCTCGAATTAAAGAGGCGAAGAAGCTGGGCTTCACTTATGCGATTGCGCCAAAAGTTCATAAAGATAAATTTATAAAAGGCGTCAGCGATATGCGACAGGCGCTAATTGACTATTTACAATAGAAAGGGAAAAAATGAAAGATTTTTACGGATTGATAATAATTATAATGTTGCTTGGTTTGGCGGCTGAGGTTTATTTCTTGGCAAAACCGCGACGAAATTCATCTGTGGGCGCGGCGCCGATTTTGGTCGACACGTCAGTGCTTATGGACGGACGAGTGACTGAACTGGCGAAGACTGGATTTTTGCTGGGTAAAATTATTGTACCAAGGAGCGTATTGACGGAATTGCAATTATTAGCCGACGGCGCAGACCATGACAAGCGTGAAAGGGCGCGATTTGGTATGGATGTCGTGAAGGAACTTAAGGATATTTTGAAGTCTTCTTTTGAGCTATATGACGATAATATTCGCGTGCCGGAAGGCGTGGATTCTCGCTTGTTGAAATTGGCAAAGGAAATGGATGCGGCAGTGTTGACGCTTGACTATAATTTGAATAAGGTAGCACAAGTTGATGGCGTTAAGGTTTTGAATATCAATGAGCTGGCGAAAAGTTTGAGGATGAGTTATTTGCCTGGTGACGAGCTGGATTTGGAACTGTCGCAGAAGGGGCAAGATTCTCATCAAGCGGTTGGCTATTTGAAAGATGGAACAATGGTGGTTGTTGAGAATGCCAAGCATTACATTGGGCAAACGAAGAAAATTGAGATTATTCGAAGCTTGCAGACCGACGCTGGAAAAATGATGTTTGCGAAGCTTGTGATTGAACAGAAAAAACCTGTAAAGCAGAAGACTAGCGTTCCTAAGAAACGCACAAATGGTCGCTCAAAAACATCAGCTCAACACGAGGCTGAGCTGATTAATTTGGTGAATAAACAATAGTTTATTTAGTTAACTTGGATGCTGCCAGTTGAAGTGGCGGTGTAATATGCAGAGTCTCTTATAGTTACAGAAACTGTGTGCGCTCCTGTTGCGTCGAGTTCTACTGTGGCGGTCTGCTTGCCGCTTGAAGTAATTTCTGAACTCTTAATACTCTTTCCATCCACAGTAATTTCGATTGCCGATAAGCCCCAAGTTCCTGCTGTAACGTCGACATTTATCGTATATTTCTTACCACTGTTGGTGTATGATATTGCTCCAATTTGCGGTTTAGTGTCGTCGCACTTGTGGACGTCATCTTCTGCGTTCGCGTCGTAGCCTGAAGGAACGGTAATTGATTCTTTCTTAGTCAAAGGATCGATAATCTTTGTCACTTCAATTTCTTCCTTTGCGCCGTCTGGAGTACAATTCGTTGCCTTTTTCTTAGAGACTTTGTCGAAGGTGATTTTCTCTGTAGATTGACTTTGTCTCTTATTCCACCATGACGGGTAGAGTTCGCCGTTAACAGTCTGGATTCCGCTTGGTCGCTCATACCATTGACCTGACTTCCATTTGCCTTCCTTGGCGTAAACTTGAGTGTGGGCAAATTCCATGACGCTTCTAATTACTGGCATGCCGTAGTTGGAGGCTGATGTACCAATTATGCTAGTGTCGGAGTTTCCGAGCCACATTCCCATGACCAGAGCTGGGCTGTAATTAACAATCCAAAGGTCTTTTGGCTGTGAACCCTTGTCGGATGTACCAGTCTTTGCGGAGGTTCGAACGCCATTGACACCCATCCAGCCGTGAAGTCCAGGAGTTCGGTCGGACAAGATGTCGTTCACGATGTACGCTGATTGCGAGTCGATAACTTGCTTACCTTCATCTTTCCATTTTTTCAGAGTTTCGCCTTGGCTGTTCTTCACTTCAATCACGCTTGAGACGTCTTTTTGGACTCCCATTCGCGCCAATGTTGAGTAAGCGTTCACCAATTCTGTCTGCTTGGTTCCACATGCGCCAATTGCTGCACCGAGTCCGTAACCGCCGGCATTTTCTTCCTGGCGGCAATAGTTAGGATCGCCCATTCTGCGGATTCCCTCAACGACTGGTTTAGCGGATCCGTCACCAACGATGTAAGCGGCTTTGATGGCTGGGACGTTTCGGGATAGGGCTAGCGCTCTTCGAATATTGATGGCGCCCATAAACTTATTGTCCCAGTTCCTTAGAGTTGCGCCGTACAGTTTATCGATATTTTCATCAGCTAAGACTGTGCCGCTACCGTATGCTTGCTTGCTGTCGTGTTTGTCGAATAATTGAGCAAAGACAAGCGACTTAATCGTGGAACCTGGCTGGATATAGGAAACTGCAGCGTTGTCCTGACCGAAGCCAGTGTAATTAAAGTCGCGACTACCAACAAGCGCTACGATTTGTCCAGTCTGAACGTCTTCGACTGTTGCGGCGCCGTTACTAATTCGCACAGAATCTGGTCGACCCGTTGCAAAGAACGATTTCATTTCATTTTCAAGTTTCTCCTGAATTCGCCAGTCGAGGGTGGTTTTAATCGTCAATCCACCGCGTCCAACGACTGATTCGCCGAGTTCTTTACTCAACTGATTACGAACCATCAATAGGAAGTGAGGAGCCTTAATATTCTCCAAGTGCTCGGTCTGCGGCTTAAGTGTGCTTAAAATGTCAATCTTTTTAGCTTTTTCAGCCTCATCTTTGGTAATAACGCCTTGCTCAGCCATGTAATCCAGAACTGTATGCTGTCGGGCAATCAAAGCCTTATTTCCGGCAGTGTTATATGGATTGTAATAAGTCGGATTCTGTGGAATACCAGCAATTAGCGCCGCTTCCGCCAGCGTCAGATCCTTGGCGTGCTTGCCAAAGTATGTTTGAGCGGCAGATTCTGCGCCGTTACGACGACCGCCATACGGAGATTCATTCAGATATAACGACAGAATTTGGTCTTTGCTGTACATGCGCTCGACTTCAATTGCGAGGATGATTTCCTTGATCTTTCGAGGAATACCGCTAATTGATCGATCGCCGGCCTCATCTGCGAAGAAGACTTGCTTGACTAGCTGCTGCGTCAGAGTCGATCCACCCTGAACTTGGCGGCGTGAAGCAGTTGAGAGCATCGCGCGCAACATGCCACTAATACTGATGCCGTGATGATTATAGAAGTTTCGGTCCTCAATTGCGACAGTGGCTTTTTTCAAATAGTCGCTAATCTGGTCAGATTCGACAACCAATTGATAATTACCTGTGCCTTTATCTTCCCAAAGCAAATTGTCGTTGCGGTCGTAATATTTAGTGACAGTCGTTTGAACGCGCTTAGCAAGCTCGCCAGGGCGAATTTTATCGAGGTCTTTACGGAAGTAAGCGAACATTCCGCCGATAAGTAGCAACATCAACAAGATGCTGACGCCAAGAATTTTCAGAGCCATCAGTCCGCCGCGCTTGGAGAACCAATATTTCGCTAGTCGCTTCGGATGTAATCGATAAAAGAATCGCTTTACGGGATGTTTCGGCAAAGTCGCCAAATATTCCGCTCGTTCGCGCGCGTCCTTGTCTTTTTTAGTCTTATGTTTCTGCGCCAAATTGGCATATAAGTTCATCCGTTTCGACGGAGATTTCTTATCGCTTGAGCCGTGTCCGGCGGTGCTTATCGTAGTCTTTTTCTTCACAATTCTATTATATCACGCATATGTTTCGCTTCAATTGTAAAATTGCTATACTAATATATAGAAAAGGAGTGATATGAAATTATCAGAGGAGTTACAGTGGCGCGGATTTGTCAATCAAATGACATTCGACGATATTAGCAAAGTTGATACGCCGCGCAAATTCTATTTTGGCGTTGACCCAAGCGCTGACAGTATGCAGATTGGTAATTTAGCAGCAGCAATGATGGTGCGGCTATTTATGGAATATGGCCACGAAGCTTATCTGCTAGTAGGCGGGGCTACTGGTATGATTGGCGATCCGGATGGTAAGAAGGACGAGCGCGAAGTTCGCGATGCTGATACGGTGGCGCATAACGTGGAGTGCATCTCGGCACAGTACAGGCGTGTTTTTGAGGGGCGTGATTTTCATCTGGTTAACAATGCTGATTGGTTCCGTAATATAAACTACATTGATTTCTTATATAAAGTCGGCAAGTATATGTCAATGACACAGCTGCTTGATCGCGAGTTTGTTCAAGCGCGCATCGGCGAGGGTGGCAGTGGTATTAGCTATGCTGAATTTAGCTACTCATTAATGCAGGGCTATGACTTCTTGCACTTATTCCGAGAGCACGGTGTTACACTACAGGTGTGCGGCGCTGATCAGTGGGGAAACTCGACGACTGGCGTTAGCCTTATCCGCAAGCTAGAGGGCGGCGAAGCGCACGTTTACTCAGTGCCGTTGGTCATCAATAAAGCAACTGGCCGTAAGTTTGGTAAGTCTGAGGGCGGTGCAATTTGGCTTGACGAAAATAAAACCAGCGTATATAAGTTTTATCAATTCTGGCTGAACGTTGATGATGACGGTGTAATCGACTACATGAAGATGTACACTACGCTAGACCGCGATACGATTGAAGCTATTGCTGAAAATCACGCTGTTAATCCAGGTGCGCGTTCGGCGCAGAAGGTTTTGGCTCGCGAAGTTACTGATATTGTCCACGGTAGCGCGCGTCGTGAATCTGTTGAGCGCGTAACTGAAGTTTTGTTTGGTGGCGGCGATTTTAAGAAATTGTCGGACGATGATTTAGGTGCTTTGGCTCAGGAAATTCCTTGCGTTGATGTTGGAATTGATGTGATTGAAGCGCTGGTAGAATCTGGGGCGGTTGGCTCTAATGGTGAAGCAAAGCGATTGTTAAAATCTGGCGCCATTAGCCTAAACGGAGAAAAACTTGCCGAAAATAAAGTCGTCAATGACACGTCGCTACTGAAGAAGGGTAAAAACACATTCGTATTAATTATGGAAGGGGATGAATAATGAAAAAGATCATCGGTTTTGACTTGGACGATACATTAGCAATTACAAAATCGCCAATTAGCGATCGTATGGCGGGGATTCTTAGTCGATTGCTCGAGAATTATGACGTTTGCGTGATTACTGGCGGCACGTTTCAACAGATAAAAAAGCAGGTGATTGATAGGTTGAATGTTACTCCAGAGTTGCTTCAGAAGTTCCACGCGATGCCGACTTGCGGAACTCGATATTATCGATTTGACGCCGCTGATGATGAATGGAAAATTCAGTATGCGAATGATTTGTCTGATGAACAAAAAACTCAAATAACCGCAGCGCTGGAAGAGGTCGCGAAGGAAATGGGTATTTGGTGCGAAAATCCTGCGGGTGAAATAATTGAAGATCGACATAGCCAAATTACTATGTCGGCTTTGGGTCAGCAAGCCACGCCTGAAGATAAATATGCGTGGGCTGAAAAATATAAGGATGTTCGTCCGATATATCGCGACAAGGTGGCGGAGAAATTGCCTGGACTTGAGGTGCGAATTGGCGGTACGACCAGCACTGACATCACGCTTCCGGGAATTGATAAGGCTTATGGAATTGGCAGGCTACTTGAACTGAATGGCTGGTCGAAAGAAGAAACGCTGTTCTTTGGTGACAAAATTGAAGAAGGCGGCAATGATTTTCCAGTGAAGCAAATGGGTGTGGATTCAATCGGCGTGAGAGGCTGGGAAGATACAGCCTACGCTCTGGAAGGTATCAACGCTGTTTCATAGATGAAACTAGCAACTCCTCTTGAGCAAATTAAAGGCGTCGGGCCGAAAACTGCTCAGGCTCTAGCGGCGGCCGGTCTTGCGACGGTTTCTGATGCTCTGAATTTCTTACCGCGAGCATATGACGACTATTCAACTGCGGTTAATATCGCAGATCTTCAGCCGGGAAAAGTTACTGTTAAGGCGCGTTGCGAGTCGGTTTCGACGCGTATTGTTCGGCGTGGACTTAGAATCACGACCGCGGTTTTGGCAGATGAATCGGGCAAAGTTAAGGCGGTTTGGTTCAATCAGCCGTACCGCGAAACGCAATTAAAATCTGATGCGGAATTTATTTTTTCTGGTCAATTTGGTATGCAATATAATCGCTATCAAATCAATAATCCGTCCGTCGAGTTGGCGAAAGAAATTGCCAAAACTGCTGCGGAAAATAATTCTGGAATTCAGCCAGTTTATAAGTCGATTAAAAATCTCCGCCCGAAAACCGTGCAAGATTTGATGAAAAATATTCGTCCAATTATGGATTTTTTGCCCGAGACTTTGCCGGAAAACATTATTCGGCGCCAAAAATTGGTTAGTCGTTCTGAGGCGGTTAAATTTCTTCACGCGCCAAAAACTCACAAGGAAATTTCTCGCGGCCGTGAGCGTCTGGCATTTGAAGAGTTGTTCGAGATGATCTTGGCGGCACAATTTAATAAGCAGGAGCAGACCAGATTGACGGGTTGGAAAATTCCGTTCAATAAGTCGGTCGTGAAGAGCTTCGTCGATCAATTGCCGTTTCCTTTGACCAACGCTCAGCGCCAAGCTGCGTGGCAAATTTTGCAAGATCTGGAGTCTGATCATCCAATGAATCGTCTACTTCAAGGAGATGTTGGCTCGGGAAAAACTGTCGTTGCGGGATTGGTGGCTGCGGAAGTGGCGAAGGCTGGTTTTCAGACGGCAATTATGGCGCCGACGGAGATTTTGGCGCAGCAACATGCGAAAACACTTGACGAGTTATTGTCGCCATTTGGTGTGTCTGTTGCGCTTCTGACGGGTCACGTGAAAGGCGCGGCGCGCAGTCAATTGTTGGACAATTTGGCTAGCGGTAACATTGATGTTGTGGTCGGTACTCACGCGCTAATCCAGGAAAAGGTTGCGTATCATAAATTGGGATTTGCGGTGATCGACGAACAACACCGATTTGGCGTGAAGCAGCGGCAAGCTTTGTTAGAAAAGTCTGATTTTATGCCGCATCTTTTAAGTATGACCGCCACGCCGATTCCGCGCAGTCTGGCGCTGACATTGTATGGAGAATTGGATATTTCTATTCTGGACGAGTTGCCCTCTGGTCGCCAGCCGATTCAGACTAAGATTTGGTCGCCAGCATCAGCTCCGAAGCTTTACGAATCGATTGAAAATGAGCTAGCCAAAGGTCGCCAGGCTTACGTTATTTGTCCGTTGATTGATGATAATCCAGACAATGATAAGAAATCGGTGGAGGCGGAATATAATAAATTGTCCAAGACTATTTTCAGCCATCGTCGAGTTGGATTGTTGCACGGAAAGCTTCCTGCCGAAGAAAAAGCTGAAGTGATGCAGAAATTTGCGGACGGCGAGCTGGATATGCTAGTCAGTACGACCGTGGTTGAGGTTGGTGTGAATGTGCCGAATGCGACGGTGATGTTGATTGAGAATGCGGACAATTTTGGATTGAGTCAATTGCACCAATTGCGCGGGCGAGTTGGGCGCGGGAAACATCAGAGTTTTTGTCATTTGATGATGAGCGGCCATGATAAGCCGAGCCAACGCCTTCGGGAGATTGAGAAGTCTCAGGATGGGTTTTATTTGGCCGAGGTTGATCTGAAGTTGCGCGGCCCTGGTGAGATTTACGGAAAAATGCAACACGGGGATTTGAACTTGAAAATTGCCTCGCTGGCGGATACGGCGCTAATTGCTCGTGCTCAAACCGAAGCCGAACGTTTTGTCAAAGAGGGGCAAGATTTGCTACAATATAATCATCTGGCGCACGCCGTCAGTCGCTATCAGCGATTAACTGTTTTAAATTAATATGTACGCAGGAACAACAATTAGGGATAGCTCTGGTCGATTTATTGGCGTCCACCAAAAAATAGATAGAGTTGCAAGGAGAAATATAGAACCAATTCTTCCTGATTGGTGTGATTTTCCTGACATTAAAAACATTCTTCATTTTGAGGGCAAGAATGGTCCTGATGGCGTCAAGCGAAAGAGTCCGGCCGTGGACGAGCCGTGGCATTTTATAAATCCGGACGATCCGAATGACACTGCACTTTTGGAGATGATTGACGGACATATTGGCAATTTAGTCCAAGCGCTACGAACAAATAATTCCGAGCGAGCAGCGTTTGAGGCGGCTTGGATGGCACACGCGATTACCGACGGTTTGACTCCAGCGCATCATTTTCCTCTGGAACAAGCTATGGCGGAACTTCGCGGCGGTGAAGGGTTGGAGACGCGAACCTCAATTTTGAAGAAAAATCTCATGAAGGGCGAAAATGGAATTGAGCTAATTAAGAACAACTGGAAATTCTGGGGTGCCAAAGGTATGATGACAACGCACGTGGCGTTTGAGGCTGGCGTGGCTAGCGTGGTATCGTATCCGCGTTTTAAGGATGCAATTCCGAGTGACGATGAGATATCGCAAGTGAAAAATCACGGCTATCGTGAGTATTATTTGGACCAAGTTCACGCCGTGGCATCGATGAAAATGTATGACAATTTTAGCAAGAGCGGCTGGACGACGGACCTTGCTTGGCAGACGAATCATGAGCTGATGCCGATTATTATAAAGTCGGTGATGTTGGGCTGGCTGGCGTCTGTTTGGAAACTTGAGGCAGAAAAAAGTGAGAGTTAGGATTATCTCTGGCGAATTTGGCGGACGATTCATAAAAACTCCGCCTGGCTCAACGACGCATCCTATGGGCGAGCGAGTACGTTCAGCTATGTTCAATTCTTTGGGTGAATCGATACGCGGCGCTCGAGTTTTGGATGCTTTTGCGGGGTCTGGTGCTGTTGGACTAGAGGCATTAAGTCGCGGCGCAGAGTCGGCGGTTTTCGTGGAGCGGGATCGAGTCGCTCAGCGAGTAATTACTGAAAACATAAGCATTTTGGGTGTCGAAGAAAAATCTATTGTAATAAAAACAACGATAGTAAATTGGTTGGAAAGTGCGAGTTCAACAGGGGAGTTTGATATTATTTTTGCCGATCCGCCATACCATAATCCACAGTTTTCCACAGTTTCCAAGTTAATGAGACTACTCAAACCGGGTGGATTTATGATATTATCACATCCAGGAATAGGTGAGGTGCCAGTTCAAGACAAAACTGTTGTGGTGGACAGTCGTAGTTATGGGGAGGCGCACCTCACCAAGTTCCTACGATTGGAAAATTAAATTCTTATAAGTCGTTCTGATGTTTGTCAGGACGATTTTTGTTGTATAGCAAAATTTCTGGGTTTTTACAGCTATAGAGCCACTGTGTATTTAGATGCGCTTTCCGTACGTCGTCGCAATTCACTATTTACATCTTCAAGTACGGAGGTCGCCTCATCTACGCTTAGTTTTCTTGCTCGTAATTGCTCGACTACGTCTGAATGTAGTCTTAGCAATTCTTCCATTAATAAGGCCTCCAGTAAGGCTCCTTCTCCTTCTGCGTCACAGACTTCTCTTCGATTGATTTCCATTATTTATATTTTATAATAATTATTCTATTAATGCAAGCAGTAAGCTGATGATGGAGCTATTTCGTTTAATGGTGTCATGAAGTTAGCTCTACCACTACATCTGGTGGTATCGTATAATGGTTTATAGATAAAGTAAAAAGAGGAGGAATGTAGAGAAATGCCGTGTATTGATTATTTAAACACAAATTTGCAACGAGTAATATTGAACGATGATCTAGATGGCTTCGGCACTTATGGGGAAGTCAGCAAGGCTGATAACGAGGAGTTAGAAAACTATACGACAGAATCTAGCCAAGACAGTGATGATTACTATCTAGACTTGGAAGCTCTCACTGAGGCTGCTAATGACAAGAAAGTTAAAGAGAAAATGGCAGATCTGGCGGCTCGATGTGCTGGCGTTTATCCCATAGAAGAGTGCAACACGAAAACGGGGACAGTGTTCTAGTTGAATGTTTTTGTTGCTAGGCAATAAGTAAAACTCCGCAATATCCTGGAATTGTTATTTGGAGATTTTCTGCGGTAATTAAATCGACGGAGTGAGTCGAGGTGATAATCTTGGCGTTTTCTGGAATGGAGAAGTTCTGTGGCGCGTCCGCGAAATTGATGAAAATGTAAGCACGTTGACCGACTAGCTCTCTTTTTAATCCAAGAATAAATCCGTTGCCAGTGTTTTGCACGATGCTTAAATTGCCATTCTTAAGAATTGGGAAGGTTTGGCGTAATTTTAGTAGCTTTCGGTGCATATTAAGCAGAGAATTGTTTACGATTTTTTCACTATCAACGTTAATCTTCGTGTGATTTTCATTAACAGGAAGCCAAGGTTTTGCACTTGAAAAACCCGCAAATTGCGAATCATTCCATTGCATTGGCGTGCGCTCCAAATCTCGGCTATCAACAACAGAATTGGCGGGACTAAAATTATCTTGAATGTCATCGGCGGTCAATTTTCCGTTCGTCATGCCGATCTCGTCGCCGTAATACACTACACTAATTCCTGGAGTGAGGAGATTTAAGAAGCTGAGGGCGCGGGCACGTTCTTCGCCCAATCTGGAGGCGACTCGCGGCTGGTCATGATTTCCGATGCAGAAAAATGGTGTGGTTGAATTTGATGATAGCAGGTAATTATTGATTTTTTTCTCAATATTTTTAGCGTGCCATTCGTTGTCGCGATATTCCATAAAAAACGCCGAGGCTTTTGGGTGGACTGTCAGGATTTGGCTGTATTGATGATAAATATCACCCAGCTTATCATCAGGGTAGAATTCAAACACCATTTGCTTATCGTCATATTCGTCGCAGACTGACGCCAATTCTTGCAAATATTCCTGAAAATGCGGTCCCATTTTACATTGGTCGTGGATAAACGCTCCGTAATCGTTTGGATTGCCATAAAAATCAGGATTTGGAGAGTCGTCTTTGAGATCGGGATCTTTGGAAATTCCCCAAATTGCATCGACGCGCATTCCATCAACGCCTACATTAAACCAAAATCGCACTATGTTTTTCATTTCAGCACGCACTTCAGGATTATCCCAATTCAGATCTGGCTGTGTTTTCAGGAACGAATGCAGGTAAAATTGCCCAGTGTGCTCATCAAATTCCCACGAACTGCCGCCAGACAAACTTCGCCAATTGTTAGGCTCGCTATTGTCTTTTCCGTCGCGCCAAACATAGTAATCCCGCTTGGGGTTATCACGCGAAGATCTGGATTCTTGAAACCACGGATGTTGGTCTGAAGTGTGGCAGGGAACGAGGTCGATCATAACTTTAATGTCTAGATCATGAGCTTTTTTAAGCAGCGCTTGGAAATCGTGCATTTTTCCGAAAGTCGGATCAATAGCTCGATAATCTGCGATATCATAGCCAAAGTCGGTCAGCGGCGATACGAAGAATGGGGAAATCCAAATCGAATCGACGCCCAACCATGATAAATAGTCTAGCTTCTCGGTAATGCCATTTAAATCGCCAATTCCATCGCCATTCGTATCCAAAAAACTACGCGGATAAATTTGATAAAGAGAGGCGACATCTTGCCAAGTTTTCATAGTTTAAGTATAAGCGAGATATAAATAAAATGCCAATACATAGAGTCTGAACAATAGAAATCTCCCGTATAAATAAAATATTTATACGAAATAGAGGACGAAATGTATAGTCTGGAAGACTCTTAGTGTTGACAGTATAAGAAATTATTGATATTGATATATGTATTATAGGAATATACAATAGTGATATATGGGGTATACTAAAATGAAAATAGTAAACGGAGTGGTATGTGGCGAACTGCTCGAAAGATTAGTTAGACATGACAGCCTTAATGTGTTAGTAATTAAAAACCATAAATCATACGAAGAATTGTAGTCACATCTAGATGTATTGCAAGCCTATATAAAGGATATAGGATTAGATCTGTCATTAAAAATACTTCTTGTAGACTCTATAGATAATGTTACTATTAAGAATAAACTCGTAGAAGAGGATGTTGATATAGTGCTAGACGATAAAGAAGTGCTCTCTGATAAAGAAAAGACATCCCTAAGTGACAACAGCCAAATATTATGTGATATAAAGGGTGTATTGGATGAAATAGGAGCTTTTTTGGCGGGTAATGGAGTGTATTGGAATTTTGATGAACCCGTATGGAATTGTTCATATTCTGCGAAGTGTGCATTTGGTGCGAGTGCAACTATTGCGGCTCAAAAGTTCTTTTGTTCTGTTAATGATAGAAAAATATCAGATATCTTACTGAAGAGGGCTAGATATTTATGGAATAAGACTATAACGGTTTCGTACGCAAGAGACATGTTATTATATACTCTACAACTAAGGCGGAAAGCTAGCCGTCGTAAATATAATGATGTTTGGCTGTCTTATGAGACTGAAATTAATTACCATTTAACAAACTTCTATTTCTTGATGGCGAGTACGTTTGATATAGTATCGAGGTTTTTAAATGAATACTATTCACTAGGAATCACTGAGAAATTTAAGCTTGCATTAGAAAAAAGACGGTATTGAATAAAATAAAGGAGCCCATTCCTGATTTGTATCGTTATATACAGAACCCTGAAAATAATAAGTGGATTTCATGGCTAGGGAATCGACGAAATTACATAGCTCATGACGGTACCGTTTCACATACCCCTATTTTAACAGAAAAGACTGTAAAAATGAGTGAAGAGGGTATTCGTAGGATTGTGGATTCTCGGGCGAATTGGGGTGTATATGGCAAATTGATACCTAGAGAGCTGTACGATATGTGGAGGAAAACAGAGGCACATAAAGTGAGAATGGAGAATAATTATGAATTAACGGCAAAAGACGTGATGATTGTTGAGGCAAAAGGGGGTAGGGTAATATCAGCTCCATTGAACTCCATTTCTTATGATTACGATAAGTACTCGCAAATAGTTAATTATATACTAAATATCATTTCAAGCGACATAGATAACAGCAGCACTAGATAAAATATATTTGAAAATCGACAAATAAAAAAGACGCACAATAGCGTCCTTATTCGTTTGTGGTGCGGGTAAGGAGACTCTAACTCCTGGCCTCTTCCATGGCAAGGAAGCGCTCTAACAACTGAGCTATACCCGCATGTTGTTCACGATTCATTGTAGCAAAGTCGTGAATGAAATGCAATATTTGGTGGCTCCTCCCAGACTTGAACTGGGGACACAAGGCTCTTCAGGCCTCTGCTCTACCAACTGAGCTAAAGAGCCACAAACTTGCTATTTAATTGTACTAAAGTTGTCGCCATCTGGCAAGGGTGTTATAATTTTATCGAGCGCGGGTGTCGTATAGCGGCTATTATGTGACCTTCCCAAGGTTGAGATGGGAGTTCGACTCTCCCCATCCGCACCATCACGATTTATTAAATTGGCAAACACTTGAAGTTTAAGTTTCGAGTGTTTTTTATTATTTTTAGTGTATAATCATAAGCAACATGTATTATGTGAATCGTATTGAATTGGGTAAGATATTGGCTGATCGTTTAATGGAGTTAAAGGGTCAAGAAGCTGTGGTGATTGCATTGAGGGAAGAATCTTTGACGGCGTGTATTGGCTTGGCTAGCGAAATTAATGCTTGGGTGTTTCCTTTACTTAGTCGTCGGATAACTATTCCGGGTGACCCGAGGCCTATGGGACTTATTGACCCAGCGGGAATGTTTACGTGGAGTCCTGATTTAGAAAAAGTTCAGCGCGATGGGATTGAAATGGAATCTCACGGAGTATTGGAAGACGCAAAACGTCAGGCATTTTCAGATCTTAATCGTGTGCTCGATCAATACGGTCAGTTTTCAAAAGACTCGCTGAATGGTCGGGTATTATTATTGACAGGAGATATTGTAGAAGATCGTCTGGAAATTGCGATGGCACTTGAGTACCTTAAGAGTATACGATATAAAGCCATTTATGGCTTAGGCGGCAATGTAGACAGCTTGGCCGCCGATTATTATCATATACAAACAGACAAAAGTGTCGCGCTTGACGTAATGACTCATATGTTTCCTGCTGAACATTATTTTGAACAAAAAGATAGCTACACTCCGGAAGAATGTAGATTATTGGTAACGAATATTTCACAATATTGGACATAAAGAAAGGACTATATGGATCCAAATAACGTTAACCCATTATTACAACAGCCGCCTCAACCAGTTACTATGCCAATACCGCCTCAGCCAATGGTGCAGCCGACAGGTGTCACGCCAACTGATTTTCGACCAAGTTCTAGTGTTTTGTCTAGTGATGAACTGAGTAGCGCGCAGGCGATTATTAAAACGATTTCTGAAGCATTTTCTTCTCGAGTGGTTGGGCAGGAAAATCTTCGCACGGCGCTTATAGTTAGTGTGATTACCGGAGGTCACATCTTACTGGAGAGTGTACCTGGGCTCGCAAAAACTACGGCGGTACAGACGTTGGCTGCGAGTGTCCATGGATCGTTTAAGCGTATCCAGTGCACACCAGATTTGTTGCCTAGTGATATTATCGGAACTCAGATTTACGATTATAATAAGGGGCAATTCCGAACTGAGCTCGGGCCGGTTCATGCTAATTTCGTGTTGCTGGATGAGATTAACCGCTCGAGTGCGAAAACTCAAAGTGCTATGCTGGAAGCGATGCAGGAGAAACAGACCAGCATTGGCGGTGAGCGTTATGATTTACCGCGACCGTTTATGGTTTTAGCTACTCAAAACCCGATCGAACAAGAAGGTACTTATGAATTGCCAGAGGCACAATTGGACAGATTTCTATTAAAGGAAATTTTGTGGTATCCAGACTCTGGGGAGGAATTGGAGATTCTTAAACGCATTGAGTCTGGCAAATTGGGAGCGGATTTGGATGTTAGTGATCTGCCGCAAGTGGAATTGTCTGCCATTGAAACCTTGCAGAAGTTGGTGAAAAAAGTATATATCGACGATTCGGTCAAGTCGTATATTGTGCAGATCGTGTCGGCTACTCGCAATCCGGGGTCTGTCATTTCACCTGATATGGCACGCTATGTTCAATATGGCGGAAGTCCACGTGCTAGTATTGCGTTTTTGCAAGTTGCTAAGGCATTGGCGCTAATGAGCGGTCGCGATTATGTAATTCCAGAAGACGTCAAACAGCTGCGGTACAGCGTATTGCGACATCGTATTATTTTGAATTTTGAGGCTGTGGCTGACCAAATCCATGCTGAAGCCATTATTGATGCAATTTTTAACGCCGTAACTGCTCCATAATATGCCAAGTCTACTTGTCAAAGTCAAAGCTAAGATGACTCTGCACGCTCATGAGAAAGTGAGAGGTCTTTTAGAGGGGCAATACGGTTCTGTTTTTAAGGGGCGTAGTTTGGACTTTGATGACCTACGTGAATATCTGCCAGGTGATGATATCAAGGATATTGATTGGCGGGCAACGGCGCGTAGCGGTAGTACTAGAATCAGGCGATATGTGGCGGTGCGTAAGCATAATATTTTGTTAGTGGTTGATACTGGTCGAAGTATGGCGGCAACTAGCGATGATGGCGATAGCAAGCGTGATGTTAGTGTGATGATTGCTGGGGTTTTAAGCTATATCGCGCTTAAGCATGGCGATTTGGTAGGTTTGGTGGCGGGAGATTCTCGAAGCAATTATCACTTGTCATTTAAAGGCGGCAACTCACATGTTGAGCAATTATTGCAGCAAATTCACAAATCGACAAATTTGAACTCTGCACCGAGCCGAATTGCTAATCAATTGGAATATATATCACAGCATCTGCGACGTAAAATGATGCTAGTGATTATTACTGATGAAAGTGAGATTACAGAAGAATGCCAACAGGTTTTGCGGCGATTGCGAGCGCAACATGAGATTGTTTGGGTGACTATCGGTGACTATTCAGGCCTAAATTGTAATCATGAATCGTACGATATTGATGGGCTGGCTAGTTTACCGTATTTTATCCGTAAGCAGGGGCAGATTATACAGGAATTTAATAATTATCGAAATCAGCTTAGACTATCGCATACAAAAACGCTTGATAGATTAGGTATAGTTAGTGGCTATGTTTCTGGTGATCGTAATGTGGTTGGTGAATTATTTAAGATATTGGAGAGACAACGGCATGTCAAATAAATTAGAATTGCGTGAATGGGTGGATTATCAGCTGATTTGGCTGGTAATTGGATTGATCTTGCTTGTCTTATTGGTGGCGTGGTATTTTTTTGTGTTTTTCAGTACGAGGCGCAGAAAACAGCAGACATTGGCAACATTAAAGCCGAGACCATATATTCCGCCAGATTTGACTAATCTCAAAGCGAAATATCAGACGCTGATCGATGAAGTGGAGCAAAAATACACGACAAAGGAATTGTCTGCGCGTCAGGTTCATCAGAAATTGAGCTATCTTTTGCGAATGTTTGTATTTGAGACGCGCGGGCATCGAGTTGATACTTTGACGCTGAACGATCTGAAAAAAACGCGATACAGTGAATTGACTAAGGCTATTGAACAATTTTATATGCCAGAGTTTGCTGCTGTTGAGCGCGGAAATGTCCATGAAGCATTAGAGCTATCCAGAAAGGTGGTGGCTGAATGGAACTAGTAGCTTGGTGGTTGTCGTTATTACTGATATTGGTGTTGGTGATTGCGAGTGCTGTCTCTCGATTGCGTAATAAGAAACGCCAACCTAAAATTGCGGGGACTTCTTTGCCGGTAGCTAATTCTTATAGATTAATCCGATTGCCTGAATATCAAAAATACTTTAGGCGATACAAATATCTGATATCGGTAGCTTTATTGATAGTCGCTGTGTCTGTTGTTATGATTATTATCTTGGCGGGGAGACCGACAACAAAGGCGGTGATTGAGCCGGAGTCACACAATCGTGATATTATGCTATGCCTAGATGTTTCTGGATCTATGTATGAAGCTGACTCTGAGATATTGAGAGTCTACGCAGAGCTTTCTAAAGGATTTAAAGGTGAGAGAATTGGTCTGGTGTTGTTTGATAGCTCGCCGGTTGTTGTTTTTCCTCTGACGGACGATTATGATTTTGTAACAAAACAGCTTGAATCTGCTGCTGAAGCATTTAAGTATTCTTTTAGTGGCAAGTATAACTCCGAGAAAACGAAGCGCATATATGATTTGATAAGTGGCGTATATGAGGGGGATGGCTCGTCGCTAATTGGGGATGGACTGGCTGGTTGTGTTAATCGTTTTGACAAGCTAGATCATAAACGTTCGCGGTCGATAATATTTGGGACTGATAATTACCTGGCGGGAAGGCCAGTAGTTACATTAAAGGAGGCGGCTGAATATGCCAAAGATAAAGACATTCGCGTTTACGGTATTAATCCGGCAGATTATTCAACAGGTGGCAAATATGGATCTACATCGGAAAAAGTCAAAGAGTTCAAGGAGTCGATGTTGCTGACGAATGGCGATTATTATAAAATGACTGATATTGGCGCCGTACCGTCTATCATCGATAAAGTTACAGAGCAGGAGGCAACGCGATTTAAGGGAACTCCACAGATAGTTTACAGTGATCAGACTGTAATATTTTTAGCTATTTTGCTAATTAGCTTTGTTGCTTTAATGATAATTTCATGGAGACTGCGCGTATGATTTTACAGCCGCTTTTATCGTGGTGGATTTTGGCGATTATATTTTTACCAATAGTCATATTCTGCGTTTGGCTTATTGTAATAAACAAGACTGCTCGTAAAAGTTGGATGCGTCGCTTGGCGATAATTGTCCTAATATTGCTGGCTTTTTTGCGTCCATCTATTCCTGGCGTGTCGAAGCATACTGGCAATGCATCGCTAGACGTATTTTTTATAATTGATGCTACGTATAGTGCCAAGGCGATGGATTATGATGGAAATAAAGAGCGATTAGAGGGGATTAGAAAAGATGTAAAAGACATTGCCGCCAAGCTGGTGGGGGCTCGGTTTAGTGTGGTGATTTTTGACACTAGCGCATATGTAGCACTACCTTTAACCTCAGACACTTCAACACTAGCCTCAATAGTTGACACTATACAGCCACAATATGAATTTTATGGCAAGGGCAGTTCAATCGATATGCCATTAGAGACAACAGAGAAAGAATTATCTCGCGTTAGTAAGGTGTCTCCTGGTCGGGGACTAGTGTTATTTTATCTAGGCGATGGCGAGCAAACAGAGGAAGAGAAGCCCAAATCATTTAGTCCTATAAAAAAATATATCAAAGGCGGCGCAGTCCTTGGCTATGGCACGAGCTCTGGCGGTAAAATGCACGGCCCCTTTTGGGGTACAAAATACCAATTGGATAGTCAAGAATTTATCAAGGATCTTAGTACGGGCAATTATCCAGCGCCCGATGCTTTGTCGAAAATAGACGAAGCAAACTTAAAAAATATCGCTGATCAAGCGGGAATTAAATACATCCATCGTACTAAACCGGGCGAGATAGAAGGAATAACGAAGGCTATTGATGTAGGCTCAATCGTTCGTCAAAATAAGGACGCGTCTTCGTATGATGATATTTCGTGGATGCTTATGCCACTAATCTTGCTATTGATATGCTTTGACGCAGGAGCTATTTATCATACGTTTCAGAATTTAAGGCGTCAACAAAAACGGAGTAAGTTATGAGTAGAAGACCTTTTGATTTAGCAAAATTAGATTTTGAGGGGATACGATTACGCAAGCGTAAGAAATTATTACTATTTTCGTCGTTACCGGTTGGTGTAGTGATGCTGATTGCAATAAAAATGCTAAGTCTTCCTATGCTGTCTGGCGTTGCACATATGAATTACGGTCAATCCCAGAATGATAGTGCGATCTCATGGTTGCAGCCGCTGACTTGGGCGAATTGGATGGAGCCGTACAAAGTTTATTTTAATCAAGGCAATGCTTATTTCAAATCTGGAAAATATGATCAATCCGAAGGAAAATTTCGCCAAGCTTTAGAGTCTGTACCTGAGGTAAAAGAGTGTGATGTACGTATTAATTTAGCATTGAGTATTGAGCAGCAGGCCGATAGATTGCTATCGGAGAAAAAATACGATGCCGCAATTTTGAAATATGACGATGCTAAGGCGGTTCTTTACGATGGTGAAGATGGCTGTAACGTCAGGTTTCATAATAAGATGGCAGAAAGTGATAATAGCAACGATTCTGATGACAAAGAAAACGACAATCAGCAAGGAAGTGGTAATTCTGGTGACAATAGCCGGGATGTACGTAACATTGAAAAACGAATTAAGGTCAAGTCAAGTTCCGCAAAGCAGCGCAGGAACGATGACAAGATAACACAAACTGACGAGGAAGACAGCTCTACTAAGGATTTGAAGGACACTGAACAGAAGATAAAGAAGCTTGAAGATAACGCTAATAAGGCTCAGAAGAAGCGTGTTGAGCGTAACCAACAAAATAGGCATAATGAAGATTACGAGAAAAATCACGGCAAAAGTGATTATAGAAAGAAATCTTGGTAAGTTCTATTTTTTATCGCCACGAATTGCGTCGATAAGTTCAATCGGGAATAACATCATCGTCTTTTGGCTTGGCTCTGTAGAGATTCGCTCTAAGGTGTTCAATGTTCGTAGATTGATGGCGCCTTGAGTTTTTGCTAGGATTTCTGCGGCTTGGGCCAATGTCTCGGCTGCAGCTTTTTCACCGTCAGCGTTGATGATGTTGGCGCGGCGCTCGCGTTCTGCCTCGGCTTGTTTGGCCATGGCGCGCTTCATATCGCCAGGAAGTTCGATATTCTGAATCTTAACGTTCTCGACATCGATGCCCCACTTGTCAGTTTCGGCATCAACAATTTCCTTGATTTGCTGGGAAATTTCTTCGCGCTTGGCGAGCAAATCGTCCATATCAACATTACCGGTGACGTCGCGCAGTGCCGCTTGGGCAAATTGGCTAGTCGCGTAAATATAGTTTGTGGTTTCCAACACGGCTTTTGGTGCGTTGATGACTCGGAAATAAACCACCGCATCAACGCCAACCGTGACGTTGTCTTTGGTGATGACTTCTTGTTTTGGAACGTCAATTGGAGTTGAACGAATATCGACCAACATCATTGTCTGCAATCCTGGAATGACGACTCTTAATCCTGGTTCGCGAACGCCAGTAAATCGACCAAGCGTTAAAACCACGCCGCGCTGATATTGATTGACGATTTTAATGCCACCAAGCACATAAAGCCCGATAGATACTAAGATTATTACTACAAATGCTCCCATTTTTCCTCCTATTTATATAGATCTATTGTAGCATTTTGTGCGAGGAAAGTGTAAACGGCGGACGACTTTTTGGCTTTATGGATTTCGCGATATAATGGAAGTATGAGTGATAACAGACAGCCGCTGGCTGAGCAGTTGAGACCGCAGACGCTGGACGAGGTGATAGGGCAGAGTCATTTGCTTGGTGAGGGCGAGTTATTGAGGCGAATCGTTAAGAATGGCGAGCCGGTTAGTTTGATATTGTGGGGTCCGCCGGGAACTGGAAAGACGACGTTAGCGCGGATTATTGCGCGCGAGGTGAAGGCTGAGTTTATTGAGCTGTCGGCAGTTACGAGTGGGAAAAAGGACGTTGAACAAGTGATTGAACACGCCCGTCAAAATTGGAATTTGGGACTCAGGACAATTCTATTCGTTGACGAAATTCATCGCTTCAATAAGGCACAACAAGACGCGTTTTTGCCGCACGTTGAGAGTGGGTTAATTACCTTGATTGGTGCGACGACCGAGAATCCGAGCTTTGAAGTCATCACGCCGCTGCTGTCACGTTCGCGGGTTTTGGTTCTCCAGCGATTGACAAAAGACGAAATCATATCCGTATTAAAAAGAGCGCTGAAAGTCCTGAAAAAGTCCAAGCAGGTTTCGCCCAAAGCCCTGGACTATTTGGCGGAATTATCAGATGGCGACGCAAGGGTGGCGCTGGGTAATTTGGAATTGGCGCTGAGTTTTAACGAAAAAGTAACGCCGGAAGTGGTTAAGGCGGCGGCTCAGAAGCGACTTCCGGGTTATGATAAAAAAGGTGATTCGCATTACGACGTGATTTCCGCTTTTATCAAGTCGCTAAGAGGCAGTGACGCGACGGCTGCGACGTATTATTTGGCGCGAATGATTGACGCGGGCGAGGATCCGAAGTTTATTGCTCGGCGAATGGTGATTTTTGCGTCGGAAGATATTGGGCTGGCGGGCAATGGTGCGCTGAGCTTGGCAATTGCAACATTTGAGGCTGTTGAGCGCGTCGGTCTTCCGGAGGCGAAGTACAATTTATTCCATTGCGCTATTGCGTTGGCTCGTAGTCAGAAGTCGCGTGAAATTACTGATTTAATGCACGGCGCTTTTGAATTGGCGCGTAAATATCCGAATTCTCCTGTGCCGTTACATCTCAGGAACGCTCCGACCAAATTGATGAAAGATTTGGGCTATAATAAAGGTTACAAATGGCAAGCTGGCTTTAAGCACGACAAAGGATTTTTACCAGAGGAAATTAAGGATGTGGTATAATTGGCATATCAATATTCTTAAAAGGAGAAGTTAATATGTCAAAACAAGAACCTCAGCAGCCGCAATATGCGCCACAGCCTGATCCAAACGCGCAATACGGTCCTGCACCACAACCGCAGAACACGCCGTATGAGCAGCAACCAGTCAGTCAGCAATATTTTGCACAACCTCAAGCAGCGCCAGTGCAATATGTCGTGATGGCAGAATCCCTGAAGGGCGTTAAGGGTTGGTTAATGTTCTTTGTGGTTTGTTTCGTTATCGGTAGCCTTGTCAATACGGCAGTGTTTTTCCAGGCTATAATGAATCTTAGCCAGCCTGAAAACGTCATTTCTTTGATATTTTCACCTGTACTAGTGGTCTTAGCTATTTGTGCAGTCGTGTTCATAACGATGCAGAAGCGTCTTGGTAAGTGGCTAGCTGTTGCTACGATCGCCACAGCTGGATTGGGCAACGTTGCAAATGCGGTAGTTATATATGCATCCGGAAGGTCAGGTGTAGAGGTTCCGGCATTTATTACCGGAATCGTTACAATGCTAATAGTAGAAGGATTGGTAATCTTGTACTTCTTTGCTTCTCGCCGAGTCAAAGAAACTCTTGTCAATTAGCTGATGCTCACATTAAAAATAGCCGCCTCATTACGGGGCGGTTATTTTTATGGTTTACGCAATTATTGTTTCGCGGCGCGTTTTCGCTCGTTTGCGTCCAAATATCGCTTGCGAAGTCGTAATGATTTTGGTGTAACTTCCAAAAGCTCGTCATCTTCGATAAAGTCGATACATTGCTCCAAGCTAAATTGCGTAAATGGCGTCAATTGCACAGTTCCGTCCGACGATTTGGAGCGCATGTTGGTCAAATGCTTGGCTTTACAAACGTTGATTTCGATGTCTTCTTGGCGATTGTAGATTCCGACAATCATCCCAGCGTAAACTTCCGTTCCTGGCCCGACCAATAATTCGCCACGAGCTTCAGCTGCTTGCAGTGCATAAGGTGTTGTCGTGCCAGCTTCAAATGCAATCAAAACTCCATTGCGAGTTTTTGGCAATTTTCCACCAAGCGGTTGATATCCGTGAGGCAGGGAATTCATAATCACCGTACCTCTGGTGGCGGTCAATAAAATGTTGCGCAGACCAATCAGCGCCCTCGTCGGCAAAATGTAAGTTAAACGAGCAGCGCCAGCGGTGGTCGTTTCCTGAGATTTCATTTCGGCGTGTCGTGCGCCAAGCTCTTGGCTAATCGCGCCGATAAATTCGCTCCCAACCTCAATTTGCAATTCTTCAATCGGTTCTTTTTCGACGCCGTCCTCGGTAATTGTAACGACTTGCGGTCGTCCAACCTCAAACTCAAAGCCTTCACGTCGCATGGTTTCAATCAAAACACTTAAGTGCAATTCGCCACGTCCAGAAATCGTAAAGCCAATTCCGTTTTCCTCGACTCGTAATGCCACGTTGGTCTCAAGCTCTCGCTTCAATCGGTCGCCAATTTGCCTGGATGTCGTGAACTCGCCCTCGCGACCTTTCATTGGGCTAGTGTTTGGGCCGAGGTACATGCTCAAAGTTGGAGCTTCAATGTCAATTGTCGGCAGCACCTCAGGCTGTTCTTTATCGGCAATCGTATCGCCAATATGCGCGTCAGCCACGCCAACCAGCGCCACAATGTCGCCAGCAAAAGCTTCGTCAAGTTCTTCGCGATTCAAGCCACGATAGCCAAAAACTTTCTCAATTCGTGCGGAGCCCGCGACTTCGCCATTTTTCATTAAACTGACTTGCAAGCCACGCTTAACAGATCCGCGAGCAATTCGCCCAATCGCGTATTTCCCCTGGAATGTGTCGTATTGTAAGCTGGTAACAAGCAATTGAAACGCGCCATCTTCTGTCACGTCTGGTGCTGGAATGTCGTTAATAATCGCGTCAAAAATTGGTGTCAAATCCGCGTCTTCATCGGTGTTTGCAGGAATTTCTTTCCATGATTTTCCGTCGCGTCCGATTGCGTAATAAATTGGATATTGCAATTGAGAATCGTCGGTCGCTAGCTCCAAAAACAGATCGCTCAACTCATCTTCAACTTCGGCAATTCGCCTAGCTGGCTTGTCAATCTTATTGATAATCACGACAGGCTTCAACCCCAGTTCAAGCGCCTTTGCTAATACGAATTTGGTCTGAGGCATCGGACCTTCCTGCGCGTCCACGATCAGCAAAACGCCGTCAGCCATATTCAAGGTTCGCTCAACTTCGCCAGAGAAATCGGCGTGCCCTGGCGTATCAATGATGTTTATTTTGTAGTCGCCGTAAAAAATCGACGTTTGTTTGGCGGTGATGGTGATGCCGCGCTCGTGCTCTTGATCGCCGGAATCCATAATCAATTCCTGGCTCATCTCGGCTTGGTTGTCGCGGAATGTTCGCGACTGCTTTAATAGCCCATCAACCATGGTCGTTTTGCCGTGGTCGACGTGGGCAATAATGGCAATGTTTCGAATCTTGCTAGCGTCCTTCATAAAAATATGGTCTGATATTAACACAGACCTTCCTCTTAATATAAAATTTTACCATGAATAGGGGGAAATAAAAAGAGTAAAAGTTGTGTTTAATGCTTTAGCATACTGTAATTTGCTGTTCGTCAAGCTGATCCTTGGAAAAATGCATTAATCTGGTTTTGCCGTCAGCACTATGTAAAATATCCAGATCAGCCATTACTATACCGAGAGCTTGCGTTGCCAATTTAACTTGCGTCGAGTCTACTCTTAATTCTTGATGGGCTAATCTCTTCGCTTTTTTATTCTTCGTACAGGCTATCAGTAGTTCGGGATAGTCCGGCATATCGTCTAGCTGAGGTATGTATATTCCGTAAGCAGGTTCTGTTCGGACGAAGTAATTTACAATCTCGCCTTGTCGATTTTTTACTCCCCAACGTTCACGTTCTGCTACTAAAGCTTCATTTCTTTCAAGGTAATCACAATATATATCTGTATGATGGTTCTCGGGAGATATTATTATATGCCCAGTCGGCTCCCCGTTTGTAGATAATTCTCGCGAGAATATAACTAGCCCAGACGGATGAGGTTCAGTCGCCATAGCTATGTCAAGATGAGTCGACGTAACGTAAAAAGATTCCATATTTATACCTAACGTGAAATGGTGGGAAATACAGGGCTCGAACCTGTGACCTCACGAATGTGAATCGTGCGCTCTAGCCAACTGAGCTAATTTCCCGTAATTACATCTGTCGTTTTATTTAACGAATTCGTGATGTGAGCTAATTATAGTTCAGGTTTCAAGTCCTGACAAGTTGTGCTGAGTGTATTCTATTTACTTTTTATACAAGTGTGGTACAAATAAAAGTAGCTTTCGTTGATGAGTTGAGTAAACAAGGAGACTATACGAACGGTGATAATAGGCGCAGAAAAGGTGCTTCCTGAGGGGTCGGAATATCCAGATATGAGTCTATTGTCCCTCGTTGCTGATACGATCATGGTCTGTTCCAATACTAATTCCTGTACTAGTGGTAATGAAGAATGTTTTTTATGCAAGAGCTGCATGGCAAAGAAAAGAATAATTCAATAAAGGAGGGGCTTTATGAATATAACCTACGCCACAACCAACAAATATAAATTAGCTGGAGCAAACCAGGCATTATTGAGGGCGGGTCTAACACTCACAGCTCCCGACAGGGAGTTACCTGATGTACCGGAAATTCAATCAGATAGCCAAGAAGAAGTATCCATTGATAAAGCTCAAAAATACTACGAACTACTAAATAGCCCACTGGTTGTTATGGATTCTGGACTGTTCATCAAAAGCCTCAAAGGTTTTCCAGGGGTTTATACGAAGTACGCACTTGATACTATCGGCATAGAAAACATAGTAAAATTGCTTAAAGATGACAGAGGGGCATACACTCAGCGTACGGTTACGTATCTAGATGGACTAGAAATCAAGACGTTTACGTACAAAGTGCATGGTGAATTACTCAGCGAACCACGCGGCGAGAATGGTCGTGACTACGATAAATATTTCAAAGTTGATTGCGCAAACAAGACGATAGCTGAGATGAGTGACGATGAAAAGACCGACATGATATCTGTAGTATGGAAGGAGTTAGCACAGTGGTTGCAGCAAAAATAAGTTCAGTAGAGGCGAAACTGATCGACGCCATAAAAGATTAGTTATCAGAGAAGGGTGAAGACATATTGAATTAATAGCGTCTCGTATTGGCGCGGTTGCTATAAGGCGCAATCAAATATTTTGGTTTGGGGACAGACGCAGAACTTGAAATTATTAACAAGACTACAAGTGCAAGCTCAAAAGCCACTTTTCGAAGGGGGGCGGAAAGTGGTTTTTGTCTGTGGCAGGAATTAAAAAAATGTGAACCAAAAAATTGCCCAAGAAGGCGAGGATTTGGATTTTTACTCTGAAATGGTGAGAAATACAGGGCTCGAACCTGTGACCTCACGAATGTGAATCGTGCGCTCTAGCCAACTGAGCTAATTATAGTTCAGGTTTTAAGTCCTGACAAGTTACGTCTAGCATATCCTATTGACTTTTTTACACAAGTGTGGTATAAATGAAAGTAGCTTTCGTTGATGAGTTGAGTTTTACTCCTTGTTCGAAAGTGAACTTTGACAAGCAGCCAAACACAAGATGAGTTTTCATTTCTTTTCAGGAAAGTTATGGCAAAGAGAAACGAAATCTCATCTTGTGTATTAAAGAACAATGCACTTAGTCGCGCACTCTGCGAGGATGAGAAGAAAGATGGAGCGATGGAGATTTCAGGAACGATTTTGCTCATCAATTGGCCATTCGAAGAGCCAACCAAAGTCCATGCTACAATTTGCGTGGATCAAGAAAACTGGGAGATGCTTCAAACAATACATCAGGCCAAAAAGGAGTTTATCGATGTTTTTGGCGAGAACGAAGCTCTACTAGATGCATTGACTCGTGTTGACGAGTGCGTGTTTACTATTGCAGCACAAGCGTGTCTCTCGACCCCGCAGATTTCTACAAGAAACTTGTCCGCCGTAGCAGACAAGCTCAGTAGTATAATTGCGAACGACCCCCCTTCTATCGTTGTTGGTGCTGAAGCTGACAGGGTTAAACGAACACACCAGCTAAGCCTGGCGCCTCTTTTCTTTTCTGTATATATAGCCGCTGTGTGTCACTATGCGCTCAACAGCGTAAGCTATAAACTCAGAATTGAGGATTTCAAAATCCAAATCCGACGCCTACTGAACTAGCCTTAGTCCAGCACCACGATAGCGGCAAGTTGTTCTTTTCCATAAAGGCTGCTTGTCGCTATTCCTTGAACATTAATAAAAGTTCACCCATCCTAGGGTGATTTTTTCATAATAAAATAATCGTTAATTCTTGGTGCGGATGAAAGGACTTGAACCTTCACGCCGTGAGGCACATGCTCCTAAGGCATGCGTGTCTACCAATTCCACCACATCCGCATAACCTGATTATATCAAAACAAATTCTACTTATCAACTGTCCGCGCTTATGTTAAAATTGAAGTAACATACCAAGGAGGATTGATGAATAAAGTTGCGAAATATTTGAATGAGCATCTTAGCGGCGAAGTCGCGTCGCAGGATTTTGCATTGAGTCAAGTTGAAGTTGACAATGGACTTTTGGCGCGCCGACCAGAAATGATTGTTCGTGCGGCTAATATGAACGACATCAGGAAAGTGATGCGATTTTGTTCTCAATTGGCGGAGAAAGGTCATGTTTTGCCTGTATTTGTTCGTGGTTGTGGCAATGATGAAACTGGCGCAGCGACGAATAAAGGTATTGCAATTGACGAAAAAACGTATATGAATCGTGTGGTTGGTATTGATCCTCGCCAGCAACTGATTCATGTTCAAGCGGGAATTTCTCTTTCGGCAATCAACGCAACTTTGTCTACTCATAAAGGTTTGGGCTTGCCACGAACTTCATATGTGGCGGAAGAAGGCACGATTGGTGGCGCAATTAACACGGCTCCGTCCGGAATATTATCTGGCGCGCATGGTCGTTTTGCTGACGCGATTCAGCAGCTTGAAATTGTCCTAAGTAATGGCGACGTGATCCAGACTGGGCGCATATCTCGACGCGAATTAAGTAAGAAAAAAGGATTATCGACGTTTGAGGGCGAGATTTATCGAGAGATTGACAATTTAATCTCAGATAACGCCGAGCTGATTTCGCAAATGGATCCAGCTCTGCCAGATACGGTTGGCTACAGCGGGATTTCTCGGGTGAAGCAAAAAGACGGGTCGTTCGATTTGACGCCGTTGTTTATTGGTAGTCAGGGAAGTCTGGGTGTGATTTGCGAAGTTATTATGAAGGCGCAATTTATTCATCCGGAATATTCAGTTGTTGCCGCATCATATAAAAAGTTGTCAGACGCGCAATCAGCCGTGGAATTAGCGATGAAAAATAAGGCGTCGGCAATGGAAATAATCGACGGGCGATTCTTCCGCCAGGCTGCGGTCGTCGGTAAAGTTGTTGAGTGGGCGCCGAAAGAATGCTTTAAGGGTGCGGTAGTTTTGGCTATCTTTGATGATTTTTCCGACAGGGCGCGTAATAAAGCCGCGAAGAAATTGACTAGAAAATTGGAATCATCAGAAGCGATTGACATAAAAACTCTACATTTGGAAGAGCAGGATTTGTTCAGCCTGCACTCTGTTTTGGCTTTGGCAGAAACTCCGAGCGAGCCGCATATGATCACGCCACGCGTTTTCTCTGGGATTTTAATGGCGCCAGAAAAGATTGACAGCTTCCTTAGCGAGTTGAAGTCGCTGGAATCTAAGTACAGTGTGGATTTGCCAGTTTTCGTTGATTTTTCAAGCGATTATATTTCTCTGCATCCGACGTTTGACAGTAAAAAGGTGAGTGAACGCCAGAAGATTCTTCAGTTGTTGGCGGAAATTTCTCAGATTGTTGATAAGTATGAAGGCTCATTTGCAGGATTTGGCGGTGACGGAAGGTTGAAAGCTAACTTTATCTATAAAAATCTGCCAGATGACGAAAAACAATTATACGCGAAGGTGAAAAAAATCTTTGATCCAGCTGGAATTTTTAATCCAGGAATTAAGGTGGAAGCTCAACCAAAGGAGTTGGCGGCGGAATTAAACGCGTGGTGTAAGCTTCGTAATCAAGCTTGATACTGGGTGAGAATTGGGCTATAATTAACGCGTAGCCCATGCGGATGTGGCGGAATTGGTAGACGCGCTAGCTTCAGGTGCTAGTGTACGCAAGTACGTGAAGGTTCAAGTCCTTTCATCCGCACCAAGAATTGAGATTTTTTCACTATAAAGAAAATCACCCATGCTCAGGGTGATTTTTTATGTCATAAGTTCAGAGTCTACATGACAGGCAATCGTAAAAGAACAATCACCTGCTATGTAGACGAGTCGACTCAAGGGATACTAAGTATCACCAAGTCCACTCTCCGTCGTCGAAGAAAACGGCGCACTCGTACAAAGCGGAGTCCATGACTCGGCGCTTCGCGGTAGTCTCCTCGAGCCTGTAATCGACGACGTGAGGTGCAGTTGCGTGAATAACACCGCAACTGTCGGCATCGAGGAATTCACTCATTTCCTCTGCAACCTCGTAGGCTGCAGAGATGTTGCGCGTAGCAGTGTCGAAGAGTTCTTCTTCGATCTCTGCATTTCCCTTAACGGCGCGCTTGTGAAGATCGTCAATCGAATCTTCAAGCCCGCAAAGAGCGCGTTCGAGTTTGTAGATTGTCAATTTTGTTCCGCAGTAATGGTCACTGCAGAGGAGCGCCGTGAGCTTCATGACCTTCTGGAGTGAGGCCGTGTAGCTCTTCTTGCTGTGTACGAGATCTTTCTTCTCGTATTCTTTGAATTCGGAGAGATCAGCATTTTTGACGTTTGCCCTAATCTTCTTCCAGTCTTCCTTGAGAGCCTCAACGCCATCCTGAAGTTCGTTCCTGAACTGTTCCCACATTGTAGTAGTGTTCCTTCTCGTGTTTTCTCATCCGCAGGATTGCGACGTATCGTTCTTTACGATACAAGATGAGATCTTATTTCTCTTGGCATTCAAAAAAGAAATAAAAACTCATCTTGTATTCGATTGCCTGTCAAAGTTCACTTTCGGATAAGGATTTACTCAACTTATCAACGAAAGCTACTTTCATTTATACCACACTTGTGTAAAAAAGTCAATAGAAGACTCTTAGACTTTGTTATTTGCTTAGGAACTTTGATAAAATAACAGAGATGGAAGATAAAAGAAACGTAATTGATAAATTTAAGGGTCGGAGCGAATCGGAGATTATAAATGAGTTGGATTCTGAAGACCACGGTCTGGTGATTGCGCTGGAAAATACCGAGCGAGATTTTAATATGGGGACAATTGTCAGGAGCGCCAACGCGTTTGGCGTGCGGCAGATTTATGTGATTGGGCGCAGGCAATGGAATAAGCGTGGTGCGATGATGACGGATAAGTATCTGCATATTACATATTTGGCGACGACGGAAGAGTTTGTTGAGAAAATACGGACTGAAGGTAGGGAAATTATTGCGATTGATAATATCCCGGGCAGTGTTAATATGTCGCAGACGTCGCTACCAAAGCGCGCGGTTTTGGTGTTTGGGCAAGAAGGGCCGGGGATTTCTGCGGAGCTGGCTGGCGCTGCGGATCAGATTGTGGCGATAGAGCAGTTCGGCTCGACTCGCTCCATAAACGTCGGCGCGGCAGCTACCGTGGCGATGTATTGTTGGTTGCAGCAGAATGTGCTATAATAGTATCATGATTTTACCTAAATTCCATCATTCACACGTGTTGCCGAGGTAGGACTCTGATTTTGATTGTACGCGCCGAGTTCTGCCTCGGCGTTTTTGATTGCTATAAATAAGAAATAATGACATAATGGAGCTAACATGAGCAGTTTATCTACACAAAGTTACAAAGGTTCGCGAGACTATTTTCCAGAGGAAAAGCGTCTGCAGAATTATATTTTTAATGTTTGGCACAAGACGGTTGAGAGTTTTGGCTATGAAGAATACGGCGCGCCGCTGCTGGAGCCGCTAGATATTTATTTGGCGAAGTCTGGTCAGGAATTGGCGGGCGAGCAAACATACGCTTTTGAAGATCGTGGCGGTCGAATGGTGGCGATTCGTCCTGAGATGACGCCGTCGATTTCTCGAATGGTGGCGGCTAAACGTCAGGAATTAGCGATGCCTGCGCGGCTGTATTCAATTGCTAATTTTATGCGCTATGAACGACCGCAACGTGGGCGTGAGCGTGAGTTTTGGCAATTGAATGCGGATTTATTCGGCGTGGACGGCGCGGCGGCGGACGCGGAGATTATTGAGCTGAGTCACGCTAGCGTGATGAATTTTGGCGCCAAGCAGGAAATGTTTACGGTCAGGGTTAATAATCGCCAATTGATCAATCGTTTGATGAGCCAATTTTTGAAGCTTGATATTGTTGGTTCGACGATGATGATGAAGCTGCTTGATAGGAAAAATAAGATTCCTGCCGAAGAATTTAAGCGTCAGGCGATTGAGATTTTTGGTAGTCAAGCGTCAGAGGGTTTGCCGAAGCTAGCAAAAATGATCAGCATGAAGTCTGTTGATGATTTGCCGAGCGAATTGATGGAAGATGAAAGCGTTAAGCAGCTTCGCGAAGTGATGAAATTGCTTAGCCAAAAAGGCATTACGAATGCAGTGTTTGATGTTACTTTGATGCGCGGACTGGACTATTACACGGGCATGGTTTTTGAGCTTTTTGACAATTCGCCAGAGAATAACCGAGCGCTGTTTGGTGGCGGACGATATGACGGATTAGTTGGGTTATTTGGCGTTGAGCCGATTGCTACGGTCGGCGTTGGCATGGGTGCGACAACGATGGAACAATTTTTGGAAGTGCATGGCTTGTTGCCTAAATTGGCGTCTAAAACAGATGTATATATAATTCCGGTGTCAAAAGAATCTATGGCTGGCGCGGACGATTTGGCGCGAAAATTGCGCAGTGAAGGCGTGCGAGCGGAGTTGGATATCACTGGTAGAAAGATTGACAAGCAGATAAAAGCGGCGCTAAAAAAGCAAATTCCGTTTGCGGTGTTCGTGGGTGAGGATGAAATTGCTAGCGGCGCATACACGGTTCGAAACTTGGTGGAATCCGATGAGCAGAAGGTTGGCGCTGAGCGAATTGTGACAATCGTCAAAGATCGTCGATACGATGGCGATGAGGACGCTCTGTTTGAGATATAGTCTGATATCTGTTATAATTAGTCTTTATGAAGACTACTGTAAAAAAACTATCAGATACTAAAGTTCAATTGACGATTTCTTTGGGTGCTAGCGAATTAGCTGACGCAGAGCAGGTTTCCTTGACAAAGTTGGCGCGCGACATCAAAGTTCCAGGTTTCCGCAAAGGAAAAGTTCCCGCAAGCATAGCCGCTAAGCACATTGATCCGAATGCGCTTCAGGAGCAGATTTTGGAGAACGCTTTGTCAAAGGCAGTAGCTGAGGCGTTTTTGCAGGAAAAATTGCAAGCTCTAGATCGACCTAGCGTTGAAGTTAAGAAGTTTGTTCCTGGTTCTGAGCTGGAATTTACGGCTGAAGTTGAAGTTATTCCTCCAGTAAAATTGGGCGATTACAAAAAATTGACAGCGAAAAAAGAAGTAGCCAAGGTCGAGGATAAAGATGTTGACGAGGTTATTGAGCGAATCCGTAAAAACTATTCCGAAAAATCAGAGGTCAAGCGTGCCGCTAAGCTCGGCGACGAGGCTGTGATTGACTTTACGGGAAAGAAAGACGGCGTGGCGTTTGACGGCGGTTCAGCTAAGGAATATGGCTTGAAGCTTGGCGAAGGTCAATTCATTCCTGGATTTGAAGAAGGTGTGATTGGTCATAAGGCCGGTGAAGAGTTCGATTTGAAGTTGAAGTTCCCAGAGGATTATCACGCTGATAATTTGGCAGGTCAAGACGTTGTATTTACTGTGAAGCTTCACAAGGTTAACGAATTGAAATTGCCAGAACTAAACGATGAATTTGCTGCAAAATGTGGTCCGTTTACAGAGATGAAAGAAGTAAAAGAAGACATCAAGCGTGAACTTACCGCACAAAAAGAGCGTGAAGCTGACGAGAAATTTAAGGACGCGTTGGTCGGTGAGCTGACGGAAAAAAGTAAGGCGGCACTGCCAGAACTTTTGGTTGAAGATCAATTGCGATCAATCGAGCGTGACTTGACTCAGAATTTGATGTATAGTGGACTGAGTTTGGACAGCTATTTGAAGACTCAGGGCTTCAAAGATAAAGAAGAATGGACGAAGAAAGAGGCTCGTCCAGCGGCTGAAAAGCGCGTTAAGGCTGGCTTGGTATTGGCGGAATTGTCGAAGGAATTGAAGATTGATGTTTCTCGTGACGAGATTCAAGAGCAGATTAATTTCTTTAAGCAGCAATACGGCAAAGATAAGAAAATATTAGAGCAATTTGACAATCCAAACGTTCACCGCGACATTGCCAACCGAATGATTACAGATAAAACTGTCGCTAAATTGGTTGAATTAAACACGAAGAAATAAGGTAAATATGCCAAAATCATATCTCATTCCAACTGTCGTTGAAAAGTCGGCCGACGGCGAGCGTGCTTTTGATATCTATTCGAGATTGTTGAATGAGAGAATTATTTTCCTTGGCGAAGACGTTAACGAGCATACCGCTAACAGTGTAGTGGCGCAATTACTGCATTTGGCATACGTTGACCCGCAAGCTGATATATCGCTATATATCAATAGTCCAGGCGGCAGCGTTTATGATGGAATGGCAATTTATGACACGATGAATTTTATTAAGCCTGATGTGGCGACGTATGGAATTGGTTTGCAGGCAAGCATGGGGGCGTTTTTGCTCAGCTCTGGCGCTAAGGGCAAGAGGTTTTGCTTGCCGCACGCTAAGGTGATGATTCATCAGCCATCTTCTGGAACGCACGGAAAAGTGACCGACATGGAAATTGACATGAAGGAAACTTTGGAAGTTAAGGAGATGCTAGCGAAGATTATGGCGAAAAACACCGGTCAGAAGTTGGCTAAGGTTAAGTCTGACATGGAGCGTGATTATTGGATGACGCCAGATGAAGCTGTAAAGTACGGTCTAATCGACAAAGTCTTGACTAAATTGTCATAAAAAATTGCGTGTTTGTTGTTAAAACTACTAGTGATTCTGCTTGTGGTTTTTGGAGGATATTGTCATAATTTGAGTTAGGCAAGGAGGGCTTATGAGGCAATATTTAGATGCATTGAAATACGTTCGTGATAACGGTGTGCAAAAAGGTGATCGTACGGGAACGGGGACGACAGAAGTTTTTGGTATTCAGACGCGATATAATTTGGCAGACGGATTTCCGGCTATGACCACGAAGAAGTTGTATTTTAATAGTGTCGCTCATGAGCTTTTGTGGTTTCTTAAGGGTACGGGCAATATTGAATATTTGGCGCAAAACGGCGTTCATATCTGGGATGAGTGGCCATATAAAAATTACCTAGAAAAAACTGGCCAGAAAATACCAGAAATTAACGGCGATGAGTGGCGCGCTGGAATGAAGGAATTTATTGATAAGATTGCGAACGATCACGCGTTTGCTGAAGAATGGGGAAATTTGGGACCTGTTTACGGTGTTCAATGGCGAAAATGGCCGGACGGGAAGGGCGGAACTATTGACCAGATTCAGAACGCCATTGACATGATAAAGGCAAATCCAGAGTCGCGCCGGAATATCGTGAGTGCATGGAATGTGGCGGAAATTGATGATATCGTTCAAGCTGGCGGGCTGCCTCCGTGTCATACGATGTTTCAATTTAACGTAAGACCTGGTAAAAACGGCGAGAAGGACAAGCTGGATTTGGCGCTGACTCAGAGATCGGCGGATATGTTCCTTGGGGTGCCGTTTAATATTGCCAGCTATGCACTGCTTTTGTCTATGGTCGCTCGAGTTACCGACAAGCAACCTGGCGAGTTTGTCCACACCTTAAATAGCGCACATATTTACAATAATCACCGCGCGCAAGTTGACGAGCAATTAGCGCGCCGTCCGCTGCCGCTACCAAAGCTGTGGTTGAATCCAGACATCAAGAGTATCGACGATTTCACGATTGATGATATCCGTCTGGAGAATTATGAGTGCCATCCGCCGATTAAGGCACCGATTGCGGTATAAGTTGATTGTGTCTGCCGACTGAAATGGTTATAACTTACTTTTTGTAGGAATTTTTCTTTGACGGAAGTATATACTTTTCAACTTCCGGGTCGTACAATAAGGTAGCAATCTTTCCTGCTATATACTTCACTCGTCCATCATCGCCGGGCGCTTTATTGAACAGCATGACATCCTCTTTGAGTAGTCCGGTAGTTTTGTCAGGGTATTGTGCGCCTCTGAGTATTGCGTCCGTAGTGTATTCTGAGTTGTCTTCAGGGTTTAACATTTGTATACGCGCTTCGTTATTCATGCGCTTTATCATACCACAAACATCAAATACTGTCAATTTAAGAGCGCTTTTTTCTCTTATATATCACAAAATCAAAATCGTAATTATTTTCATTATCTGCCGAATGATGTACGCGACTTATTTCCTCCCATACGTCCATATCTATCTCTGGGAAAAAAGTGTCAGCATCGGGAAACTCGGCATTAATCTCCGTGGCGTAAATAGTATCAATCTCTGGAATATCTAGAGCGTCTTTATAAACTTGCGAGCCACCAATAATAAAAGTCGGATATCGCGATAAAGCCAGAGCGCTTCGTAAATTCATAGCCGTCAGGACTTTTTTAACGCCAGTTGGCTTGGATGAAATGACAATATTTTCTCTGTCTGGAAGTGGTCGCGAGCCAATCGACTCAAACGTTTTTCTGCCCATGATGACATTGCTATTTCTTGTCAAACGCTTAAAATTCACCAAGTCGGCCGGCAAACTTCGCCCCCACGGCATATCGCCATTTTGTCCGATGGCGCGGTTTTTATCGTAAGCTACAATAATGGCTTTTTCCATAATTTCAGTTTAACATGCTGTAAAATTTACCGAAAGCTTGATAGGAATGCATAAACTTGCCATAATAAGATTTGGTAGAAAAATCACGCAATGGGAGGTGTTTAGTGAGCGTGTACTCAAATAAAGATATATTAGCGGCGATTGAAGATGGGACAATTGTCTGTACGCCGTTCAACCCAAAAAACGTATCGGAAGCCAGCTTAGATTTTACGCTAGGCTTTAATTTTTATAAACAGGAATATGATGATATTTCGCGAGTTTATAATCCGTTTGACGAGTCTGATGTCAATCGATACTTCAAGGGTCCGCTTAAGGCGATTCCACACGCCGAATGGTGCGAGCGGCACGGTTTTCGGGAATTTAAGAATATTCCGCCAGATCATCCGATTATCGTTTTGAAACCTGGTGAGCGAATTTTGGCGCATACGCATGAATTTGTTGGGATTCGGACGCATGGCGGCGCGGCTGAGGTGAAAAGTCGTAGCTCTTGGGGGCGAAACGGCGTGGCAGTGTGTTTTGATGCTGGCTGGATTGATCCGGGATATATCAATCGGATTACGCTTGAGATTTACAATTTGAATAAACACGAGAGCGTAGTTTTGCCTGTCGGCGAACGTATTGGGCAATTGATTTTTCATCACACCGGTCAGGTTGACGGCGGATATGCTAGTGGGCGCGGCGGAATGAGCGGTAAATATCAGCACACTGACGATTTGGATGAATTGATAAGAACTTGGCGTCCAGAAATGATGTTGCCGCGGGCGTTTAAGGATCGTCGGCATAAACCGATGGAAATCGCGGGACTTGGCGAGGGGATTTTGTGATGATGGCAGGATCAATGTTTCGCTCGCGGACGAAAGAGAAAGAATATATTGATCACAGGAAAAAACATAAGTCCGACGGTTGCGATTTTTGTCAATTGGTAAAGCATCACACAGATCAGGTTGTTGGTGAAACGGCGCATTGTCTGATCATTAAGAATAGATTTGGCTATAATTTTTGGGATGGCTGCGGCGTGGACGACCATTTGATGGTGATACCGAAACGGCACGTGGATTCGCTGGCGAATTTGAGCGACGAGGAAAAGATTGACTATATGAATCAGATTGCGAAATTTGAGAATAACGGCTATTCGATTTACGCCCGAGCTCAAGGAAGTAAAACCAGGTCAATGGCGCACCAGCACACGCATTTTATAAAAGTTGACGGCAAGGCGAAAAAGATGATGATTTATCTGAATAAGCCGCATACTGTGATTACGAGGTAATGATGAGCGACGCGGGAAAATATATAGTTATCGAAGGCAATGACGGGACAGGGAAGTCAACGCAAGTCGCGAAATTGGCGGAATATTTTCGGTCAATCGGGCGAACGGTTTGCGTGATTGAAGAGCCGGGAAGTGACGATCCGGAAAAATCAACTCCAATAGCAAATGAACTTCGAAAAGTGATTAAAAATGGTGATCTGGCGCGCTCTGCGGCGGTGAATGTGGCGCTATTTTCTGCAGCTCGGCGTGAATTGTGGCGGGAAAAAATTCAGCCTGCGTTGGAGCGTGGGGAAATTGTTTTGAGCGCGAGAAATTATATCTCAACGCTGGTTTATCAGGGGCGAGGCGAAGGTTATGACGAGTCGGAGATTCTGCGATTGACAGAATTATTCACCGATGAAAAATACTTGAAGCCAGACGTTATGGTTATTTTGAGCTTGAGTCGTGAAAAGCGGGAAGAGCGAATTTCTATGCGTGGCGAGTTGAAAAACCCCGACACTTTTGAGTCGCGCGGGCAAGATTTTCAGAAAAAAGTCGACGATGGATATTTGGAAATTGCCGAGGCGTACGGAATTCCGGTAGTCTCGGCGGACGGGACGATTGACGAAGTTCATAATATGTTGATTGATAACATTGAAAAACACTAGTAAAACCCCTTGATTTTATTGACGTTTTTCGTCATAATGAGTAGTCATAGAAGTAGTGTATTCATGGCGGGTGAAAATTGCGAGTGGCAAATCGTGATTTTGGGCTATGAATTAGAGATCTTCACGGCCGTCTATTAACCACTAATTAAAGCGAGGAGTGTTTACGCCTGTGGCAAAAAAACCAACCACAAGTAGCGAGCGCGTCTATTTCACCTCTGGTGATAATGCCCTGCCGCTACCAAACTTAATCGCTCACCAAAAAGATTCTTGGCGCTGGTTCGTCGAAGAAGGTTTGAGTGAGATATTTTCAGAAATTAACCCAATTGACGACTACACTGGTCAGAAGTTGTCATTAAAGTTCGGCAAATACTATTTTGGCGAGCCAAAAAACACTGACCAATTTGCCAAGGAAAACAACTTGACATTTGAGGCTCCGCTGCACGCAACGGTTGAATTGACAAACAAGACAACTGGCGTAGTTGAAGAGCAGGAAATTTACCTCGGTGAATATCCATGGATGACCGAGCGCGGTACATTCATTATCAACGGTACGGAGCGCGTGGTTGTTAGCCAGTTGATCCGCTCTGCTGGTGTTTTCTTTACTGCTGAAACGGTAGCGGGACGTAATTACTACGGCGCGAAAATCATTCCAGGACGTGGAGCTTGGATGGAATTTGAGACGGCTTCTAATGGTGCAATTTACGTAAAAATTGATCGCCGTCGCAAGATGCCGGCAACGACTTTGTTGCGCGCTTTGGGCTATCCGAAGACTAGCGAAATTAAGGAATTGTTCGCTGATATTGATACTGGCGACGTAAAATACATTGACGAAACTTTAGACAAGGACACTTCTCGCGGTGCAAACGAGGCGTTGATTGAGGTTTATCGTCGATTGCGTCCAGGTGATTTGGCGACAGTTGATAATGCTCGTCAGATGATTGAGCGAATGTTCTTTGACTTCAAGCGGTTTGATTATTCGCGGGTTGGTCGTTATAAATTGAACCAACGCTTGGGTCTGGATGTTGCTAATACGGCTGAAAATCGTACGTTGCAGATGAGCGATTTGGTGGCGATTTTGCGTGAAGTTATTCGCTTGAACAATACGCAAGAGCCAGCTGACGACATTGACGCATTGAGCAACCGCCGAGTTCGCTTGGTTGGTGAATTGATTGCCCGACAATTTCGCGTTGGTATGCTTCGAATGCAACGCAATGCGATGGATCGTATGAGCGTGGCTGATTTGGAAAGTGTTAGCCCAAGTCAATTGATCAACGCTCGTCCAATTGTTGCAGCTGTTCGTGAATTCTTCACTTCGAGCCAGTTGTCGCAGCTACTTGACGAAGTTAACCCATTGTCAGAATTGAGCCACAAGCGACGCTTGAGCTCGACTGGTCCTGGCGGTTTGACTCGTGAGCGCGCTGGATTTGAGGTTCGCGACGCCCACCCAACTCACTATGGTCGTATTTGTTCAGTGGAAACGCCAGAAGGTGCGAATATCGGTTTGGTGTTGAACTTGGCGGCTTATGCGCGTGTTAATGAATACGGATTTATCGAGACTCCATATCTTCGCGTGAAAGACGGAAAAGTCACTGACGAACTTGTTTACTTAGATGCTTCACAGGAAATTGGTGAGGTTATCGCTGATGCTGGTGAAGCTCTTAACGAAGACGGAACTTTCCGTGACGAGCGTGTCAACGCCCGTAGCAACATGCAGCCATCTCAAGTTGATGCTAGCCAAGTTACATTCATGGATGCAGCTCACCGTCAGATTTTAGGTTCGACCGCGGCATTAGTGCCATTTATTGAAAAGACTCGCGTTGACCGTGCTTTGACTGGTTCAAACATGCAACGCCAGGCGGTTCCTCTACTGTGTCCAGAATCCGCAACTGTTGGTACTGGAATTGAGAAGGCTGTGGCTGAGAATAGTGGTCACTTGATTCAGGCTAGCGCCGACGGCGAGGTCGTTCGTGCTGATGCTGACGAAGTTCATGTTAAATATGCTGATGGCGTAAAGATTTACACATTGAAACATTTCGTGAAGAATAATGACGATCGTTGTTACAATCAAAAAGTCCGCGTTGAGCGTGGTGACAAGGTGAAGAAGGGCGACATTCTAATTGAAGGCGCCTCAATTGCTGGCGGTGAAATTGCCCTAGGTAAAAACCTTCTGGTTGCCTTCATGCCATGGGGTGGCTACAACATGGAAGACGCGATTATTATGAGCCGTCGTTTGGTTGAAGATGATCGATTGACAAGCATCAACATTAAGGATTACACCGTTGAGGTTCGCGAGACGAAGCTTGGTCCAGAGATTGTGACGCGCGATATTCCAAACGTTTCCGAGGAAAGTTTGCGTCACTTGGACGAGAACGGAATTGTTCAAATTGGTTCCGAGGTTAAGGCTGGCGATGTCTTGGTTGGTAAGATTACACCAAAGGGCGAGCAGGAATTGAGCTCTGAGGAGCGTCTGCTTCGCGCCATCTTCGGTGAAAAGGCTAAGGATGTTCGCGATACATCACAGCGAATGAACAACGCGGGCGGCGGTAAAGTTGTTGGCGTTAAAATCTTTAGTCGTGAAAATGGTCACGAGTTGAAGGCTGGCGTTTTGATGCAAATTCAGATCTTCGTTGCGCAATTACGAAAGATTGGCGTTGGTGACAAGATGGCTGGACGCTTCGGTAACAAGGGTGTTGTAGCGAAAGTTCTTCCTGTTGAAGATATGCCATTCCTAGAGGACGGTACGCCGGTTGACGTAGTTTTGAACCCACTTGGTGTGCCAAGCCGCATGAACCTTGGTCAGATTTTTGAAACTCACCTTGGTATGGCAGCGCGAGCATTGGGTTACCGTGTAGCAACTCCGTCATTTAACGGTGTTCCGAGCGAGAAGATTTCTGATGAGCTAGAAAAAGCTGGTTTGGCGCGTGACGGTAAGAGTCAATTGTTTGACGGTCGCACCGGTGAACCATTTGAGGAACGAACGACAGTTGGTGTGATGCACATGATTAAGTTGCACCACATGGTTTCTGACAAGATTCACGCCCGTTCAACTGGTCCATACACGATGGTTACTCAACAGCCGCTTGGTGGTAAAGCACAAAACGGTGGTCAGCGCTTCGGTGAAATGGAGGTTTGGGCGCTGGAAGCTTATGGCGCCGCCGCAACCCTTGCAGGAAATGTTGACAATTAAGTCCGACGACGTTTACGGTCGTGCAAAGGCTTACGAGTCAATCATCAAGGATGAGCCGATTGTTGGTCCAAAACTTCCAGAATCCTTCAACGTGTTGGTTAAGGAGCTTCAAGGTTTGGGTCTTCGAGTTGACTTGGTTGACGACGAAGCAACAGTTGATGCCGAACACGTTATTGCTTCAAGCGGTCCGGAAGACAAAACCGTTGCCGCTGACAATGAGGAAGAAGAAACATACTTGGACGAATCAGATGATATCGGCGAAATTGACGATGGCATGAGCGTGCAAGATATTGATGAAGTAGAAGAAATAAAGGAGGACGCGTAAGATGGCAAATTCTGCATTTAACGCAACGGGCATCAGCGATTTTGACGCGGTTCGTTTGGCGGTAGCTAGCCCAGGAGATATTCTGAAATGGAGCTACGGCGAAGTTTTGAAGCCAGAGACAATTAACTATCGCACACAAAAGCCAGAGCGCGACGGATTGTTCTGTGAGCGAATCTTTGGTCCAGTTAAGGACATCAATCCACACGACTCAAAGCTTAAGGGCGTTCGATCGCGCGAAGCTGCTGTCGATAAGAATGGCGAATTGGTCACTAAGTCAATCGTTCGTCGTGAGCGAATGGGACATATTCAATTGGCAGTGCCTGTAGCGCACATCTGGTTTATGCGCGGCACTCCAAGCGCAATGAGTCAGCTGCTCGGCATGACTGTTCGTAATATTGAAAAAATCGTTTACTTTGCAACTTACGTCATCTTAAACGTTGACGAAGCAACTCGTGATCAATATTTGGCAGATTTGGAAGTGGAAACCGATTTGGCTCGTAAGGCTATCAAAATCCGTTACGAAAAAATGGCTGAAGAAGATGGCGCTGACGTTAAGCAATTGGCGAAAGAGCAGAGCCGTGAAGTCGAGGAGTTGGAAGAATCTTACGTTGGTAAGAAATCTCAATTGGAAAGCTTAAACAGGGGTGCTTTGATCTCAGAGAGCGAATATCGCAACTTGCCAGAAGAGTATGACGAATTGATTGAAGTTGGCATGGGTGCCAGCGCAGTCAAGGAACTTTTGGACAATATCGACCTGCCAAAGCTCATTGCTGAATTGACAGAGGAAGCTGAAACTGCGAAAGGTCAGCGACAGAAGAAATTGCTAAAGCGTCTGAAGATGCTCGAAAGCATGGAATCTGCTGGCATTAAGCCATCAAGCCTATGTATGACTGTTCTGCCAGTTATTCCTCCGGATCTTCGTCCAATGGTGGCGTTGTCCGGTGGCCGATTTGCGACATCTGACTTGAACGATTTATATCGCCGAATTATCAACCGAAATAATCGCCTAAAGAAGTTGATTGAGCTTAACGCGCCAGAAGTTATTCAGCGCAATGAAAAGCGCATGCTTCAGGAAGCTGTTGACGCTTTGATTGACAATTCAGCATCTCGCGGTCGCGCAGTTAGCTCGACTGGTGGTCGCCGCAGCCTGAAGAGCTTGAGTGATATGCTAAAGGGTAAGCAAGGTCGCTTCCGTCAGAACCTTCTTGGTAAGCGCGTTGACTATTCTGGTCGCTCGGTTATCGTGGTTGGTCCAAAATTGAAGATTAACCAATGTGGTTTGCCAAAGCAAATGGCGCTGGAATTGTTCAAGCCGTTCGTGATTAGCTGGTTGATTAAGAATGAATTTGCGCACAATATTCGCTCGGCTTCACGTCTAATTGAAGCTGGTGAAGCGGTAGTTTGGGATGCGCTTGATTCAGCAATTGAAGGAAAGTACGTGTTACTTAACCGCGCACCAAGCTTGCACCGTTTGTCAATTCAAGCCTTCCAACCAGTTTTGGTTGAGGGAAAAGCTATTCAGTTGCACCCGCTAGTTTGTGCCGGATTTAACGCCGACTTCGACGGTGACCAGATGGCTGTTCACTTGCCGCTATCGAAAGAGGCTCAGGCTGAAGCTCGTGAATTGATGAGCGCAACTGCCAACTTATTGAAGCCTGCCGATGGCGCGCCAGTGTTGCACATTTCGCAGGACATCGTGCTTGGTAACTATTACTTGACTTACGACAAACCGCAAGCTCAGACCGACAAGGTTAAGACTTACAGCTCTGTTTACGAAGCGGAAATGGCTTACGACAATGGCGTAATTCAATTGCAAACCCCAATTCGCATCTTTGCAAAGGGTAAAATGCGTGAAACAACTTTGGGTCGTGTCTTCTTTAATGAGATTCTGCCTGAAGATTTCCCGTATGACAATAATGTCCAGACTAAAAAGCAGCTTAAGAAAGTGTTGGCGCAAATCTTCAATAAGTACGGCGCCGAGGAAACCGCTAAGATTGCGGACCGCATGAAGGGTCAAGCTTTCCGCTTTGCTACGGTTGCGGCTGTGTCGACTGGTATGACCGACTATGTCCACTTTGAGGAAATTCCTCAGTTTGTGGCTGAAGGTGACGCTAAGGCGGCTTTGATTTCTGAGCAATTCGACCAAGGTTTGATTACTGAGGAAGAGCGATACAACTTAACTGTTAACGCATGGCGAAACGTTGACAATAAGATTACAGCATTCTTGAAAGACCAATTGGCGCACATGGACACCAGTATTTCTATGATGGTCAACTCTGGTGCTCGTGGTGATATTTCCAACGTGAAGTTGGCGAGCGCGATGATTGGTGTTCAGATGGACGCAACCAACCATGAGATTGAGCTTCCAATCCGCAGCTCGTACACCGGCGGTTTGTCTAGCCTTGAAGCCTTTATCGCAACCCGTGGTGCACGTAAGGGTCTTATCGACACGGCCCTTAAGACTGCCGACTCAGGTTATTTGACTCGTCGTTTGGTAGACGTTGCACAAGACGTCTTTACCGTTGAAGATACCGACGGCGACGATGAAGGCTACGCAATTTACAGATCAGAAACTGAAGAGACGATGATTGACTTCTCGAATCGTTTGGCTGGTCGTTATGCTGCTGAAACAATTCCAGGTCACGTCAATAAGAATGAATTGATCACACGTGAAATCGCAGATTCAATTGATGACGACGAAAGCATTGAAAGCGTTAAGATTCAGTCCGTATTATCAACAAACAACCTTAACGGTATTCCACAGCGAAGTTACGGTATTGATATGTCGACTGGTAAATTGGTTGGCAATCATCAGCCAGTTGGTGTTATCGCCGCTCAGTCAGTTGGTGAGCCGGGTACTCAGTTGACGCTTCGTACCTTCCACAACTCTGGTGTTGCCGGTGGTGACATTACCCAAGGTTTGCCTCGTGTTGAAGAGTTGTTTGAAGCACGCACACCAAAAGGCCAAGCATTCATTACGGAAGTTGCTGGTTTGGTTGACGTTTGGGAAGATGGCAAGAAGTACATCGTTCAAATTACGCCAGAATCTGGCAAGGTTGAGCGTTTGCCATTGGAGGGACGAACTGTTGTGGTTAAGGCTGGCTCAAGCGTTAAGGCTGGTGATGTCTTGGCGACTGGCGAGAGCGACACTCGACCTTTGATTGCGCCATTTGACGGTGTGATTGAGTCGGCTGAGGATACTTTGGTGATCGCGGCAGAGGCTGCTTCACCAACTCGTTATGAAATCCCAGGCAATATGCAGTTGGTCGTTAAGGCAAACGATGTTGTCGAAGCTGGCGATCGATTGACAGCTGGATCATTGAACTTGCACGATTTGATGCGACTTAAGGGTGTTGAGGCAACTCAGCGCTACATCATCAACGAAGTTCTGCGAATCTACGCTGCTCAGGGTCAGGACGTGGCTGACAAGCACTTGGAGATTATTGTTCGCCAAATGTTTAGTCGCGTGCAAATCGAAGATGCTGGTGATAGCGAATTCGTGACTGGCGATATCGTTTCTAAGGCCGCCGTGGTCAATGCGAATAAGCAATTGGCTGCTGAAGGTAAGAACTTGATTAGCTACACACAATTGCTACTCGGTATCACGAAGGTGTCAATCTGGAGCGACTCATGGCTATCAGCTGCATCCTTCCAAGATACTACTCGCGTCTTGATCAACGCTGCCGTATCTGGTCGAGCAGACCACTTGCACGGTTTGAAGGAAAATGTCATCATCGGACGCAAGATTCCAGTAGGAACTGGCGCTGTCGAAGAAGATGAAGAATTCGAAACACCGAGCGAAGACGAATTCGTCGAAGAGGAAGTTGCTGCTTAATAAGTAGGCTTCGTAACTACAGAAACCGCCTCAATTCCGGGGCGGTTTTCTATTGATTGTTTACAAGAAAGGTTGTATAATACGCATACGCTAAATGAAGGTGAAATGTTCAGCTTGATTGTTAAGAAATGGAGATTCGATTGTGAGCGAATTATTTATAGCCAAGACTATGCCTGAAGAGGATTGGAGCCAAGTGTCAAAGCCAAATGGCTGGGACGATGTTGCTTACGGGCGAATCATAACGGATAACAATCTGGGTGTTTATGTAGCCGATGCTCGTCAAGGAGATGCTAACGGGAAAGCTACGATCATCTTGCCTCAGTGGTCTGATGGTACGCTCCATAATCCATTGTCTCAGGAGCGGGCAAAAGCCACTGCGGCTATAGGGGGCAGTGTGGTGATATATGTAGATAACCCAGGTGTTGAACCTGGTTCACCGAAGATGCCTGGGTATATTAAGCGGGCGCTTTCGTCGGGGGATTTTAAGCCTGGCGCCATAAAACAGTGGGACGCTATTGCTCAAGGATTGGATTATGCTGGTCTGGATTTTGATTCAATTAGTCGTGTCCTGGGGGCGTCGCTTGGAGCTCACGTTGCGTCGGCTATTGTGCATACCGCACCGGAAGAAGTTCACCTGGAGCGGCTGGATTTATGGGAGACGGCTGGTCTTGATGAAAAGAATAATTTTTTACAGTTTGCTGCTAATTTTTTGGCGCATGGAGGTGACGGGTACGCGGATATATTGGAAAATAATCCCGAATGGGTTGCTTATTTAAGAAAGATTAATGGTGCTAAGAAATTGGCTGAAATTGCGATTCGTCGAACGGCTGGATTGTTTTATTATCCGTGGGCTATTAATCGTCATGATATCGGAAATACGATTATCGAGGCTAAGAATAGAAAAAACCCAGCAATTGACGGAGATACTGTTTTAACTATCTTAAACGGCACAGAAAGTAAAGTCAGTCCAAGCGAATTAAATAATCGCTTAGCAGCGCAACTGGCGCTGAACGGATTTCGTCGAGTTATCAGACTGGAATCTGAAGGCGGCGTGCATGCGTCGCAGGATAATATCGGATGGTGGACGGAGATGGAGCGATATTCTGAGCCTGAAGCTGCGTAGTTATTCTGTATTTTTGTAGACAAAATCCTTATATTTTGGGTAGATATTTGACGTCGAGTGTGTTATAATTCTTTCCAGAGTTTCCTCTTTTCGGAGTGCGCGGTGGTTTGAATGTGTACAGACTGCAATCTCGGCGGAAAAGGTATAGACACGGAGAGGAGTTGCTGAATCCAAACCGTAAGGCGAATTGCCATAATTAGTAAATCAACCAAGGAGAAATTGGATGCCAACAATCAACCAATTGGTGCGCAAACCGCGCCAAACGGCTAAGAAAAAGTCCAAGTCGCCAGCACTAGGTCGTATTCATAACGCCCTAAAAACACGTTATTACGACCAAAATGCACCTCTTAAGCGTGGTGTTTGTGTGCGTGTGACGACTAAGACGCCAAAGAAACCAAACTCAGCTTTGCGTAAAGTTGCTCGTGTTAAATTGAACAACGGCTATGAAGTTTGGGCGTACATCGGTGGTGAAGGTCACAACTTGCAGGAGCACGCTGTGGTCTTGATCCGCGGTGGTCGTGTGCCTGACCTTCCAGGTGTGCGTTATCACATCGTACGTGGTGCGCTTGACCTTCAAGGCGTCAACAACCGTAAGAAGGGTCGCTCTAAGTACGGTACAAAGAAAGGGGATAAATAATCATGCCTCGTAAAGTTACCAAAAAATTGCAGCGTGAACTTAAGCCTGATCGCCGATACCAAAGTGTACTAGTTCAGCGTTTGATCAACAAGTCAATGCTAGACGGTAAAAAGTTGGCGGCTGAGCGCGCTGTTTACGCAGCCCTAGAAACTGCTGCTAAGAAATTGGATTCTGAAGATCCATTGGCAGTGTTTGAAAAAGCATTGAAGAACGTTAGCCCAAGCTTTGAGGTTAAATCTCGCCGCGTTGGTGGTGCTAACTACCAGATTCCATTCCCAGTTCAGGGACATCGACAATTGCACTATGCGTTTAGCTGGCTGGTTCAAGCGGCCCGCGCTCGTAGTGGAATGCCATATTCACAACGTTTGGCGTTGGAAATTGTTGACGCCTACAATGAAGCTGGTGCTGCCTTCAAGAAGAAGGAAGACACCCACAAGATGGCTGAAGCTAACCGCGCCTTTGCGCACTTTGCTCGCGGCTAATTATTGCTTGAAAGCAAAATCAGAAAATCGCTCTAAACGGGGCGATTTTTTGGTATAATAGAAAAAATTAGGAGGGAAGATGGCGAGTTTTTCGTTTGATATTGTGTCAGAAATTGACAAGGCTGAGATGAATAATGTTTTCATGCAGACTGAAAAAGAAATCCAAGGGCGTTATGATTTTAAGGGGACGAGCGCGGCAATTGATTGGCTGGATGATAAAAAGGGTCTGAAGATTACGGGCGACAGCGATTGGCAAGTTGACGCCGTATTAGACATCGTGCGCAAGAAATTGGCGGGGCGTGGTCAATCAAGCAAAGTTCTGGATTTATCAAAAGAGAAAGTTGTTTCGAACCTGAAGACGACTTGGGAGATTCCGTTCAAGCAAGGCCTCGATCAGCCGACGGCGAAGCAGATTGCCGCTGATATTCGTGCTAATGCGCCGAAAGCTAAGCCGCAAATTCAGGGCGACCTCGTTCGTGTTACTTCTGCGTCGAAGGATGAACTGCAGAAAGTTATTAGTTTATTGCGAGAAAGTGATTATGACACGCCTTTGCAATTTGTAAATTATCGTTAGGATTGGAGCAGTATGAATCAGAAGTCAATGAAGAAATTAAAAATTGTAGCCATCGTTCTGGGTGTAGTTTTCTTGATCTCCGTTATAGTTGGGCTGATTGTCGTTAATAATAACCGCTCTTCCGGAGTTAGTAAAACCGCAAAAAAGAAGATCCAGAAGATTTTTGCCGAAGAAGATGCTAAGAATTTGCAAAAAGTCGTTTCCAAATATGGCTATTCAATTCGGTACGACAAGAGTATTTTTACTGGTGAAGGTCACGTCTTAAATAAAGACTCTAATGAGAAACAGTATAGCGCCACCACGTATGCTGATGATGAGCTGAAAGAAAGTCGTGCTTATGCGATTTTGCGATTAAATTTCAGAAAAGGTTCAGAAAAGCCGAAGGAGGAAGAAGAGAAGTTCTCGTTTAGGAAGATTATGCCAGACTTCTCAATCGTAACTTCACGCAAAAAAGCTTATTTTGATCGATCAACGATGCCCGAGGAATACAAGGACACGAAGAAATATTCAGATTTGGATTTAATGCTTCAGGGTGATATCAACAAGCAGAAAAAGGATAACCCGAACTTAAAATATCACACTAGCGACGCGACGATTTCTGGGCGTAAGTTTAAGAAAATGGTCGTTGATTACGGAAGCACTATTGACGGTAAGTGGCAGAAAACTGGTGAAAAAATAACTTACTTGACAATTCAGAACGGCAGACCTTACTGGATGACGATTTTTGCATTGAGCAAGAATTCGTACACACAGCCATACATTGACCAGCTGGAGGCGCTGGTTGCTAAGGTTACTTTCCAGAATCCAGACAGTAGCTACTTGGTTAGGGCTGATGGCAATAATGAGGCGCAAGTGGCTTCCGCTACGATAGCTAAGACCGAAACTAAGGCAGAAAATTTCTCAGAAGATAAAGACACTACAAATACTTTGGATGAACTAGACGAAGATTCTGTTATTAAAGTGGTGGCAAGGAATCAAATTGCTACGGTCCGCGTGGGAACATATCGTTGTGCTGATATGATTTATACGGCGCAAAACGGCGCGAGTATGCAGCTGAATGGTTTGTGTACGGGTGGAATTGGTAGCGGATCGATTGTTTCTGACGACGGCTACATTGCTACAAATGGACATGTGACTGAAGTTTCTAATCAGAGTATGATCATGGGGCTCAACACGGAGGATCATTGGAATAGATATTTGCGATTTGTAATGGACGCGGGCTATGTGACTCAAGATACGCTTCGTGATTTGGTGAATAAGGCACGAAATGGCGATCAGAGCGCACAGGCGGCGATTATAGGATTTATCGACCAAGTCCCCATTGATAATATACGTTCGCAAAACGATCGATATGATTACGTTATCCAGACCTCAAGCGAACCTATTGCGCGCGAAGATGACGGTTCGGGCAATCTTAAGTGGAAAAAGACGAAGACTAACATTTCAGCCAAGAAAATTGACGCGGAAGTTGATTTGAAGGGTCATGGCATGGACCTGAATAGCGACAAAAGTGACGTGGCGATTCTGAAGGTTGAAGGACGATTTCCGGCGGTAGAGTTGGGCGATAGCTCTAGGATTTCTAGAGGCGATCGGGTGACAGCGATTGGTTATCCAGCGATTGTCGACGACGGCGTAAATACGAAGAAGAGTAAGACTGTGCCAACCGTTACTCAGGGAGATGTTTCTGGTTCGGGCAGTGACGCGGGTGGTCATAAGCTGTTTTCAATGAGCGCGCAAATTGCGGCGGGTAACAGTGGTGGTCCAGCGTTCGACGAAGACGGTAAGCAAATTGGACTGAACACTTACGGCGGTTCATCCTGTGCGGATAGGAGCGAGCGCAACAATTCTTGCTTTGGAGAGGGGATATTCCGTGATATTGCCGATCTGAAAACTATGGCGAAGAAAAATAATGTTGCATTATCGGCAAACGGCGAATTGACTAAGCTCTGGAAAGACGGCTTGGAGAGTTTTTCTCAAGGTAAATATTCTCAGGCAAAAGCTAAATTTGAGCAATTGGATAAAAAATATCCCGACAACTATTTGGTGGCGAAGATGATCGAAGTTTCGTCTAATACTCCAGATGACTCTACAGAAAGCGAGGCGTCTAGTGCAGAAGCTGGAGCGAGCGAATCAGAAAATAACACTACAGTTATAATCGTGGTTGTGGTGATTCTTTCAACGGGGGCATTATTCTTGACAGTGTCAATTATCGCAATTGCCGTTTCTGTCAGTAATCGACGTAAGATGAATGCTTATCCATATCCTGTCGCTGGACAATTCCCACAACAACCCCAGTATCCGCAGCAGCCGTATCAGCAGCCAATCCCGCCACAACAACAATATCCGCAAAACTACTATCAGCAGCAACCTGGTCAATATCCGCCAGTATACGCGCAGCCGCCTATGCAACAGCCTCCAGCTAACTATCCGTCTGCAGCGCCAGCTCCGAACGACAACGAGTCTAAAAATCCCCCGGCTCAGAGCTAGTCAAAAACATAGATAACTGATATAATAAAACGCAAGAGTAGTTTTTTGGTGCCAAAAAATTGACCAAAAATCTCGGCAAATTAACGTAATATAAAGGAAAATTTATGGCAGAGACGCATGTTCCGCTAAAGAATTTTAGAAATATTGGTATTATTGCCCATATTGACGCCGGTAAAACGACGACAACTGAGGGTATTTTGTACCGCACTGGTTTGACACATAAGATCGGTGTGGTTCGTGGTGAAGGTGACGGTGCTACCACCGACTGGATGGCACAGGAGAAAGAGCGTGGTATTACTATTACGTCAGCTGCTGTGACTTGTTTCTGGAAAGATCACAAAATTAACATTATCGACACCCCAGGGCACATCGACTTTACCGCTGAGGTTGAGCGTAGCTTGCGCGTGCTTGACGGTGCAGTTACAGTCTTTGACGGTAAGATGGGTGTTGAGGCTCAGTCTGAAACTGTTTGGCGCCAGGCTAATAAGTACGGCGTGCCACGTATTTGTTTCGTTAACAAGATCAACCAGACTGGTGGTGACTTCTACAAGTCTCTAGAGTCAATTCACAATCGCTTGAGTAAGCAAGCTTTCCCAGTTCACTTGCCAATTGGTTTTGAGAAGACTATCCACGGTGTTGTCGACTTGATTGACATGAAGGCTTACACCTACGACGACTATACGGACCACGAACTTAAGGTTGGTGAAATTCCAGCTGATATGCTTGAAAAAGCTAAGAACGCACGTTCTCTGTTGGTTGAAAACGCTGTTGAAGCTGATGACGAACTTACTATGAAGTTCTTGGAGCAGGGTGAAGAAGCTATTACTGTTGACGAGCTAAAGATGGCTCTACGTAAGCGCGTTTTGGCTGGTGACTTTTACCTAGTAACTGGTGGTGACGGTCGCGGTGTGATCGTTGAGAAGTTGCTTGACTTGATGGTTGACTTTTTGCCAAGCCCGCTAGACGTTGATGAAATTTGGGGTAAGAATCCAAAGACCGGTGACGAAGTTAGCCGCAAGCCATCAGATAAAGAGCCTTTGTCTGCTTTGGCGTTTAAGATTGCTGCCGATCCATTTGTTGGTAAGTTGATCTTCGTTCGTGTCTATTCTGGCGTTTTGAACTCAGGAAGCTACGTGCTTAACACGACAACTGGCGAGAAAGAGCGAATTGGACGAATCGTTCGTATGTTTGCTGACAAGCGTGAAGAAATTAGCAAGGTTGAAGCTGGTGACATCGCCGCTGTGGTTGGCTTGAAGTCTACTGCGACTGGTAACACATTGGCTGATGTAGCGCATCCAATTGCTCTTGAATCAATTGAATTCCCAGAGCCACCAGTATCGATTGCTGTTGAGCCAAAATCAAAGGCTGACCAAGAAAAGATGGCGTTGGCATTGCAGCGCTTGGCTGAAGAAGACCCAACTTTCCGAATTCACACAGACGAAGAAACAGGTCAGACAATTATGTCAGGAATGGGTGAGTTGCACCTAGACATCCTTATCGACCGTATGAAGCGCGAATTTAAGGTTGAAGCCAATATTGGTGAACCTCAGGTTGCCTTCCGCGAAAGCATCAAGGGTCGCTCTGAAGTTCAAGGTAAGCACGCCAAGCAGTCTGGTGGTCGCGGTCAATATGGTGACGTTTGGGTCCGCTTTGAGCCAAATGAGACTGGTAAGGGCTTTGAATTCGTTGATGAAATTAAGGGTGGTGTGGTTCCTCAGGAATATCGCCCAGCCGTAATGAAGGGTATTCGCGAAACATTGGAAGGCGGTGTTATTGCCGGCTATCCAGTTGTTGACGTTAAGGCTACACTTTACGATGGTTCATACCACGATGTCGACTCCTCAGAATTGGCGTTCTCATTGGCAGGTTCGATAGCTGCTCGTGAAGGTATTAAACAAGCTAACCCAATCTTGCTTGAGCCAGTCATGAAGGTTGAAGTTACTACACCGGAAGACTTCATGGGCGACATCATCGGCGACCTTAACTCGCGCCGCGGACGTATCGACGCCATGGAAGACTTGATGGGTGGTGCTAAGCTGATTAAGGCCTTTGTGCCATTAGCAAATATGTTTGGCTACACATCGGACATTCGCTCAATGTCTCAGGGTCGCGCCGCTTCAACGATGGAGTTGGCTCAATACGAGGAAGTTCCACCAAACGTTGCGCAAGAGATTATCGAAAAGCGAAATAAATAATCTCTACCTCATAAAAAAATCCTCGGAGAGAATCCGGGGATTTTTATTTGGCTAATTTTCAGGTTTATAAGTTTGGGATTGTTAGATTTCGTTTGGTGAGTTCTTCTTTGATTCGTTTCGCCAATTTGCGCGCTTTTGTCGCCTGAATGCTATCTGCGCCATATCTGTTTTCAATGTCTTCCAGTCGTTGGCCTATGGTTATCGGCTTGCCATCTGGGCTAGTTGTCATGTCAGCTAAGTTTAAGATGAGCAATTCGTCCGTCCAATTTTCTACGTCAGGATCTCCGTGATTAAATACGGAATCAGCCCAATTGAAGCCAGATAGTTCTAATATCCTGCCGCCCTCGTGTTCGTGGTCTGTCTGATTTTCAACAAAAGCGTAGGCAAAGTCGTGCGTCAGTCCCATTAAAAATAAGCTGCGCGCCACGTCTTCTTTCATATTGAAGACCTCGCGAGCCAGATTGTAAGATTTGTACGCCACTCCGCGCATATGAAATAATCGCGAGTCTGACAATCCAATGAATTTTGGGCTATTTTTCATGATACTTGTGTGTTGCGACGGAATAAATTGATGAATTGTCGGCGAATTGGGCGGCCGACGATGTTGCCGAATGACGCACCAATTGCTACTGCTACGCCGATGAGGATTGCTCGCGCTAAGATGGCCAGGGCCGGTAGGAAGTTTGCGCTGTTTGGCGGATATAGGACGACGCCCATCAATCCATTGTAAAGCGATAACCCTGGGACTAGTGGTACGATTCCCGCCGCGATGATCGCCAGGGAAGGGAATTTCCATAATCTGGAAGTCATAACTGCGACCAGCCCAATTACCGCCGCCGCGATGCCGCTCGCTGTTACGATATCAAAACCAAAACTCATGGCTAATCGTGAAATCCACCAACCGAAAATTGCAATCAATCCAGAGATAACCATTCCCAAAAATCGAGAATGATTTCTCAGAACGAACGCCGCCGCGATAATTCCAGCGCCCAAGTATTGCGTGTGTCCGTCCGCCAATGTCAATCGATCTGGTGTTGCTGGGAAAGTAATGCCGAATTTTGTCGCAATGTATAATCCGACCATCACGCCAGCAATTACGCCGCCCGTCGCCATTACGACTTTTAATAATCTGGCGTTGGCAGTCATGTAATATTCGTCGATTGCGTCCTGGAATGCGCCGACAAACATTAGTCCAGCGACTAATAAGACAATTCCGCTGATAACCAACAATGTTGCGTTGACGCTCAGCCCCAGATAATTGCTACACCAAGCTGCGCCCGCCGCCACCAATGTTACGAAAATCGCCACGAGGGCTTGCGAATAAAACAACGGTGTGCCAATACGTCCCAGCCACCTCAGTAATCCAGTTGCTAGGAATCCGAGCAGAAACGCGATTGACGCCATAAGTAAACTGCCGCCGTACAGAATGACGGAACCCGCACTCACCAATCCGCCCGCCGTGTAAACGACTAGTCGGGAATGTTCGGTGGGCTTTTTGAGTATTTGTTGTAATCGCTTTTCGGCTTCTTCTAGGGAAAGCTGCTTGCGACGAATGTCGAGAGCTAATAATTGCAATGCTTGAATCAATTGATAATTAGGGTCGTCAGGAACGATAACTCGCGCCATCGTCAAAGGCTCATGGCTAACTCCGCGGTCTTGAGAAATTGTCACCAAAGTGTAGCTCACATCCACATGAACAGGTCTACGGCAATACGTCCGCGTAATTCCTTGCGCCATACGAACCACATCGCGGGCAACCACGCCCATGCTCAGAAGTTGCTCGGCAATCGTCATAGCCAGGCGCAAAGCTCGCATATTCGGTGTCAAACTTTCGTCGATTTTCTCCAGATGATGCTCCGGCTCAAAGCTGTAAAGATTAGCGACTCGGGCTAATGATTGCTCAATGAATTTTGGTACTTTTTTCTTCACAATATCTAGTGTAACAAATTTTATGCCAATAGAAATAGCCCGCCAAGAGAGCTCAAGCCGAGGCTTAAGCCTCAAGGCGAGCTATTCCTAGCGGGCGTGGTTAGTCCTCGTCATCATCGCGCATGGGCGACGACGGCACGACGACCGCGAGGAGGATAGAAATAATACTCGTGAATGAGATATAGTATCCTACTCCCGCCACCTTCTGTACGGGGTCAATGGCGGTGCTAAGTGCTATATCTGTAATCCCAATATCTTGGAGTACACCAATTGCCATCAATCCCGACGTAAGGATCCACACGACTGAGAAGACCCACGGCAGGAAGTCGTGTGACCCCTCCAACCACCTAAATGTTAGGTATATTGACATAGGCAGCGCCACTGCTGCACAGGCGACGGACAAACCCGTCGTGAGGTATGTGTCTCCCAAAATAAAGATCGTCATGCCGGCTACGGCTAGGGTTGCCGTCATGAGTTTGAGTTTTAGCATGGGACGTCTCCTCTTTCTGAATCATGCAAGGACTACTCTCGTTGACGGGATTGTCAACGAAAGTCTGTATTAATTTATGCCACACTTGCGTAAAAAAGTCAACACTAGTCAACTTTCTCTAAAATAATGCCCGTTCTGGCTGGTAAGTAAACTTTAAGATTGTGGCTATTATCAGCTGGGGAAGTGAAAAATCGGGAATTATGGTCTATTCGCTCCTGTCCACCGAAGTTCTTATCATCGCTACTTAACGCCAACTTGTAAGAGCCAGCTTCTGCGGGTACTGCATAATCTGAGTGGGATTTGTCGGGCGAAAAATTGATAACAAATAAAAAGTCGCCGTGCATAAAACTGACCATATGATCAGATTGGCGAACTGTCAAATGGTGAACATTAGGATTATCAATTTGTCGAATAATCTTCATCAGCGCCGCGTCAAAATCGCCCAACCATTGATATTTCAAGAAACCGTTGTCGCGTAAATTCCATTGCCGACGAGCGTGTTTAAACGACCAATTATTACCCTCGCGCGGAAAATCAATCCATTCCGGATGCCCGAATTCATTGCCCATAAAATTCAAATAACCGCCGCCATGTAGCCCAGCTGTCATTAGACGAATTAGTTTATGCAGGGCTATTCCACGTTCGGTCTTAAGATCTGGATCAATTTTATCCATGTGCCAATACATATTTTTATCAATCAATCGGAAAATCAGCGTTTTATCGCCGACGAGCGCTTGGTCATGGCTTTCGGCGTAATTAATGACTTTTTCCTCTGGGCGATGCGAACTCAAAGTGTAAGCCAATTGCCCCAAATCCCAATCTTCATCATTTTTCTCTTTCAGAGTTTTTATCCATAAATCTGGCGCGCCCATTTGCAAGCGATGATCAAATCCCAGACCGCCGTCCTTTGTCGATGCGCCAAGTCCAGGAAAGCCGCTCATTTCCTCTGCAATTGTCGTGGCGTCGGGGCGAATGGCGTGAATTACTTCATTTGCCAATCTTAAATAAACGAGCGCGTCTTTGTCGACATTATCGCGGAAATGATCATCATAACTAGTGAAACTTTTCCCGAGTCCGTGATCGTGATAGATCATACTAGCTACGCCATCAAACCTAAATCCGTCAATGTTATATTCGTCCAGCCACCATCGGCAATTGCTTGCCAAAAAATGCAAAACTTCCGGTTTGCCGTAATCGAATAATCGCGAATCCCATTCTGGATGATTTGTTGGCTTGAAATATTGTGTCGGATCGCCAGCGAAATTGCCCAGACCTTCGACTTCGTTTTTGGCGGCGTGAGCGTGGACGAGGTCAATGATGACGCGCAGTCCCATTCCGTGCGCCGTGTCAGCCAATTTTTTAAAATCATCGGGCGTGCCAAATCTTGACGAAACCGCGAAAAAGTTGCTGACGTGATATCCGAAGCTGCCGTAATATGGATGCTCGGCGATTGCCATAAGCTGAATGGTGTTATAACCAGATTTTTTGATTCGTGGCAAAACCTCCGCGGTGAATTCGCTGAAACTGGCTACTTTTTCTTTCTGACTGCTCATACCAACGTGCGCTTCGTAAATTAAAGGAACTTTTGGCTTGGGCGGGGTTTTATATTGCCAATTGTAAGGATTTTTTGGCGACCACACGACCGCGGAAAAATCGACAGAATTTTCGTCCTGAACGACGTAATTTGCGTATGAAGGCAGCCGCCAGCCATCGCCGCCAGACCAATAGACGCGCAATTTGTATTTTTGTCCGTGACGAAGCGAATTTTCAGGAAGATTTATACTCCATTCGCCATTTTTATCGCGACTTAAGGCAAATTCCCCACGCTCTTTCCAATCTGAAAAATCGCCAACTAAGAATATTCGGATGGCATTCGGCGCCCATTCTCTAAACGTCCAGCCCGCATCTGTTTTATGGAGTCCGAAATGTAAAAAACCCATCGCGAATTCGGCTGGCGTCTTGCCGCTTAAAACCATTTTCAGTTTCGAGGAAATATACTTCTCACGCGCCTGAATTGTGGATTTGTGTGGGGCTAGCCACTGGTCCAAATCAACGAGGGTTTTACTGCTCATGTTTCTAGTATACAGCATACGGAAGGAGTTATACTTGTAAATATCGATTAAAGTTGTATAATATATAGCAATATGGAGCGTTCAAAGCCTAATACGGAGTCTAATTCTCCTGAACTGTTCTCCGATGAAGACTGGAGGCGAATTGCTGGTGCGAATTTATTGCTCGACGGAGAAGGGGAAAATGACGAGATTGCAATTGCTGAGATAGAACAAGCTGCGCACGCTGGCGATATTGAGGGCGAGAAGGTTAGAGTTGTTGGGTATAGTCAATCCGAAGAGGACAGTTCGTATCGTCTGCGGCCAGTTGAGGGTGTGGCGGATTTGATATATCCCATGGAAATTGACTCTGAGATTCCAGCGCCGTTTGCGACTTACACCAAAGAGATGGCCGCTTTGTGTGTGAGAACTTCGCAGAAGGACTATTATTTTCCGCTTGATAAGCAGGCGATTGTATCAATAGAGTTATTGCCAGATGATAGTGGTATTCCTCGATGTGTCCGTAAATTGCGCCACTATGCTGATAAAATCGAAGAAGTTGCTGGTGTTGGCGACATTCAAGATGCGGAATCGAGGCGGCTTTTGATAGATGAGATAAATGACGTTTTGAATGAGATTTCATATGATGGCGGAATTCAAGTGAAATGTCAGGCTTATAAGGTTAAAATTGACGGCAGGGAAAATAATGTAGAAGACGCTAATCCTGCAGTTTTATCTGGATGGCTACCGAGTTTTACGTGGCGCGACGATCGCCCCGTGCTGGAAATGTTTGATATTAAAAATCGATTTGCGACTTTTTGTATAGATATGAAAGACGTGCTTGATATGGCGCCAATTGATAAAGAGGAGATCGGAGCCCCTATTGATTTATTTGAAACGGTTTTTAATGACGATTTTCAAGAGACCGCTTGGCAGCTAGCGACGGATCTTTCTTATGTTGACGAGTCGGAGTTTGATGAAGTATTAAGAGAATATACCCAAATATTAAATGATCATTTGTCTGAGTTTTCTGCGACAAGACTTTATGGCATTAGCACCGTTGGTTTTACTGGTTTTGCGTTGGCCCCTGACGCTACGAAAAATAATGAATTACAGTATGAATTTATGGATATTTCTGGGGCGTGTATTGATGGGATGAGTTTTGTTAGCTATCATGATAAATTTTACGCGGCGCTTGAAGTGACGATAGATGATGAGTCTGGAGACTTTTCGAAGAAGGTTTATGTGATACCCGACAGAGATAAGATTATTCGTTTGGAGGGATTTGATGGTGAAGTTGAAGAGCTTAAAATGGCGGTAAATGAACTTCATAAAATTGCAAATTTTGCAAGTGAAGCAGTTAATGATGAGTGCTTCTATAAATTGCCTCTTGATGAGCAGCTTGATGTATTGAGTCAGTATGAATGCGCCGCTCGTAATGTAATCCAGGATATTAGCAGAGTGCGGGAGTTTAAGGGCGAATGTGTAGTTTCGGCGTACCGATGTTTGCCTGGTGACTTGCTGAATGCGGTTTCGTGGAATGATGTTCCATTAGAAGAAGTGAATAGCCGTGAATATGTTGAGGAATTTTCGCTGTGTGCGGATAATTTGGCGATCTGGAATCCAGAAATTAACGATAGGCCAGATATTGACGGCCGAATACTAAGCGTGTCGGAATTGCCGCTTAGTCGTGGTGAGCCTATGCTAATAGTTAATAATGCGGAAGAGAATAAATATTACTTGGTGCGATGTAGCGATGTGATTAGCTTGTCACGAAACGATCCGTCGACCATTTCGTGATATAATCAAACAGATTATGCAGGAAAAACCTTTTTCTTTTGAAATAACTTCACGATTTAACGATACGTTGGCGCGAACAGGAATTATTCACACGCCACACGGTGATATTAAAACGCCGGCGTTTATTGTGGTTGGAACTAAGGCTAATGTTAAGGCGATGATTCCGGAGATGGTGAAGGATGTTGGTGCGCAGGCGGTGCTGGCGAACGCTTATCATTTATATCTGCAGCCGGGGCATGAATTGATTGAAAAGGCTGGATATCTTGGTAAATTTATGCACTGGGACGGGCCGACTTTCACGGATAGTGGTGGTTTTCAGGTTTTGAGTTTGGGTTCTGGCTTTAAGAAGGTTTTGGCAATGAGCACTGATGTTGATGAAGAAATTGCGATTGCTAAAAAATCGTCGCGTCATGCTTGGGTGGACGAAAACGGCGTGATGTTCAAGTCACATTTGGACGGCTCTTACCATAAATTTACGCCAGAATTGTCTATGCAAATTCAGGCTGGAATTGGCGCTGATATTACTTTTGCGTTTGACGAATTGACCTCTTTGATTGATCCGTACGAATATCAAGTTGAGGCGCTGGCCAGGACGCATGCCTGGGCGGAGCGAAGTTTGGCGGAAGTTAAGCGCCTAAGGGCGGCTCGTCCAGATAAGCCGTATCAAGCTTTATTTGGCGTTTTGCAAGGCGCGAATTACGAGGATTTGCGAAAGCAAACTGCCGAGTTTTTGGGTGCAATGGATTTTGATGGCTATGGAATCGGTGGCGCGTTGGAAAAGGAAACTATGGCGCAGACGATTCAGTGGGTCAATCAAATTCTACCTGAAAATAAACCGCGTCATTTATTGGGAATTTCCGAGCCTGATGATATTTTTGCGGCGATTGAGCAGGGAATTGACACCTTTGACTGTGTGAGCCCGACGCGAGTGGCTAGGAATGGCGCCGCGTATACGCCGTTTGGCCGGGTCAATGTGCGCGGTCAAAAATACCGCGAGATGTTTGCGCCAATTATGGACGATTGCGATTGCTATACCTGCAAGAATTACACGGCGGCTTATCTCTGTCATCTTTTGCACGCTCGTGAATCGTTGGCTGGAACGTTGTTGTCAATTCACAACGAGCGATTTATCGTTAAGTTGGTTGATGATATTCGAGCCAGCTTGGAGGATGGAACTTTTTACGAGTTTCGCGATTCGTTCTTGGCGAAGTATTATAGTAAGAAATAGGCTATTTACAACTGATTGGAAAATCGTTATAATTAAACTCATACGCCGTGAGGTCTTTTTTATGGACTGTACCCGCGTGAAAAATAATAATTAAATTAAGGAGAACTTCTACAAATGGCAGATGCATTTGACCGAAGCAAACCGCACGTTAACGTTGGTACAATGGGCCACGTTGACCACGGTAAGACTACGCTGACTGCTGCGATTACTGCAGTGTTGGCAAAGCGCCTACCAAGCGCAGTTAACAAACCTGTTGCGTACGACCAGATCGACAACGCACCAGAAGAGAAGCAACGTGGTATTACTATCGCGTCTTCACACCAAGAGTATGAATCAAAGAATCGTCACTATGCACACGTTGACATGCCAGGACACGCTGACTACGTCAAAAACATGATCACCGGTGCTGCTCAGGTTGACGGTGCGGTATTGGTTATCGCTGCAACTGACGGCCCAATGCCTCAGACTCGTGAGCACGTTTTGCTTGCAAAGCAGGTTGGTGTGCCAAAGATCGTTGTCTTCTTGAACAAGATGGACATGGCTGACGAAGAAATGGTTGAGCTGATCGAAGAAGAAGTTCGCGAACTTCTTGAAAAGAACGGCTTCGACAAAGACGCTCCAATCATCAAGGGTTCTGCTCTTAAGGCTCTTGAAGGTGACGAGAAATACGAAGACGCTATTATGGAATTGGTTGACGCAATGGACAGCTACATTCCAGAGCCAGCACGCGACATGGACAAACCATTCATTATGCCAATTGAGGACGTCTTCTCAATTAAGGGTCGTGGTACAGTAGCAACTGGTCGTATCGAGCAGGGTGTTGTTAAATTGAACGACGAAGTTGAAATCGTTGGTTTGAAGCCAACTCAGAAGTCAGTTGTAACTGGTATTGAGGCCTTCAAGAAATCTCTTGACCAAGGTCAAGCAGGTGACAACGCAGGTGTCTTGCTACGTGGTATTGAGCGCAGCGACATTGAGCGCGGTCAAGTTTTGGCAAAGCCAGGCACAATTACTCCACATACTGAGTTTGAAGCTGAAGTTTACATCTTGAAGAAGGAAGAAGGCGGTCGCCACACTCCATTCTCAAAGGGCTACAAGCCACAGTTCTACTTCCGCACAACTGACGTTACTGGTGAAGTTGAATTGCCAGCTGACAAAGAAATGGTTATGCCAGGCGACACTGTAACCTTCAAGGTTAAGTTGCTTGCGCCAATCGCTATGGAGCAAGGTTTGAACTTTGCTATCCGCGAGGGTGGCCGTACAGTTGGTGCTGGTGTTGTTACAAAGATTAACAAATAATCTTGATAACACAAGCCTAATTAAATCCCCCGAACTTTCGGGGGATTTTTGATTGTTATAAGAAGGAGTTAATTGACAAAGCGGTAATGTTTATGGCAGAATAAAGACATCTAATATAAAACAGAAAAAGGAGATTTTGGTGAACAGACAGAAATTGCTAATTGTTGGCGGAGGCGGAATGGTCGGTGCGACGGCGGCTTATGCGTGTGCGTTGCGTAGTGTCATCGAAGAGATTGTGTTGATTGACCGTAATGAGGATTTGGCTTGGGGTCAAGCGGCTGACATTAATGACGCGATGGGAATTGACAGAAATGTCGTGGTTCATACGGGAGATTATTCTGACATCAATGACGATGACATTGTTGTGATTACTGCGGGTGCGCCGCAACTTCCTGGACAGACTCGGTTGGAATTGATTGACGTTAACGCAAAAATTATGCGTGATATTGTGAAAAATATTATGGCGAATGGTGCGAAGCCGTATTTGGTGATTGTCAGTAATCCGGTTGATGTTCTGACTTACGTGGCGCTTAAGGAGTCTGGTTTGCCGAAAAATCGCGTGTTTGGGACGGGCACGACGCTTGATACTTCGCGAATGAAGTCGTATTTGGCGGACGCGTTCAATGTCGACAGCAAAGCGGTTGATGCTTATATTCTGGGCGAGCACGGCGATTCGTCATTTTCGACAATTGAAACGGCGCAAATTGGTGAAGTGCCAATTAGAGAATATCCTGGATTTACAGAGGAAATGATTGACGGAATTGAGCAGAAGGTTCGCGACCGAGCTTATCGAGTGATTGAAACGAAGAAATCGACGTATTTTGCGATTGGGTTTGTTGTGTCTAAGATTGTTTCGGCGCTCCGAAAATCGACGCACACGGTTTATCCCGTCTGCTCTTTGGCTGAAGGTGAATATGGCTTGAATAATGTTGTGCTTGGATTGCCATCAACAATCAGCAGCGACGGCGTGAAGATTTTGGCGGGCTATCCACTTACCGAGCGAGAAAAAGAATCGCTGAATAAATCCGCTGGAATTATTGCGGAAATGATTTCTCATCTTGATAAAGCGGAAAATTGCTGATATAATCGCATAGTTAATAATAATTTATCTCGAGAACTCGATTGACTATAAATAGAGCAATTAGAGGTTACGAGATTGCACATAAGAGGAGGAGCTATGGCTCAAGATACAGGAATCAAAATCCGTATTCGTCTGAAGGCTTATGACCACAAAGTCATTGACCAGTCAGCAAAACAAATTATCGACACCGCAATTCGCACAGGTGCTAACGTGGCTGGTCCAGTGCCTTTGCCAACTCGACGCAGCACTTACACTGTCGTAAAGAGTCCGCACGTTTACAAAACTGGTGGTGAATCTTACGAGCGCCGCGTTCACAAGCGTCTGATTGACATTACGAACGCTACACCAAAGACAATCGACAGCTTGCAGAACTTGAATTTGCCAGCTGGTGTTGACGCTGAAATTCGTATGTAATTTAACGATATATAAAATTTCCGCCTCTTGAATGGGGCGGATTTTTTATGCTATAATTTCATTTAGCTTATGACAAAACAAAAAACTCGTACTTATGCTCGCAATCGCTCGAAGTCTAGCGAGCTGTTTAGTCGCAAAGGTCGCGAACGTATTTATGATAACGACGGCTCATTTTTCTTGAAATTGGTGGTTTTTGTGATATTAAGTGCGCTGTGGCTTCGTCTAAAAAATCCAGTTGAAGTTGGCGGTTTGGCCGTTCAGGCTATTCCTGTCGGGCTATTTATTGCGTTGCTGCTGGTATTAAAGATTGAGAAATATCAATTCAATCGGAAAATTTGGTACGTCACGTTAATTCTCATGGCAATTCTGACTTCGTTTGCGCCGGTTGGTGTGATGATTTAGCTTATGCTGTACTATTTTGATACTTTATGTTATATTAATCGTTAAAGGAGTGTGGTAATGAATCAGGATGCTTTATCTAAATTTATAAGTGATATTATAGACGCTAAGGGTTATAAAACTCTTGACAGTGACGTCAGGCGGCAATTAGAGCAAGATCTGAAGAATAGACTAATTGATCAGATTAATAGGGCTGTGCTTGAGGCTTTGCCTGAAAATAAAATTGACGGTTTTAATGACTTATTGGATCGTGGCGCTAGCCAACAGGAAGTCCAGCAATATATAGCAACTAGCGGTGTTGATACGAAAAAGATAACGCTTGAGACGATGCTACGCTTTAGGTCGTTATATCTTGGAGATAAGTAAATAGTATGTCAACTACTAAAGAACCAATACCATCTACAGAACCATCTACAGATCCGATGCTGGTCCGTGTAAATCAAGCAGCAAATACTAACGATAAGCCGTTAACTATTGCCGTTGTTGACCAGACACATGATGTTGAGGCGGCAGCTAAAGACTATGCAGAAGCTCGTCTAAGAGGAGAGTCTGAGGCTGCCAGGGAAGCTGGCCGAATAAAGGGCTTTCTGCATAGGATATGGAGAGGCGAGAACGGCATTGCTACTAAGTACTTTTTCAATAAGTACGTTGAAGAAGCTAAGCAGCGTGCTGAAGAAGAAGGACTAACTTCCTTATACACGGACAGCGTTGAGCTGCGTAATGCTGCCATGGGGGCGACTATTGCGCGCTTTACTTCCGAGTATGACGAATCTATACATGAGGTTGCTGGAGAGCGTCGACAAGAGCTGGCTGAGGACTCACCATTTGGCCTGGCAGTGAAGAAGCTGATTGAAAATTATGTCGAAGGTGACAGCGAAGACTGGAGTGAGGAGGCTTTTAGGGAAGCGCAGTCCAGGATAGTGCGTCAATTAGATCAGTATGGTGATGGTGACGATCTCATCGGCGAAGGTAAAGTCAGAATAGATAATATTTGGCAAATCGCCCAAGCGGTCAAAGAAAGCGTTAATCATGGTGAAAGTCTCGATAACGTATTGCAGGGCATGAAGATTTATACTGGCGAATCTCGTTCTGGGGTTCGTACCGAAGCTCATCAAAGTAAAATCGATAAAACTATTGAACGGCTACAAAAATCAAAAATAGGTTCGCTTGTTGGTCCTGAGACGATAAGCTTGGGTGCGGCGATTGCTACTGGTATATTCCGAGTTGGACGGGGATCACTAATGCGAGCTGCTGGCGTGACTGGCATACCTGGACTGCTCGGCGGCGTGTTTGCTGGTATGCGTGAAAATAAACGGCTCAAAGAAGAGCGTGCCATACATGCGCGAGAAGTGGCTCAGGGTCAGGAGTTTGAAGACAAAGGCCGACGTGCAGAAATCGAAAAAACTCGCTATGAAACAGTTGCCGCAAAGGAACTGATTGGCTCGCTAGAAGAGTTTATTGATAAAGAAGACCTGTCTCCAGAGGAACTACAGCAGTGTTATGAGTCGATTGTTAATGCTGCATCCAGGATCTATGCCTCAGACGAATTACAGGCGGACTTTATTTCATATTCAAGTGTGACGGAAGTCGAGTCGGAGAGATTTGAATTAGATGTAGCAATAGCTAGAGCCAAAGTGAAGCTGGAGGGCAGATTAGGGGATCTACCAGAGGCGCTCGTTGCAGATTTGGGTATTGATAAAGACGGTACGGTAGATGATGCAATATATAAATCTACAGATGTACTTTATTCTCTGATGGATGATAGAAGCAAAAAAGACGAGGCCTTTAAGAAGCTAAAGAGGCGACGTGTAGCAATAGCAGCAGCAACGGGGGCTGTGACTGGCTTTACGATTGGACTAGCTTCACAAGAGGCTTTGGCGTTCTTTGATTCTGGGTATGATGGCCTGCTTGAAAATGTTCTTACAGGTGAAGGCGGAGGCGATAGACAAACTTTGCTAGCTGGTATATTTCATGGCGAGGGTTATGGCTATAACACTGAGACTATCGTGAGTGCTGGAGACTATACTTCATATGACGTAGGCGGTAGCCAAGGAAGTATCAATTTGCCAGATAATTATCAATTGACATATAACCCTGACGGAACGACAAATATCATCGATCCAAACGGTAATGTTTTTGCTGAGAATGTTTCGTTTGAGGCTGACGGCTCTTTATCTCAAGCCTCGCAGGAGCTGCTACAAGAAAAGGGCGCTGTCGTAGAAGATTTTTCTGCAGTAGTAAATAGTCAAGAGTCTATTGTGCAAGATTTGAGCGTTGATGAATATTTAGAACACCATCAATCTAAACTGACGAATATTACGCGAGATTTTTGGTATGACAATGATACCGCCAGTGTGTTTGATAATAATGAACTGGGACTCCAATGGGGAAGTCAAGGTGATGATGGTTCTATTCGGCTATCGATTTCTAACATGACGGATTATGGATCTTATCATGGGTTTGATAGCGTTTCATGGTCTGATGAAGCTCAGGGTGGTACACTGAAGTTTGCTGTATCCGCCTCAATAGATAGCCAAGACAGAGTATTTATGGTTGATATTGCGCCGGATGGAAGTATAGATATCCCATCCGATAGCCCAGCGGCAAATCTTTTTTCCGTTGACGAATACGGTCAAGTAGAGTTTAACGGTGCATACGGAGAAGTTGTCGCAATTCAAGACGTGGACACTGATGGAATAACTCATGTGACTCCACTGGCGACTATGGAGGGTAACAACTCTGTTTCAACCATCTCAACTACAGTCGAAGTCTTGACAGATAAGAATGTCCCCAAGTTCCAAATAACACCTCCGCCGATAGAGTTAGTAGCTAATGCTACTCCGACTGTAGAGGGCTTTGGTGGGCCGGCGGTGGTGTTGAGGCGACCGCTGGAAAATATAGCAAGAAGGCGACCTGGTTATTATAATCAATACCGCAACGGATACACAGAACAGCGCGAATCTCAGCTTGAGGATATTTCTCCAAGGCTAAGAAGTGATAGAAATGCTAACTTAGAGCTAGGTGAGGAGACGACACGATACAAACAGTGGCTGGCGGGCACTAGAGGACCTGAATATGTTAGTCAAATTGAACAGGGAATTAACAATTCTAAGGAGTTGCAACAGGCTCCGGGAGATGTTGACTTTGTCGTGACAATACCCGTTGCTGCCGCTAGTGAGTCGGAGAATATTTATAACACCTTAGGACTTCTCGCTCGACAGGATAGTGATGATATCGAGAAGTCTCTGATTCTACTAAATGTAAACTGGCTAGACGAGGCAAGATCTGATCCAGAAAAGGCCGCTAATATACTCAGGACTATGGCTGAAATTGATCGAGCGCGTAAAGATTTTCCTCATTTGAGAATTGCTACTATTGAGCGCGAATATAATCGAGAATCTGTAGAAAAGACTGGTGGAGTAATTGGTTATGTGGCACAAGACCTGCAAAGCACAGCATTATTATGGTTACAGCAACAAATTGAGAGCGGGAAAAGACCCCCTTCTCAAGACGCTATCATACAGCGATATGATGCGGACATGCGAGGAATGTCTAAACATGCCTGGCGAGACATTAGACGTGCTTTTTCTAAGTATCCGGAGACAGATATATTTAAGGGCGTAACAAGACTGGGCGTCGACCAGTATGAAAAATATCCAGGTTTTGGACTGGTGGCGGAAATGGAGGCGAACATGTCTGCGATTAGGACTATAGGAGGATTTGTAGGCACCGGTGGAGCGAATTTTGGCGCCAGGGCATCGACTGTTGCTGCTGTTAATGGAATTGGTGATGTGAGAGTGTATTCGGGATCTGGGTCTGATGATATGGAAGTTGGTGCAAGGATAAACACTGCTCGAGCAGGGCGTTTTACAGATAGTAGCAACGGGGGGCATTATAATTATAGTGGAAACGTCTCAGTAAATGTAAATAGGAGAGTTGGGCGGTTTGTTGGCGGCTCTACTGTGGATACTGATGCTGAGAGATTTATTAGTAGATATATGGATGGAAAATTCTGGCAGAGTGTTTGGTCTAACGAGAGCGGTCCTGGTGCGTTCTCTGATGGCGCAGGTGGATATTCTCCTCGTACATCGGGCAGTCATAATCGTCAAAATAGATCAGATAAACTGTCCGCTAAGATGATTAAGGTCTTAGAGTTGAATATGAGCGAAGAGTTGGCTATTGCAGGTCCAGAAGCTCGACACAGATTACTGTCGATATTATTTAAGGATGCTCCTGGTGCATATACATTAGAAGATGCCGACGATGGCAAGGTTAAATTCAAATTTACAAAAGCCGGGCGTAAATATATCAAGAGGTACTTAAAATCTTTTGGAAGGAGAAAGCATGATCAATTGTATGGAAATCCATATAAGGATAGCCGCGGACATAGACATGGTAGTGGTGCTCTAATATCAGCTTAAATTGGTTTTATTCGTTAAAGTTCATCGGTTAGAATAATAAAGGAGGGCAAATTTATGAACAGAGAAGAATTATTAGCATTAAGAGAGCAAGTTGTTGCTAGTGTAAAATCTCTAGCGATAGGAGCAAACGTTCCAGCCGAGGACAAGCTGCCTATAATACTAGAGCTAGCTCGCGGAGATGACTCGGGGTTACTGAAAGAAGCATTCAGGGTTGCGGGAGAGATTACAGAAGAGTCTGCTAAGTTGAACGCTATGCTTGATGTAATCGCAGCGATCGACAGTAACTTAGCTAGCAAAGAAGAGACTGACGTGAATTCTGAGGAGCAATCTCCTAATGTGGCTGTGTAGACGTTGACTTTTTAGGCTCAATTGTGCTACAATTTACGAGTAATTTCTATTACGCGTAATATCAACTGTTCTCCTTGGTGAATGAGCAGGTCTGGTTATGAGCGGATGTTTACATTTAACGTTCTCCCAGAATCCAGAAACCGCACGTCATCAGGAGTATTTAAGTGGGAGTGAGGAAAAGTGAAAACACTTCTCGGTACCAAACTTGGTATGACCCAGCTCTTGGCTGAAGACGGCAAAGCCATTCCGGTAACGCTGATCCAAGCCGGCCCTGTCACCGTTACTCAGGTGAAGACTGTCGAAACCGACGGTTACAATGCGGTACAGGTAGCTTTTGGAGAGGGTAAGAACCTGAGCAAGGCCGTGGCTGGACACGTTAAGCCAGCCCAAGTGACCCCGAAATATATTCGGGAATTCCGTGTCGACCAGATTCCAGAGGATCTGAAAGTTGGCAGTGAAATTAATGTTTCCGCGTTTGAAGTCGGCGATTTTGTCGATGCAACCGGAACCAGCAAAGGTAAAGGTTTCGCTGGAACCATTAAACGCCACAACTTTAAGCGTCATCGTAAGACGCACGGTGGTAAAGGTAATACTCGTAAGCCAGGTTCAATTGGCTCGATGTATCCACAAAAAGTTTTCAAGGGTAAGACGATGGCTGGCCATATGGGTCACGAACGTGTTACTGTTAAGAACTTGGAAGTGGCATATGTTGATCCAGAGACCAATCTAATCGGGGTTAAGGGCGCTGTTCCTGGACCACGAAAGGGGCTGATTATTTTAGGAGGTAACAAGTAATGGCAGATTCAACCAAACTTCCTAAAGACATTTTTGCTGTGGAAGTGCCAAATCACGAATTGTTGAAATTGGCATACGACAGCTACTTGGCAAACGCACGCCTAGCTAGCGCTACAACCAAGCAGCGCGGCGAAGTTTCTGGTGGTGGTAAAAAACCATGGAAGCAAAAGGGAACTGGTCGAGCACGTTTTGGCTCAAGCCGTAACCCAATCTGGCGCGGCGGCGGTGTGGTATTTGGCCCACGCGGCAACGAAAACTACACTAAAAAATTGTCAAAGACTGCTAAGAAAGTTGCAGTTCGCCAAGCTTTGACCGTAGCTAACGAAGCTAAGAAAATTGTCGTTAAAGATGTTAAGACTACTGGCAAGACCAAGGAAGTCGCAACATTCCTAGCTGACAATAAGTTCGAGCGCCGTGTTCTGATCGTTGTAGATGAGAAGACGCCAGAACTTATGCGTGCTACAAATAATATTCAGAACGTTTTGGTGGTTCGCGCTAATTATCTAAGCGTTTATCACATTCTGAATGCGGATACAATCGTTATAACACCGAAAGCTCTACCTGTAATTACTGCATGGTTGGGTAAGGAGGAAGCGTAATATGAAACAGACGATTATTATCCCACGCGTTAGTGAAAAGGCTTACGCACAGAGCGCTAACGGCGTATATGTGCTGCGAGTTCCACTTAACTTGAATAAGAACGAAATCAAATCAGCTGTAGAAGCGCAATTTGGCGTTACTGTAGTTAAGGTTAAAACCTTAGTACAAGACGGCAAGGCTGTACGCTTCTCACGAGGCAAGAATCGTTATCCTGGCACAACAACGCGCAAGGATTGGAAGAAGGCTTACGTGACGCTGAAAGAAGGCGATAAGCTCGATGTGTTTGACGCAGTAGAGCAGCAGATGGAGGAGACCAAGTAATGCCAGTGAAAGCTTACAATCCAACCACTCCTGCTCGTCGCGGCATGACGAGTCAGGATTTGTCAGACATTACAACAAGAAAACCTCTTAAAAGTCTGATTAAAGCTAAAAAGCAAAATGCCGGTCGCAACAACCAAGGTCGAATTACTGTTCGTCATCGCGGAGGCGGTGTTCGTCGTCACTACCGCTTGGTGAACCACAATTTGCCAGCAGGCTTGACCTTGACGATTGAAGAAATCGAATACGATCCAAACCGCTCAGCTCGTATTGCTCGAGTTAAGGATCAGTACAATTTGTACCACTACATTTTGGCTGACACCTCAATGGTTAAGGGTAAAACTATCCGAACTGGCGAAGAAGCTCCAATTGAGGCTTCGAACCGCTTGCCATTGTCAGTTATTCCTGTTGGTACGATGATTTATGCTATTGAGTTGACCGCTGGTAAGGGTGCACAAATGGTACGCGCCGCTGGTGCTAAAGCTCAGTTGATGGCGAAAGAAGGCAACTATGCAACTATCAAATTGCCATCTGGCGAAGTTCGCAAAGTTCGTTTGGAAGCTACCGCTGCTATCGGTGTAGTCGGTAACGTCCAGCACCAAAATGTTAAGATCGGTTCAGCTGGTCGCAAACGTCGCAAGGGTATTCGCCCAACCGTTCGTGGTGTCGTTATGAACGCCGCAGACCACCCACATGGTGGTGGTGACGGTGGTCGCCACGGTACTGGTAAAGCACCGCGTACTCCTTGGGGTCAATTGACATTAGGCTATCGAACTCGTCGCCGTAAAGGCTCGAATAAATTAATCGTACGCACGCGTCACGACGCGAAGAGGAAGAGGTAAATCACGATGAGTCGTTCATTAAAGAAAGGTCCATTCGTCGATGTAAAGCTAGCAAAGAAAATTGCTGCTCTTAGCCTTGACGATCGAACCGTTATCAAAACGTGGGCGCGCGCTTCGACTATCACTCCAGAGATGGTTGGTCGAACGATTGCTGTTCACAACGGTAGAGTGCACGTACCAGTGCTGATTACCGAAAATATGGTTGGTCATAAGCTCGGTGAGTTTAGTCCAACTCGTAAATTCCGTAAACACGGTGGAAAGGATAAGAAGTAATCATGGCCGATACAACTTATACTGTCCGTGCTTACGCTAAAGGTGTTGATCAGGCACCACGTAAGGTAAGCCTAGTCGCAGCCTTGGTGCGAGGTCGTACTGTAGCTGATGCACTAGTTATCTTAGAGCACGTTCCAAAGCGCGCTGCTAGCCCAGTTAAGAAGGCTATCGAAAGCGCTAAGGCAAACGCCATCAACAACCACGGCTTGGACGCTAAAAGTTTGGTAATTACTACTTTGAGCGTTACTGTTGGCACACGCTTGCGTCGATTTAAGCCTGCATCACGTGGTCGCGCTTTGCCATTCCAGAAAAAGACTTCAAATATTTTGGTTGAAGTAACTGGCACGGAAAAGCCAAAGAAAGCGCCTGCAAAAAAGGCCGAAGCTAAGGCAGAAGCAAAAACTGCTAAGCCTGCAGCTAAAAAAGCCGCTAAACCGGCAGCAAAAAAGGAGGAGAAGTAAATGGGTCAAAAAGTGAATCCAATCAACTTCCGCCTACAGGTCAATAAGAACTGGAGCTCTCGTTGGTTTACGGCCAATAAAAAAGAGTTTGCAGAGGCGATTCGTCAGGATCACGAAATCCGCGAGTTGATTGAAAAGAAATTTGCCTCACGCCCAACTATCAATCGCATTGAGATTGAGCGTAGCGCTAACTTGATCACGATTACAATTCACACAGCAAAAGCTGGTGTTGTTATCGGTCGCGGCGGTGCTGGTGTGAACGAATTGAAGAAACAAGTTGAGAAGATTGCTGGTCAGCCAGTTCGTATCAACATTGAAGAAGTTCGCCGTCCAGAATTGGCAGCCAAATTGGTAGCTGAGAATATCGCTCGCCAATTGGAGCGCCGAATCAACTTCCGCCGTGCAACTAAAATGACCGCACAAAACACCATGAATGCTGGCGCTAAAGGTATTCGTATTGAGGTGGCTGGTCGTTTGAACGGCGCTGAAATGGCACGTCGCGAAAAGGTAATCGAGGGCTCAGTGCCTCTACATACCTTGCGCGCTGATATTGATTTCCATTGTGCTCGCGCTCAGACACCAGCTGGTATCATTGGCGTGAAAGTGTGGATTTATAAGGGAGAAAGGAGTCGCTAAATGCTGTTACCAAAGAAAACTAAGCACCGCAAAGTGCGTATTGGAAAAAACCGCGGTCAAGCAACTCGTGGTAATTACATCGCGTTCGGCGACTTTGCATTGCAATCACAATCAAATGAGCGCATCAACTCCCGCCAAATCGAGTCTGCTCGTCAGGCGATGACTCGTTACATTAAGCGTGGTGGTAAGATTTGGATTCGAATCTTCCCTCACACTCCAGTTACCCGAAAGCCACTTGGCTTGAAGATGGGTGGTGGTAAAGGTAACCCAGAGTTCTTCGTTGCTAAGGTAAAGGCTGGTACTGTTCTGTTTGAGATGCAGGGTGTTTCAGAGGAAGTTGCTCGCGAAGCAATGCGTCTGGCTAGCCACAAATTGCCAGTCAAATGTAAGTTCATCAAGCGGGAGGACGCATAATGGCTGAAACGAAGAAATCTGTTAAAGCAGCAGTTGTTAAGACTATTGACGATTTGAAGAAGGAATTGGCTGAAAAGCGAAACGACCTACTTCAGGCAAAACGTTCTCACGCTGCTGGCGAATTAGTTAATCCAAAAGCGTTGCGTTCACTCCGAAAGGAAATTGCACGCCTGCTGACACAAATTAATAATACAAAGGAGAGCAAGTAATGGCCCGACGAACATTGATTGGCGTCGTAACGAGTGCCAAGCGCGACAAGACCATCACTGTGACGGTCACTAGCCGCGAAACGCATCCGCTATACGGCAAGCAGTACACCGTGACTCGCAAATACACTGCTCACGATGAAACCAACGAAGCAGGTGAAGGCGACAAGGTGCAAATCGAAGAGACTCGCCCAATTTCCAAGACTAAGAGCTTCACTCTAGTTAAGGTGATTGAAAAGTCTCGCGGTTCTATCAAACTAAAAGACGAAGTTTCTGGCGAAACTGAGGAAGAGGCTAAGGAGGACGACAAATGATCCAACAAGAATCTCGCCTTAAGGTAGCCGACAACTCAGGTGCTAGGGAAGTTTTGTGTATCCGCGTTCTTGGCGGTACACGACGCCGTTACGCTCGCGTTGGCGACGTAATCGTCTGCTCAGTAAAAGACGCTAGCCCAACCGGTAACGTTAAGAAAAAATCTGTTGTTAAGGCTGTAGTTGTTCGTACTCGCGATCAAATTCATCGCAAAGACGGCTCAACAATCTGTTTTGACGACAATGCCGTAGTGATTATCAACGATGACAAGCAGCCAAAAGCTACTCGTGTCTTCGGTCCAGTTCCACGCGAACTTCGCGATATGGGCTACATGAAGATCGTCAGCTTAGCTCCGGAGGTACTCTAATGGCTCGAATTCATAAAGACGATACCGTAAAAATTATTGCTGGTAAAAATAAAGGCACAACTGGTAAAGTTCTAAAAGTCAACACAAAAGACCAAACTGTTTTGGTCGAAGGTGTTGGCGTTGGACATCGCCATGTTAAGCCAAGCCAGTACAATCCAAAAGGCGGCAAAAAAGATATCCACGTACCAATGGATATCAGCAAAGTCGCTTTGGTTGTTGATGAAAAATCAGGCAAAACCAGTCGGGTTGGTTTAGTAAAGAATGCTGACGGCGGCAAAACTCGTGTTGCTCGCCAGGTAAAAAATAAGGAGATTAAATAATGGCAGAAAAGAAAACTGTCGTGCCAGCTCCTCGCTTGAAAGCCTTGTATCAAGGAACTTACCTTAAGGAACTACAAGCCGAATTGAATCTAAAGAACGTGCATGAAGTGCCAGCTTTGGAAAAGATCGTCGTGAGCGTTGGTACCGGCAAAAAGAAAGATGACAAGCGTCATTTCGAAATTGTCAAAAACACTGTCGAGAAAATCACCGGTCAAGCACCAGTGGCTCGACGAGCCAAAAAATCAATCGCGACATTTAGCATTCGTAAAGGTATGGGCGCGCCAATTGGTGTTAGCGTAACTTTGCGCGGCGCTCGTATGTACGAGTTTATGGATCGTTTGATTAATGTTGCTTTGCCTCGCGTTCGTGACTTCCATGGCGTTGGCTTAAAGTTTGATAAAGGTGGCAATTACAATCTAGGCATTACCGAGCAATCGATTTTCCCAGAATTGACATTTGAGGAAACTCAAGTTTTGCACGGTTTGCAGGTTACATTTGTTATCAAGAACGGCAACAAGGAAGCTTCTAAGGCGTTGCTAGAAAAATTCGGCATGCCGTTTGAGAAGAAAGGAGGCGTCAAGTAATGGCTAAGAAATCAATGGTCGCTCGTGATAAGAAGCGTATGAAGATGATTGCCAAGTTTGCAGCCAAGCGTGCTGAGTTGAAAGAGCTTGGCGACCTCGATGGTTTGCAGAAATTGCCTCGCAATTCTAGCCCGACCAGGCACAAGAACCGTGATAGCATCTCTGGTCGCCCACGCGGCTACATGCGTCAATTCGGCTTGAGCCGTATCAATTTCCGCGAAAAAGCAGCCAAGGGTGAAATCCCAGGCATAACAAAGAGTAGTTGGTAAGAAGGAAAGGAGATTAGAATATGTCTATGCAAACTACAGACCCAATCGCCGACCTTCTGACTCGCATCCGCAATGCGAAATTGGTTGGCAAAACGGAAGTTCGTGTTCCGTCCAGCAAGATGAAGAAAGTCATCGCTGAACAATTAGTCAAAAACGGCTACTTGGCAGACGTCAAGCTGGAAGATGCTAAGCCTCGCGGCGTGTTGGTAGTTACTATCAATGAAAAAGGAACTAACAGCACCATCAACGAAATTACCCGCATCTCAAAACCTGGTCGTCGCGTTTACGTCGGCGCTAGCGAGATTCCAAAGGTAAAGAGCGGCCGCGGTTTGGTACTCATTTCAACATCAAAAGGTGTCATGACTGGCGCTGAAGCAGCTAAGGCTAAGCTTGGCGGTGAGTTGTTGTTGAAGGTTTACTAAGCCTCACGCAAATCAAATAAACGTCCTCATTGCAGGGCGTTTATTTTTTATATCTATCTATACAGAGATAGTATAATTTAACTAAGGGGTGATTTTATGATAGTTAAAGAATATGGAAAATCTAATAAAGATATTATTATGTTATTACATGGTGGTGGATTATCATGGTGGAATTATAAAGAAGTGTCAGAAATATTAAAAAGTAATTATCATGTAATATTACCAATATTAGATGGTCATTCAGGAAGTGATAGAGATTTTACTTCTATTGAAAGTAATGCAAATGAAATAATTGAATATATTGATAATAATTATAACGGAAATGTTAAACTTATAGGAGGACTTTCATTAGGAGCACAAATTTTATTAGATATATTGTCAAAAAGAGACAATATATGTGAATATACAATAATTGAAAGTGCTTTAGCGTGCCCAATGAAAATGACAAATAAACTTATAGAATCATCAATTAATATGTCTTATGGACTTATAAATAAAAAGTGGTTTTCTAAACTTCAATTTAAAAGTTTAAAAATAAAAGAAGAATTATTTGATAAGTATTATATTGATAGTTCTAATATAACAAAAGATAATATGATTTCATTTTTAAAAGCTAATTCCAATTATCATCTTAAGAATATAAAAACTAACAAATCAAAATCAATAGTGGTAGTAGGAAGTAAAGAAAGACCAATTATGATTAAATCTGCAAAAATAATACACGATGAATTAATTAATAGTGAATTAGAAATATTAAGTGGTTATTATCATGGAGACTTAAGTATTAATCATCCAAATGAATATGCAGAAAAAGTTAAGAAACTGATAAAATAACTGTTCAGAAAATTTTAGTAAACACGAGCAGTTTGAATTTACTGAGCATAATTTTTAAAGTACAGCTTATAGATTATTAGCAAGAAGTGCTCGGAGATATCATGGACACCATAAGAAAAACTATTAAAGCACGTACCTGGAAGGACGGTAAAGAAATCCGCCCAGAAGATCAGGCTCTTCCGGTAAATCAGGTATATGCTTGGCTTTTTACTCACGATAATAAAATAGCCATCGTCTCTAAAGATGGTCGAAAGTGGCAGCTGCCCGGTGGAAAACCAAATAAGCACGAGACTTACTTGCAGACCATCGTACGTGAAGTAGCTGAAGAGACGGGAATTAATACAGACAGCGTGTCTAGTCAGTATAAGTTCTTTGGTTATTACGATATCTTGGAAACAGCTAGCTTAAAAAATGATGACGAGTACTTACAACTTCGGGTTAGTTTGAAACTTAGTAAGAATGCCGATGAGTATATCTTACATCAACAGAACGAGGACGAAGAACAAATGCAGGAAGAACAGATACGATATGCTAAATTTGTAACAGTTGATGAACTCACACAACACATTCCATGGGCAAGTGAGAGCGCGGAGTTGCAGGCAGCTATACAGAGTCAAATAAATTTTCCTGTATCACACTAGCACATTTTTCGACCGCAACCTCATGTCCGAGTAAATATCCATTACGCTTCAACTTCGGCAGTTCGCGCACTTCGTGAAACATCATATTAAGCTCAGGTACGAAAAAATAATTCCCGAAACGGCATTCCTTTGAGTCGCGATTTCTCACGTGGCTCAGTTAAGATAACACCAGAATTTTCTCCAAAAATTACCTCCTCACGACCATCAGGAAAATTTATTACAAGACACGTCGTGTATTGTGCTCGTCTGTTTGCCTTATTTTCAAGCTTCTTCAGACAATAATCTACGATTTCTTGATCGCTCATTTCGTGACCATTCCAGCGTCTTGTAGATACGCCAGGCTCGCCATTTAGGGCGTCAATCTCCATGCCGGAATCATCGGCGATAATTATCAGGTTTTTATCATTTCCATATAAATGACTCCTTGTGTGTCGCGCCTTCAATAGGGCGTTTTGTTCAAATGTCGTGCCCGTTTCTATGCAGTCGGGCATTTGATAGTCCAAATCTGCCAACGAAATAATTGACATCTGTGGGGCGAATTTATGAAACGCGGCGACAAATTCTGCGTATTTGCCTGGGTTTCTGGTGGCGAAAAGTATAGTTGCTGTCATTGAGTATGATTATATCAATTATCATAAATATCGAAAAATTGCTAATTTGACGGCATTATAATATCATCAAACCAAGCAATGATAATTTCATCCATATACAAAACAGTCGATAACGACGGGCTAATCGCTCATATTTATGAACATTTATTAGCTCAATACGTTTTGAAGCGTCTTCAAGACAATGAGTTCTTTGTTTTGAGTGATATCATACTGTCTGCAAAAACATATGGCGACACTTGTTTTATGGACGCTGAGTTATATAGCCCAGAAGTGAAAAAGACATATGACGAGGCATTGCGAGAGTTTGATAAATTAGTCATTTCAGAAGATGATATTTTGAGGGCTGCTAGCGAGTGTGGAATAGAAATGAATCGAAATATAGTAGAAGTCGACCGGAGTGAACTGAGTAAAAAGCTACGCGAAGTTCAGCTTTCTCCGTGGCGCAAGCAAATTGATATGGCGTATCGTAAGGCTCACGATGAGAGCTCTGTTAATACGCTTTTTCGTACTTCGTATATAAAATACAGTAAAGAGTCTGACGATCTTTTTCGTGAATGTGTTCCGGAGTATTCAATTGATGAAAGTCACATACAGACGCCTGTTGATCAAGCTCTGGCGGCAGTTGTTATGCAGATTGTGGCTCTCAATTTCTTGACGGTCGTGCGAGAAAAATATACAGTGTATGATCGTGGCGATCAGTGGTCGGAGGCGTCAATTTCAGTTGGATACAGAATGTTTCTTGGACTATTGAAGAACGATGACAAAATAATTAATCAATTGAGCTATGATTTCTTAGAGTATATAAAAATTTTATCGTCGTCTGTCTTTTGTGATAATTTACAAAAAGCTCTTGTTCGATGTTCGGATAATCATAAACAAGTTATATTAAACAGGAGCACGCTAAATGCGATCCTTGGAGGGTGTATTATTGGCGGCAAAGGCTGGTTGGAGATGGCGAATAGTGCTCAAATAAGGCAAATGATCAATTCAATCGAGTTGGATGTGTATGAGGTTAATTCGTAGTTTGAAAAACCTTGCTTTTTACCTCTAGTCTGTGTTAAAATACTGAAGTTAATATTAAATCACACGAAAGGTGAGTAATGAGTCTGAGTCGAATCGGAAAACTGCCGGTGATTATTCCGGCCGGTGTGACAATCACGGTTGACTCTGGTGATGTGGTCGTTAAAGGACCAAAGGGTGAATTGAAACAATTCATCACGCCAGCAGTTGAAGTGAAAGTCGAAGACGGACAAGTCACGGTACATCCTAAGGACGAGTCCAAAGTAGCCCGTAGTCAGCATGGTCTGATGCGCGCGCTAATCAACAACATGGTAATCGGTGTAACCAAAGGTTATGAAAAACGCCTAGAGGTTAACGGTGTCGGTTTCCGTGTTAGCTCAAGCAATAATGAGCTAGAAATGGCACTTGGATTTTCACATCCAGTCAAATACAAAGCCCCAGAAGGCGTAACTGTTACCAACGAAAAAATGATTATCGTTGTTAGCGGTATCAATAAACAACAAGTCGGCCAAGTTGCAGCGGAAATCCGCGCATTGAAGAAGCCTGAACCATACAAGGGCAAGGGTATCAAGTACGTCGACGAGCAGATTTTGCGTAAAGCAGGAAAGACAGGTAAGTAATCATGGCTGAAAATAAGAAGCTACTCAACCGCGCTCTTCGCAAAAACCGCGTTCGCGCTAAGGTTTCAGGCACGGCAGAGCGCCCACGCTTGACAGTTACTATTAGCAATTTGCACGTTAGCGCGCAATTGATTGATGATGTGGCTGGTAAAACATTGGCTGCAGCAACTACGGTTGGTACAAAAGCGACTGGTACGATGACTGAAAAAAGTGCCGCTATCGGTACTGAAATCGCCAAGAAAGCAAAGAAAATTAAGATTAGCGCAGTAGTGTTTGACCGAAATGGTCGTCAATACGCTGGCCGTCTAAAGGCTTTGGCTGATGCTGCGCGCCAAGAAGGATTGGAGTTCTAGTATGGCAGAGCAAGCTGCAAATACTACCCCACGCGCAGAAGGTCGTCGACCTCGAAATCCACGTGGTGGTCGCCGCGATGACCGGCGAAATGTGCGCGATGACGCACCAAAAGAGTTTGAAGAATTGGTAATTAACATTGACCGCGTTTCTCGCGTGGTTAAAGGTGGTCGCCGCTTCCGATTTAAGGCTTTGGTGGTTGTTGGTAACCGCAAAGATAAGGTTGGTGTTGGTGTTGCTAAGGGAGCAGACGTGCAAGCTGCCGTCGCTAAGGCTACGTCAGTCGCTAAAAAGCACTTGATTACATTGCCATTAAACGGCGAAACAATTCCGCACGACAGCGAAGTTAAATTCTCTGGTGCACGCGTATTGATCAAGCCAGCCGCTCCTGGTACTGGTATTATCGCTGGTGGTGTAGTTCGTCAGATTATCGGCGTAACAGGTGTTCGTAACCTATTGACCAAATCTCTTGGCTCAACCAACAAGGTTAACATTGCTTACGCGACTATTGAAGCTCTAAAGTCATTAGTTCCACGCGATCAATGGCTAAGCGCTCAGCCTGTAAAAAAGGTTGCTAAAAAGGAGGCTAAATAATGAAGTACAATGATCTCCAAGTTTCAGCAAACAGGAATAAAAAGCGCGTTGGTCGCGGTATTGCTGCTGGTCAAGGTAAAACTGCTGGTCGCGGTACTAAAGGTCAGAACGCTCGAACAGGTAAGAAGCTTCGCGTAATGTTCCAGGGTGGTCAGCGTCCACTAGCTCAAGCTGTGCCAAAGGCTCGCGGATTCAAGAGCTTGCGAACTCCAGCTCAAGTTGTGTACATGGATCACTTGAACGCATTCGACGGCAAGACTGTTGACAATGCTTTATTGTTCACTGAAGGCTATATTGCAACTCCATTCCATACGGTTAAGGTGATTGTTCGTGGTGAATTGAAGGCTAAGGTTGACTTGAAAGTACAAGCTGCCTCAGCTTCAGTTGTTGCTGCCATCGAAAAAGCTGGTGGCTCATTCGAGAAAGTAGCTACACCTCTACGCCAAAGCGCGAAAGAAGCCGAAGAGAAATAATTTTTCTCGGTAATAATAAATCCCCTTCCATTTCGAAGGGGATTTTCTTTTGCCCTGATTTTTGGACTATTTTTCGCTACATTCTTGCGGCACGACTAGATAAATAGTCACATTCCTGTCGGCGGTGTCATCGCTACTGTCGTGATTGGCGATTTTTGGCTCAGAGATAATAATCTTATTTTCAGGAAAACCTTGCGAGACTAATCCTTGCTTGACTTTATCGGCGCGCTCCATGGCTAATTTTGTGCCAGCACTTGTCTTTGAACTCTCATACGTTTGACCGATCAGCTCAATTGAAAATTCCTTTTGACTGTTTGATTTGTATAGCGACCCCAGTTTAGCTAGTTCGTCAACGGCAATTCCTTCGTATGTATATTGCGTCGAATCCGCATTGAAGAAAACATTTTTAAAATTATATTTACCGTCGCTAAGCGTAAAATAGCCGTCTTTCATGTAGTCATAGCCAGCTTTTCGAAAATCAGCAGACGTCAAACATTTTGAATCTGATTTAGCTAAATTCTGCTTTTTGTCTTCGTTTTTCTTATCATCCTTAGGCTTGGTCGCCTCTTTGCGCGAAATATTAGCGTCTTTTGAAGGAGCGGTTTTATTTGGCACAAGAACAATTGCCACCACTATTCCGATTGTCGCCAGCACTCCCACGATTGCCAGTGTAACCCATAGCCACAATTTACTTTTCTTTGGTGGATAATTTTGGGGAAATTCTGGGTTTGGTGGTGGCGTAATTGGTGGAGTTGATGGGATTTCAGGTGGCTGTTGCATATAATACCTCATTTACATTATGCTATTGACTCAATTATAACGCATACGCTTTTATGTTTTTAGTATGGAAATATCCGCTAAGGTAATGTATAATTAACAGAGTTAAGAATTGTTAGTGACTATGAGGGGCTAAAACATGAATTGGAGAATAATTTTTCGCTCGCTGAAAAATAAAGATATGCAAAAACGACTATTTATTGTCGTGGGAATAATCGTTGTTTATCGATTATTGGCGCACATTCCAGTGCCATTGGCGGAACCAACACAGCTGCGTAACGCGATTTCGTCGGTGCTTGGGCAATCTGACCTCGGTGGAATTTTGAACTTGCTATCTGGTGGTGCGCTGTCGAGCTTCTCTCTGGTGTTGGTTGGGCTTAGTCCATTTATTACCGCTAGTATTATTATTCAGCTTCTAACTAAAGCCATTCCAAGGCTTGAGGAGCTACACAAAGATGGCGAATCTGGACGTCGAAAAATCCAGCAATGGACGCGTGTTATTACCGTGCCGCTTGCTATTGTCCAGTCAATCGCTTTCATCTTTATCTTAAGGCAAACAGTTCTTCAAGGCGGCAGTACGACATTGGCCGACCCTACGATGATGGAATGGATCGTTTCAATCACTTCAATGACAGCAGGTTCTGTCCTTCTGATGTGGCTCGGTGAGTTGATCACTGAACAAGGAATCGGCAACGGTATTTCTATCGTGATCTTCGCTGGCATTATCAGCCAATTGCCACAAATGCTCGCGTCATTAATCTCCTCACTGTTCAATACTTCATCTGGCAGCTTGAACGTCTTCAACTGGTTCACTCTCCCTGTAAACCCAGTTATGTTCTGGACGATATTAATCATGTCAATCGCCGGACTTATCGTCCTTTACTTCCTAGTTAAAATCAACGAAGCTCAGCGAGTTATCACGATTAACTATGCAAAGCGCGTTCATGGAAACAGTAATTATGGTGATGTAAAAAGCATTTTGCCGGTTAAATTGATTGCTGCGGGAGTTATTCCGGTCATCTTTGCGGTTGCGTTTCTAAGCTTGCCACAATTTGTCGGTCAAGTTATGAAAGCGTCTGGTAACGCCGATCTTTTGCCGACCGCCAATAAATTGATTACTTGGTTCCAAGCTCCAAACGCTGGCTCATTCACCGGCAGTACCGCAGAAGCGTTCATCTACCCAACGCTGTATTTTATCTTGGTTATTGCCTTTACGTATTTCTACACTGGAATCGTCTTTAACGCTAACGAAATTGCCGAAAATCTACAGAAGCAGGGCGGATTTATTGAAGGTGTGCGTCCGGGTGCTCAGACTGAAAAATACCTTACGAGAACTGTTAATCGTTTGATTTTGTTCGGCTCAATTGTCCTAGGAATCGTGGCTATTTTGCCATTCGTCGCGGAATATCTCACGTACAATTTAACAGGCTTGCAAGGTTTGCGTTTGTCAATCGGTGGTACTGGAATCTTGATTGTCGTATCAGTTGCCCTTGAGACGCTGCGACAAGTCAACTCTCGTGCGCTGATGGTTACATATGATGACTTTGACCCAGACGAGCTGCTTGATAGTGACAAAAAGAAGAGTAAGAAGCGTCGTTTGTTTAAGAAAAAATAATTGACATTAAAAAATCCCCGCCGAAAAGCGGGGAATTCTTTTTTATGAATGGATTATCGTATTTTGTAATCGTAAGATAAATTGTCGCCAACTTTTTTCTCATTTTGGCAGACTGGCGCAATTTCATTACTAATGTTATTTTCGTCAACCATCTTACAACTCGGGATGTCGAACAAATTAAATTGGTTGGTTGGGGAAATCGCTTTCCAGCTATCTTCTTTTCTAATCGCAAACATTCGTGCCGCAGAATTGCCGCAACCATAGCCCAATAACAATTGTTTCTCGTCCTGGGAATGGGCAATTACCGCAGTTACGCCGTTGTTATCCTTACAGCCCGACTTCTTCACGTCTGCCTTCAGAAAATCACGAAGCTCTTGTGTGGCTGAATCGTTGCGAATAACCGCTTTGCCTCCTTCAATTCGAAAGCCTAAAGATCCCAAGCTCACAAATCCGTTGTCAACCTTTTCCGCCGTTTGAAATGTCTTGTCAGAAGTTTGGTTGGCGTGTAGTAAAATTACGCCAATAACTATCACTATCAAAGCCGTCACCAGACCGATTAGCACCGCGGTCATTATCTCATTCTTCGATTTTGTAACCTTAAAGTTTGCTGGTTTTTTCTTGCTTGTCATAAAAATCCTTATGTTAAATTTGATAGCATAATTATAGCACTTAAATTTACGGCGAAAACCCTTGTCAAACTGTGTTTAGTACTGTATAATTGACAACTGTAACTTATGGCGAGTCAAAAGGAAGTCATCAAAATGATAGGAAAGGTAGTGGAAGCACTGCCTAATACTCAATTTAAGGTGGAACTGGAGAATGGCCATAGTATCATCGCGCACATTTCAGGACGAATGCGTAAGCACTATATCCGTCTGGTGCCTGGTGATAAGGTTGAGGTTGAGATGACCCCTTACGATCTTACAAAGGGACGAATCAGCTTCCGCCTACGTGACGATCGACCTCAAGGTCGGTAGTTAAATATTAACGGTAATCTCGGGTTTACTCGGGAAGGGAGATTTAAGCACTTTATGAAAGTTCGTGCAGGTGTGAAAAAAATCAGTCCCGATGATAAGTTCGTTCGCCGCAAAGGCCGACTATATATCATCAACAAGAAAAAACCTAAGAATAAGCAAAGGCAGGGTTAAGCATGGCTCGAATTGCTGGGGTAGTTATCCCAACAGAGAAGCAGGTGCAAATTGCGCTCACCTATATTTACGGTATTGGGCCAAAGCACGCTTCGAGCATCCTTGCGGCGGCTAAAATTGAGCCGACCACTCGGGTGAAAGATCTCACCGAGGCTGAAGAAAACAAGATTCGCGAAATTATTGACAGCGAATACACCGTTGAAGGTGATCTCCAGCGCTTGGTGACAAACAATATTAAGCGCTTGAAGGATATCAACGCCTATCGCGGTCTTCGCCACAAAGCAGGACTGCCAACACGCGGACAGCGGACTCGTACGAATGCACGAACTCGCAAGGGTCGCGCCATCGCCGTGGGCGGTACACAACCAAAAGCAGCAAGTAAGACCTAAAGAAAGGACTAAGAAATGGCAGACGCAAAATCTACCAAGAAGAAGCAGCGCCGATCAGTCCCAGCTGGTCAGCTGCACATTCAGGCAACATTTAACAATACTATCGTTACTTTTTCCGACAAGAAAGGTAACGTACTAACCGCTTCATCAGCTGGTGCATGTGGTTTCCGTGGAAGTAAAAAAGGTACAGCCTATGCTTCACAGGTTGCTGCTGAAAAAGCTGCTGAAGCTGCGAAATCGCAATACGGCTTGAAGTCTGTTGACGTTTTCGTTAAGGGTGTCGGCTTGGGTCGTGACGCCGCTATCCGTGCGGTCAGCGCCTTCGATATCTCAGTAGAAAGCATTAAGGACGTAACTGGCGTGCCTCACGGTGGTGTTCGTCCACGAAAGGCACGGAGGGCATAATTATGGCACGAGATAATTCACCAATTGTCAAGCAAAGCCGCCGCGAAGGTTATGCGCTTCATCCAAAAGCACATAAAATTTTGGCGAAAAAATCTGGTATTCCAGGTCAACACGCACATGGTCGTCAGAATAAGCCAAGTCTATACGCTACACAGCTTCGTGAAAAGCAGAAGGTTCGTCGCTTGTACGGTCTAGTTGAGAAGCAGTTTGCTCGCTTGATGGACGAGGCAACACGCGCTCAAGAAGGTTTGGCGGGCGAAAACTTGTTGAAGCTATTAGAGCGCCGTTTGGATAACGTTGTTTATCGTTCTGGATTTGCCGTATCACGCCGCGCAGCTCGTCAACTAGTTAGCCACGGACACTTTGAATTGAACGGCCGACGCGTCGATATTCCATCGATTCGCGTTAAAGCCGGCGATGTCATCACGGTTCGCCCAAAGAGTACCAAGTCAGAGTACTTTACACGAATTGACGATGTAATCAACAATTCAGTCCAAGGTCCACTAAGTTGGCTAAAAGCTGATAGCAAGAAACTGAAGATTGAAGTAACTGGTTTGCCAAAGCGCGAGGAAGCAGAAGCTGACATCAACGAGCAATTAATTGTTGAGTATTACTCACGATAAAAGAAGGGTTAGGGAAGAATTATGGCAAAAGCAATTTACAATCCAGCACTCGCGAGCGTTAATGATATTTCAGCAACCAGTGCTACTTTTCTAATCGAGCCACTTCACCCAGGCTACGGTAATACTCTTGGTAACTCATTGCGACGCGTTCTATTGTCAAGCGTTCGCGGTGGCGCAGTTGTAGCTTTCAGGATTGAGGGCGCAACTCACGAGTTTACTACTGTTGAAGGCATCAAAGAAGATGTTGTCGACATTATGTTGAACTTGAAAAACGTTCACCTACGCGTATTTACTGACGATCCAGTTGAACTACGCATTGAGAAAACTGGCGCTGGCGAAGTAACTGCCGCTGACATTAAAACTAATGCTGATGTTGAAGTTGTCAACCCAGAGCAAGTAATTGCTACAATCGACGACCCAAACAAACATTTGGTTATGGATTTGGTAGTTGAGGCAGGTTGCGGTTATCAGACAATTGAAGAGTCAAGCGAAAAGCGTTTGCACAGCGACATGATTGCTATTGATGCAATGTACTCACCAGTTCTACGCGTTCGCTACAAAGTCGACTCAACTCGTGTTGGCCAGGAGACAAACTTGGACAAATTGGCAATCACTGTTGAAACCAACGGCACAATCACACCTCGTGAGGCGTTCGAAGAAGCAGCAGCGATTCTTGTCAACCAATACACAGCTTTGGCTGGCAACACGATGGTAACTGGCGCGCCAGCACTTGGTGCAGCTAAGGAAGACGAAGAGTCAGAGCTAGCAATGCCAATCGAAGAATTAAACTTAAGCGCCCGCACGACGAACGCGCTAATTAACAATGAAATCCGCACTATTCGCGATTTGGTAACTTTGACTGAGCAAGATTTGCGAGAATTGAAAGGTTTCGGTTCAAAGGCACTAGACGAAGTACGTGACAAGATGGCGGAGTTGGAGTTTTAACTATGCATAGACACGGATATCAAGGGCGCAAGTTCGGCCGCGAGCGTGATCAGCGACGAGCCCTACTCAAAGGTCTGGCTACCAGCTTGGTTGAGTACGGGAAGATCGAGACCACCTTGCCAAAGGCTAAGGAACTAAAGCGTCACATTGAAAAAATCATCACCAAGGCTAAAAAGGGCGACCTAGCTAGCCGACGTCAGGTGATTGCAGCATTAAGCACACGCGCCGCTGCTTACAAACTAGTTGATGAAATCGCGCCACAGCTAAGTGGTCGAACCAGCGGACACGTTCGCGTTGAGCGAACACGTTTGCGAGTCGGCGACGGCGCTCAAATGGCGATTATCGAGTTTGTTGACGATATTAAACCAATGCCAAAGGAAGGAAAATAAGATGAAAACTTATTCACAAAAACCATCTGAAGTTTCTCGCCGTTGGGTATTGTTTGACGCTAGCGAATTACCACTTGGACGTTTAGCTACAGAAATTGCCAAGCATTTGACTGGTAAATACAAGCCAACTTACACTCCTCACATTGACGGTGGCGACTACGTAGTTGTTATCAATGCTGCGCAAACAGTCGTTACTGGATACAAGGAAACTGATAAGTATTACTATCGCCACAGTGGTTTCCCAGGTGGAATTAAGGAAACGCAATTCAAAGAAATGCGCGAACGCCACCCAGAGCGAATTATTGAAGAAGCTGTTAAAGGTATGTTGCCAAAGAACAAATTGCAAGCAGAGCGCCTAAAGCGCCTACGCATTTTTGCTGGCAGCGACCACGCTCACACAGCACAAACACCAGAGAAAGTTGAGGTAAAGTAATATGGCTGCTGATACTTATTTCTACGGCCTAGGACGACGCAAGAGTGCTTCAGCAAGCGTTCGCCTACTTCCTGGCAAAGGTACTATCACTATCAACGGCAAACCTGCTGCTGAGTACCTGGACGGCAACAAAACCTTACTAGCAGAAGTAACCGATCCACTTGCAATTGTCAGCAAGCAAAAAGAATTCGACGTTACTATTCTAGTTAAAGGTGGCGGCTTAGCTGGTCAAGTTGACGCTATCAAGCTCGGCATCGCAAAAGCTTTGACAGCCGCTCACGCTGACCTGCGTCCAGTTCTGAAGAAGGCTGAGCTATTGAAACGTGACCCACGCGAGAAAGAGCGCAAGAAATACGGTCTTCGTTCTGCTCGTAAGCGCGAACAATTCTCTAAGCGTTAGTGCAGGAAAAGCTATCACAAAATACTCCGTTTCACATGCAGGCGGAGTATTTTCATAGTATACTAAAAATATGTTGGACAAGATTATCCATCGCTGGTTACGGATTCCATATGCATTGAACGTGCATTATTTTTCTCGTCCAGAAAAACCGAAAGCGACGATTTTACTTATTCATGGATTAGGCGCATCCTGGAAAACATGGACACCGCTGGAGCCATATTTGCCGAAGGACACGCGAGTTATAGCAATTGATATGCTGGGATTCGGCAATTCGCCCAAGCCTGATTGGAAAACCTACAATGTTCACGACCAAGCCGCAAGCATCGTCGCCACTTTGCGTAGGGAATTCATAAATCACGTCGATATCGTCATCGGTCATTCTATGGGCTCGCTGGCTGCCGTAGAACTCGCCAAGCAATATCCGAAGTTAAGCAAGTCACTGATTTTGTGTAGTCCGCCGATATATTATCCGAGAGTCGACGAAAAAATTCATCATCCAGAGAAGATTTTGCGTGCGCTTTATGAGTTTTTCAATAGTCATCCGCGCAGCTCGAAACGCTTTTTGCAATTCGCTGATCGGCACAATATTTGGCCTGACGCTGGATTTAAGGCCGATGAAGTTACCGCCGAATCGTTTTTAATCGCCCTGAACACCGCGATTATCAATCAGACGACAATGAATGACATTGCTAAGCTCACTCTTCCGATTGCTATTTTGTCTGGAAAGCTCGATCCACTGATTGTCGAGAGAAACCTGAAGAAATTAGCAAAAGATCATAACAATATCACTCATACGTCAATGGCAACTCAGCGACATGAAATAACCGATAAATATGCGAAGAAGCTGTCGGGAATTATGAAAGAGCACTTGACCGTCAATAAGTAGCCCCTATTGACTTTAGTGTAATATCGTAGTATAATACGGATATTATGGAAACTGGAAGATCTGACTTAAATAATTATAACAATCCTTTTGAGCAGCTAAAGCCATCGCTCGAAGATGCGCGCAACCACCCCGAGCTTCAGTTGCCGCCTGAAATTGAGGCTGCTTTGGAAGATGCAAAAGGCATCTCTGCTTATGTAGATCCATTCGACGAAGAAGCTCGACGTATGGCGTCCTTTCGCGCGCACCCCGAACTCAGCGCTATAGATCCTCGAAATGGATTAAGCGCAAGCTCTGCCTTATCTACCATGGAAAGGGCCTACAGAAACGGCGAGGCTACTGTTGCTGACATCGTGAGGATGACCCTTACTGTAGTACGCCTAGATGACTACTCAGATTATTACTGGTCTATTAGTAATCCTGTCATTAGAAAATGGATAGATACTTTCTATAAAGATACGACAGAAGAGCACGAAGAGCTATCTAAAGAAGACATTGAGAATATTAAGGCCGCAAACAGCTGGCTTGATAGTAATAGGGAAATGATTGCTAAATTCTTAAGTGAAAACTTCTATAAAAAAGCTGAGAAATTTATGATAGGCAATGAGCATGCAATTACTAAATTCGACATTATGTGTAATTACGCTACAAAGAATGCTACTAGTTGTGATATACTACGTTCCGATGCTCTACTAGAAGAGCAAACTAAAAATAACATCATAAATCAACTCCATCAAAATAAAGAGTCTTTAAGAGAACAAGCGGTTAGATACTGCATTAGATACATCGTAAGATTAGAGGACGGTGGAATTCTGGAGCCATCTAAGAATGATTACGACTATGGTTGCCTTACCACCCTAAAAAACTACTCGAATACCCCCGAAATCAAAGAGGGATTAATAGACCAAGGTATAGACCCAGATATTATAGAAAAAACTATTAATAACATTGA
>QFCH01000698.1_pt1 | contig 187329 bp, 238 predicted proteins | sample 5346071 | NCBI WGS metagenome assembly QFCH01 (sample SAMN09062255, study PRJNA434731) | Human gut metagenome, whole genome shotgun sequencing project. | isolation source: stool timepoint B chromium assembly | host: Homo sapiens | collected 2015
GCACAGTCATCACATCCCCTGCCGTCATATTGATGGATACAGCGCCCGCTTCCAGGTTCGTGGTAGCTGTTGCTGAAGATGTGACCTTGTCATCCAGATTGCAGTTCTCCGCCACCAGCAGGGCTGTCATCAGCTTGGTGATACTTGCCGGATAGAACTGCTTGTCCCCGTTCTTGGAAAACAGGACGGTTCCCGTAGCAGCATCCATGAGCACGGCTCCCTCCGAAGCTATCTCCGGCTTCTGCACGGAAGCTGCGGCCGTCTGGTCAAAGGTCCCTGCAGCCTGGCCGGCTGACGGATTCTGCGACGGACTTCCGGATAGGGAAGGGCTTTCTGACGGGGAGGGGATTCCTGATGAGGACGGGCTTCCTGACGAAGAAGGGCTCCCTGAAGTGGAAGGGCTTCCTGACGAGGACGGGCTTCCTGACGGGGAAGGGCTTCCGGATGAGGATGGCCCGTCAGATGAAATGACCGCTCCGTCACTTCCGGATTCCGAACCCGGTCCCTGGGACGATACCATCCCCTGGTCAGAGGTCTGGTTTCCGGACTGGAAGGAAGATACCTGGCTTTCTTCCAAAGGCGTGATGGCGGCCGGATTAGCTGAAGCTGCCGTACTCATCAACAGGGTACAGCTGGTGCATATACATAAAAATGATTTCCATTTATTAAGTCTCATAATATCTCTCCCATACAGCAGGTCATTCTGAACAAAACTAGAGATATTATATCATACTTCATGGTTACAAAAAACATCTATTTCTGACGATAAACTTACGATATATATATTTTTTCTTTAATTGCACAGGCAGATTTTTTTCTTTCCATCCCCCCACATTCCATTATACAGTGGTTCCCCATGCCTTCATTCCCATTGTTTTGTTATGCCTGATCCTGCCCTCCTGCCGGTATGTGTCTCATAACCGCTTTAGAGCACAGCACAGGCATGCCTTAGTTCACGGATGTCATATCTCTGTAAAATTCTATGTATCCGCATTCCGTGCATACATAAGCGATTGTTGGCCCCAGCTGGTTTTTGGAATCGGGAATACGGTCCAGTTCATCCACCCATACAAGGTGTGTTCTGATTCGGTTTATTTCCATCTGGCCTGAACATTTTGGACACCGCATCTGCACTTACCTCCTTTGTCATTTTTTTCATTATACGATGGTTTAGGTGAAAATAAAAGCCCCCTCGGCAGTATGCCCGATGTCCATCCACGCTCCCTGTATCCAGTTGTCTGCTATTTCTCCTGGCTCCGGCACAAATACCCCTCAATCATCTCCAGCTCATCCAGATATATACAATTTGGAATCCCGTGGTTTCTCACCGCCTCCACACACTGGCCAAGCCCCATCCACATGACGCTCTCCACCTCTTCTTTCTGAAGGGTCAGACGGTCTGCATCCACTGGTTTGCTGTACACATACACAGCACTGACTTCACTGTCCCTGAACATCCTCCCGTAAAACACTTCTTCCATATATCCTTTGTGATACCCCGCAAATTCCAGGTCCTCCTCCCCGGCCTCAATTCCCAGCTCCTCCTTCAGTTCCCGGATGGCGGACGGCAGGAATTCATCACCGGCCTGCACATGGCCTGCTGAGGAAATGTCATAACAGCCAGGATAGGAATCCTTTCCCCTGCTCCGCTTCTGCAGCAGAAGATCGTATGTTTTATCCTCATTTTTCCTCACAACCCATATATGTGCAGTCCTGTGGGGAACCCCGTCCATGTGGACCAGGCTCCGTTCCCGGACCACTCCTGTTTTCTTTCCGTCCGCATCCAGTACATCGAACAATTCCAACTGCTTTCCGTTCAGAACAGCCTCACTCAGCCGGTCTCCCTGGTAAGCCAGTTTCAGTGAAAAGAAGGGGGCATCCTCATTTAACAGCTTAAAAAAGATTTTATCCCCTTCCCACAGATTCAGGGACAGCACGTCCTCCTTCTTTACCCACTCCAGCGTACCCTCGTTGCAGGGAATCATTTCCCCCTCATATTTGTCCGCAGTATACAGACACATGTACTCTGTATCCCAGCCCTCCGCGATGAATGTGACCAGCCCCCTGAACCGCCAGGATGTGAGAGTGAGTCCTGTTTCCTCCCTCACTTCCCTGAGCAGGCAGTCCTCCGGGCTCTCGTCCCCTTCAAAATGCCCGCCCACTCCAATCCACTTATCCTTATTCACGTCATTCTTTTTGCTGATTCTGTGGAGCATCAGATATGCCCCCTCATTTTCTATATAGCACAGCGTTGTCAGCCTGCTTTTTTGTTCCATATGCCTGTCCTCCCGTTAAAACCCGCCCATGGCGGGGGATCTGAAATACCCGTCAGAGCAGTTCCGACGGGTATCATTATAGACCAATTCTTCTTACGCTTCAATCATTATGCCCGCATCCCTATTCTTCAATTGAATAGTTGGGAGCCTCCTTGGTAATATGGATATCATGAGGATGGCTCTCCTTTAAGGACGCAGCGGAAATCTTTACAAACTGGGCTGTCTCCTGAAGGGTTGTGATGTCCTGGGCTCCGCAGTATCCCATACCGGAGCGAAGACCGCCCAAGAGCTGGAACACGGTATCCTCCACCATTCCCTTATAAGCCACGCGACCTTCCACGCCTTCGGGAACCAGCTTCTTTGCATCTGTCTGGAAATAGCGGTCCTTGCTTCCGTTTTCCATGGCAGCAATGGAACCCATGCCGCGGTATACCTTATACTTACGTCCCTGGTACAGCTCAAAGGTGCCCGGGCTCTCATCACATCCCGCAAAGATGCTTCCCATCATACACACACTGCCGCCTGCAGCAATGGCCTTTGTCACATCGCCGGAGTACTTGATTCCTCCGTCCGCGATAATGGGTACGCCGTACTCCTTGGCAACGCTGTAGCAGTTCATCACTGCCGTAATCTGGGGCACGCCGATGCCTGCCACCACGCGGGTGGTACAGATGGAACCAGGCCCTATGCCTACCTTGACGGAATCAGCTCCAGCCTCAATCAGAGCTCTGGTGGCCTCTGCCGTGGCAACATTTCCAGCCACCACCTGAAGGTCCGGATATGCTTCCTTAATCATCTTCACGCAGCGGATTACATTGGCGGAGTGGCCATGGGCTGAATCCAGAACCACCACGTCCACCTTTGCGTCCACCAACGCCCCTACGCGCTCCAGCACATTGGCAGTGATGCCAACGGCAGCGCCGCACAGAAGACGTCCCTGTGCGTCCTTTGCGGACAACGGATACTTAATCTGCTTCTCAATATCCTTGATGGTGATAAGACCTTTTAAATTGAAATCATTGTCCACAATCGGCAGCTTCTCCACTCTTGCCTTTGCTAAAATGGCCTTTGCTTCCTTTAAGGTTACGCCCTCCCTGGCTGTAACCAGGTTCTTTGTGGTCATGCACTCCTTGATGGGACGGTCAAAATCCTCCTCAAACTTTAAATCACGGTTGGTAATAATACCCACCAGCTTCTTGCCCTCTGTGATGGGAACGCCGGATATGCGGAATTTTGCCATCAGATCGTTGGCATCCTTAAGGGTGTGCTCCGGTGAGAGGAAGAACGGGTCTGTGATAACACCGTTCTCAGAACGCTTTACACGGTCCACTTCCTCGGCCTGGGCTTCAATGGACATATTCTTATGAATGATACCGATACCTCCCTGCCTGGCCATGGCGATGGCCATGCGGTGCTCTGTTACCGTATCCATGCCGGCGCTCATAAGCGGGATGTTCAGTTTAATCTTCTTGGTCAAATGTGTGGTCAGGTCTACCTGGTTGGGAATCACTTCTGAAAATGCCGGTACCAGAAGTACATCATCAAAGGTTATGCCTTCGCCGATAATTGTACCCATTATAAATTTCCTCTCTTTCTGCGTGTATGATTTGATATGTTTTGTCAGAATATTGATAGTCCGTGAACTGTCCGTTTCTTATTAGTATCTTATACTAGCAAATTTTATCTGGCTTGTCAAACCAAAACAGAGAGAAATATTCATTGATTTTACTAATAGGGTTCCATCAGCCATTCTAATATCCCCCTGCGGCTGTCTGCCAGCAGGTTAGTACTGCCAGCTCCATATCAGATAACCTTATCCGGGTTCAGGATCAGATTGGGATCAAAGGCCTTTTTAATCCGCCTCATCAGGCCAATCTGCGTGTCCCCCAGCTGTTCTTTCAGATATTCCTTCTTGGCATACCCTATGCCGTGTTCCCCTGATACTGCCCCTTCATATTCCCGCGCCCTTGCGTACATCATCTCAAAGCCCAGACTCAGTTTTTCCTTCCACTCATCCTCTGCCAGGTCATCCCGGCAAAGATACACATGAAGGTTTCCGTCGCCTGCGTGGCCAAAGCTGGGAATCCGCAGATTCAGTATCCCGGCCACCTCATGGGTGTATTTGATAAAATCCGCCACCCGGTCCCTGGGCACCACCACATCACACTCATCCATTTGGGTGGTGGACGCCTTGATTGCTTCTAAAAATGCCCCTCTGGCGTTCCACACGCTCTGTTTCCTCTCCTGCGTATCCACGATGAACACGTCCACAGCCCCGTGTTCCAGGCACAGGTCCGCCACCTCCCGGTACTCCGCCCGCACCTGCTCTGCATTTCTTCCGTCAAATGTGAGCAGGATATAGGCGTCATTCCTGGTATCCGGGAACCGTTTGCCCAGATATTCCTCTGCAAACAGGATGGTCTCCCGCTCCATAAACTCAATGGCCGTGGCCTGTATCTGCGCCTCCACAATCACTGGCACCATCTCTATGGCCTGCTCCATATCTGCAAATGGAACCAGAAGGCTCACTGTCTTACCCGGAAGGGGAACCAATTTAAGCACGGCCCGGGTGATGACCCCAAGTGTTCCCTCGGATCCAATCATCAGATTTAACAGACTGTATCCGGAACTGTTCTTAACCGTCTTACCGCCAAATTCCACCACCTCGCCTGTGGGCAGCACCACTGTCAGCGCCCTCACGTAATCCCTTGTGACGCCGTATTTTACGGCCCGCATTCCGCCTGCATTGGTGCTGATATTTCCGCCTATGGTTGCTGATTTCTCACCTGGATCCGGAGGATAAAAAAGCCCGTTTTCCTCCACGTACTGCGCCAGATCCATTAAAAGCACCCCTGGTTCCACTGTCACAGTAAGGTTCCTGCGGTCCAGCTCCAGAATACGGTTCATCTGTGTGGTCTCCAGCATAATGCCTCCGTGGATAGCTACGGCCGCCCCCACCAGCCCTGTGCCGGATCCTCTGGTGACCACGGGAATCCCCTCCCGATTGGCATAGGCCATGATGTCCGAAACCTCTCCGGTGGACAATACCCTTACAAGGGCTTCGGGAGCACGCTCCACTCCCCCCAGCTCATCGTGGCTGTAATCCTGGCTTATATCGGATCCGGTCAGGACCCGCCCGTCCTCTGTCACCTTTTTCAAATAAGCGATATCCCTCTCATCCAGTTTCCTGTACCCCATCACGTACCCTCCTTAACCGTCTTAAGCAGCCGTGGAAGTATCTCATACCAGTCCCCCACCAGGCCGATGTTGGCAATGTCAAAAACCGGAGCCTTCCTGTCCGTGTTAATGGCAATGATGCACTCAGCACCCCTCATGCCCGCCGCAAACTGTACGGAACCGGAGATACCTATGGTAATGATGAGTTTTGGCTTCACCGTTCTGCCGCTGAGCCCAATCTGGCGCCTGGCGTCAAACCAGCCGCACTCAATCAAAGGCCTGGTGCACGCCAGCTGTGCGTCCAGCGCAGCGGCCAGTTCCCTTATTATCTCCAAGTCCGCCTGGCTTTTTACGCCCCTTCCAACAGCCACAATCACCTCTGCCTCCGATATGTCAATCTCCTTTGGCTTATGTATGATTTCCTCTACCCTGATTCTCCGGTCAATCATGTCCTCCGTCACCTCCATGGTACGGATGGTGCCTGAGGGTTCCTTTGTCACCGGAGGCGCGGAAAAAATCTTATACCGGACCGTGCAGAACTGCGGCCGGTTCTTCGGCGTCACAATCTGAGCCATAATATTTCCCCCAAAGGCAGGACGGATCTGCACCAGGTCTGTATTCTCCTTCATTTCCAGGACTGTACAGTCTGCTGTCAGCCCTGTCCTAAACCGCGCCGCTACCCTGGGAGCCAGGGAACGCCCTGCGTTGGTGGCCCCCACCAGGATGGACGACGGCCTGATTCTGGTTATGAAATCCGCAAATACATTGGCGTATGTGAGGACGGAGAAATGTTCCAGCTCCTTCCTGTCATACACAAAGACCTGGTCCACCCCGTATGCCAGCAGTTCCTCTGCCTTTTCTCCCACCTGATACCCCATAAACAGCGCATACACAGGATGGCCTGTGACGGCTGCCAGTTCCCTGGCCTTGCCGATCAGCTCAAATGTCACGGGATGTACGGCCTTTCCATTGTATTCCACGTACACAGCCACTGCGCGCCATTCATCCTTATTAATCCCCGGTTCCTGTGTTTCCATATATTCCACGGCCCCGCCAGGACCTTTCTTCACACACAGCCTGCACATTCTGCAGCCGGAGTCAATTTCCACCTTTCCATCCCTGCAGCTGATGGCACCAAAGGGACATATGTCAATGAGCTGGCGGATGCTGTCTTCATCCAGCCGTTCCTGGTGAATCCTCAGTTCAGCCATAATCCTCTCTCCTTTCTGTCCATACAACTATAAAAACTTTGTTTCCCTCAGCACATGATACATCCTATGGGCAAGCACGTCAGGGCTTCCGTCGAACATTTCCCTGCATTCACCCTTCTCCGGCGGGAATATACGCTCCACCTGGGTGGGCGATCCGGACAAACCATAGTGGCTCTCATCCCGGTCCTCCAGGTCCGTAAGGGAAAACTCCCTCAGATATCCCTCCCGCAGTTCCTTTTCCCGTTTATAGGAAGGAAGCCTCGGCGTATTCACATCCTTATCCATAGTAATCAGACATGGCAAATCCATGGTCTGTATCTGTTCATATCCGTCCATATTCATACGCACCCGTATCCGTCCCTCCCCTGTCTCCCTGATTTCCAGAACATTGGAGGCATGGGGTATTCCCAGCCACTGGGCCACCTCCGGCCCAACCTGGGCCGTGTCCCCGTCCGTGGTCTGTTTGCCGCAGAGAATGAGATCATACTCCCCCATCCTGCGTATGCCCTGGGATAAGGTATAGCTGGTAGCCACCACGTCTGCGCCTGCAAATTTCCTGTCGCTGATCAGTCCCGCACGGTCGGCTCCCATGCACATACACTCCTTTAACGCCTCCCTGGCCTGTCCCGGCCCCATGGTGATGACATCCACGGTCCCCCCCTGCTGCTCTTTCATCCCAAGAGCAGACTCCATGGCATAGAGATCATATGGATTCAGCTTGGACTGGGTCCCGTCCCGCTTCAGCACTCCGGTTACCGGGTCCACCTCCACATTGGCGGTATCCGGCACCTGCTTCACGCACACAATACATTTCATAAATCCCTCTCCTTAAAAAAATCGGTGCATGTATCACCTGTTTCCAATACATGCACCGATATCATAAATGACCGTACCTATTACATTTTCGTCAATTACTCCATGTCTGCAAGTAATTTCTCGATCTTTTTCTTATTGGCGTCATCCAGCTCGCCCAACGGCTTGCGGGGCAGACCTACATCCAGGCCCTGTGCCTGTAAGGTGTACTTGCAGATTTCCTGCCAGTGGGGAACCCCGTTGACCTTATCATAGAAGAAATAATCAATATATGGCTGGATATTGTTCTGGGCTGCTATGGCTGCATCCACATCTTTTGCGAAGCAGGCATCCTGAAGTCTGCGGCACTGCTTTGGAAGTACGGCCGGGAAACCTGACAGCCAGCCGTCCGCTCCGGCCAGGAGGCCTTCCATGGCAGCATAGTCATGTCCGTAGAATACAGTCAGGTCATCCTTGCAGTGGTACTTCAGTTCGTGGACCCTGTTTGGATCGCCGTGGGCTGCCTTGATGCACTGTATGGTACCGTCATCCACCAGCTCCTTGACCTCCTGTACGCTCAGCTCATAGCCGGCAAACCAGGGATTGTTGTAAACCATGATTTCGATATCCAGCGCTTCCCTTAAATCCCTGAAATGCTGCATAACTGCCTTCTTATGAGGATTCAGGTAGAATGGAAGGATAACCATGACACAGTCAGCACCGTGGTCCTGTGCGAACCTGCTCATCTTGATGGTATTCAGGGTATCGTATCTGCCTGTACCGCATACCAGAGGAACCTGACCGCCTAAGAAACCAGATACATGTTCGATGATTTCCCTCTGCTCTTCCATGTTCATGGCAATGTTCTCGCCAGTGCTTCCGCAGATGGAAATAGACTGTGCGCCATTATCCAGCAGCCAGGTCAGGTACTTCTCCATACCCTTCTTGTTGTAAGTCTGGTCTGCATTCCAGATGGTCATGGATGCCGGGCAGATACCGTAAGGTTTCTTGATTGTGTCTTTCACTTTCATAGCTTTCTCCCTTTCCCCCAAGTTACACTTGGAATAAAAAATTTTGTTGGTGTGAATATGTAATTTTAAATTAAAAATAAAAAATTAAATATTTTAAATTATTATTTTGCCTGGTTTAAAGTTAACACATCTTTCGTATAATGTCAACAAAAAAATTAAATATTTTTTATTTTCTTGTTCACCTTCCACAACGGCAGGATAAAGGCAGAAACGCCCTTTATCCGCCCAGATAGGATTTTTTGATGGTATCACTTTTAGCCAGCTCCTCACTGGAGGCAGTAATTACCATACGCCCATTTTCCAGCACGTAACAGCGGCTGGATACTTCCAGGGCCATGAAGGCGTTCTGCTCCACAATCAGGATCGGCAGATGCTTTTCCTTATTGATTCTCAAAAATATATCAAACATATCGTCCACAATCACGGGAGCCAGGCCCAGGGATGGTTCATCGCACATCAGGAGCTTGGGATCTCCCATCAGCCCTCTGGCTATGGCTAACATCTGCTGCTCACCGCCGCTTAAGGATCCCGCTTTCTGGCCCATTCTCTCCTTCAGGCGCGGAAACAAGTCATACATCTCCTCAATTTTGGCATTCATTTCCTTCTTGGACCGCTTTATGCTGTAGCTCCCCATCTCAAGGTTCTCCAGAACTGTCATGTTGGAGAATATTTCCCTTCCCTCCGGAATCTGCACCACTCCGGTCCTGGTTATGCTGTGTGTGGGCAGATTGGTTATATCCTGTCCGTTAAACTCCACATTGCCCTTTTTTACCTTCACCCAGCCCACAATGCAGTTCATGAGCGTGGTCTTTCCAGCGCCGTTTGAACCGATGATGGATATAATTTCGTCATCGCCTATTTCAAGGGAAATATCATGCAATGCACAGACATCGCCGTAATAAGCGTCAATCCCATTGACTTTTAACATAAGAATCCCTCCGATTATCTGGAATCCTGCTCCACATACCGGCTTCCCAGGTATGCGCGGATAACCTCTTCATTGCTCTGTACTTCCTTTGGCGTGCCTTCCGCTATCATGCGCCCGAAACTCAGCACAGTTATGTAGTCGCTGATTTTCATGACCACATCCATGTTGTGCTCAATCATGAAAAACGAGTATCCGTCCTCATAGGCCTTATAGATAACATCCACCAGCTCGGCCCGCTCCGACGGGTTAAGGCCGGCCGCAGGCTCATCCAGAAGAATCAGTTTGGGATCATTCATCATGGCCCGTCCAATCTCCGATATCTTCTGGCGTCCATAGGGCAGGTTCTTCATCAGAGAGCCCCGCAGCTCATACATGCCGATGCGTTTAAGGACCTCTTCAGCCTTCTCCTTAAGCCTCTTTTCCTCTGCCCGTGATCCTCTGATGTCAAAAATCCCCCGCATCATTCCCATGGGGGCCTGCTGGTGACCCCCCACCATCACATTCTCCAGCAGAGTCATAGTTGGAAATACCTTTATGTTCTGAAAGGTCCTTCCGATTCCCTGCCTGGCAATATCATGGGTGGTCATGCCGGTAATGTCCTTTCCCCCAAATTCCACCTTGCCTGACGTCAGAGGCAGCACTCCTGTAATCAGGTTTACGGTGGTGGTCTTGCCTGCTCCGTTTGGTCCGATGAGGGCGTGTATGGTGTGCTCCTTCATGTCGATGCTGACATTGTCAACCGCCACAAGACCCTGGAATTTTTTTGTGATTCCCGTCACTTTCAACAGACTTTCCATTCTCTTATTCACCGCCTTCTGCATAGCTCTTTCCGCTGATTCTCTGATACATCTTCATGAACAGGCCTGTTGCCGCACTCACCCAGCCGTCCGGGAAGAATATGGCCCCCAGCAGGATGATAGAACAGAACACGATTTGATAGTAATTGCCCAGGAAACGCAGCATTTCCGGAAGGATGGTGACAATGGCTGATCCAAAGATAGTTCCCACCACGGACCCCAGTCCTCCCACCATCAGCATAACCACATAGTTGGTGGACAAATCCAGGTTAAAGGTGGATGGGTTTATATAGCCCATATAGTGGGCATACATGGCTCCTGCCACGGTACCGAATATAGATGCCACGGTAAATGCCTTGATCTTGCAGGAAGCGATGTCCACACCGCTCATCTCCACTGCCTCCACATTATCCCGCAGGGATTTGAAAATCCTCCCCCACTTGGAATAGGCAATGCGCCAGGCAATAAAAAAAGCAATGGCGGTAAATACCAGAAACAGGTAATACATTTCCTTCTGGCTCTGTATCTGGTAGCTTCCGATGTTATAGGGCCGTATATTGCGGATGCCCTGGGTGCCTCCTGTGAATTTCGGCGTATTGGAAATCAGCAGGCGCACCACCTCCCCGAATCCAATGGTGGTCAGGGACAGATATACCCCCCTGACTCTCAGGCTGGGATATCCCAGTCCCCTGCCGATAAGGATTCCCATGATAACTGCCGCAATCAGCCCCAGCCAGGGCGTCAGATTCGTGTATCTGGTAAACAGGGCAGAGGAATAAGCGCCCAGCGCAAAGATTCCCGCTGTGCCCAGATTCATCTGGCCGGTCAGACCAGTGATGAAATTCAGGCCTAATACCACGATAATATTGATAAGCACGCGGTTAAGGACCATCATGTAGTAATCATTTTTAATGAATATCGGCAGAAAAGCGCCAATCACAAGGGCTCCCACGGCAAAATGCAGTGATTTAAGTTTCAGCTTTTTCTTCATCTTCCCTTACTCCTTTCACGCCTTCTTGCCTAAGAATCCGCTGGGATGTACCAGCAGGAATATGATTAACAGGACAAATGACACAATATCTTTATAGACAGCCGGAAGAACCACCACCGCCAGGTTTTCCACCACTCCGATGAACAGACCGCCCAGGATGGCTCCAGGCAGGTATCCGAATCCTCCGATGACTCCGGCCGAAAAACCTTTGAGGCCTATGCTGGCTGCCATGGTGGTGGATATATTGAACAGCGGTATGATCAGCATTCCGATGACGCTGCATATAATGGAACTGACTGCTGTTGTCACGCAGATGTTCTGGGCCACATTGATGCCCATAAGGGCCGCGGCCTTCTTATTCTGGGCCACACAGCGCATGGCCTTTCCTATTTTTGTAAAATTCATAAACAACTGAAGGGCCGCCACTACCAGGATTGCCACCACACATATGATGACATTGGCCTTTGTGACCATAAGTGTACCGATCTTAATGGTACCGCTGAGCCAGTTCTCAATGGTGAAGGGAACCGGTCCGTATATAAGCCGGATGGCCTCTGCCAGAATCCTGCCTAACATCATGGTTCCCATGACAGCAAAGATATTGGAACGCATATGCCGCAGCGGATTGAAGATTCCGGAAGCGATTACAGACCCCAGAATTCCCATGAGCATGAAAGTAAGCACAATGGCTAAGGGCTTGTTCATGTTGAATTTAATGATGAAGGTAGCGGCAAATATATATGCCCCCACGGTGATGATTTTGTCATGGCTGAAGTTAAGCAGTCCTGTGGAATTCCATATCAGGGTATACTCGATGGCAACCAGGGCATAGATGAATCCCATGGCAATACCGCTTATCAATAGCTGAAGTATAGTGCCCATCATTTACCTCCTTTTCGTCATGACAGGGGCCGGATTCAGATTCAGGCCGGGTCCGTCCCCTGTCCTCCATAAGCCAGAAACTATTCCACAGAAACAGCTTTGATAAACTTTGGAATCTTGTTTTCAATCCGGGCCACATTGATATTGTGGACTAAATCATTATTCTCGTCACAGGTAATGACTCCTACGGGTACCTTTAAGTCTTTCAGTCCCTTGACAGCTTCCATAACAGCCTTGCGGTCCGTGGTTCCTGCTGCTTTAATTCCTTCTAAAAGGGCCACTGCGCCGCCGTAATAGGATGCTGCGTATAATTCCGGTTCGATCTCATACTTTTTCTCAAAGTTCTCTTTAAATGCAACAAGGGTGGGGTCGTCGCTGGTGGACACATAATCCGTCACTCCATACCAGCCTTCTATGTATTCCGCCTTACACATATCAATTACCTGCTGCATGGTAACACCCGGAGAAGACACTACCTGCACATCCAGTCCCAGCTCGTATATCTGGCGGGCATGGATTGCCAGCTCCGCGTCGTGGGTCCATATGATAACCGTATCCACGCCCGCGTCCTTCATCTTCATAACCTGAGGAGTAAAGTCCTTGTCTCCCGTGTTATGTCCTTCTTCCACATACTCCATGCCGTTGTCCGCGCAGTATTGCTTGATAACGCCCTCTGCTCCTGTTCCAAAATCGTCATTGTTAAAGAACAGTCCCAGTTTCTTGCAGCCAAGCTCTTTTGCGTAGGCTGCCGCCGCCTCTGCGAAAATACTGTCAGAAGCCCTGCAGCGGAACAGATAATCATTGTCCAGAGTACTGATCTGCGGTGTGGTGCCGCCTGTGAAGGCAGCTACGCCCGCCTGCTTTACCACTGCCTCCACTGCCAGGGCATTGGTGCTTCTGTGGGGTCCCACGATACCCACCACGCCTTCGCCGATCAGCTTATTGGCACAGGTAACAGCCATGTCCTGGAGGGTCTGGTCGTCCACAATAGTCAGTTCTATCTGCTTTCCGTTGATACCGCCTGCAGCGTTGTACTCGTCCACAGCCATCTGTACCCCCTGGTTCATACGCTCCCCGTTCAGCGGATTGTCTCCTGTCATCATAGAAATGAGGCCAATCTTGATGACATCGCCCTCATCCGCGGAAACCTCACCGCCGGAGGATGCCTGGGTATCCCCTGTCTGGGAACCTGTGCTGCCGGAAGATGCCCCCTGCTGTCCTCCGCATGCTGCCAGTGACAATGCCAGGCTTACACTCAACGTAACTGCTGCCCATTTTTTCAACATAATACCTTCTCCTTTACTTTTGAATTTTTATGTTTTTAGTTACATGATATACTTAAAACCATCCCGGATTTGTTCCAGAAGTTCCATGTCATCCGGAATCGTAACCCGGTGAACATACGTAATCAGCTCCTCCAGCCCATCTTGGGGCACCCCGGCCTCCCTTATGCTGACAGGTATGCCCACCTCCCTGAGAAAAGCCTTCAGTTCTTCTATTTCCGCCTCCGGACGTCCGTTGACAGCCAGCTGAAGAGGCAGGGCCATGGCAACGATTTCCCCGTGAAGATATTTTCTTCTCACGTCCTTGTACATACAGCAGACTGCATCATAAAAATTATGTGCAACGGCCAGCTGCTTTCCTCCTGTGGACAGATCTGACACCATGCCGGTCAGCATGATATTCATGTTCACCATATCATCTATAAGCATGCTGTCCTTCCCGTCATCGAAATCCTTAAGGGCCTGTCTGGTGTCCCTCATGTACTTACTGTAGGTAAAATCCGCAATCTTTGTGGCTATCTCCGAGGTGGCAATCATACCTTCATCCTTCAGATGGGCCATGGTAAAGCTGAATTCCGGTTTTTTTGCCATGGCATCCACGATGCCCGACACAAAATAGCGCCTTGGACAATCATTGACAACCAAATCCATGTCCACAATGACCCCGCTGATTTCATGATTCAGGAAACCGCTGTGGTCCACATTGCCATCCTCGCCGTATACCACATACAGAACAGCGTAGGCCGCACATGTGGCTGCGGATGTGGGTATGGTAAAGATACTGGCATCTGCCATATCCCCGGCTGCCTTGGCAATGTCTATGATACGGCCGCCCCCGATTCCTGCCACGATTTCAGCTCCCGATTCCCTGACCCTGGCTGCTACCTCTCCAAAGCTCTTTTCCGTGGAAGGTCCCTCAAATATCTCCGACTGAAATGTAATTCCGGATTCCCTGAGGCTTTCCTCCAGGACCTGGCTGGTCTTTCCCTTCACCACATCGTCCCCGTACAGCAGGTAAGCCTTCTTTCCGAAAAATACCATCTCCTCTCCCGCACGCTTCAGTGCACCATGGCACTGGATATAACGTCCGGCCCCTACCTGAATATGTTTACCTTCAAACATCTCTGTCCTCTCCTTTAACGCAATTTTTAATTTGTTATGGCAAAATAATAAATTAAAAATTAAAATTTTTTATTTGAGAGTACACGTTACCAAACTAAGTGCCGGACAACCCATGAACTCCTGACCTGAATTCATGGAAACATGGATTGCCTGATTCTTAGCTTAATGCCAAACTTCTTATATTAGATTACTGCATATAGATTACTGTTTTTTAAGCTGCTGCGTCCTGGAGCGCTGCACTTCTTGGTCTGCTGCGTCTTAGACTGCCGCGTCTTTGATGACTGCATTTACTGCTTCCGCATCTGTTACTTCTGATTGGTGATGATGTAGAATATGTTGTTTATATGGCCGGCAATCATCTTTTCAGACTGCTCCATATCCTTATTCCTTAAGTACTCCAGCAGTTTATAATGGTCATCCACCGTGGAACGGAAATTCCTGTTTCTCAACGGCAGCACAAGGTAATTGGCCACCAGGAACTGGCCCTGTATCCTCTTATACAGCTCTGACAGATATTCATTCCTGGCCCCGGATACCAGCACACGGTGAAACCTCAGGTCTGTCTTGGACAGCTCCAGGAAATCCCCCTTATCCAGATACTCCTCACACTTTTTAGCACATATCTCTAGCTGGTCAAGCAATGAGGACACATCTGCTGCCGCTGAAAGATAATGCTCTATGGCATGCTTTTCAATCATAAGCCTTACATCACAGATATTCTTAATCTGGTTCTGGTCAAAGGTGGGAACCACCACACGCCCGTTGCTGAGCTTTTCCAGTACTCCGTCATTGACTAAAAGCTTCACCGCCTGAACCACCGGTGTTCTGCTGACTTCATACTTTTCGCATAAAACGTCAAGTGAGATAGCGTCATCCATCTTATATTCACCGAGGATAAAACTATCAATAATCTGATCGTAGATAATCTTATCTAAATTCTTTTTTACCCTCATCTCAACAACTCCTTTGCTCGTACTATCATTATAAAGGATAGAATGAAATAATGCAATATTAAATTTTTAATTTTTAATTTATTTTTGTTGCTAATATACACTCTCCCCCTGTTTATCTCGTTCATCTTTAGTCAAATTGCGAATTGTTATCTTCATTCCCCATTGATATACTGGTTATAATCTATAAACCAGCGCTGTATTGTATCCATAACAGTGATTAGAGTGCCTGGTACCACCATAATTCACACAATGCAGTGCACACCAACAGAAGCGGAGGGGTTTTGTATGAAACTGGAAAATATCTCAGATGTAAAAGCTTTTTTTGAAGCAGTGGACCAGTGTAAAGGAAAAATCGAACTGGTATCCCCGGAGGGCGACAGGATTAACCTAAAGTCAAAGCTATCCCAGTATCTTTCCATTGCCAATATGTGTTCCAACGGATATATTAAGGAATTGGAATTAGTGGTTCACGAAAAAGAGGACATGGACCGGCTGATAGAATTCATGTTAAGCGGTGAAAACCTGAAATAGAGCAAAATAAAAAGACAGGCCGCCGGGACAGCTGTTATTTCACTGTCCCCGGCGGCCCGTTCTCTACCGACCTGCCCTATATGCCCATTGCCCTACATCACAAGCTTTCGCGGAAAGGTTCTGCGCATGGCTCCTATCATTCTCTCATTTGGTTCAATCAGTACCTTAAAATGGTCCGGACCCTTCTGGTATATAAGGGCGTACACCTTGGCATCCTTCCTTCCGGACGAAAAATCCTTTATCTTCATGCCCTGCTTCTCATAATCCTTAAGCACAAAGGAATCAGCCGGCGCCACAATCTGGATATCATCCTTCTCACAGTCAAATATCTTCTTTCTCTTTGCCTTTCCCAGGATACGGTCCACCGACAGACCACCCTCTGCAAACAGATATTCAAACTCCACACTCAGGTTCAGGAACACAAAATAGGTAGCCACACCTGCTATGGTCATAACAATTACTCCAAACACGGTCTGCAGCGCTGAAAGGACGGAAAATATACAGACCACAATCATGAGTATTTTTACAGGAACGGCATATGCCGGATCTTTTCTCTTCACAAGCCACTCTACATAGTTATCATCGTTCATAATGTCTCTCCTTTATCATTTTGCATATTACACATTATACAATACTTTATCCCATTTTTCCAGTCATATCATTCTTATGCCGGAGGAAAGAAAGAGCCTGCTCCATATTTTCCACGGTCCTGTGATTGATAAAATGTTCAATCTTTTCCACCAGCTCCAGTTCATCCTCCGTATGGTTGAGGGTACAGAAAAAATCCTGGAGCACCCGGTGTCTGTGCAGCAGATACCTGCCCTCCTCATACCCCTTATCCGTGACCATGATGGAGCCGTATTTCTTAAAATCAATATATCCGGCTTTTCTCAGATTATCCAACATTTTTGAGGCGGATGAGGGCCGTACGTGAAGGCTGGCAGCCAGGGAGCTGACACGGATGGGTTCCCCCTCTTCCTCCATTCTGCACACCATCTCCAGATAATCCTCCATGGATGAAGTCATCTCATCGGAAGCAGAGCGTTCATATCCTTTCATGGTATAAAATCCACCTTTATCAGTAACCAAAGTGTCCCTCCTGTAATACTATATGAGTAAGAAAAAGTTTCCCTATCCTAAATCTATTGCGAGGTATTGTAATTATGAAAGAATTTCTATGTTTGAATGATATAAAACCCGGAAACCGGGCACGTGTAAAAGAGCTTACTTCCACAGGCAGCATCCGCAGGCGTCTTCTGGATATCGGCCTGGTTGAAAATACGGAGGTGGAGTGCCTTGGGCAAAGCCCTCTGGGAGACCCCTGCGCCTACCTGATTCGCGGTGCTGTCATCGCCATACGCTCAGAGGACTGCCGCGGGATACTGGTTCAGCCCTGTACTGGTTTCAGTGAACAGGAGGTAATGGAGGGCTGCACCAGCCTGTGAGATATCTCCCCAAAACAGCTGTCTTAAGAAATATCATCTGACTCCGGTCAGATATGGAATTGCCTAATAAAAAAGAAAAAGGAGTATTAAAATGGGTCTGACCAAACAATCCGTCGGAATGGGAGCTGTGGATTCCGGTCTGGAGATAAAAAAACAGACACCTGATGATAAAATAATCGCCATAGCAGGCAACCCCAATGTAGGTAAAAGCACCCTTTTCAACAATCTCACGGGAATGAACCAGCATACCGGAAACTGGCCTGGAAAAACCGTGACCAATGCCCAGGGCTACTGTAAGACAAAGGAACACAGCTACGTGCTGGTAGATATCCCCGGCACCTATTCCCTCATGGCCCATTCCGCGGAGGAGGAAGTGGCCCGTAACTTTATCTGTTTTGGCGGAAGCGACGGGGTTGTGGTTGTGTGCGACGCCACCTGCCTGGAGCGCAACCTGAACCTGGTACTTCAGACCATGGAAATATCGGACCGGGTCCTGGTATGCGTGAACCTGATGGACGAAGCCGCCCGCAAGAATATCACCATTGACCTGAAGGGTCTGTCGGAAAAGCTGGGCGTACCGGTGGCCGGCACCATTGCCAGGAAAAAGCGAAGCCTTGACCAGCTGATGAAACAGCTGGATGACCTGGTGGAAGGTACACAAACCGCCTCTCCCTACCAGGTGGAGTACTCCCCCATTATTGAACAGGCCATCGCTATGGCGGAGCCTGCCGTAAAGGCCAGGGTGGAGGGAAAGGTCAGCTCACGCTGGCTCACCTTAAAGCTTCTGGACAGCGACCCGTCCCTTATGAAAGAATTAAGGGAATATCTGAATGAGGATATACTGGAAGTGCCTGAGATAAGCCTTGCCCTGTCACAGGCCAGGGAGCATCTGGCCAAGTACGGCATTACCAATGAAATTCTAAAGGACCGCATCGTGGCTGCCCTGGTGGCATCGGCAGAAAAAATATGCCGTGATACGGTCCAGTTCCACAAAAACGGCTACAATGAGGGGGACCGTAAGCTGGATAAGATTCTCACCAGCCGGTTTACAGGCTATCCCGTCATGATAGGAATGCTGGCTGTGGTATTCTGGCTCACCATCACAGGCGCCAATTACCCCTCCCAGATGCTGGCGGACGCCCTGTTCCGCCTCCAGGACCAGCTCACCAAAGCCTTCATGGCCGCGGGCGCCCCCCAATGGCTTCACGGGCTGCTGATATTGGGAGTCTACCGGGTCCTGGCCTGGGTTGTCTCGGTAATGCTGCCGCCCATGGCCATCTTCTTTCCTCTGTTTACCCTGTTGGAGGACTCGGGTTATCTGCCCAGGATTGCCTATAACCTGGATAAACCCTTTAAGAGCTGCCATGCCTGCGGCAAACAGGCTTTAACCATGTGTATAGAGTTTATAAACCTGTAAATCGATTCTTTCTTATTTAAATATGATTTATATATCTACACCGATACAAGATACTTACAGGAAATATATACCAGTTGTGGAAATCCCATACAGTGATATAATAAGCTCAAGGGAGCTGATACATATGAAGGTAATACCAGAAATGCGTTTTGGATGTCTGACCACGAGATGGAGTTGGAAAAACCGCACCTGCCAAAAAGTATGGAAATGTACTTGTGAGTGCGGCGGATACTGCTATGTAAAAGAGGATGCACTTATTGATGGAATTGTAAAAAATTGTGGCGGGCCGGCACATCAGGAGGTGAAACGTAAATAATTGACTCCTCTCCCTTATGGGAAACATTAAAGCGGGTCCGGTCATTCCGGTTCCCGCTTTTATCATTTCTAAAATCCATAAATATTTATCAATCCCTCTTGAATTTGCGCCCTTTTGGGCGTATAATATAAGCAGAGATAAGGAAAGGGGATTAAAACTGCTTACCAGCGACCATTATGAGTATGGCGCTGATGCGGGCGAAGTTATCTTAAAAGTGCAGTGGTATTATATATCGTTAGATAAGCTGATTGCCCTGTCATGCAGAATTCCGGGAGGATGCCTTGATGAATACCGAACAATTAAAAGAGTTAAATCTAGAGTTGCTGACAGAACGACAAAAAGATGCTGTATTGATGGCGTTGGAAGGAAAATCCCAAACCGAAATCGGAAAATTAATGGGAGTCACCAAACAGAACGTCAGTGCTCTAATCAAAAAAGCGATTGAACGGAATTCACGCAGCAAAACCAAGGAGTGCCCTAAACATCACACGGGAAAAAGGCGTTCCATTTCTCCTTCCCCCTCACCGAGGCGCAGAAACTATGATGATTATAAAATCAAAGACTTTTCTGTGCTATCTCCGCGCGAACGAGAAGTGATATCGCTCAAAGTTGAGGGCTTGACTCACCGTCAAATTTCCGATAGGCTTGGCATAAGCACGAACTGCATCGGTGTGTTGCTTCAAAGGGCGCGAGGAAAACTAGATGGAACATACCATGATGGTCTAAGATTAGACATAAACCGGAAGAGACGTGAATACGTGCTGAAGAATCCTGAAAAGGAGAAAGAAAGCAGGGAAAAGTCATATCGTAAAAATAGGGAAAAACGAATTGAGGATATGAGAGAATATAATAAGCAGTATTACCAGAAACACCGCATTGAAATACTGCACAAGAAAAAAGAAATGCGTTTTAAACCGGAGGAAAAATCATGAAAAGATACCCAGATTGCATCAGGACAGATGGACTATGCGGGGCCTGCTCCGCATCCAGCTATGGAAGGGATTGCCATAACAATAATATTAACAAGCTATTGTATCAACGTTCCCTGGCCGGCATGACTCAGCAGCAAGTAGCTGACGCCGCAGGAATGAATATCCGCCAGATACAGAAATTTGAATCTGGAGAAAGGGACCTTGGAAATATGACTCTGCGCAATGCCTTGTCATTGGCAAAGGCACTTGACTGCGAGGTGAGTGATTTTGTCTAAAAGGCCGCCAAAAAGTACCAAGACTTGTGTCGTATGTGGGAAAACTTTCCCTTGTTTTCCGTCCGACAAAACCGTTACTTGCGGAAAGGAATGCTCCAGGATTCATCGTTCCCGCATACATACAGGCCTGTCGAACAAATGGAGCGAAGAAAGCCGGACCAGAAAAGCTGCGCAAGGGAAAACAGCCAATCTCGCATTAGGAACGCCCGCCGCACAGAAAAGTCCAAAATCCGGTAAATTTTTGACAAATATCAATGCAAAGGACTGGCATTTGATTAGCCCAGATGGAAAAGAATATAAATTTCATTCTCTGAATTATTGGCTCCGGGAGAACGGCGATAAATTATTTGGATGTGTGCCAGATAGTAAAGAATTTAAAAATGTAAGCACTGGACTGTCAGGAGCAAAACGGGCGATGCTCGGAAGAAACTATGGGTGCTGCACATATAAGGGTTGGAAAGTCATACCCACAGAGCATGATATTAAATAATAGCCACACACTTCAACGGCGGGGAGTAATCACCGCCGTTTTTATTAATCCTAGCCCCTGGCACCGCAGCGTCCCATCCTTATCCGGTTAAAACTCCCCTATGTACTGTTCGCCCTCCGGCGCCACATACAAAGCGCATTCCAGCGGATGCCCGGCCCGTGGCTCAAAGTAATAATCTTTACCACCAATTACATGCCAGTTGGTCAGGGCGTATCCATCCGGGTTAAAATAATATTTGTGATGGTTTATAATCTGCCAGCACTCCTTGTAATACTCTGTGGTGCTGTATGCATACCACCAGCCATTACTGTCATGGTGCCATCCTATCTCATACTCCGGCTGCTCCACCAGTGACCAGTCAGGACGTCCATAACCATCAATACGGCTGTTATCCAAACTGTACTCTTTACAGCATACCGCCCCGCCGTTGGCAATCACCTCGTTACCAGCACTGGTATTGCCCTCGATGGTCCTAACCTTGGTCATGGTGACCTCATAGACGATACCTGTATGGCAGATGCGCTTGGAGTTTTTAAAAAATATCTGGTCTCCCGGCTGAGGGTTGTCCTTATGGTACTGGCCCTTATTCTTATAGTATTGTGCGGACGTAGGGGTATAGGCCGAAAAACCGCCTCCCAGAAGCTGTCTGGCCGTCACCTGGCCAAATGCTTGAACCATACACCAGTCCACAAACATATCGCACCACGGCTGCCCTTGGAGGGATGGATACAGGTCCCTGGCATACTTGGTATAATTATTGCTACCGGCATTGGCGGTCTTGCTGTCAAGCTGGCTGTTACTGCGTTTTTCCAGGTATCCAATCTCCTGGCGAGCAATGGATAAAACCTTCTCTATTGATTTCATGTCGTACCTCCATTTCTTATCTCATTAATCTGTGCCTGTAAATCTGCTATTACCATCCTGGTATCTTGTACATACTCCAATGTCACGTCCGGCTCCGGCCCCTCCGCAGTCACTGTGGTGGTTGTCCGTCCTTTGTAGGTGGTCAACTCCGCAAGTGCTGCTATGGTGTCTGCCTCCAGGTCTGTCTCTACCGGGGTATCCAGGTAGGTGACTACCTTAAGTGGATGGGCAGCAAGGTGGGCTTTCCAGGCAGAGAGGCCCTTGTCGGCTACTGTAGCATCGTAAAATGGACAGTAAAAATAATATAGATTTTGATTATTACTCCCTAAAACAATCCGATCAACTTCTTCATTTCCTCCGACTAGTGCTTGATTACATATTCCATTCCGATTATTCATTGATATCGGAAGGACATTAATTGCCGAAAATCCTGTGCGGCTACCACTAGTGTAGACGCCCCAACAATCCTCGCTTCCGTCAAATGTCAGTTCCATACACCGGTCAATCCGATTGGTCATGGTTATTTCGTCCCTGTAATCCCCGATACCTCGTAACGGCTCCGTGAGGGTGATGGATGCGGTCTTGGACTGGTAGGGTTCCCAGGGAAGGGGTGTAGTGCCAATGTTAACCATAACATCTGAATACACAACAGTATTTTTGGAATCTAAATTTACGTTTTTGAGATTAACAAATAATTTAAATATCGCTTTCGTTATGTTATCTGGAATTGAAAATGTTTTACTGCCCGAAGACTTATGATGAAGATAATTTTTTGTGCCATCCGGAAATTCGATATATAGTTGAAATTCCACAGATACTTCTGAATTTTTATTACTTATGTTGCACGACACTGTGACGTTTTTTCCAGCAATCAATTGTGCTGGTGTGTCTGATTCCGCACAAGCATAATTTTTATCACCAGTTACCGTAACTTGTCTCCTATCAGCAGAAAGTACAAAAGTCGTATTTCCGTAAGCCATTAACGTGGTGTCGTCGAACAGATTAGCCCCCGTCACCGTCACCGCCGTGACATCCGTACTCACAATCTCCTGTGGATATTCCGGGCTGGGGGATGGCCTGCCTCCGGTGTAGGGTTCCCAGGTTCCATCACCATCCTGATATAACATTGGATGATAAGTTCCAGGCGTAATGATACTTCCGGCACTTCCATACAAAAAACATTCAACACGCATATTTTCATTGTTAATCATCTCTTGGGTTATCTGCTTCGTGCTGTTTCCCTGCATTTCCGCCAATACTGTGCTTCCATCCCATATACGTACATACAGCTTGGGAATTGTCAGTTCGCTTTTTAAAATCAGATTCCCAGGCTTTAAATGATTTTTTAAATAATCTAGTTGGTAGCTTGCGCTAAAGGCTTCAGTCAATGTTCCGGTGCCGGATATCTGGTAACCTCCATCCGCAGTATTGATAACGGCTCCTCCCGCACTCTTGCTTACCGCGCTTAAATCCAGCAGCTGAGCCCCGGTCGTTACCACCTGCTCACTCTTACCGGCTATCTCCAGGCCGGGTATCGGCGCCTCCCATGCGTCGTCCACCGTGACATGCGTGGTGTCTGTGGCCGAGCCGATAAGGGCATTGGCGTATTTAAGGTCGGTCTCACGCTTGTTGTAGCCTACGAAAGCAGCCTTCTGGGACTCCACGTAAGCCTTATTATCTGCCAACGCCTGTGCCGAAGCGGTGGCGGACTGAGCAGACGCCGTGGCAGAACCGGCAGCAGCAGTCTTGCTAGCTTGGGCGTCATTGGCATATCCCTGGGCAGTGCTTATCTTGCCCTCCATCTGCGCCACGAACTGTTCGTACCAGCTTGTGTCCGGCCCCGGGATTCCGCCGCCAATCTCCAGCCCATCATGGATAGCATAGGCTGCAGGGAGGGTTTTCCAGGTCACGCGCTCCCCTGCGCTGTTGGTGCCGGTCGCATATATCATCATCTGGATTGTCCCTGGCTCCTGTGTGGCCTGTGCCGGTACCTGCCAGCACATCCTCACATGGCTGTCCGACTTGGACACGTTGCAGGGTACGCCATCCCCACCCCCATAGACCGTCTGGTAGTGGATGTACAGGTGCTGGGCGGTGAGGTCCAGGCCGTCATCGTACCTGGGCAGCTGGAAGCCCACGAACTGGGCATTCTGTTCGCCCCTGACCGATATCTGGTCATTAAAGTCCGCAATGCGCTTGTTGGTGACCGGGACATACTCCGGCTCCACGTACAGATGATAGGATGGGTAGTTATCATCCTTGGTCCAGCTTTCGTCACCGTCTGCATAAGCCTGTCTTGTAAGTATCTCATCTACCGTTGCCATGTCTGTCCGCTCCCCCTCTCCTGCTTAATGGTTATCAGGTTGGTGGTAATCCTCTGGCCATTCTCACGCTGTCCAACCACTCCGATTTTAAAAGTGTCATAGACCGTGATTTCATCCGGCACAATGCAGGTGCCATTCTTAATCAGCCTGCCAACCTCCTGGGACTGAAAGTATGGATAGAAGGCCGCCACCTGGACCGTCCCATCCCAGTCCTGCCCAAACTCAAATGCCGCCTGAAGGTACCCGGATGTACCTGCAATTATGTTGCTGAAATTACAGCCAGGAGCCCTTATCAGCTCCTGGCCGGATACTTTAAATCTTAAAGTCCTCATGGCATTACCTTTCTGCCGTTGCGATATCGCAGCTACTCCTTTTCGTCGTCTATGCCATTATTGTTACGGTCACTTGGGCCGCCTACACCGCTCTGGTGCTTACCTGGATGCAGCGTGTCTGTTGGTGCATCATGAAGGTATGGGGTAGGCTGTTTTTCATGCAGGTCCGGCCCCTCTGCCAGGTATCCCCCATTCCCCGGAATATGTGCTGCATGTTTTCCTGTCGTTTTTGCCATAATATGTACCTCTCTTTCTTTCCTGGATTGATAAGTTTACCGCCATTACCCTGACGGCCGGGAGATAGCAGACCACCTCCTTTTATCTCTGTTTGCCCTTTTCTGATTGTGTACCAAAATAAAACCCTACAATCATTGTAAAAATAGTCAAAAACTGCTCACCGGTAATCTCACCGGCGCAAGTAAGGCCAATAAAGCCACCGGTCAGTGCCAGTGTCATAAGGCTTTTCACATCAATTAATTTTGCAAATTTTTCTCTCATTTTTCCTCACCTCACTTTATGTATTGAGCCATAACATAAATCAAGCCGGTAGCAAGCGCACCAGCCATTGCCCCTATCATTGTGTTAAAGATGGTTCGCTTCATACTGCTCCACTGTTCTGCCGGTGCCGCCTCCAATTTTGCCAGCCTGTCCCCTTGCTTTTCCTGGACCTCAATCATGGTCTGCATGTTCAATGCCAGTTCCTTAACCGACAAAACCAGTTCTTGTATGGTTTTACTTTGCTCCTCCTGTTCTTCCATCCGATGTTTCAGGGACTTTATCTGCTGGTCGTGATTTTCCAGCTTTACTGCAATATCCGTCTCGTTCATAGCAAAACCTCCAGTAATTATTTCTTAGCAAGAATTTCCTGCTTCTGTGCCTCTGTAATCCAACCTTTAATAACGGCATTTGCCAATCCAACCGCCGTCAGTTTCCCGGAAACATACAATCTTTTTAATCTTTCAAACATCTTTTATTCCTCCAGATTTGTCACTAATAATGCGTCAACAGTTGCGTTTAATTCAGAAATCTGCGCCTTGGCTTCATCCAATTCCGCCCGGACATCTCCTGTTGCCAACTCAATAATCACCACAGTAGCGGTCACATCTTTATATTCGTCAACAGCATTTTCATCAAGGTCACCTTTATCAACCACCTCTCTTCCAACCACGTAATTCTTCTGTTTTTTGCATCCGGTCTGGTACTTATATCCCTTCTTGATGTCCATATCTTCTCCAGAAGCATCAAGGATTGTGACAGTCGCAATGTTTTCTGCCACCTCAGTTTCACTATCCACCTCCGACAATGTTTTGTCTCCCAGGAGAGCAATAATCGTCAGTTTACTTCTATCCGTGTTTTCCCGGAGTCCTCCAGGGACAATCTCGTAGATACTTCCGTTGGCTAATTTAGCCTTTTCATAGTTGTTCATAATGTATTTTTTCTCCTTTCTCTGCATAAAAATAAGACCCGAAAAAAGGTCCATAAATTAAGTAATTTCGATTTTAAAATATTTAAAGTAGCAATTTTGATAATCTTGAAACTGCCCTAAATAGCGTTCTTAAAACACAATGGACGAGTAATTCTAATGAAATTACCGTAGGTCCCGGGTCAACCGTAACTGCGCAATTTCCCACCGCCCGGATTGCCGGATTTGTACCTATTGGGATTGTTGGTTTTAGCGTAAAAGATGGGTTGACGGTGTATCAATGCAATACCGATACAACAAATTATACTACCAATGTATACGTACGTAATGATACCGCATCTAATATTATCAATACTTCCGGACAAATCAGCGCACTTGTTTTATACGCTAAAACATTTAAATGATTATGATGGCTTATTAAACTTCCAAACCTGTTTCCAGTTTTGACCGTCATAAAAATCATACCAGATACCGGTGTTGTTAAATGCGATTGATGCAATCTCGCCAGAATCATATTGTAACTGGAATGCCCGGTCGGTCCGGTCGGAATATACGGCTGTAAACCCATTAATGTTCTTGACGCCGTTTAAAGTCACCTTTGCATTGTTTTTTGCTAAATTGCTACTTAAATTATTTGCCGCTTCCGTCAAATTAGCTCCGGCGGTCAACTGTGTTCCCATTCCAATCCGCTCAACCAGTGTATGAATATACGCCGCAGTCGGAATCTTGCTAGAATCGTTTGCATCAATGCTGGTAAGCATACTTTTCAATAATGCGTTCTGATTCAAATTCATTGTCGTGGCGATAGCTTTAGACACCTTGCCTAAAATGGTTGCAATTGCTTCTCCAGTGATAATATTCGCCAAATTAACAGCTTGAGTGAATGTCGTATTGACATCAATTGCGCCATCACTTCCCACCTTAATACTGTTACTTCCTTTTACAATGCCGGGGGTAGATTGGGTAGCCCGTTTTGCACTCATCTTTCCACTGCTGTTAACGGTAGTTGTTGTGCCGTCTGGCATGACAATACCGGCCTTAGAAGCTGTTGCCAGCTCTGCGCTTTTGCAGAATAATTTGTAGTTCACGCCATCATCTGTAGGCGTAACACCCTTCACTGTTTTTAGCGTCATGTACGTATCACCCTGATAATGTACAAAGGTCAATTTTTCATATGTTGTAGTGGCGGAATAATCCCCACCATCTGTCACTGCTATTTTTCCTAAATCTGCCATATTACGTCACCTCACTAATCAAATGTTTCTGCATCCCAGATAACCGTCCTATCCTTACCAATCTTTACAATCATACTGTCTCCCCGCTTCCAATTTGAGAAATAAGATGCCCAGATGAATCTAATGACAGATAAAAATTATTTCCACCAATAGCTAACAAATGTCCATTCCCAATATCCACGTATACATTTGGATAAGTAATTGCGGCAACTTCTTGTGCGATTTCGGAATATTTTTTAGATTGGTCACAGTAATATTCTGCATTATCTGTCTCGCTTCCATCAAATTCAGCATCACCGATAGCATATCGCTTTGCATTTTTCTGGTACTGCAAGGCAAGGTCTCTAGCCGACTCAGCATCCAAAAGATATTGCAAAAACGTACTTTGGATAGATGCATCCAGCTTCGCCATGGTAACGGAACCATCAACGATTTCAGCAGTAACTTTCCTGTTTACCATCTTCATTGTGATTGTTGCTGTATTTGAAAAGCTATACACAAACCTTGTCAAATCTACCCGTTTCTTAGTCCCGTCAGCCAAGGTGAGGATTAGGATATTGTCATCCGTTATATCAAAATTCACAACTACACGCTCAATGTCCAAATCGTATGTATATACCGTACCGTTTAGCAGAGTAACCGTAATCACACCAGTTTTCGCATCAACCACAACGGATTTAACCATCAGATTTGCTTCCGCTTTTTCTAGTTTTTCAGTATCAAGGTGGATAATCCGGTTATCGGCTTCCTTGATTCCGTTTTCTACATGGAGAAGGTTTGTCCTGTTTATTGGCGTTTTCTGAATTGGAAGATTCTGCCAATCCGTTATCTGGTAAAACGGTTTATATGCCATTACACATCTCCCTCTTTCTTTTCTTCTTCTATATATTCCTTTAATGGTTTTCCGGCTTCCAAGATGCTGGCAATCAGTGCTAGTTTCCGGGCTGCCGCAATTCCCTTGCATTCAAGGCTATCAATAAATCCAACAACTTTATCTATGTCTCTTTTACGGTACACTATCAGTTCTTCTCGTTTTTCCATGTCCATTCATCCTTCCTCAAATTTATATACTGAATTGCTCCCGCGAGAATTGCTATATAGTTTCCATATGGCAACGTATATATATCCTCTTTCTCGTAGTATCCAACCAATGCATAATCCAGATGTAATTCACGCAATACTGTTTTGACATCCTGTGCTATAAATCCTACGCCATGTATATCACAGTCTATCAGCTTATAAGCTACAGGTTGCAATCTGGAAACTATTTCATAACATTCCTCTGGGCTTATTTTTTGAATATTCTCCTTGCATCTTCCGTCTGAAATATACTGCCAATCCTTACCATACACCGTACCAGTACAATATATCCCTCTCGCATTAACACCGCCAAACGACCCCGTGCCAGCCTCTATTTCTCCATTGCACTCAATCCCTTTCTCAGCATAAATGATTCCTGTTGAGTTAAATGCCGCGGCCCTTATTACAGCGTCTGAAGCTTCAACAATGCCAGATGAATTAACCTTAAATTTCCCATTACCAATATCGATGTTGCCGCCAATAAAAGAGGCACCTCTAATATTTCCCGAAAAAACAGAATCACCACTTTCATCAACCGTAAAATTTTTTGCAGTAATGATAAAATTCCCTGTGGTCAATTCTATCCTATGGCCTGTTATTTTTAATTCTGAATTCAGCTCACTTGTAACTTCACCCCTGGAAACCTTCTCGCTAACGCGCAGAGCTATTTCATTTGCTTTTACCGACAAAGAGGATTCAGCTTCCTGCGCTCGCTTAACCTCAGCAGAAATTTCATTGGATGTCACTTTAAATTGAGCTTCAGCATATTCTTTTAAATCCGTTACTTTGACAGACACTTCCTCGACTGATTTTTTAATTACAGCTGCTTTTCCCTCTAGCTGGACAATCTCTGAACGTATGCCTGTATTCTCTTCCAACTCAAGGCTTCCGCGAGCCTCATAGGTATCCATCATTCCCTGGATGCCCTTTAGCGTCCGCTTTAGGCAATAGGTTTCAATTACATCATCTGTTGTATAACAGATAATACCATCTCCCACCTCAACCCAAGGAAGCGCCGGGCTCACTATTTTGCACGGCCTGTACAACCGTCCACTTATCTGGTCATAGATAACATCCGCAATTCTATCTAATTCTTCGCTTGATTTTCCATATGCCAGAAAATTTCCTTGAACCACATAGCAATTTGTACCTTCCTCATGTGACCAACCGCCAATATCGCCCTCTTCCTGACGTATTTGGACTTTATCAATTGGCCTCACTGTATAATCTTCATAACTGGTTTCTGACTGTTTATAAAAAGATAGTGTCTCCCCTTGTGACATCTGGGAGGGGAATAAATTATCGTCAGGAAATAAATCTTCGGAAGGAAACAGACTTGCATTTTCTAGCGAAACATATTTCACTCGCCCAGTCTTATCTATCTGCCCGAAGCATCCATTAATTTCGCAAATGGCCTGCAACACTTTTAATCCGCTCAATTGCTCTGGCTTGATTGTCTTTGAAATCAGCATATTATCAAGTGGGAGCGACGTGTCAACCTGCTCTATTCCGATATGACCGCACAATGAATCCCGGAGAGATTTCAGCGTCATTGGGAAATTCAGGCCCTGATACCAGGCAGTAACGTCCGTTTGAAATCTTCTCATTCGATTGTAAGCGGTGATTTTCTTTTTTCTGCGGTCAGATTCCAACCTCACAAAACTTTCTACCCGATAAATCCCCATGGCCATTTCGTATCCACCAACTTCAATGGTGAAGATAAATTCTTTTCCGGAAAGGTCAATCAATACATCTGCCACAGTGATTTCAAACTGCGCCGCATTACACTCTCCAAATTTCAAATCATCGCTTTCACATAGGCTCTCAGTGATTGTCAATGCTTCGGTAAGCACCTGCTTATTGTCTATCACATAACACGGCTCTTGGTCTATCGGAAGCAACTCGCCAGAAGGAGACAGGGGAACATCTTTGTTGTAGAAATACAATTTCAAATGTCTCCGTGTATCATTTGTTGTATTGTCAGACTTAAATAAACTCTTTATGCTCTCCGGAATATCCAGCATCTATTATCACCACCTAATATTCTGTAAATGTTACCTTAATTGGCTTGTACAAAATCTCATTTTTCTCTTCATCAACCATATAAAATTCGTATGGCACATCAGCAATATAAAACGCCCCCGAAGCATACGAGGACGTATTAGGATTCCAATATTCAACTTGACATTTCACCCTGTTGTCATGCGGCAAGAAGGAATTAAGTATTTCCGCATCTTTCAAATACAAAGCAGTTGTTGTGAATTCGATTGAGGTAGCCGTGTGTGGAAGCGCAGTCCGATGCAATACTCCATCCGCATCTCGATATGGGTCTAAATCCATTATCTGGTCCGGAGTGATTTTTAAGGATTCAGCCGCAATAAGCCTAGTTGGAAACACTGTTCCATTTATTTTTAACAGCCATCCTTCAAAAGCCATAATCATCCCCTCTTCGCAAACAAAAACACCCAGGATTACCCAGGTGTTATCATATTTCTCTCATATAACTTTTTTAATGAAAATTATGAAACTTATTTAATATGACATTCTTCTAAACAATACCATTTTAACATATCAAGGGTGGCATTTGTGGCAAAGATAAAAATAATGTAGCAATATGTTTCAACTCAACCCATAAGCGGTTTTACTTATGAGTTCAAGCAGTCTATCACGTTATTTCCCTCTATTCTCTTAATAGCTTTCCCTGTGCATAAAAATAATGTCTCATCTATTCATCAAAACTACCAGTTTAATTATATGTAACCTAATTTTTGACAATATTCTGTTACAACTTTTTTAAATTCTTTCAGTTTTGTCTGATAACCACGATGAGCTGTTATTAAACTGCTAACACTCATTTCATTACAAATAAGCAATTCATTGGTTGAAAGCTTAAAAGATTGAATCATCTGTTCAGATATTATATCCTTTGGTTCATCATATCCCTCATATTCTCCTGCACAAAAACTTGCGGTGCAGTAAATATAAGTCATATACATAAGATGAATACCAAAATACGCAAATTGGTACTGACCATACTTATAATTCACGGCAACAACATTTGTAATATTCTGAATATAGTTGATTACATCTTCTTCATCATCAGGATTTATAGGAAGAAAATTTAGTATTTCTTGCAAATAAGGCACTTCTGTGTAGTCGACTGCATCGGACATATTTACTCACCCCACACTTTCTTAATCTTCTGTTTGATTTTTTCACTAAATATAGAGATTAGTTTCTCTGTCGATTCAGTTAATTCTTTCTCTGTTTTAACTTTATTCAATACATCTGTTTGTTCTGCTAAAGGAACTTTATAAATTGGCAGACTTAAAAGATAACTTATATCTACACGTGGTAATTGACCACCACTAACACCGTTTAGAACTTGTTTATTAAATTCTGAATCTCTTAGCAAAATACTGTAAAATTCCGGCAGCGTATCCTTGCTTTTTGACCTGAGTATAATAATATCTGTTGAACAAATACCATTTTTATTAGGAAAAGCAACTTTGTTGAGTGCTGGACGCAACTTCCCAAATAAAATATCAGTATTTTTAAAAACTCTTTTTGTGCTTTTAATAGTATTGATATCACATTCCAATTTGCCTATAATTTTACCTGTACCCGATTCAATATTTTCTAATCCAACATAATCTACTGTTCCAGTTTCATTCGCTGGATTAACTGTATCGGTAACCACCTCGAACAAGTCCCCTACGGTTACCGTTTTCCACATTTCATTTGTAGAAATAACAGGATTGTAATTCGATACCACAACCCGTGCACCAGCAATAATTTGTTGATACCCATCAAGTTCAGAAACAATTTGTTGCTGAGCCTCAAGAGGCGGTAACGGAATTCTCTGTTCTAAAACAATATCTTTAGATATAGAAGGCGGATTAGCCCTGGTTGCCCAATTAGATATGTCAATCGAATTAAGGACATACCACATAAATCTGGGCATAATCCTTTCACTGCAAATTATACCCATAACATTATTATCAAACATTGCAGGTTCTGAAAGAATTCGTTTCTTATTTGTTGCAATAGCCGCTCCGATTTTAGGAAAAATCACAGTACCTTTTGGTGAAGTAATCCATTTTTGTTCTTGAGCAACTTCTATTGAAACATAGTTCCTACTATCGTGCATTTCTATCTCATTACCCACAGAATTCATATCTCCAACTTTATAAAATGGTATTGTACCTACTTGGCCTTGTAATGCCATTGGAAAACCATATCCACTTACTAAAGTTGCTACATCACCTATAGTAACAATCTCATAATTGGAAATAATAGCTTTTTGTTCTCTATATCTACTACCTACAAAAATATTTGAGTTTTTATGCACTTTATCAAGCGGAATTATTTCAAATCCCACTTTTAACATATTTTCAATCTGATCTTTATCAAATTTTCGATATTCCTCATATTTACTCAAGTCACTTGGTGTATCAAGTTTGCGCCTATGGTTATCAAGTGTATATCCATCGCTTTTAACATCAAAATACCAAAAGTCTTTGCGCCTTTCTGAAGCTTTAATTTTTTGATTTACTTTTGTGGCATAAATGATGTCCGTTTTCACACCTGTGTAAGGCAAAAACACACCTTGCGGCAGAGAAATAATGCTCTGCAACTGACAATTCTCTAACAGATATTCGCGTGTTTTTGTCAAATCTTTTCGGAATAAAAAGCCTTCTGGAACTACGAGAGCCATACGACCATTCTCAGAAGTACTGTTAATTGCTTTCATACAATGCTGAACACAAATACTATCGCCATTCGTACTGGGCAAATCATAAAGATTACCATGTTTAGTTTTCTGTGAATACGGCATATTTGCAAGAACGATATCAAATCCATTATGATGAACTACACCATTCTCATCAGTATATGTTGATGTCCCATCTATTGGATTTGCAAGACTATCTTTCATTTCAATATTACTGTGCCCATCTCCTGCAAGAATCATATTCATTTTTGTTATACGAGCAGTGTTAGTAATTTCGTGCCCATAAACTGTTTTTTCACGGAGTGTCTTGAGATTTGCTTCAGTACGAGCCATATTATTATAAATATGACGGAAACTTTCAATCAAAAAGCCACCAGTACCACAAAACGGATCATAAATTTTTTCACCGATTTGGGGATTTACCAGCCGCACCATAGTTTTTACAATATGACGCGGTGTAAAATACTCGCCTAAGTCGTTTTTTGTGGAAGTAGAAGCCTTTAAAAAATATTCAAAAGCATCGCCTTTCACATCACTGTCAACATCGGTAAGCATGAGAGGATCAAGCTTATCCATGATATCCTTGAGAATACCGGTATCTTTAATTTGTAACGGTGTAAATATATCCGTTTCATATAGGGCATTCAGCTTATTATAAACAGTTTTATTGATATATTCAATGCGAGTAGATGCCGGAATGCCTTTAATAGCATCCCAACTACACGCCATATCAAATTTTGTCGGTTCACCACGCTCTTTTTTTGCTTGTTCACTTTCACTGATAAGTTTCAGGAAAAGAATGTTTGCAAATTCTCCAAAGCGTTCAATACCAGCACGTAATCCCTCTCCGCGTAGCATATTATTAGCTTCATCGAAAATACGGATAAGTTCCTTGCGGTCATACTGGACTTTGGGACTGACAGTATTAACTTCATAAGATGTTAAATAGCGCAGCGCCAGCGCCTCGCGGATAAATTCGTCAATCTCCTCACCGTTCAAAATAGGAGGACGATTTGCACCTGTATGGAAAGCTTTGCAAAATACACCGTCTGTTGCAAAGACCAATGGTGCATCAATTGCCCGCGCATAACCGATTCCCTGCTCCAGGGCTTCATCTATGCGTGAGCCTTTCTTTTTCGCTTCAATTACGATGAGTGGTTTTTCTCTTTCTTTAGAGTACAAAACGTAATCCGGACGCTTGCCGCCCAGCTTCTTGCGTTCTAACTCGGTCTTGGGCTGTTCAAAAAATACATTCTTATCTTTTCCCTTAAACTTCCACCCGAGATTTTCGAGGCTTCTATCAATGAGTACTCTGGTTTCTGCCTCCAAAGGCGTCGTATTCATATTCATGCTTGTGCCCCCATTTCACTCATCGTATTTAGCTCCTCTTTCGCCTTTGATGTTAAAGAGTACTTTCCTCTTGCACTATACTGCACTATATAGCCCGCGTTCTTTAATTCTTTAATGATTGCATTGACTTTTGGCTTGGTAAAATTAAGAATATCTGCAATTTCCTGCTGCGAAAGCTTTACAATCATCTCACCATTTACAGAAATCTGCCGAGCGGCCATACATTTTAGGACCCTATATTTGTCATTAAGAAAAAAGTCAGACATAACATCGCCCTTCCAAACCATTATGGTAAAAAAATCTTACCATAATGGTTGCAGCCTGTCAATAAATGAAACTGGTGTTGCGCATTAAAATTCTTCAACGGGCAGCTATATTGTTAACTGTTAGGTGACGGGATAGATTCTCATGAGATGATATTTTAAAGGGATGCCATGAATGACATCCCTCTCTTCAAGTCACTGTACTATCGCCGCCGTAGGATATGGGGCATTAGTTTCAACATCTACTGGTTCTCCCTTTTATCAAAGATATTTTAATAATATACCCAGTTATTTCGGTTAACTGTTTATTGTTATTTAATAGTCGTAAATACTTTTCCACAATCCTGACAACGCCATCTATCCAAATCAATTCCCTCCCTTGCTTTTTTCACAACCTTTTCCTTTTCATTGAATAAGGTAAATGGCTTAAAAGGGTTAAGATTTAAACTTATAGATGTTTTGGTTTTTGCTTCTCTCCCGCCTACATTATCATCGCCTAAGTATTGGAGACTGGTACTTTTACATTTAGGGCAATGTGGTTGATTTTTGTTGACTTTCACTTTAGATGTTGTTTTATGTACGGTTACTACCTTGCAAGCGTCAAAATATTGCTTTAATTGAAGTAATTTTCCTCTGTTTTCTTCGCTAAATATTATAACTATTGGAGCTACCATTTTATTGTGACTAATTAAAACAGACGGTTTTAAATCCTTTTCCACATCCATTATGCTAAAGCTAGATAAGGTGTCGCTAACACGCATTTCTCCACCCTGCTTTATTACCAAAGTTTGCGAACTAAAATAGAGAACAATTGAATCATTTACTACTATTTCACTTAACAGTTTTCCGTCATCTGAAACTGTTAATTCATTAATGGGATAACCGCAGTTCGGGCAAGAAATTGCCCTATCTGATACATCTCTACCACACTCTGGACATTTTATAAGGGCCATTTTATTCTCCTATTTTAAAAAGAACACATTACACAGACACGGTATTCTAACTATAAAGCAGAGTTCATATATACATCATATATTTTATCAGCTTCATCAGAATAAACATCATATAGTTTTCCGGCCCATTCTTCATATTCACTATATTTTCCAGAACCTACTCTAAATAGTAAACCTGCCATCTCTCTAACACCCTCATTGGATATTTCAGCCAATGCTAATACTTTATTGTTGGATATTTCTGCCAATCCCATCAATCCGTTTGTATTATTTGCCGCTTCTGTTTTATATTCAGCTATCAAGCCAGGTGTCGCTGCCTTGATTTTTACGGTATAGTAATCCAAAATGGATTGGTAAGAACCATTATTATAGACTATCAGTACCCCGTTTCCATCAACCAATCTTCCGTCTGGCGTGATAGTATTCACAAGTTTGTAACCTGATTGGTCAAAATAATACTGCTTTCCTTCAATCTCCTTCCACTGGTTAGAAGGGTAACTTCCATCATCATTCTGATACCACCAACCACTTGAATCTTGTTTCCATTCTCCTGCATAGGCAGGCATATTCATTATTAATGTCATAGCTACAATAAATGCGAATGTTATTCCCTTTTTCATGCTTAACCCCTCCCTGTTATGATACTCAAATTATACCATGCAGAAAGGGGATTTTCAATATTCCATCAATCTATTCCTTTAAATCCAGTCTTTCCTGTCTGTGCAAAGTGCTTTGATACACCTCTACGAGTAGCATTATAAATTCCATTGTCATCAATTACTGGTTTCTCTACAAGTTGCTCAAGCAAATCATTATTTCGCCTCAATTCATAAAGCAATTCCGCATTAGATCCTTTTAAGCTTGCTGTCAATTCCGCTGTGTAATCCATGCTGATAGAACCAGCGTTAAAGCTTGGCAAGGATACCTGTGGTGCCATAGCATATTGATTCAATAAATCATTGCCTAATGTGTAAGTAAAATTAGAACCAGGAAGGGCTATATGATACCCGCTTAACGTGGATTTCATAGAATCTATCCAACGTTCTATCATAGGCACGGTTTTGTCCATTTCAGCACTAAACTTATTATTAAATCCAATACCGGCAAATGCACCATACTGTCCCATAATTTTGGAAGGGCTATGTTCATCCAATCCCTTCTTTCCAGTTACAGTTTCCTTTAATTCATCAACCTTTCTTCCAAGCCACGAATCATCCCACCAGTCCTTCATTCCCTGCCAGAATCCCTTACTTGCATTGGCTCCAGCATCATAAAGAGAACCAACTCCTTTATCATTTGGATTAAACTCATTATTCATGGTGGTTTTAGCTGCACCAGCAAGATTTTTAGTTTCAGTCTCTACTGTACTTTGACCACTTTTTATTCCTTCAGCCAGACTATCAGCCCCATCAATTCCAAGCGTCTTAAGTTTTTCAATAAGTCCAGGGCGCTCTGATTCTTCTGCTGATGAAATTTGTGCCAATAACTCAACTGCCTTAGCCTGTACTTCGGCACTTGTTTTTGAATCACCCAACTGTTCTATTAAAGCTTCTGGAACTTTCACTCCCAACCCAGCGAATAATTCAATTAAATGTCCTTCGGTCAAACTGTGCCCATTTTGTATTCCGGCAAGCAAATCCATTGTCGAATTCTGCACTGTGGGTTCTTTTTCTGAAAAGTTTTTCACTATTGCATCTGGTAAATCATAACCAATTTTCTCAAACAATGACTTTATTTCCGGCATCTGTACTTCAGCACCACTTTTAATTTGCATAAGCATCTTTGTAACTTCCGTTTGGGCTTCCGGTTCCATTTTAGCAATGGCATTTGCTAATTCTTTTGGCAATGATAATCCTAAACTCTCAAAAGCACTTTGCACTTCACCTCCAGATGCTTGGACACCTTCCGCCAAAGATTTAAAGAATTCTTGAATTTGGGTAATGTCAAAGTTCTTATCCAAAGCTAAATTCTGCATGAAATCTTCCGATAGAGTTAAATTCAAATTGGAAAATTCTGTATTCAAGTTTCGTAAGGATTGTTTATATTCGTTAGAGGCCAATGTGTCTGCCTTTTTTGTTTCTATAGATTTTTTTTCCTTTTGTGTATTTTCATCAATGATATCATTAATGAAGTTAATTTCCTCGCCTGCCTTTCTTTCTGTTTCTTGTGCTTCTTTTAGAGTTTCATTATATTCTCCATAAACCTTTTCCAATTCTCCAATTGCCTTTACAAAAGCCCCCACTTCATTAGCCTTAAATCCATAATCTTCAACATTCAAGATTTCTCCATTTAGCGTAGTTGCCCCCATACCAGTTTTAATTTTGTCTACGCTAAGATAACCACTCTTTATGTCATCAAGTGCCTTTTTTGTTAATCCCGCTTTCTTAAGATATTCGTCTGTCGCATTATTCAGTTCATCCTCTGCATGTTTAGAATTCATCTGTGCTTCATACTGGTCTTTATAAGCCTGTACAAGATATCCTTGCGCTGCCTGCTTCTGAGCAAGACTTTCATATCCCTGGATTACTGCATCGAGTGATTCTTTCTGGATATCCAGAACCCCAGTTTCTTCATTTATATACCCCTTTAAATCAGGAATAATATCAATAAGGTCGGATGATACCTGCTTTAACCGTTCTTTCTCACCTGCACTTAAAGATGCTTTATCGGAAAGCTCATTATACTCTTTCGCCAAATCCCTTGCTGCCTGTGCTTCTGCCACACCAGCGGTTTCAACAGCATTTCTTGTATTATCCAAGCTTGTATTAATCTGGTTTGTTTTTTGTGACACTTCATCGTTCAAATCACTTAGCGCCTGTGAAAATTGACCTATTGCTGAACTTTTAGCCGCCTCGTCAGTAACTCGCATAATACGCTGTGCAATCAGCAATAATCCTCCAGCTATTACGGTAAACGCAATACCACCTAACGCAGATGGTCCCAGCGCAGATGCCAAATTTTGCAATATTGGGCCAGAGTTAACGATGCCAGGAAGTAAACTACCAAAGAATTTAATGTTATTCGCAAACGCTGTTATTAATCCACCAGCCTTTACCACCATTTCATAAGTTTTAAAGGCGGCGAAAAAGCTTAAAAATGCTGTTGTTAATCCCGAAAGCATGGATTCAGGTATCGCATTTAATACCTTGGCCATGAATTCAAAGGCCTTTCCAGTTCCATTAATCAAAGATTCGAGAGTCGGAGATACAATCGGGGTAATCCCTTTAATGAAATTAATGAGTCCCTGCCCAATACCAGAAACAAATTTTCCAAGCGCTGATGCCAAATTTTTAAATCCTGTAGCTAAAACAGACCAATTCACATCAATCACGCCGAACTTATCTAGTGCAAAGACAAGCCCAGCAATCCCACCTGCAATTGCAACATACTTCATGGGGCCTACTAGCTTAAAAAGTTTTTGCAATGGACTATAGATATTTTTTACACCCTTAACCGCAGCATCTATAGTTTTAAATCCCATAATCCCGGTTGCAACTACGCCAAGAGCATATCCAATCTTTTCAGCTGTATCTGGCGAAATCTTTCTTAGAGCCTCCGCTACTCTGTTTATACCATTAGGGACAGTAAAGTTAATAAAGTCTGCACCTATAGACAGTAAATCTCCAAAAAACTCAATAAGACCTTCCCCCACTTTTGTTGCGAAAGGAGTGAGTGCCTGCCAGAAGTTCCGCAGAGCATCATTAATCGCCGGAAAATCAATCTTCATCAAAAAAGCATTTATATTGTCAACGAGCATAGGCAGTCCGGTGCCAAGCGTCCATTTTCCTACAGGAACCAAAAATTCACTCCAAAAATCTTTCAAAGCAGTCCATGTAAAATCTCCCAAACGAGCAAGCCCTTCATTCCAAAGTCTCTTTAAAGATTCCCTGGTTGGTTCTGCGGCCTCCCAAATACGTTGAAATGCCCTCGTGATTTTATCAGCTAATTCTTGGGCTGAGTTCTCCATGTTCGCAAATGCCTTATCCCATGCCAGCTGATATTCAGCACACGCATCATTGAAAGCATCATCCAACAGGCCACCAGCACCTCCGCCAGAACCACTTCCACCGCTACCGGAATCTTTTTGCGAATTAATAACATTCAATGTATCGAATTCCTGGAGGTTGTCTGCCATCTTCTTTGTGTTCTTTGCAGCATCACCGGTACTATCTGCAATACCGTCAGCAGCATCTTCCATATCCCCAAAATCCGTAGCCGCAGAACCAACCGAAGAACTAAAACCACCTATCTTTATTCCCAACAAACCGCCTATCCAAGAAAATAGCCTTTGTATGGCGATTACCAGCGCGTTTATGTATGGAAGGACTTTTGATACTATAGGCAGAAGCAAGTTACCTATTGTTCGTGCCAAATTTGCAAAATTAGCCTGTAACAGGCGTAACTGGTTTGCTGGCTGTCCTATCGTATCAGCCATGTCACCCCAAGCATATTTAGTAGATTGGAGTAAAATAATAGTCCGTAAAAGTGCCTTGTCCTGCTGTCCCAGTTTTGCAATTTTGGCATCTATACCTAACTCATATAATTTCTCTTGCAGATTCACATTACGAATATTGACACCGTACTTATCCAATGTTCGGCTCATACCGACCATGCCAGATGCCATATCCTGCCATACATCCTCAAACTTAAGATTCTTTACGGAAGCTAAATCCGCTCCAATCATAGTAAGGGCATTGGATAACTTCAAAGCAGTTTCAGAAGCAACACCCATAGAGGATGCCATTTGACCAAAAGTAGCTTGGTAATTCATAAGCTTTTCCGGGTCCAATCCAAGACTAGGCATTCCAGTTGCTATTAGATTCCCATATGCATCTGGTTGAAATCCTGTCATTTTACCTGTCAACGCTTTTGCTCTCTCACTGAAAGATTTAGCATAAGCTTCAGCAGACTCATAACCAGCTTTCTTCCATTCCCCTGCCGCATTCCCAGCGACCTGCCCCCATGCAGCGTCAAAATAATTCAATGTCTCAATATAATCCATGGATGATTCTGTGGCCTTCCACAATGCCTTGGCTCCACGAATCAGCAAGAAACACTTGGCATAGAACATACCAATTTGGGAAACTAAACCTTTTGTAGCTTTGGTCGCTCTACTTGCGCTACTGGAATATAAGTTTAATCCTCGGTACATCGCCGTCGATGCGCTGCTGACCCTTGAACCATTTCCGGCCAGGTTAGCCAGAGCTGTTGTCATTTGTATAAGATTTTGGCTTACAGCTGGGGCATGGGATAATGTTGCCATTAATTGACTCAAAGCTACACCAAGCGCCTGAATGTTTGGAATTGCTGTGGTGGCCGCCTTGCCTCCCAGTTTAGTAATGGAAGACACAAGATTAGCCAGACTGGTTGTATCAAAGCTAAGTGAACCTATCCCATTCAAACCACTCACAAATCTCAATATCTGGTCCTTTATCGGTTTCAGATTTGTTGCGGCCTGTGTTGCTTTTGCACCACCTAATCTGGTAATATTGCTCACAAGATTATTAAGCCCAGCAAAATCGAACGCGACACTTCCAACAGTATTCATACTCGTAATGAATCCCCTTAAGGCTGTGGAAATCTGCGGAAGATTCTTGACCGACTGCGTAGCATTTGTGCTCCCAAGCCGGCTCACGCTATTTACCAGCGATACTAATCCATTCGCATCAAAAGTTAAACTTCCGGCACCATTCATTCCAGTAATAAAATCTTTCATACTGGTTTTCAGAAACTCCAAATTCTGCGTCGCCTCTGTCACTGTTGCCCGCCCTAGTTTGGATATGGCATTGGCTATGTTAGAAATCCCATCAGAATCCACATGAACATCATTAAGCCCCATCATCTTAGCTGCAAATGTGGACATGGCCTGAGCTGTCGCTGCAACTCCCTGGGCATCTACTGTTGCCAGTTTATTCATTCCAGTAGCAACTCTACTAAAATCTGCCGTCTTTGTTCTGTTATTAAAATTCTGAATGGAAGCCGATATCTGATTAATTCCGGAAGCAATATTACTTACATTGGACATTTCCAGACCAGTAATTGTGGACTGGAGTTTCATCATTTTTGCAATGAACTTATCCAATTTCGCATCTGCACTCTGCGTACTAGCGTCTATCTGGACCTTTAAATCGTCAATCACATCTGACATGGTATTCACCTACCTTTTCTGCATATAAAAAAAGGCGGGTAACTGCTTTAGTCACTCGCCTTTTTGGTTTATGGAAACTATTTTCTTTTTCACATCTTTCTCAAACGAATCCGCAAACCCAAGGAATTTTTGCAATTCTTTATCTTCTTCCTGCCGCCTTTCTTCTTCCGTCATAGGAATTACCCGATATGGCTTTTCAGGGTATTTTCCTTTTCCTTTGCGTTTAACGAAAGGCATCATGTTACATACAGTTGCATCTAATGCCGCCATAACAAGTTGACCCATCATCCACATTTCATCACTTAACTCTTGCTGTTTCTGTCCATATGCTGTAATAAACGGAATCAGTTTTGTCGGATTAAGGTGCCAGAACAATTCATAAGGAACCCCAATTTTTAGCGCAAGCGGAAGATAATGTTCCCATATTATTTTGTGGAAGTTGACTTCCTCTTTCGGTCTGTCGGAACCTTCGGCAATGTGGACCGTTCTGTCTCCTTTTCTGCTTCCTTTGCTGCCTTTTCCATTGCTTCGGACATGTCCTTCAGATACTTGTCCAGTCCGGTCAGTTTGAAAAAACCATCTTCCTCCATGCACCCCTTCAGGAACTCATACATTCCAGGAAAAGTTGCACGTTCATCATTTGGATTTTCTTTTACAAACTGTTTAAACAACTGCCTTGCTGCTTTTTCATCTTCAACAGGATTATTTTCCAGCAGACCCGCATAAAAGCAAGTAATGGACAGGGACGCCATATCGGAAAACATATCGGCTGTTCCGTCCATCATGGCCTCCGCCATTTCAGCCTTTCCCTCTTCTCCAGTGATTCCACGCTTCATAATGTAGCCGCCAGAAACCACTTTAAAAACTTTGTCCACACAAGCCTTATATTCTGCCGCATCAAAGGAAAATTCAATTTGATATTCCTTGCCACCAATCGTCAAAATTCTCATGTTCATTTACCTCCCAGTTTTCTTTATGACCCAATCTGTTCATTTGGTGTAGGCTTAATTGGCTCTTCCCACCCAATTTCCCCAGTTGGTGTTACCGATACCGTGGTGTCCCAGGCACTATCCACATCAGTTGCGGACCATCCTAGACTTGATGGAGTACAGGTAAAGAAAAATGCCTCAGTCAATCCAGGGTGGAAAAATTCCATCCACATGCGCTTCCCAGATGTTTTTGCACTTTCGTATTCGGTACAAATACCATTCCACATCTCTCGGAATCCATCAGACATTCCGAACGTAATCGCAATCGCTCCACCTGGGTCTTTCAGTCCATCAATGTAACGCTTCCAAACTGTGTCGTTCAGAGACGTAACATCGTAAGTCGCTGTTTCCGGATTGAAATCAGGTATTGACTTTGGGTTTGGCAGGTCGATAAACTTTGATGGTTTTTGGCCTGCCGTCCCTTCAATCCCATATCCAACCTGGATGCCTGCCGTAGAAAGGTCTATAAAATTACCCATGGTTCATATCCTCCTTAAAATTTGGAATAAAAAAAGAACCACACAGTTTCCTGCATGGCTCAAAGTTATTTAGTTGCTATATCACATCGCCCTCGCAATAGGTTCTTCGGAACCTTGCTATCCAGCGATATGCTTCTGTTGTACTGGACCGTTCTATTTCAGTCGGACCGTAATTCATTGTAAATCCCATCTTCTGCATAAGGTCAGACGCCAGAAAGATTAGCTGCTTCGCTTTGGTACTTGAAGTAGAATCATAAATGGTAATCTCAAAAGCAGCTTGTATGGCGCATTGCTTATTCTGCAAGGAAGAACTGGTTGTTGGCTCCCCCAATGTTTTCATGTACAAATACGGAAATGCCGATGGAGTGTCATTCTTAGTTGTACTGCTACCTTTCAGATATTTCTTCATCTGCTCGTTGTTTATCAGTCTGGAATAGACCAGTGAGGAAATGTCAAGCATTACGAGAACACCTCCTTTGCAATTGACGCTACCTGTTCACGGATAGCCACCGAAGCGCTATACATAGGCATCGTGGCTTTCACACCGTGAGTGTAATGCCACTTCTCATCTTCGCCCCAGTAATACCATCCATCTTCAAAAGCATGAATCTGTCCGGGGAAAGTTCCGATTCCATACCCCATTTCCCCAGCTTTCGGATTGTCTGATGGATTGTAGAATACGCCCGCACCAAACTCAACGAGCAAAAGCGTATTTACGGTGCCATAATCATTTGATTTTGTCTGTCCAGACGCAATCAGCATGGCTTTGCAGCCTGCCTTTGATGGTTCCATATCAATTCGCAAGGAGATTGTCTTACCCAGCGGAGATTCTCCGATTTTCGTCTGCGCCACGGTCAATCCAACTTCTGCCAACCGCTTACACAACAGTTCAGTCTTGCGGTGCAAGTCTTGTTTGTAGTCTTGAAGTTGGTCGATAATGCTCTGGATTCCCTTTGAGGACAGTTCTCCACGGATTATTCGTTTTCCCATACAAACACCTACTCAAGCAACGGAGACAGCGGCATAACCTTGTCATAGGTTTTCTCGAATATATCCGGCTTGCATGGGTAAAGTTCTCCGTTTACGCCTTGAATGATATAATCTCCCACACTGGCATGATGGACACCCTCAAGCGTTTTAATAAACAGCTCTACGGGCGGCGAATCACAATCCATGCTGTCATAGTACATTACGCCATCTTCAAAAGCCTTTATCGCCCATTCCGGCACATACCACTTGCCGTCTTTTCCTTTTAAATCGCCATCATATTGAAATGCTTCAATCTCAACGGGTTTCTTCCTATATTTAGCCATTTGCACTTCCCTCCGTCACTTTCCGAATCGCATACAGAACCGAATTCAAAGACTTTGCCACCTTAACAACCTTGAAATCGGGCTTATTGGTCAACTTTCCGTCTGCGCCAAATTCCGGCTTCTTATCCACGAATAACACCGACAATTCATCAATCGGCAAATTCATGTCACAAGTGGCAATCGTTTTGTCATAAGCCAAATCAACGCCAAATGGGTCTGTATTTGCTTCCCCTCTGGCGGCTGATACGTTTGCCCGAAACTCCACAGGGTCAGCATAGCCAACAGTACAATCGCCAGTCAAAAGCGGTTCTCCGGTCACGGGGTCATAGATGATGTTACCATCAAGGTCTGTCTCATAGACCGGAATGTGTTCTGAATAGAGCTGATACCACATCTTTTGCTTATTGCGTTTCAGTCCTCTCATAGTGCCCACCGCCTTATCACTCAACCAGAACCCAATCCTCTGCCAGCATATCAGCCTGTGAAGCAAGCCATCCCATCTGCACTCCAGACGTTCCGACAAAGGCAATGGCTTTATTTCCGATTGCTTCATGCTCCACATTCACAGCGTTTCCATCTGCGTCAATATAGCTGATATTAGTCGCAAGCTGAATATATTGGTTCCTTCCATTCCAGCCTTTACGGGCAACACGCTCTCCTCTCTTCATACGAGATATTGCCTCGCCGAATGTAAAAGTGGACACGTCAAGTCCCGTAATGGAATCCCAGTCAACAATTTCCCAGTCATCTGCCATCATGTGGTCGATATCAACAAAGATACACTCTGTTTCCATGAATGGAACTTTTGAACCGTCTTTGCAGTACATGACAATCGTTTCATCTTCTTTGCGCCAGAAACCTTTCCATGATGGTCTTTTAATATCTGCGCCCTGTTTCAGTGCTTCATAAGCTTCTTTAAAAATCATTCTTCTTTACCTCCACAAATTTCCTCATAATTTACTTTAATCATTCTTTTCCCTTGAGTTCGTTCATTCTGTCCTGAATATATCCCTCAAGCACTGAAAATCCTTTTGGCGTGTCAAATCTTTTCCTTTTCAGTTCGGTTTTGATGGTATTGATTTCTTCTTTTACGCCCTGTAATTCAATCAATCCACCAGTTTTCATATCATCGTTCACTTTTCCTCCATAACCTCCACAAAAGAAAAATGCGCTTGCCCACCACCATTCACAGCGCACACCCTGCGTCCAGCCGGGGAGGTATCGACCGGACACGCTCCGTCTTTTAAAAGGAGAGTCAACTTTTGGAATTACATACGGTTCAGAAAATTTTTGCCATCGGGACAACATCAAAATAGATATCGTCTTCTTTCTCATATGCTCGGCTGATTCCATTCTCGCTGTGAGAGCTTTCACCATCAGCCCCTTGTTTCGCCCAATAGTAAACAGCGGCGGCAAATATCGTATCACGATACCGCTCAACCGCTGTCTCTTTCTCCGTGTCCGTGTATCCAAACGGATACCGCTTCGCACAAACCTTTCGGATTGCTCTCTGGATTAAGATGAACAGAACCGACAAATCTTTTTCGGCTACCTCGTCACCAAGATATGTAATTACATCATCCAGAATCTCCGCTTCCACTCATTTCACCTCACAATCAGCCTGCCTTTGCGGTCACCGTTGTGCTACCGGCTTTCAGAGCCTTGTATGCTGAATCGCACTCAACTACGGTAATGGTCTTTCCAGTCTGCGCTGTAATGTCAGCAGAGCCATCCCATGCAGTCCAGGTCTGGACATTCTGACCGAAAACAACAGCGGTTTCGGAACCACCTATTTTATACTTATATGAATTTCCGCTTGCCTTTGCCGGGGAAACAGTCAGTTTCGTTGCTCCGCTTGCAGAACCGGCGGATGATTCCACAGTCAGAGTGCCAAGAGTGTTCTCAGCAGTAGTAACCGTAGCGATTACCATACCATATACGTCCGGAAGGACCGGGATAAACATACCAGAAGCTTTCGTCCATTTTGCAACAGGGTCTTCGGTCGCCCACATGGTCACGGTTACAAACATTTTCTGCAATGCTTCCTGGAATGCAGCATACTCAGCCTCCTCCGGAGTCGGTCCCCACAAACCAGTACCGGCCCTACCAGATACATCCGCCGTATAGAAGGTAACCTTGTCCTCATCGAAGTAGCGACCATTCACTCTGGAACCATCAGCCTTGATGTAGGCATATCTTTCATCACAGGTAGCAATTTGAAGGCCGAACTCCTCCATGATGATAGACCGAAGTTCATTCATGGTAACCAGTCTACCCGCATTGATATTACCGTAGATTGCGGATTGGATGCCCTTGTTCTTTCTCATGCGCTGAATCTGGGTATCAGAGGTCAGCATTCTGGACGGAATTTTACCCTCATCCTTCAGCATTTTTACTGCCTTCATGATATCGCCAAAGATATCATATTCTGGGTTAGACCAATCACCAAAAGTGATTTTATGAGCCGCAGGTACACCAAAATCAATCAACATATCCAGATTATTTTCCTTGATTTTCATTACACCACGGCTCATTGCCTGACCTTTGGCAATCTTGGTACGGGTAACAACGCTCTCGGACAATCTGCCCATATCGTCAAACACCCAGTTCACCAGACCATCATCATCTGGTACACCATTGTTGATGTACATCTGCAACTGCTCGGACTGATTGATTTTCTCCTTGATAAACAGTTTCTCAGTCAGAACTTTCTCGAAAGTCGGCCTGGTACCGATGTGCGCCTCGGAATCCAGAGCATGCACAAATGCAGGAGTTGGCAAATTCTGTCCCTGCATCAGCCGGTAATACTCAGCCTTGAAGTGCTGTGTCTTCACGTCCGGGAAAATGGTATCCAGAACGGTTGGCCTTGCAACGGCGAAGTTCTGAGAAAAATTTAATCTCTCTGTAACATTAATTGTATCCAATACATTAAATGGCATCTTTACACCTCCAATTAAAATTCACATTCTGGAGCATCAAGAATTACAAATCCTTTTTTCTCCAAAGCTGTCTTGGCTTCGCTGGATAACGGCGTCTTTAATCTATTTCCGTAGATTCTTCCAGCTTTAATAACGCTGGCTGGACGATTTGTATCGTCAGTCATATCAACAGTTTCAAATACAATACCAGTTGCCTTGGAATCATTAGACGGGAATGCCGTTCCAGCATAAATAAGCTTCTTGTTGTCAACTGTAGTTGCCATCTCCTGGGTAACCATCTCGGTTTTCTGAACCAGGCCAACGGCAGATTCCAAAAAATTTGGCAGGCTATATCCCTGCTCAACCTTCATGTAAGCCATGTCATATCCTCCTTAAAATGTTGTTGTGGCAGCCGGAACCGGATTGCCTACCGTCGGCTGTGGGTTATGTTCCTGCGAATACTGTTTCGCATATTCAGCGGCAGCACTCTTTTCTTCTCCACCTCCAGCCGGGTCGGATTTGCCTCCGGTCCCCGGATTCGGAGTTTTGTCAAAAGTTTCTTTCTGCCACTGGGTCTTGTTCGCTTCGTCGCGTTTGGAGATTCCATTGACAAAAGATTCTGCGCTGGTCTTTGCCGCCTCCAAATCAAGCCCGGATAATGCGCCAATCATCCCGGAAAACTCCTCGCCGGAAAGGTTTGCTTTTGCGAAAATCGCTTCGACTGCGGAAGTTGTAAGCTGCTTCTGTAAATCTGCCGTTCTCTTTTCCGCTGCCTCTCTGGCTTTCTTCTCCTTTTCCAATTCGGTAAGGTTCTGCTGCTCAAGACCATCAAGTTTGCTTTGCAGCTCCTCCGCCTTTTCAGCTTCTTTTTTCCATTTTTCAGCGTCTTCCTGATATTTCTTTACTTCGTCATTGTGCTGATTCAGGTAATTGGTTACCTGCTCATCAGTAGGCTCCTCGACGCCAAGCGCAACCAGATTCTTCTTTGCCTGTTCTCTTGTCATGTTATTCCCCTTTCTAATCCACGCTTTTGATAACGCAGGTCGCTCCTGCTGGATTTTGCCATTTATCGGATGGCTCCATTTTGATATAAAAAAAGAAAAGCCTACTCGGCTCTTCCTGTTTTAACTGTTTTAGTTTGCTTTGTTTTCAAAAGTTCCAATGCGCGTTCTTTTTCAGCTTCAATATCAAGTTGCTCCTGCGTCTTGAAAATGGTATCCATGTACGGCTTACTCTGCGTCCAAACCTTTTCCGGGTCACCAAACAGCCCGCATACAGTAATTGCAATCAGCGGATGAATCTTATTTTTCAGCAAGTAATCCAGCGCCTGGGCCTTAACCAGCATATTATCCGTAGAGTTTCTGGTAATCTTCACATCAAAGTCCCGGACTGTCAGAGGCACATCTTTTGTTGTCTGACTGATGATATTCAGGACAATTCTGGCGTGTTTCTTCTCCGCCTCAATCGTAAACGGTTCATCCAATTTTGCCCGCTGTTCCGCAAAATCCCAACCATTCCGCAGGTAAACCGCCTGTCCGGTATCTCCGCCGGTATTCTGCTGTCGGTCTGGCATACCCTCAACGACAAGTACTTGTCGGTACACATCATCCTTGGCTACTTGCGTCTGCTGCTGATTCAATTCAGCCGTCATGAGTTTTACATCTGATTGCATTCCCTGACCGGAATCTTTAACCTCCACAGCACCAAGGTCACACATCTGTAAAAACTTCGTCTCATCAATCTCACAGTTCTTAAAAAGCATAAATGCCTGAATAAACTGTTCAATACCATTCATGCGGTCGGACTGCATTTTGTTAATCTGGTCAAGAAGCGTAATCACAATTTCAATGTCGGAGAGCCTGTCCGGATTATTCGGATACTCCACAATCGGAATACCGCCAAAACCATTTATTCCAGAATCAGTTACTCTACCGCCCTTGATGATGAAATATAAATCATCCGAATAGCACTGATAATACTGTTCGTCTTTTTCATCCTTCAATACCTGAATGGAAAGCATATCTGAATCATCTTTGGCAGAATACACAACAATCGTATTCAGCGGATTCGGAATATGGATTCGGAACGGAACAATATCTGTTGACTTTCCTTTAAGCGTTACCTTGTAGGCAGTTCCAACGGCACTCTGAAAATTTCCAAGCTTGATATCTCTGGCCTGCCGATGAGCGTCCTTCATGTAATCATTTAGTTTATCCACGGCATCATTGATTTTTTTATCTGTTTTTCGGCTGACATACTGTATCGGCTCCCCATATGTCTGACTGGTGCTAAAGCGGACAATTTCAAGAGCGTGATTCTCACAAGTCTTGTTATTGATGTCAGGCCGCACTTTCTTTTCACGGTAATGAATCGGCTGGTCACCCTTATAGTAATCGTAAAGATATCGTATCGCCGGTCGATTGTAATTCAGAACTGAAATAGCCTTACCAACGACACCAACAACATTTTCTTTGGTAATTCTATCGACATTCGTATATGCAATTTTTCTACCAAAATGTCCATGGCATAAATCAATAAAGCTATTACTGTTCATCAGCTTTTACCCTCTTCTGTCAAAAAAGTAAGGCCGTTGGAGGATTTTCTATATCCTTCAACGGCTTGCATTTATTTCAATATTAATAGTTATATCAAACATCCTTAATTTAATTTGGATGTCTCGCATACTTTTTACTAATACCATTTTACCATATCCTAAGTGGCATTTGTGGCAAAGATGAATAAAGTAGCAATTTTTTGACTTTAAGTAATAATACAAATGGGCTTAAATTTCGTTCATACCAAACGCTTGTTGATATACAGACAGGCTTTATTGACGGGAAAGTCTGTAATATTCCTTTAGATATAACTTTGGCTGGATTAACAGAAAAGCCATATGCATTATTAATCAATTCATGCAGCCAAAATGGTAAGCAGATACGGTATGACTGGGACTTATCCACTAAAACTGTAGCCATTGTAAGTATTGAGTTCGATGCTCAAATATCAGCAGGAACTACTGTTAGGTTTGGAATAGTCATTATAGGAAAATGATTATTTAATAACGAGTACTGTCCCGGAAAGGCTTATATTTGCGGCCCCCGACGCCTGATTATTACCCATAATATATACCTGCCCGTCTTTCCATTTGCATGTACTTATAATTATCTTAGTGCAATTGTCGCCTGTAACATCGGACAGTATAGGGCATATCAATTTGTACATAGAAGTATCAATACTTACTGGTATATAAGCATAAAAATCGTCACCGGCGGCAATAGGTATACTGGCTTTGGCGTAAGGTATCATATTTATTTTGGATGCTAAATTGCTACTTCTTTTTTTTTGAATCGCATTCAAAAACTTATCAATCTTAAGTCCTATGGTCCTCCTGCTATAATTCAATTTCTTCGCTATTTCTCCATCGGATTTGCGTTCTACATACTTTAATCCTAAAATATGCTTAATTTCAATATCCTCAGCAGGTAGTGTTTCCAAAAAAGTCTCAATATCTAATTTCATATCTTCAAAAAGTTGTTCATTACCTTTGAGGTCGATAATCAACTGGCGTACCATTTTTTCCCGTTCTGAGTTCGACTTTATAGTTGGACCAGAAACCACAAAATGGCATTCGGCAAATGGGAACTGCTGCATCGAACCTTTTACAACACCATACTGTTGCTGGACCGGATGCTCTTCATAATATTTAATCCTGCGCCGGATGCGCTTGATTTCTGATTCCAGGTACACATAAGTTGCCAGATATTCTCTTGTCAATACTGTAATCATAATACTTGTCCTCCTTATTATGCGGTTGTTCTTCTTGCATCAAATACCAATCCGGTACGCCTATAACTTGTCCGTTTTGAAATACCTCTGCACTTATCCCCACAATAAATTTGTTTACCACTATTACGCAAAAATTCTTTTCCACATACTGCGCATGTAGCTATACCAAATTGATTCGGATGATACGATTTTGAATTTGCCCCACGCCCTAAACTTGGTGTATTTAATGCTTCCTCTAATGACCATCCAAATTTATGTACTCTATCATGAACCGTGTACGGATTAATATTATGCTTTTTGCACATACCCAAAAGAGAATTATCCTGTTGCGACGGTGTCTCGAACGCCTTTTCTATTGTCCATTTTCTTTTCATAATCCTATCGTGCATAGTATCATAAGATAATCCAAGTTCTTCACACCAGGAAATCAACGGCTTTTCTTCTCCTCCATAGACTACTCTGATAGTTTCTCTCTTGTTACGTGCTTGTTGCTCTAAGGTAATCCATTTGCAATTTTCAGGCTCATAATTCCCATCAACATTTTTTCTCTCAATCGTAAGTCCATCTATATATCCGTTCTGTTTTGCCCAATCTGCAAAGTTGTCAAAACCATTCAGCCATTCTTCGCATACTTTAATCCCTCTCCCTCCATAATCTTTATATCTTCTACAATTTGAATTCAAACATCTTGTTTTCATGCCATGGTATATATACCAAAGTCTCTGATTATCTTTTTTAGGATTTCTTAATCTGTTAGCCATAATCATCCTCCATCAAAACGGTCTTCGCATGATTTTTACTTCCGCTGAAACTCCACTTCCCTTTGCAATAAATACAGCTAAACTGGCAAGTGAATCCGGTGCATCATCATTTTTATTCTTTCCATTTATCGTAAAACTGTAGACACTATTCATGAATTTTCGATACTCGATGCTTTGATATCCGCTATCTCGAAAATAGAAATTCCTTATGGTCTGGGCATTATCCCATATTCTTTGTTCTTTTCTTTGATGGGTCTTAGCAGCACTTCCACCAGTCCCAATCAACATTTGCTGTGCGAATTTTGATACCAAATTAATTTCTATGCCTTTTTCTTTTAGCATCCTGTCGATTTCATCTTTATACATCTCTCCACCAGCATTCGCCTCAAAGAAAGCATTGCTAACCCGGTTTTTTATTAATGCCTTTACGACCTTTGGTTGAGTGATGGTTTTTTCGCTATTGTCGTATACCACATCATGAATATAGACTGAACCATCACTGTAAATATAAGCTACCGGCATTGATAAATAATCAGAGCCACCCAATGCGACATCACAAGCAGAAACAATTTTTATTGGTTCTTCATTTGGGAGAACTCCATTATAAAAATTCATATGGTCAGGATTAAAGACTGCCCCATCCCTCTCAATAGGCTCCTGTTGACACTGGCTGAACCATGAAGCCATATCATCATTTTCCTCGAACTTTGCCCGTTCAATCCGGTAATATTTCGTGCTAAATCCCAGATTGTAGTCATAATCAAAATTGCTTTCGTCAGTTTCCGGGTCAAGTGCTGGAATTTTCAACACATCCCATCGGATATCCTTTGCCTCCGGATTATTTTCAAGAAATGCCATTCGATTCATATAGATATCATGCAAGCTCCAAATTGTTCCGTTGTAGACAACCTTGCACTTCTCTTTTTTACGTTTCATCAGGTTATTATCAAAAATCGTTTGCTTTCTTCGTAAAATATCCGGGCTAAGAACATCCTGTATTCCTTCCAAAATATCATCGGCAATCAACCACCCTGTCGCATCATACAATCCATTCAATCCAGATGTTAAACCTTTACCGGACAATGACTTATATTTTTTCTTTCTCTCCAAATCAATCGTATTTGCTTTGGCATCCGTATCAACTATTCTTGAATTTGGAAAAACATCTTTATGGCAATAAATAGGGTCTGTCCATATCTCCGTGACACCATCCAGAAAAGCTCCACCAGCATCCTCTTTATACGAACAATACAAATTACTCAGCTCCGTATTTCTGCAACAATGCCAGCTTGTACCTAATGTAATAATTTGCGTTTTCCCTACTCTTGCTGGCATATGAACAAATAATTCATCAAGCTGGTCATCCTCTAGCATCTGTAGCTTATTGACAACCTTTATCAATGTTTTACGGCGTGGCTCATAAAAACGCTGCTGTGGTTTTCTGTCTTTCTCTATGTATAAACAATAGCTATCTAACAAATAGGGTGCTTCAAATAGCATCGTATCCCAGTATAACTTGTCCCATTGAGGGTCAAGCGTCTGCTGTAGTCGCTGTAACGACCATCGTTTGATAAACCCAGAGTAAGATAACACGTATTTTCGTTCATCTGCACCCAAATCAGGGTTATCCTGCATAGTGTATTGAAGTTCGGACAGAAGAAGTTGCAAAATGTCCAAAGACGGCGGCTCTGTAATCTGCCGCTTTAATTTTTTGATTAATTCCCGGTGTTCCTGGAAATCCATAAGAAAAACCACCTACCTTTCTGAAAAAAGTAAATGGCTCTCGTTGGCTCTCGATATTTTAATTATGTCAAAGCGTCGGCTTTATTTAGTAACCTCAAATCTCAATTTCATTTGCGCCGGATATAAGTCTACCTCTGGTCTACGAATACCAGTCCAGCGCTTTCCACCAGCTTCTCCAACACATTTCCAACCTGCCGCTATAAGACTTGTCCCTGTTTCAGTGTCCAGTATGTAGGTTACCAGACGCTTATATCCCATGTTACGGGCAGCGCGCCACGCGGCACCATAAAGAAAACTACAAGCATTATGTGTACCATCGGTACATAGCCTGTTGACTTCCAGTGTCCATCCATCGTCCAGATATCGGCTTACCGGACGCCCAACAATGGCAATACCAACAATCTCTCCGTTTACAGCCGCTGCAACAGAAAATTTATGCCCTACAACCGGCTTGTGATGCCGATGATGTTGCTCCACAAAAGCATTTGCTTCTTTCAGACTTATAGGAACTAATTCCAACACTATCATCACCTCATCATATTTTACTTCACTGTTACATAAAAATCTTTTTTACAGTTACTCCCACGGCATTTCATCGTCAAATTCTCAATTCTGGTTTCTGGTAGAATCTTCAATGCTTTCTTTCCGCAGTACGGGCAAACCGCCCAACGGCTCCCATCTGGGAACGTCTTTATATCCGCCTGCCCGTCAAATCCATCTTGCGGAAGGTTCATGCAACGGGAAAATGCATCGTGTTCTATTGTATTAATCACATCTCTCATGCTCATTTCTTCAATTCTTCCATAAACGCCTCTACCTGCTTACACAGTTCACTCTTTTCAAAAGTTTTGCAAGTATATACTTCCCGGAATCCCTGATAGACCGTGTTAATTCCCTCAAACATCAGCTCAACTTTTGGAGCTGTGCATTGGTTATTGTCGTTACAATATTTGCACCGGTCATCCGCACAAATTAGATTTCTCATCTTGCCACCCTCGTTTCAAACCCTGCTGCCATCAGTTTATCATTGATTTCCAACGCATATCCGGCAAAACATTCCTGATATCGGTTTCCATAACCATCTGCGTATTTACGCAGTTCTCTGCGCTTTATCGGCTCTCCGTCCGACAAGAGCAATTTGATGCAATAAGCAAAAGTCTTTCCGTTATTGCGACCGTATTCTATAATATCTCGCTTTCCAAGAAGATAATCTTTCTGCCAGTTATACAACTGGATTCCGAAAGCCTGTTCAATCCTTTTGATTACTTTATCGTCAATCTTCATTCTTCCTTACCCACATACTTACCGGAGGTTGACCGCCAATCACATCCAAATGAATTTCCGGTCTAATTCCAGCCTTAATTTGCTTTAATATATCTGCCAAATCATCATCCGAAAAACGCCACAGAGAAATCACTTCATCGGTCGCAAACTGCTCATTATACTGCTTACAGGCTGGCAAATCGTCACATCCTTCTGCTACAAATACGCTATTCTGTTCTGGAAATTCTACTGGATACATTTTCCTGCTCCTTTATTCTTCGTTCTCACTGTTATTACAGTACGCCAGCAAATGCTCCGCAACCTGCCGCAAATCGCTTTTAGAATATTTATCTATCTCATATTCATCTGACATATTGGGATTAAACGCTTTCTGAATCAAGTTTGTTCTTACAGTTCTCGTAGCCTTGATAAGCATAGAAGCTACATCAATAGGCTCTGACGGAAGAATCAGTCCATTTGCTTGATTCAACTCAACACAGCACAGATTTTCATACAAATGCCGAGAAAGAAGTTCCCTTGCCTCTCCAGAAGAATTTTCCATAAGAGTATCAAACATTTTGGTTCCATCTTTCATCGCCAATTCCTGCTTCAATTTATCAGAGTGGCACTGTACTTCCAGTAATTCGGCTTTTAGGCAGTCAATATGTGACTGCATTTCAGAAACCAGTTTATCTCTCTCCTGTTTTGCATTATCAAAAGCCGTTTTATACTTCTCTACCTCATCAAATGCTTTTAATATTACTTTCTCATAATCCGTTCTCTTGACATAATCCTTATTGCCAATATCTATGAGTGGACATTCCACTGAAAAACTTCCATCATCTGTTTTCGATATGATACTTGCCATGCTATACCTCCACTTCAATCAAACACCGTTCGTCCGGCACTTTTCCCCCAACGTCCCATCCGCTGTGATTTCTAAAAATTTCTTGCTTACCACACTGGCCTTTCTTTAAGGTTCTAATGGTCGAAACATTTAATGGACACTCACAGCAGAACATTGGACGCTTATCAGCTATAATTTTCTTTATTTCCATTTCAGGCCTCCCTAGGACTTGGTGTCGCATTTAAGATTTCTTTCTGATAATTGATTTTCACATGCTCTAATCCCCTCATATATCCTTTCACAAAAGAAACATCTTCCATGCACCCACAATTTTTGCACCGATACTTCGGTAGGCCATTGATTTTCTCACGTTCAAACTCATGCCGCCGGCAGGATTCCTCTTTCTGGTTATTCTCATTGATGTCCTGAAGAATCTTTATTGTCCGCTCATCCATTCCTTTACTCCGGGCTTTTTCAATATCAAACATAGAACTACCTCCGATTCTTCAACTTACCCGCATGGCAATGCCACCATGCGTACTTAACTCTGCTTTTTTGATAACAGACATTACATTTTTCTCTTAAATACCGTTTCATTTCAGGATAATACAGCCATGACTTTATAAAATCAACCACTCTTGCTATAATCAAATTTCATTCCCCTCCTTACTAATCCGCACAACCTCTTTGACAAGGTTATGCGGTATCTGAATCACAGTAATTAAGTTCTGGTTATGGAATATGTACGCCTTATCCCCGTAAAGCCGAATCTGGTTCGCTCTACGATTATAGAAATACTGCTTGTCCACCCACTTTTTCAGATTGCCGGTCAAATCCCCATGACGCAGACCTTTCTCATATGCGATTTTTGCCATCCGCTCCGAAGATTTATCATTCAGACCGCACCGCTCTTTCAATCGCTCTTTGGCGTGTTTTGTGACCTGCATACAAATGTCCTCCAATCCTTACTTATCACATATTGCACAGAATCCGAGAATGTAATGCCTTCTGGAATCCATTGACGTTGTAACTTCTACGCAATTTCCATTTGCAATACACATCGGTAAAATATCACATTTATCGCATTCTGTATCTTTTTCTATGTATTCAGGTGCTATAAATTCTTTGAAATATGGACAGCCAATGCCGTGTACTTGCAGTCCTACTTCATTTTCTTTCTGGCACTGGTATATGTTGACTTCATCATTTGCTTCATCGTCCCACTCATAATCAATATCAAGAAACTCACACTTTTCACAACGATTCTCCATATGCTTCTCCCAATTTCCGCAATTCGTCCAATTTACCAGTATTCAGTTCTATACAATCCAGACAATCAATAGCTATCAGCTCTTTCTCCACTCTGGACAGCTTCTTTCCAGTCTGCTCTTCTATTCTCCCATACATCCGCTTACCTTTAGCTGACTTAACGAATTTCTGAATCTTCTGGCGCTGTTGCTCTCTGTTCATCGTGCTTTATTTTCAATAATAATCTGACTTGTAAGCAAGCCTTTGTATTATTCCCTCCGTTGCAAAATGTGGTAAATGCCAATCTATATTTTTTCCATAGTTTACAGTAAAATGCTTATCAATCAAAGAATAATACCCATTATCAAACGAAATTAGGTCCTCGAAATCTTTACTTCCTTCAACAAGCTTTTCGATAACCTTAATCAGCGTTTGGTCTGACATTCTTGGGTGAAATCCTCCTGTATGCTCGTGATATTTGTCAAAATAATAACTGATGGTATTTATTATGTTCTCTACTACACTATCATCATCGTAAAATAATTTATCTCGACACAACCTGATTGTTCTTGTAAGCACTTCGCCTTTTACGTCTTTTCCATCATTGTGGAACACATCGTCCTTCGCACCGATTCTATCGGTCGGAGTATTCGCTCCTCCTTTTTCTTTAGAAAAAGAATTTAGTGTACTCTTTGATGTATTCTCTGTATAGTACTCTCTGGTATTGGTTGGTTCATCTTGATTTGCTCGAATGTCGCAAAATGATACGTCCGTCGTATCATTTTGATACGTTCGATTGTTCATCATAGATTCCTCAAGTTTTTTATAATCTATCGAATACCATTTTGTCTTATCAAACGAATATGTATTATGATTTGCGGAAATTACATATCCGTCCTTTTCTAATTTTGCAAAAATCCGTTTAATTGTTGGAATCGACCAAAAAGGAAAATTATCTCTTTGCCAATCCTCATATGTATTAAACGTCCAGTATCTTCCATCAATAAAATTCTTTCCGCTCCGCTCATTAAACTCCAACCAGTATTCAATCTGGTTGAGAACAATGGCTTCATTAAGCCCAACTAACATAGCCAATTCTTGGCGAATGTTGAGCATTCTATCTTTATTTATAAATAAACTTCTTGCTGTCATTTTAATTACCTACCTTTCAAGTAATTGCCTCAATTTGGATTTAGGCAAGGAAACGGTTAAGGCTTACCGCTTTCGTGTTGCAATCACTATCCTTGCCTAAGTTGGGCTAGTTGGATTCGAACCAACGAATACAGGAGTCAAAGTCCTGTGCCTTACCGCTTGGCGATAGCCCATAAATCTATGCTTCTTCTACTTGTCCAAAAACTTCACAATATCGCTTAACATCAGTAAATCCAAGAATCTCTTTTGCTTTTTCTACTGATTCCATTCTAATATCAGAGTAAATTGCAATTATGTGAGCATCTCCATATGCATCTTGATAATCTTCAAATCCACATTTTGCCGAAAAGAAGTTTCTTTTAAGAGTCATAAAATATTTTCTACCATTTTGTTCACCAATTACTTCCGCATTATTTGTTCTATAAAGTTTTCCGCAAATAATTGCAGAAGAATGATTTGTTTCTCTAATAAATCTCATAATACACACACCTTTACGATTAATAAACTTTTACTACAATGGACACTCTGGGCATCGAACCCAGGAATATCTGGTTATGGAAGGGTAAGTCACCTGGTTTTCGCTAAAGGGGATTATCGGACTTGAACCGATGTACATAGATTAACAACCTATCGCTATGCCTCTCAGCTAAATCCCCAGAACGGGCCTGCGCCCGTTAGCAACATTTTTATCGCGCCATGCGTTTGCGCTATGGAGTTTTCTCTGGATTCCAGATAAAGATTAAATCTCGCCCTTACTCCCAACTTTTCGCGTGTATACGGCGGCTTCGCGCCATCACATAGTGCATACAAGACCAGTTCGGTTTCAAGCATTTCACCGACAACTTAAATATGTGCACATATCCAGTCTTTCCCGGTGTCAAGAGGGAATAGTCCCACACAGCTCACCCTCTTATGGTCTGCTTCCTTATTGTCGCTTTCGCTTGCCTCCGCAGCATGATGCTATAATACCGCTCTTTCAGACCTCTTCCACTCTGATTTTCTAACTCCCGTCAAAATCCCGTATCGCCTCTTAACGTCATTTGCGATATTCCCAAACATAGTTAAACATTCCTTGAAACTCCCCAGACACGCTTTGGCGCCGATTATGTACTACAGAATGTTATCAGCACCTCAAATCCGTCCGCATCGGCGTTCCCGTACACTAGCCAAATTTGGTGACTGAGTAAATGCTGATAAGTTTTTCTGCGGCTTAGATACGGCTCGTCCGCAGCATTTGGAAGAACGGAGAGCCTGCCTACCTCTCCTGCAGCAGTTAGCTCCTGCTTGCCAAGGTCGGTTTATATGGCTTACCGACTGCCATATTTTGGAACTCACCATACAGGTGACACGTCTGCCAACTATGCATCAGCTATCTCAATCTGGAAATAACCGGAACATATACTGTACGGACTTTCTGTTCCGAACCCTCACGGCAGATTCGCTCTGCCTTAACAGCAAACAGCTATGAGGGGGAGATTCAAAATGTCAAAGATTCCGCACTTTCAGCATAATGCGGAGCGCCAAGTGAAGGAGTCGAACCCTCTAACCCTTTACAGTCCACGATTTTCAAAACCGCTCCCCACCGTTAGGATACTTGGCTTAACGAATCCAGCAACTATACCAGATTCGTATTTTAGATTGGGTTTTTGCAATTTTGCGGATTTTTCAACAGTTTACCGCATGACTACACTGACTTTGGCCCCGATGCGCCAGATAATGTTTCTTGGGATTCCACATTATTATCCGCATTATCTAGTTGCACCATGGGCAATAGCTACTCTGGATGCCTCGACCGCTCACAAGGGAAGGAATCCCGTGCTTACCTGCTTGATTCGGTCTTATCGCCTGCTTTACAGGTCTTTCTTTTATGAATTTATCCCATTCCCATGTGAGGAACAGGACAATTCCGAAGTAAGTGAAAATCATTCAATCCTCCAACCATTTGTTATCCAAACAGATAAATCCAATAACTGAAACACCAGTCAATATAATCCAAATGACCCAAAATAATATAACAGGGAAACCTGAAGTCAAATACTTAACTGTTGCTTCTATGTCCTGTTCAACGTAAAACGGCGAATCATCTTTCATGGTTCCATCTCGCAAATCGGTATAGACTGTGCCAGTATATTTCGGTTGACAACCATAATATACAAACCTCACAAATCCAGATTCATTCATTGTGTCTATGTAATCCGTTCCCGGCATAGCCACTTTGGAATAATCCATTTCGATATCGCAAAATTTGAATTTCTTACTATGGACTTCTTCACTTCCGGCATAATCCCATGACCAATATGTTTCTGTCCTTGTATGGGTTTTTCCGTTGGAACCCATATATGTGACCGTTCTGGTATGCATATTGTAATGCTCCTCAACCTTTTCCACGTACAGATATTCTCCACCAATTTCTGGATATGTGACTGTATCAATCGCCTCCAGTTCTCCATACACAAACGCATTACCAATACTGGTATTCATGCCATACCGAAACATCTCTGTTTCAGTTATCTTTGCCGCCTTGTAATACTCTGCGTTTTTGTCCATCTGGTGTTCTTCTATTTTCCCGGCAAACACGAATCCAAGAATCATCATCACCGCAATAATGGTAATACTGGTCAGAATCTCACGCATTGTTATCTCATAACTTCCGAACCACCACGACTTTTTCATAATCATTCACCAAACAAATTCGTCGGCGCATCAACCGGAGCCTGATAGTCCAATCTCTGATAATCCAGTACCTCATAGCCAGTCCAAGACAAAAACTGTCTGGCCGGAAATCCTTTTACATACCGGTTATATGTACCTACCTGCTTATTATAGCTCTCACGATACTGGGCAATCATATTTTCCGTGGTAGCCAGTTCCGTCATAAGTTGCTTGTAATTCTCATTACTTTTCAGTTCTGGATACGCTTCTGCTACCGCTGTGATTGCAGTAGTCACATTCTCGATATCCCCGGTGCTTCCTCTGCCGTCCACAATCTCCTGTAGTGTTTCCGCCTCGTGCTTGTCATACTGCTTAATCGTGTCTACAAGGTTCGGAAGCAAGTCAATTCGACGCTTCTCTTGCACCTTAATGTCAGACATGGAGGTTTCAATGGATTCCTCCAATCCGATTGCCTTATTTCTGCTGCCCTGTACGCCAAATACGCACGCTACCACAATAAAAACAATTCCCACTGCCACAATGGCAGCTGTTTTCCAGTTTTTCATTTTGATTTGCCTCCCGTTTTTTAACACTCAACAATTATTCCGACAGTGATATGCTCCGAAAACCATCAGATTGATTTCTTTTTCATCAAATCCGCACCTGTTCAGTCTATGAACTATGGTATACTTCTCTTTCGCCTGAAGTTTCCAGAAATTCTCATGGAATTTATCCAAACATCCGACACAAATCCTCACTGTATCCAAAAATTCTTCAAACGATAATTTTATCTTGTTCAAAATTCTCTTGAAATCAATAACCATCATATTTCCGGTTTCATTGATTACTTTTTTCTGTTCTTCTGTCATGCATATGCACATTTCCGTAATCACCTCCACCAAATCAATCCGGCACTTGCCAGAAAGAGAAATATCATCACGGAAAATCCAACCACAGAAGCAACATCTTTAACATTCTTCCACATGAACCATCCTGTGATAGCCGCCATAATAATATCTCCACAGGTTACAATAGACTTAATTACTTCCATCACCATCCTCCATTCCGATAATTTGGTTCAAGATTTCTTCCGCTAAATGCTTCGCCCCATATTCAGCGTGAATTTCGGATTCACCATCTCCAATATAATGCTCCTTTGGTTTTAAAACGCTGAAAATACTCGCCACAAAACCATCGTACAAATCTCCCTGTTTCAAAAGCTCATTTCGGAGAATTTTGATAACTATCGGTATTGTAAAAAATGGCATCTTAACTGTAGACATACGCTATTTCCTCCTACTGCAAGTCGTTTACGGAAAACACAATCCCACAGCAATACGGTTCTCCATCCTCATACACCATGAATGTCTCATGTGGAATGTCAGTCTTGTACGTCCATGGGATAACATTTCCGTCCTCATCCTTGGACGCCTTGTCGCACCATAACGCTTCAATGCAATTCGGGAAGTCTTTCTTATCGTCCTCGCCGTTATAAACGCTCTCTTTCGAAAACCAGACCTTTCCACCATCGAAACAACCGCCCTCGTCCCGTAATGCGCTCTCGAACTCCATCAAGTCATCCGAAGCGCCAGTAACAATGACCCAGCCGTTATCCTTCGCTATCTGAATCTCTTTTTCTGTAAACATCGGATATCCATATTCCTTGCCATTAAGCTGCTGTGCAAATTCTTTTATGCTCACAATGTTACCTACCTTTCCTCAACCCTTCGGGTAACTCCTGTATCAACGGTTCTCCCCATACATCTGCCAAACTGGATTTCATAAATAACGGAGTACCTGTCATTTTGCATTGTTCTACAATACTCTGAATCCATCTTCTTTCAGGTATAACCTTGCCTTTTCTTCTGCCGGTCTCAGCACCCACAATTATCCAATCAAACTCCATCAACCAATTTATTGCGATAGTTGGAAGACTTCCAAGCAATGGTTCTAAGCTAATAAACGTATTGAATTTTTCAATCAAGCCTGATAATTCCTCAATATCTACACTCAATTCATTGCCGTTATAAGCAATATCATAGGTATTCGTAATGGTAGTTCCAAACCAGAAATTATTCATCTTGACTTCTCTTCCGTTTCTATAGTTATCAGTTATTATCTGCCTATATCGTTTTGGATTCTTTGTAAGAAACAAATAATTGTGCTGTGGAGCTTTCCTGCAAGCTTCGAATACATCCCCAATCCATGAATTTGGCACCCAGTCCCCAAACAGGTCAGCCATGGAACATACAAAAATGTTCCTGCCTTTCTTGTTTTGGTATTCGTCAAGACGGTATCTATGAAATGTCGGTTCAAACCCATATGGATACGGCTCTGACCTTTCCGCTTCCACTCCATAAATCTTCTTGTCCAAAATGTGAATATCTTCATCTGACCAATCCTCTCCATGTCCAGAAAAGCGGTAGGCAATACTTCTTGCATAGCAATATTCACACCCATGCAGGCAGCCAGTAACCGGATTCCATGTACTGTCACACCAGTCAATTTTTGTTTTATCCATGCCTACTCGTCCCTTTCCATGAAATCCACGCAGTCATAGTCATATTCAACTTCCATGCCGTAGTTCTCGCTCTCATCGTTATCGCATCTCCACTCGCCGTCTACTCTTCGGCAAAATTCACATTTTCCGCACATTCTATGGACCTCCTTTAAACTTCGATATATCAATTTCGCGATGCCACGAAAATGGTCAATTTCCCTGCGCTTCCAGAACAGATTTTCTCGGACAGTAATAATGGGTAATCTGCCCGCTCTTTCCAGCCGGAACTGCAACCAGAACACGCTCATAAATGCTAATGTGGCTGTCATACTTGACATGGCTCGGCTTTACATCGCGGGGAAGAAACAAATCTGCATATATTTTCGCCGGTATAATTGCTATGACCTTTCCCGTTTTTCCCTTGTCGCTGCCCTGGGCCTGGCTTGTCCAAGTAACTTCTTTTCCAACTTCAATCATGATATTTTTCCTCCCTATATGGCACATGATATTTCGTTTTATTAACCGTCTTGTCATCAATATACACATCTGCAAAAATCTTCCGGCAGTCATTTCCGTGCCACTCAATCATCTCTGGTAGATTCTCGTTTACCGCATCGAATGCCAGTCCATGTTCCCTACACCAGTCAACCGCCACTAGAAGCCGCTCTCCTTCACGGCAAGTCCAGAGAATGATTTTATTGCCCTGCCTACGGCGCTTTTTCAAATGCTCAATAAGTGCCAGATTCGGTGCGCCGATTCCAGGGTATACGCTTTCGCACAAGGTTCCGTCGAAATCAACGGCATAGATTGTGTATTTACGCTTCTCGCTCATATAGCGCTCCTTTTCTACTTGATAAATTAAAAACCCAAAATCCGTTTTCTCCTGATGATATACACGACTGTATAATTTCCATCTTCGCATTTTACCGAAACGGTTCCCCTGTACTTTTTGGATATGTCTCTGAAATCCTTTGCCATTTCAGCATCAGGAAACGTATAAAGTCTCCAAAGACAACCGTTATTATCATAAATTGGTTTCTTTGCTATCGGTTCGCTCCCATTTCCAGACGGAAACAGAACACCAATGCTTCTACGCCCGAAGTAGAAAAACAACCAGCCATACAATGGGATTTTACTTTTTCCAAATTCCGGTTCATACTTTGGAAGCCACCATGGGTCTGTTAACGAAAACTGGAAATATATCTCATAACATTCTTGTGAAGAAAAGTCTGCTACCGAAATCAGAAATGTAAATCTCTTTCGCTTCGCAAACAAATCTTTTTATTGAATATCCTCATGGCGCTGTCCTTTCAAGAAAGCCTTTTTATTTTTTTCGGAATTGAAGGGACTAACTGGCGCCGCCAGCGACTTCCTACAGACCCCCCTCCCGCACCATCTGCATATGACGGTTGATTGGCTGAAATACTGCACAAATTCCAGTTCAAAAACTATGCATATTGCTTTTTCAAAGGCCATCATCACTTGTATTCGTTTCAACTATTCGCTAAATATCAATTTCACGAATAGTTATGGTTGAAATCTACACAAAATCTGTTGATAATCTTATGCACAATAACCAACGTACTATCAATTGTGTCTATTGCGTAGCATACATACTGAATTATCTGATAATATAGTGGTCTAATCCGGCAAATCCTCCACGCTTCCAGGCAAGGATTCTGTTGCCTTGGCCCTGGCCGCTATCTCCTCACGGCTGTAAGCCGGCAGGCTTGCCTTTCCATCGGTCTGGATAATCTGGATGTTATCCCGGTATCCATAGTTGGCTTTTAGGGCAAACATACAGCCAATGTTGCCAGTCTGAATGACCTCATCATACAGAGTTGACTCGCACTCCTGTTTCCACTTTTGCGCCGTGTCGGAGTGTCCAGAGGCTACTCTACCGCCATATTCGCCTCTTAACCAGCTGTTTATAGTGTCTCTGCTGATATCTACCATGATACAATAACGCATCAGTGTAGGTTTAATCCTACATGTACAACAGATAACTGTATAAATATCCCATAATATATTTAACTCTTTTATATTATCTTTATCCGCCTTATACTTACGCCTTATATCCTTCAGGAGTTCTGTTAATCCCTGCGAAGAACATAGATTAATATTGGAGTGACGAGATACAAAGTCATTACAGATAGTCATGATTGTAGCTGTAATAAACTCTATATACTCTCTCTCTGATTGCTCCTTATCATCCGTATCTAACTCAATTACAAAGTTATTAACAGTATAGGTATTATCCTTATTAGCCATATCTGTATATATCCTTTCTGGGCTATATAACCCTTATATCTCTATGTGGGAGTGTATATATAATATATTTATATCCCACTACACTGTATTTGTATTAACTATAAGGCAGACCCATTGGTGCATCGCGGCCCCTCTCTGCCTGGTTAAGGTAAATAAAAAAGGCCCTGACGCTTAGACAGACTGCTACATCCGTCTATAACGTCAAGGCCCCGTGGACTGGTTATACTTCGCCGCGCATCTACTGGCCGGCGGTCTGCATGTGTGGTCAAGGCATCCGAGACACTAGCACACATACACGCTATATATAATTATCAATTGGTTACACTCTAGCAGATTTTATAATATCTGTCAATAGCCTATTTAAGCGCATCCAAAAAAACGCCTAAATCAGTATAATCCCATTCCCCAGTGACATCTATAACACGGTATGCCTGGGAATAATCCACATTGCTCAAATCTCCGTCAAAATCATCGTCATCTGGCAAGTCAAAATAAAATTTTAGCAGACGATTGTTATCTGTGATGCCGTATTGATAAAACTCGTCCATATCAAAACACTCATCAGTGCCAACCATATAAATTTTATAACTTACGCCATCAACCAAAACGGTAGTGTACCGACAATCGCTATCTAACAGTTCGGCCTCGGTCACATTCCGACGCCCCTCAATAATTTCCAATGCCGCTTTGCGCAGTTCTTTATTTTTATCCATTTTACTTACCTCCTATATGACTCCCTGATATCCTCTTTGTTGATACTCCAAGCATATCACATGTGCGTTATATTGTCAATATTATATGTGCGTTATTTTAAGATTTTTTCCAACTCATCCAATTTACTTAATACTGTGTCACGGATAAAGGCGGAATTAGTTTTATTAAGATTAAGCGCCTCAATCCTTTCCTTTGTCCCATCAGGGAAAACAATATTTAATCTGTAGTTTCTTTTTTCGTATTCTCTCACAGCTTTTCTTTGCGAATCTGTTGTCTTTAACTCCTTATTTCCCATCATTCCACCGCCTTTGTTCATATATGTGTCTTACCTAATTATATATTATGTGCGTTACATTGTCAATAAATATGTGCGTTATACACTTTGCACATTTTTCTGTCTATATATGTGCGTTATTTTGTTAGTTATTCCGGTATTGTACTTTGCTTATATGTGCGTTATAATTTAGGCATAACAAAACAACAACACATCAAGCAAAAAGGAGATAAAAGCCATGGTAAAAAACATCATCGATTTAATTGAGGCCAGCGGAGCCGAATATATAGGCATAAGACATTTGGCAGACGATGAGCATTACAACGTTGGAGATTACTGCCGTAACTCTTATGACTGGGATTATGAGCACGATTGCTCCACATACGAGACGGATGAGCCGCAAGAGCTTCCAGGCACGTGCGCATACAATACCAAGATACATTCCGGATGGGACGAGCCGGATGAAATCAAGTCAAAGCTGGAAAAAGCCCTTAACGCATCCAAAGTATACTATGGAAATATTGTTATCATCGGCGGAGACCGTGTTACCTATGGTAATGACGAGGGCGAAATCATCATAGAGGATGCCGTTGTTATCGCAACTGTTTAACCGTACCACCAAATGAGAGGAGATAAAAACCATGACAAAATATTTTAAAAATGTGAAATCCCTAGAGGATTTGAAAAACCAGTTTAAGGCCCTGGCCCGGAAGAATCACCCGGACGCTGGTGGTAACGCTGACACCATGAAAGAAATCAACTGTGAGTATGACGCACTTTTTCCAATCTGGAAGAATCGCCATAACATCGAAGAGCCGCAGAGCCAGACCACGGAAACCGCCGACAGTACCCGCCGCAAATTCTATACAGAATGGGGCTGGGAAGGTAGCCGCTACAATTCCAACATGAGCACAACGGAAATTTCAAAAACAATCAAAATTTATTGTAAAGAAAAATACCCAACTTGGAAGTTTTCCGTTACCTCTGAATATTTTGCTGGCGGTTCTTCCATTAACATTTCCGTTATGGAAGCCCCGGAACAAATTTTTGATTTAGAATCCTGCCGCAAAGCATACGCCGAACATCTGGAAGCAGAAAAAGCCGGTTATTATGGCGGGTGCGGGCTGGCTATGGACATTGAAAAAATGTTAGCGGATGATAATATGCATTGGCAGTTGCATAGTATTAGTGACCGCGACAAGCAATATTTCACAGAATACGGATTTACAGTTATGGAAGATGTCTACAAATTTATGCAATCATACAATTTCGATGATTCCGATTCTATGATTGACTATTTTCACTGCAACTTTTACGAATCATTCAACATTGGAAAATGGAACAGGGGATTTAAGGTTGTACCCAAAACCGCCAGAATCAAAAATCAGGGTACAACACCGGCGAAGAAAGCCAGCAGAAAAGCCGCAGAACCGAAGAAAGAAACACCCAAAGGAATCGAAAATAACGCCGAATATACATACAAAATCACAAAGGGCGAGGACACCCGCGACGGCTCCGAACTGTGGCTTGTACGAATTGAAGAAACGCTTGACCGTGAAGCATATAAGGCCGAAGCCGCCGCCATGAAAGAGCGTGGTGGATATTACAGCAAATTTCGCAAGGCATTTATTTTTCGATTTGACCCCACCGAAATTTTGTCCGGTGGAAAGGCGGCATAATAGGCAGCCTGGCGGCATTTGGGCGGGTTCGACTCCCGCCGCTGCTTTTTCATTTCCCGGTCCCCAGGGACAAGGGGAGAAAGAAAACCTTGAAAACAATGTTAGATAAAGCAATTATCGCTATTGCCATCGGAGCACACCGTCGACACGGGCCAGACGGTTGGAAAATGGCAATTGTGAAATTGCCGCAAGAAAAAGAGCCTACAGGATAGGCCCTTTTTCCATCACTTAAACATAATGTTTTGTAATAATAATGTTATTTCAATCCACGTGCGGGAAATCGGTTTCCCGGCTGACAAGCAACCCATTATGTTGCCAACGACAATTACATCATTATATTACACCAAAAAGCATAAATAATCAAGAGTTAAATAATCGCAGTCCCCAAAAAAAGGGGAAGAAAGGAACGACATGAAACAGATTGAGAAATGGTTACAGGATAATAACATCACATACCGCCTCGCAAAATGGGGCAATCCTGTTTATCAATGATGGATTTTGTGTATCTGGTTTACAGGTAACATCTGATTTTTATCTTGACCCAAACGCACGCACAAAAATTGCCATATTTGAGCGGTACATGCGCCGAAAACGCACCTATGATTGTAAATGCCATAAATATAACGCGGGTTGGTGGTATCGTGTTTTATCCACCACTGACGCGGCCAAATTGGAAAACACGAAAAACGCGTTTCTGAAGCCGCCAAAGCATTCTGGCAGGCGGAACATGCCCGCAGGACACAAGCAACAGCATAACAATATTTCTCCGCTTTCCGGCTCTGACCGGCGGCAGGTTTACGACCTGCAAGCGGGATTTAAGCACTTGCGACGGCTCTGTACCCGTCTACAGACCAACGCAAGCCGGTAACCCAAAGACACCAACCACGCCCCGGTGATGTAATCCGGCGCTTAACGGTTGCGCGATAGCATCCAGCACACAGGCAATACACCACCCTACAAGCTACGGGACGGGACGCAGACGGGCGGCGTATTTCCTATGTGCAAAAAAATCAAAACCAGAGAAGGGGAGGCCCATGAACAGAAGTGTACGCAGTCCACCGCACTATTTCCCAGTTCCCGACCGGCAGCCGATGCGGGAATTTGCGAATTGACAACATGATATTTTATCCGTATAGCCGTTTTTATGCTTTTGTCGCATATTACAAGGATAACGCCTGCAAAATCCAACAACAGCGATTGTGGTGCGTCAAGACGATATTACAGGCTTGCACATTATCCGCGCTTGTGATATCATGCACTTATACTGGATATTTTGTATACTGCCTAGCTAGCACTACTACCCTAATCGGCATCGCAAAGCACCAACGAGACAGTGTTCTAAAAGTTTTTTGCAAAATCCGAAAGAAATTCGACACAAATTCAAAATCAACTTTTCGTATTTAAAAAAAATACCAAAATTCAAAAATTTCTCAAAAAACATTTCCGTCTTTTTTCTGTAAAATTCTTAACCTAGGGGGGTATCAAAAAGTGTTACCTTATTTCCAGGATTTACTTTATCCAACAAATCTTGCATGTGCCTGTTGTACTGTCTCTCTGCTGATTGCTGCATAGCATTTTAATGTTGTATCAATCTTAACATGTCCAAGTGCTTCCTTTACAATTTCAGCTGGAGCACCTTTGTTAATCATATCTGTTCCAACAGTACGCCGGAACACATGGGGAGTAACTTTCACACCTTCCAATTCTGCATCTCTTGCCTTTATACACTGTAAAATATTACGAACTGTCTGACCAGAAATGCGGCTCTTTGGCCTATTGGGAGACACAAATAAAGCTGGATTATCATCATTTCTACCGTCCAGATACCTCCATAAATGAAGAGCAACCTGTCCATTAAGATATACTTGACGCTCTTTTCTTCCTTTACCATAAACTATTGCCGTTTTTCGCTGAAAATCTACATCGGAAATATCCATACCACATAATTCTGACACACGAACTCCCGTAACATACAGCATATCACATAACGCAAGTTCAAATTCATTTTCGCAGGCACATCTAACCATTTCACGTTGTTCAGGCTGCAACGTTGCCCCTATCTTGTATTCCACTTTCGTTTCCTTCAATTTTTTTGCGGGATTTTCTGGCAATAAATCTTCTGTGTACAAAAAGGAGAAGAAACTACGTATCGATATAAGTTTACTATTATAAGTTCTATCTTTCCATTTGCGCACAAGTTTCCCATATGCAAGGTACCCCTTTAAATCCTGGTATGTAATCTCCGTTACATTTTTATTTATATATGTCATCATATTTTTTAGATTACATTTATAATTGTTAATACTACCATCTGTACATCCGTCCAGCTTCATCTGGAGCAAATAGGCATTAAGGTATTCCACTGACCTATCTATTTCATTAGACAACGCTGTTTCTTCTGTAAAAAACTGAAATTTCGATAAACACATGTTGAGTATCTGTTTTACTTGATTAAGTCGTTCCTGTTCTTCGATGACATTTACAATATTATCCATAACACGCCTGACAACATCATCCATACTTACCTGTTCTGCCATATATTTCCACCCATCCTTTCCTTGTAATTTTGTACAGGATAGGTTATAATTATCCTATCCAAAGAGGAGAAGCCCTTCAGCCGCCAAGCACACGGGGCTTCTTTTTCGTACATATGTTCTTTTTTGATGTTTTTTATTGCCGGGGTACTCCCCCGGCTTATTTCATCTCAATCTCAATATCACATTCATCTTTCAACACGGAACGGATATCATCCAGTGTGTACAACCCCTTATCAAACTGCCTATAAAACTCGATGCAGTAATCCACGAACCGCTGTTCCCGACTCTTTCCATCCACTTCCCTACGCATCAGTTGACCAAAATGGTCCTTGAACATCAATACTGGAATGCCCAGCATCATGAGAAAAGCAGTCTATGCCGCGTCATGGGTAGCCTCTTGTTTAATTTCCCGCAATTGGTCTCTGGATAGATTATATGTAGGCTGTTTTCTGTTCTCTCGTTCTACGCGTCGCCTTTCCGCTCGTGTCATAATATCTCCTCACTCCTTCGGCAAATTATGTGACTTTATCATCCTTACAGTATCAAATTTTTTCTCTATAAATACGTTCTATCTCTTCCAAAGTAACATGAATTAATAGATTTTTTATGAATTGACTTTCTCCAAATTTCTTTCCCAAATCTTTTATTCCATCTATAAGACTATCCCAGTATTCATCAGAATCATTGGGTTCACTATACTGCTTAAACAGTTTCCATGTATATGTAAATGCCCTCTGGCAATCCTTTTCCAATAATGGCTCACCACCTGCCTTGACTCTCTTTATTTCTTGCCAAACGGCTAGGCAAAACAGCCGTCTCATGACTCCGATGTCATGCTTCCATAGCATTACTTCTATATGTTTCTTCGTAACCTTTTTACAGTTTTTCATTAGCATCCATGCGTCTGTGTAGGCTTGCCAATACCTCTTAAGTTGTTCTTCGCTCATATTCCACCGCCTTTATCGTACACAAACAGTTAAAACACTTATCATCACCAAACCTTCCATTATAGTGACTACATTAGAACATGACTTTTTATTAACCTTCATAATAATTTTTCTTAACCACATATGTAGTTCATAATTCACCTTTTCACCTTCTTTTAACCTTATTCTTATTAGTTCGTACTATAAACTGTATCCGGCTCAAATCGTATCCGCATCCCTTCAACGCTTGCGTCACCCTGTCCCATTCATCGGCCAGTTCTAACGCGTTCTCGTCATCCACCCGTATAATCAGATACCTCTTTTGGTACAGGATACCCACATCACTGTAATGCTCTATCTGTTGCCGGTGCCGGACGCCCAGCATTACCATCAGCTCCGCTGCTCTGTACCGGCCGTCGTATTGGCCACAATCATACAGGTCATAGTACACAGGTTTTGATGCCACGTACAATCACTCCCTTCGGCAGCCTGCGCAGTCCCGGAACCGGGCACAGGCTGGTGTACATGTACGGCGGCGCCGTCCGGATGCGCTCCTTGATGGCCTCGTCGGCCTGAGCGGCCAGGGCCTTACTGCGGTCGATACGGCTGACCTTGGACTGCTTACTGCCTTTCTTTCTCATACCTGCCTCCTAATCATCCGCATCAATTAATATCTCTTTCTCTAAATCTCCACCAGCATTCAGGATATCCACCACAGTAGCCATAACTATGGGCCTGTACTTTTTCTTTGGATACTGCTGGAACACCCCGCCGTCAGAGTTATAACCGTAGATATCAAAATACTTGTTAGCAATATGCTTATCCATCGGAATGGAACTGTTAGTCAGTTTCACCTTAACACCATCGGGGTATGTAAATATAATCTTCCACATGATTTAATCTCCCTTCGTAGCACAAATGTCAGTTTTGTAAAACAGCCTGTATCAATTCATCCTTTGTTAGAAAGAGTGATTCTCCTATACTTGACACAGGTGAAGAACTTTCAACTCCCCCTATTGTGTATTGGATGTATAACTCTCCATCTTCATAGCTTTCCTCGTAATCCGCATCATCTTCTCCCATCATTCTTCCAATTCGATACCCCATAACGAGGGCCGACATCTCTGGAAAATCAATATCCCATATTCTCCCACCAATGGCGACTGGTAATACTAACGTTAAATCATTCATAATGTTCTCCTTCCTCCGGTTTCCCGGAAATCCTAATCATACTCATAATCGCCCAATTCAACATCTTTTCCACATACCGGACATTCCACAGTTCCCCAATCATCACCCCAGTAATCCGGAACATGAATATCCTCCCAATTCAATACAATATCTGTATCACAATGTGGACATTCTAAAGATATGGATACTGGCTTTACATCAATGTGAAAATCTGTTTTCATAATCCACCTCTGGCAAAGTTTTAATTTAGCGAACATCACGAAGCAAGTCATCAATACCAATTGTATCCGCTGACACTGGCAAGTCTGCTCTCAAATATTGCCATTTGCTCTTTAGATTTCGTAACATCTGCCGTAACTCATCGCACTCCCGATAAACCTCCGGAACCTCACTCTTTTCTTCCGGGTGTAAAAAAGCTTTCAATTCTTCGTACTCGGCATCAAGCTTAGTCATTTTATTGTAATACCTGTCATATCCTGTATCATTATAACTGCCCCGCGCCTCATTGTAGGCTTTTCGGTTCCTTTCCATCTCCTGTGTGATTTTTATCACAGCTTTTTCAATTACTTTCTGCATATTATTCTTCCTTCCTCCGGTTTTCCCGGAAATATTAATTTTCCCAATCAAGCGCTTGTCCGCACTCTGGGCAAAACTTGAATATTTCTCCACTATCTCTGTCTAATCCTTCATTACACTCCGGACAACGATTATAATAATCTTCGCAGCTTCCACAGTCCTCTTTTTCGCAGTCCTCACATTTTTTAGTTCTTACCTTTGTTGGAATCTGTTTTCTAAGCGCTAAGATTGCCGTTGCAAAGGCCGATTTATAAATATCGTCCTCTCCGGATGTACAGTCTGCTATGCACTCCTTAAGTCTTATTATTGCTTCTTCTTTGTAATTCACTTAATATTCATCTCCTTTCTGCGAAAAATATTAATTTTAATTTTTTACTGGGTGACAAGTATAAGTTACAGACTGTAATACCTCTATCTCGCCATCGCATGTAGGGCAGTTTACAAAATCACATGTGGTATCATAATTTGTTGCCTCACCGCCATCAAATACCCTGCCACAGTATGGACACTCAATATCGTCCACTGTCATTGTTTCGTTTTTCATGTCGCAGCTCTCCTATAAATTTTAATCTTGTGAAATAAACCCGCCTGTAAAAAAATTCATCTGCCCAGGCAAGTCTACTCCATCCGGTATATTCTCCCACTCAACGCCGATGTAATCCAGTACCCGGCCCCAACCGAATTTCTCGCCAGTCTCTGGGTCCGTACAGCAGCGATACATCCAAAACTCCCACTCTTTCGGGTTTCGTACCCGGAGCCGGTCAAACCGATGTGGCCGCGTCTCCATGTGTACGCCAAATCCACACATGCTACACCCGGTCCGCTGCGCCCCTGTGGTGTACAAGGTTCCATCCGGACTGCGCTCAATTGTTCCGTATATCTCCGGCACCGGCGCTTTAAGATCAAGCGCCAATTGTAAAAGGTCCTGACGCAGGAATGGCGCAAATGGTGCACTACGGATAACTCCCTTGCCGAAATAGTTACAACCGTGCTCTGTCAGTGCTTCCTCCCGCTGCCCCCCTTCTGACGCCATCAGTCCTAGGTAGGGCCGACTCTTATGTTCTTTTGCCCACCGGTCGCAGGGTTGTTCCTTCATGTACAAGCAGCACTTGTTGCTAACCTTGAAAGGTGCAATCTTATAATTCACATTTTCAGTCTCATTTTCATACCCTGCAAACAGCTCCAGCCACTTTTGTGGCAACTTCATGTGGCTGTTCTTGGCGTAATGGCCTTGAGCTCCGCACTCTCCCGTAATGATTGCATGGCGGACGGTCTTATTCTTCTCGGTCGGTCGCTGTAGTGTGTCAATCCTGCCAGCAATCTTTTTGGATATCACCGGAAATCCGTATTCCTGCAATATCTGTACCTTGGGTTTTCCTGGCGGGATAGATATTACTCCTAACTCCCGGTGTATCCGCTGGATGCTCTTATCCTCTAAGGCCGACACGGATATGGCCGGTACATCTATCCCGATATGACGCAAAAACAGTAATAGCACGATACTGTCCAGCCCTCCCACACTCACATGAGCGTTCAGCTCCATGTCATCCAGTTTCTCTATGTATTCCCTGGCCCGCAATTCTGCCCGCTTTATCTTCACCTCATAGGGTAAAGCCTGCATGGCTACCATATGGGCTTTCTTCTTTCTTTTCTCTGCTTTCCACTCCTCCGTGGTTAATTCTCTCTTTTCCATTTTACGAAAGGAGCCAGGATATCCTGTCACGGTGGCCACCGCTCCGGCCTCCCTTCTTAATCACTCAAATTTCGATTTTGAATAATTGCCGGTACTGGCTCCCAGCTTTGGCTTTGGTCCAATTAACGGCCCCGGCTAAATACTACATCCCTAAAGCCCGCTTTTATCATACCCGCATCTGGTATGGACATGGGCTGCCAAGGTAACACCGGTCCACAAATGCCTCTTCCGCTCCGCTCTCCAGGGCCTTAATAGCCATCTCGTAAGCCTGTATCTGCTTCTCCGCCTCTGCTATAAAACCTATCTTGTCAGGTATCGTGTTTTCGATAATTCCGGCGCGTACCATTTGCTCCCATCCCTTATCTGTGGTTTGGTAGCGGTATGTATTAATGTGTTCCTGCAATATCGCAATTGCTCCCTGTCTATCTATCATTCCTCTACCTCCTGATGCATATCGTTGTATTGGTACTGTAAACGGCACTCTTTGCAGGTTTCGTAAGGTTCTCCATCTCCATCCATGGTTCTTAATCCGGCACATAAGCCTTCTTCCATTCCTGGATATTCAAATTTGGTCATATAGCAATGAGCAATCCCATCTTCAATCCTTTTTTTATCTGTCTTTATCTTTTTGTATGCCCAATCCAAAAGCATGAGCAAATCCGCTCTAGTTGTCGCATTATGAGTTTCCAGACTTAACTCCCGCTCTATCAAACCCATCTTTTTATCGTACGACAACCATTCAAATCTTTCTTTGTCATACTTCATCCCTCTGCCTCCTCCGGTTTCTCGCACCGCTCAAATTCTATCACCCATACCCACGGGTTGGTATTCCATCCATATGTACCTATGTCAGATTTTTTTATAGTGGTATCCCAAAATCTTATAAAAGCGTCTCTATGTGCTATTCCACTATTGTCCGTCTCTACAGTGATACCCTCTTTTTTTGCATCTCTGTTGGTCAAATTATGCAGCCGCTCCGCCCGTACATCCGTCACCTGCAACCAGATTCTGGCGACCTCCTTTGGCATATGGATAGATGGGCGCCACTTTCGTGCGGTATCGTCAAGATAAAATCCATTATCATCATATAAATCAGGCTGGTTTTTATCCGCTTTATAGACATAGAATAAATCGTTATAATGTGTATAACCATTTTCGTCTACTCTTGCGAGTTGATTCCATGTTTCCCGAACATACAGGATATCGCCCAGTCTATAATAAGGTTCTTTTACTCTAAGCCCAGTTTTTTCGCTGAATAATCCAGGACCAAACCCGCACAAACCTGCATACATTGAGTCGTCTGTGTTCTTAATTACTCTCCTGGTAACTGTCTTGCGCCCTTCCAGGATTGCCCGAACCATGTCGCTGTTAAATAATATCGGTTTTACCATGACCTACTCCTTCCTCCGCTAAATGCGTGAATGCTTCTATCCATTTGGGCTCTATACAAAAACATCCTTCGTGTTCATATTCATTTGATTCCCAGGCCGCTTCAAATTCTTCCCGGTCGTCAATAAATACCCCTGTCATACTATCTTGCTCCATCATGTAGGCAAGTTCTTTATCCTTGCTTCTATCACACAGGCCAAGGAAAACATATTCTCCTTCCATGGCTATACTTTCGACAACATAGGCATTCTCTCCGTCCATATATTCAGCTATACTTTTCCATAACTCATAGTCGGAATCTTCTGGATTATTTTCGTCAAACATGTGGGCTGTAGCCAGTTTTGCTATCTTTATCATTCCTCTGCCTCCTCTGAATGCGAGCCTAAAGATTCAATCGCCTCCATAGCCTCCCCAATACCATTAAACACCATACCGTCATACAAGATATCATCAATCCGGTACCCCAGTTCATCGCCATCGGATGGGGTTGCTACCCTCAAGGTGCAGATATCCATGCCTTTGTATTCCATTACCTTTGCGTATCTATCATTCAAATGTTTCATTGCATTTACTCCTCTAAATACGTGTTTAATCAAACGGTATTTCCCCATGTACTGCAATGAAGCCATTATCGGTCTTATTCCAACCATATATTTTGTTTTCGGAAGAATAGTTTTTCAAGCGTTTGGTTTCTGGCTCATAATAAAGTGGGATAAAGTAATCCATCACACCGCCATCACGGTCTTTAGCAATCTCTATAACGTTTGTAGCCTGGTAAATCTGGTTATCATCTTTCCATCCAAACATCTGTTTACTAAGGCGTTTAAAATCCTGATTTACTCTGTGAACAATAAAAGCGTTATCTACAGCGTTGCCCAAATCTGCTGTTCCTGAAATATCATCCAACCGGAGGAATCCCATGGCTTTTCTCGGATGTGCCACAAACATGATATGCACATTGTATGGCTTGGCTATCTCACCCTGTAAAGCAAGGATAAACTTGGTCTGTGCCTCAAATTTGTTTTCTGACATACCGGAAATATCAAAGGTCATTAGGTTGTCCAGAATCAGCATATCCAGTTTATCTTTTTCGATTTTTCTCTTAAACTGGTCAACTACTGCCTGAAAGTCAAATCCGTATTCATTGTTATACAACCAGAAGTGTTCTCCTAACCATTGTGCTATCTGCTCCTGGTATTTCCGTTGTACGTTGTAATACCCTTCAAACTGAGTTGGTTCTGTGTATCCCTTTCCAGCCGCCTGTAAATTCATCCAACGCATAAAGTTCTTTGGTGCCAGTTCCCCGGAAAAAACTCCGATATTATTTCCAGACTCAACACCATCCAGAACCATTTCAGAAATCACAGAACTCTTTCCGGCGGCCCGCAGTCCAGACATAACGGAAACGTAACCTTTTTTCATTCCACGCAGTTTCTTGTCTATATCCGCAATTCCGGTTTTGATAAATCTTTCTTCTGGTACTGGTAGGTTCAGAACGTCCTGAGCTGTATAAAATACTGGTTTTCCATCTACAGGTTGAATAACTTTTATCGGTTGCTGCACAGGCTGCCTAGAATAAATCCGACGTTCGTAGTCCTGCTGCTGCCTTTCATAGGCATCTGGTTCAAACAATATCCGAACATCCCTCCAGGTCTTGTCTGAACAGGAATTGTGGAAACAGTGAAATCCGATTGCCCCAGACCTTGCCTGGAAAATACAGGCATCTTTCCCTTTATGGTTATTATCAAATGGACATTGTTCCAGAATATACTTTGTACCATCTGAGTAACTGGTCTTCTGATACCGAATCCCATATTTTATCAACCATTCTTCTAAATCGAATTTTTTAGGGCTATATCCATTGTATTTCTGTGGCTTTTCTGGAACCGGCAACATAGCCATTAATTTTTCCAGATACGCTTTGTCTGTTGGTTCCTTGCTTCCCTCTGACAACAAATGGCTCATTCGGTGCGGGTTCTCCGGTGTATTACTTCCTTTGCGGGCCATTGTTCCATATAGTTTACATATTCTCGCAGGATTAAAATTCGTTTTATCAATGTCTACATAATCATTACTAAACAGCATGTCCAAAACAAGAAGGCAATTCTTAATCAGAGTCTTGTTTTCTTCGCTGTTACGCAGCCTAATCTTATACAGCAGGTGGATGCCATTTCCGCTCATAGCTGTTAATGGCTCATTGAATCCAAGGTTTTTCATAAAAACATAAACCTTGTTTCCTATGGATTTAGCCTGATTTAACTGTTCATCTGTACTTGACACTCCTGCTGGTCGTTTGGGGTCTGCGTCAATAAATAGCCATTCATATCCACAAATGTCATTATCGCTTGTCTGGACTTTGGTATTTGTAATAAATCTGTCTCTCTGCTCCCTGGAATAGCATTCCGGTTTTATATTATTCAAAGTAATGTACACATTGCTATCAATCGAATTCAGCCTACTCAGTTGGTCCAGCATGACTTCCACATCTCTAAAATACCCACTACTTACTCGTTTCCCATTTGCCTCCAGACACCGAACCTCAAACAGTTCTTCATAGTCTTTTAATGCCTGTATCGTTTTTCGGATTTCATCTGGTTCAAATATCTTTTTTCCTACTGCCATATCTTGGCATCCCCATTCTCATAAGCACATTGCTCAATTTTTTTTGCCAAATCTCTAATCTCGGAGATTGCTGGTGGAAATTTGTTCTCCTGCACCCACTGAATAATTGCTTTTTTTGTCCATTCAAACTCCAAATCTCGCAAACACTCATACCACACATCAGCTTCCGCAACATTTTTCAATAATTCGTTTCTGAAATATGCTCCGCGCAACAAAGTGACAATCTCAACAAACTCTTTTTTACTCATTCATCCACCCATCCCAGGAATCAGAGCTGCCTTTTTTATCGTCATACTGACCTTCAAGCACTTTAGGAAAATTGTTCGGTCTGGCAAACCACTCAAAGTCGATCATCCAGCCACGGTTCCCTCCACCTTTCAAAAATGTGCTGCTATTTATTTTTTGTATCGCTTTGAGAACATCATCAATGCCATACTCTTTTATTCTGGCAGAAATCATTTTGTACCTGGTGGATGTTGATGTCATTCTACTAACAGGATTCACTCCAATCTGATTCCAAGCTTCTACTACTCGTTGGACATCTGTCCGACATATAGTGTCGTCAGACACTATAATATCTTTACCTATACCTATCCTATCCTTATCTAACCTAACCTGCGCGTCCAATGTAGACATTGTGGAATCAGTCTGGATACATTTTGTATCCAAATTGTTTCCAGGCTGTTCGCAATCAGTTACCAAACTGTATGCACCGTTTTCTTTTTGAGTCAAAAGCGACAACTCGTCAGTATATAAAGTTGGCTTATATCGGTCCTTTTGGATATAATTATGTATCCTCCAATGCTTTATAACGCAAACTCCATCTTCAAACTGGATGAGGAAGCGCTTCATAAGTAACATGTCATAGTCATTTTGGTTTGCACCAACGTCCCTCATTATCTTCTTCGCGTTATTTAAGAATCCGTCATCATCCGCTCTTAACAACAGGTGAAAATACAATGCTTGTGATGACAATGGCATTTCGGTAAATGCATCACTATCAATGATTTTTTTTGACATCATACGTCTTTCTGCCATTGCCTACCTCCAATAATTTCAATATCATTGCACCAGCTTCTTCCGGTTTGCAGAAAAGGAATTTCACTCCGTATTTTTGTTCCATCGTCTCTATAGCTTTCGCCAGTGTCTCTCCTTTTGTTGCATTAGGGCTTAGTAATACCTTTCTACGCTCTCCTGAAGGTGTTGTAGTCCACTTTTGCATTCTCCTGCGTGGATTTTCCCATGCGTACAGGTCAGACAGGCAGGAAATGCCATCCTCGTTCTCTACAAGGACATATAAAGTTATTCCATTATTCATGGCAAGAATGCATTCATCTCGAAAACGGTCATGTTGTTTACCGCAAATATTCCCAATTGCTTCCTGTATATCCCTCTTCGTGTCCACCGAAACAGTGTAGCTACCGGATAAATCCATTTTCTTTACCGGGATTCCTCTTGCTTCTTTCCGTTTCAAAACATCAGCAACCCTGTCATCTACTAAAACATAATCTCCCACCGGAAGCGGAACAGTCTGTAATTCCGCTCCCAATGCTTTCAGACAATCATGCTTTAAATCATGCTTGTGGGCCTGTTGCCCTTTATCAATAAGGATTTTCAATCATACCACCGCCTTAATTGAAGGGAAGACCATCGTCCTCTACCCCATCTGGAATATTCATAAATCCATCTCCAAGCGGACTGTTTGAAGCAGGTCTATCCTGTGGCTGATTTCCACCACTGGAAGCTCCTTTACTATCCGCAAACTCCTGGTCATCCAAAATGACCTCGGTGGTGTATACTTTCTGACCTTCTTTATTTACATAGCTACCTGTCTGGATTCTGCCTGACACGAGTACCCGCATTCCCTGACGGAAATACTTCTCGGCAAACTCGGCCGCGCGGTCAAATGCAACACAGTTGATAAAATCGGCTGTCTGCTGCTCTGCGGAACTGTCCTGGTTCCTGCGGCCCCTTCTGTCCACTGCAAGGGTGTACCTGGCAATCGCCATGGAGCGTTCTCCCTGGGAATATCTCACTTCCGGGTCTCTGGTCAGTCGACCCATTAAAATGACTCTGTTCATGTTTTGTCTCTCTTTCTCCGGCTGCCCCGAAAGACAGCCGGCAATATCAAACTTAGGAAATTACGGTGAACTGCGGCAGTTCTGCCAGTTCATACTGCAAATACTCCTTAATTGACTTCATGGCCGCATTCTTCCACGCACCACCATCGGCCTCAAAGATAGCACACTCAACACCATGTCCTTCTGCCTGTCTCATGCGGAATACAAATGCACTTTCCGGTTGTTCTACCTCAATGAATGTCCGGAATGGCCGTAATTTAACCGGATTAGGCACAACGGCATCTCCTACACTTGTAATTCCTGTTTTAATGGTAGCTTTCTGGGTCACGCCATCATCTCCGTACTGGGCGATAGATTCATCCTTGACAGTCCCAGCGAACTGAAGCAGCAAAGCGCGGTCATCGTTGGCAATGAATTTCGACTGCAGAGCTATGATGAAACGCTCGTTTCCCATGTAGCGCCCATACTCAAAATCCGGAATCATGGCCTCTACATCCACCAATTCCTCGCGTTTCCGGTCTGCATCCAGCATCGAGAGTACTCTTACTTTCATAGGAGAAACCACCTGAACCAACATTTTGTCTGCCATAGAATCAACACCAGCTTTCAGATAATCTACCAGGCTGGTAAGAGTATTCATCTGAATGGCAGAAGCACGAAGTTCCTTGTCCACTCTATGTACGTCCTTATCGACATACTTTCCACCATTGATATCCAGAACTTCTGCGGTTTTTAAACCAACAACATACTGTAAAGCGTCTCTTGTCATATCCATTTTTCATATCCTCCTTATGCCTGTTTAGCTGTTCTCATATCCAAAACCTTTACCGGAGACTCTTTAATTTCTCCTGTTTCCGGGTCTACAGTTTTTCCATCCACTACAAGTTCCGCCGGATTCTGGGCGCTTGGCTTAAATTCCATCTGTCCACGCATGGTATTTCCATACTCCTGCGCATACACTTTTCCGGTTCTTAAATCTTTTCCGATTGCCATTCTTGTGACCATCGGTTTTACCGGAGCCAGCTTTGTTGTAACGGAAATATCCACCGCCGCGTCATTCCTGTCCTCATTCTGCTCAAATTTAAGTTTGATTGCGATTTCTCGTTTGTTTTTGTATGGAGTGTTGGGATTCTGCATATTCTCAACAACTTCCTCCATCGCTTTTGCAAATACTTCCTGCAGGCCACCGCCTACCAGTTCATCCAGATTTACTTTTGCCATGATATTTTCCTCCATAGGCAATATGTTTACGGGTTACATTTATTTAATAGGCCTATTAAAATCACATCATAGTTTTAAATGGGATTGCGCCCATGTATTAATCACTTTCCGGTAAAATCTCCACACCAGTCACACGCTTTAAGAACAAACGCCCATCATCAGAAACGTGATACCAATGCTCGCCACTTTTTGTTGCTAACCCAATAGAAACAAGCTGCTCCCAGTCCTCTGAACCTCTGGGGCCTGCGTCAAAATAGTTTCGATATGGCTCATATCTCCGGTGCTTTGTTCCACGTACCTTTCGATTATCAAAACCAATGGCATGCTTCATATCATCAATCTGTTTGTATGTAACCTTTTCATAGACTACACTGTTTACCATACTCTGCTCCTTTTTCTGCAAACAAACTTTCTGCCTGCTCTGGCGTTAGTTTACATTGACAAGCATCACAAGTCTTTCCAGTCGCTTCACACCGATAACACTCATCATATTCATTTCCATTCCGGAATGGTACCACGTCCACATATGGGCATCTGTAAAAGTCCATTCGTTTTCCTCCTGTTTGCCTTTCTACTCCTTTTCCAAATCATAGAAAACCAGTTCCTCGCCCTCCGGTAGCGGACACTCATCATCTTTCCATTTCAGATATTTTACGCTTGTCCAATGCCCCCATGAATCTTCCGTATCAAGTCCGATAATGGTCAGAACCTCATTCGTATAGCAGCGGCTGTCAATTAACAGTCTGTCAGAGCGCCTATTTTTTCTGTTATCAAAATTATCCAGAATGTACTTGCTAAGCTTTCTTGCGTCCCTTAAATCTGTTTGTGACGGCTTATGGTGCAAGGTATAGGTTATTCCGTCTACTTCCTTTAAAACTGCTCTATCTGCCCATCTTGCTGTTTTAACACAGGATGTATAAAGCCAAATCTTACCCTCATATCCGTTCGCCCGGAGGCGATGAATCATTTCCAAAACTCTCGGCGCAAGTAACATCGGCTCTCCTCCGGTGATTACCAGCTCCTCGTATTTCAGTAAATCTGTAAATACAACCTCTGGCACATTCCCGATATGCTCATTACAGCAATTCTCGCAATGTCTGGGGCAGTTGTATGTAACGATTACTCTCGCTCTTTTCTTCACTTATTTTCATCCTCCAATCAACGAATCTAGCACTTGTACTCTACTCTGCACCTTATCCGGCTTCGCAGAACCGCTACCAACAGACTTGTTATAAATCTCGCTCACACTGGTTTGGCTGGAATCGAAGAACTTATACAGAATATCTTTCAGTTCATCTACCGACTTTCCAGCCCGTAATGCTTTCAGTGCAACATATGTACAGGACACCAGATGGCTTCTAGTCTTAATTTTCTTCAATACACGCTTATCTATCTTTTCTTCAGGATTTAAAAGGTCGCTGACTTCCTTAACATAATCAAGGGCCTGTCCAATTTCCTGTACCTGCTCATCTGTAACCGCCGCTGATTCGATAAGAGGACGAAAGCCTTTTGTCGTGAAGTCCCGGCAATCCGAAAAGCATAATGCCCATGCTTGCATAGCAACATTTTCGTCATTGTAGCGGCGCTTCCCTGCTTCAGTAATTGCCCCTGCAATCATTTCATGCTTGGCAATTTCCCGGAATTTCAGAATGCTTTTCGCTTTAACTCTTGTCAGTTCTACACTGGTAAGAGGCTTTCCGTTATTAATACGGAAGAACAGTTCTGCAATCTCTTCCTCAGTAATGCCCTCAAAGTAATAGATTGTCAGTGAATAATCCTTAATATTGTCCTGCGCCCACTCTGGAAGTTCTGAAAACTTCAACCCTGAAACGGTTACAGGAAAACCATTTTCATCTATTACTTGCGGAGTATCATCTGATAAAGGAAACTCTCCATCCAGATATCCCTTAATAGAAAGTGACCTCTGCTGACCATCTAAAGCGTCATACTTACCATTATCTTTCCGTGCAAAGTAGAATGGTGGAATCGGATATCCCTCTATCATTGAGTGAATCAGCAAGGATTTTCTGGACATATCCCAAACCGGATTTCTCTGAACTGCACAGTCAAAAGAAACCTGTCCTTTCTCAATCTGGTTCCGCAGCGTTTTACCGCTCCACTGAATGTTTGCTTTTTTCAGCATTTCTTGTTTCCTCCCTAAAATAGCTCTTTCCTTAACTCCGCTTCCAATCCAGTCTCCGCACAGAACACATTAACGCAGTTTCCAGCCACTTTTCCGACCTCAGCCAACATTTGCTTGGGGTCTGCATTAAAATGGCTTAAATGGCATAATATGACGTTACGCAAACACGGTGTTTGGTTTTTACGAACAACATCAAGTACCGTTGATAAACTGCTGTGTCCACGCATAACGTGTTCGTAGTTCGGACCCGTGTTCTCCACATCGTCCATGTGGTTACATTCAATCAACATGTGGTTCAATTGTTGCTGTTTGAATGTCCACGGAAGATATTCAAAATCTGTAGCAAACAGCAGTTTTCCCATTCCCTCATGTTCAACCAGATATCCATAATTTGGAATATCATTGTGCGGCACATAAAACGGCGTTACCTTGAACCCTCCTACCTTAAACATTTCCTTTTCTGGAACCCCGTACAGCCACTCGCCGTATGCGCAATCAACGACTTCTTTTGTCTCGTCATTAGTGTATATTTTTATTCCGGAGGAAAGAAAGTCTTTTACGTAACCGATATGGTCCTTGTGTGCGTGGGTCGCTAAGCATCCAACCACCTTGCCAATCTGGAAGTTAATAGCCTTTTTTACATCTATCAATCGGCAACCAGCTTCCAGAAGAAGAATTTCATTCTCAGAAATCAGCGCATAGGAATTTCCCTTACTTCCGCTTCCAATAACTTTTAGTTTCATCCCATTGTACCCACTGCTTTCACACCAACCATAATATCTGGTGGAATTGGCAACTTTCCAGAAAACTGCTCAATCGGCTTCCAGAGGTGCAGGCAGTTTTTCATATTGTTTACATAGTTCGTCTTCGCGGGATGATACTGGATAACTGTTTCGTCCTCATTCCAGAACACATCTTTCAGTAAACACATTTCATTCCAATCTGGCGTTCTATTCTTGGGGCAGATACTTACATGTTCCCAGCCACCGGCATAACTCCAGATTACAGTTGCGCTTTTAAGTGTTCCTTTTGTAAAAACCCCGCATCCACCATCAAAACCTAAATGTGTAATTTGGATATCATGTGCTCCTAAACACTTCTGCAAATCTCTCGCTTTCTTCATTCCTCCACCTCAATTTCATCATCTGTTGGAAACTGGAATATCCGTGGAAGCATATGTACATCAATGTCTCCAGCATTAGCAGGCTTAACAAATACTCCCTCGATAGAGTTTATCAGTGCTTTCATGCTTTCTTCATCGAGTTTGGCATTCCTGTCAATTACCAAACTTGGCATAATTCCGGTGTATGCCTTATGAAGCATCTCCATGGCTTTTTCTGCCTTTTCAGGCGTTTCATACTGCGCCATCAGCGTCCCTTTTCCAGTGTCGCCGACCATGTTCATGCGAATCATTCCACCAGCTAAGTGAAAAGCCGTCATTTCATAAGGAACATCAATAGCACCATTCTGCGATATTACCCTCATACCTCGACCTCCTCGTCACTCGGCATCTCAAAGATTCCGAACATCTGGTCTGCCACATACTCGTCAAACAAATCTCTTGGCTTCGATTCGGGAATTAAGTTCAACAACAAATTCATGCTGTAACTGTCCAGAATCCAGTCCAGAACCTTTTGTGCCTTATTTTCAGAAGAATATATCCCAAGCTCCACTTGGCTAATGTGCTCGGAATCTACTTCCAATACTGCATAAATCTTAAAGTCACTTTCATTCGGATAGCCAATGCAAATGCCATTGTATTTGTCAAAGTTGACTATTTGTTTTCCGCTCTGGCTTTTAATCAACACCGAAGAACACCTCTCTCATTGAGAACACTCGCCTGCCCTTTTTTAGCCGTTCTCGGTTTTCTTTTGCTCTCTGCTCGCTGTCACAAATAAATTGACGACAGATTTCCGGCCTAACTTCATAAATCGTGCAGATTTTCTTCCCATTATCCCGGAATGGGCAGGTCATATCCAATACCGGTTTCGCCACCGGGATAAGGTGTTTGCTTTCCTTTATCCCGTTCTGGCGAACATACTTGTGAATCCTACGGATTTCATCATCTGACAGCGGGAGAATATCTGAACAACAATTTCCGCACTTGGAGCATTTTCCATCAACCGTGTAATTGTAGAGGTTATCTTCCATGCCTTTCGCGATTACCGCTAATGCCGACATACACTCCATGTACTATCCCTCCATCCAGCTTTTATCCACCGCAGAAGCAGGTTCCTTCTGCTTCTGTCCTGCTGTCACATCTGCCATGGTCTTCGTCGGTTCCTTCTGTTCAATGGCTGTCTGCGGCTGCTCCGGTTCTGGTTCTATCGGAAACTCCTGGGCGTTGGCATACTGCTCAATATCATATTTGACATCTTCGGCAACCACATCCACATCGGAGAAATCGTCATCATGCTCCACACTCTCAACTACGACTGAATCTCCGTACTGCTGTACAATCTGGCGGCAGGCTCTGGAAACTACTGTTTTCTTTGCCATCATGTCGGTAAATTCCTTATGAGTACCGGCGTTTTCCTTGTATCCGTACCCTTTTCTCCATGCGGTCTTAATCTGGTTGATATTCATGACTTCGATATACTGGCTGCCATTTGCCAGAGTAATAAAACAGTAAGCTCCTTTGATTTTGTCAAGGTCTATATTCATAAAGTCCTGCGTATGCTCATCCAACACCTTCCGGCCATTCTTAATATAGTATTTAAAGGTGTCTCCCTCATAGATAACCTCTGCGTCAATAGTTTTTGCGCCATACCTGTGCGCCATCGCTTTCCATCCGTGATAGGATACCTGGCACTGTAACTTTCCGCCATAAGCAATCGGGTAACACTGCTTCTTCTGCATATTCAACCCTTTGGTAACCATTTCCATCAGGCTGTTGGCAATACTGGCCTGCGAGCAAGTTTCCAGAACGCATTTTCCATTTTTATCATTGGTTTCTTTGAGCTGAAGATATGCTCCCATCAGCGCATTGGTAGGATTATAGTCTGGCGGAAACGTCAGACCGTATTCCTGCTTCAGTTTCAACTGTGCCGATAATCCATCAATGAATGAGTTGTTTACAATTAAAGCTGCCGCCTGCTGCCCTGCTGGTGCCACCGTTGTCTCTTGCTTATTTTCTGTCTGCTTTACTGCCATAGCTATTTATCCCCTTTCTGCCATATGCGGAACATCTGCTTGAAGGTTTCCAGCCAGTTGCCCTGCTTATGTGCCATCTTATTGTAATGATGGCTGTTAGCCAACTGTGCCGAAGCGACTTCCATGCTCCCCATAACCTTTCGATTCTGTTGATAACTCCTGTGACTTCTCTGTTCATGCTTTAATGCTGTTGCCATGATTGCTTTCCTCACTTTCCTTCCTTATTGCTTTATAAAATCTTCCCTCATTCAAAATATTGAGCACGATTCTTAATTGCCAGCTTTTAACCACCTCAATATGCGTAGCCTTGTCTGCGCTCCCGACAAATACATAAAGCTGCCGACCAAGTTCATCGAAACTTTCTATTTTTTCTCCTCGCTCAAACATCCTTTGATTTTTTAAGTAATTTTCGTGCTTCTTTCTGTAATCGCATTCATAACATTTTTGCTCATATGAAGGAAAATGACTTCCATTGCGATTATAAGATAAGGCACAATATCTACACGGGTTCTGTCTCATCAGATTTATCCTCCTCCACGCCAACGATGGATTTTACCTTATCGGCAAACGCCGCAACCTCTTCCTCTGGCACATCAATCTCGGTAACAATCCCCTTTGCAGAACTGTTAATCTGCACCTTGTCGCCAACCTTGACCAGAACATCGGAATGATATGTATATGCCCTGCCAGATGGCTTGTCTCCCTTCAAAAACTGCACTTTAATCAACATTGCTAAACTCCTTCCACATTTTCTTTATATACTTCCACTGCCTTTTCAAGAATTTCTCAATCTCTGGCATATCTGAATCCTTGATGTTTCTTACCTGTACAGGACTAAAAATTCCCTTACGTTGTAATAAGAAGAATAACCATAAATCTTTTGCACCACTGTCTTCGTTCTGCGTAATATCGAATCTAACACAGTAATTAAGGTCGGAATCAATTCCTAATGAATCATCTCCGATTCCCAGCCATTCTTCCTTGAAATCTGACCAGCTATCATATTCGCTTCTTCCAAAATTATCGTAACCGCCAACGTAGTAGTTGCTTTTACTGCAATAGTATGGGTGATTCGTAACGTTCAGCTTCATAAGTTAATTATCCTTATGTTTTCTTCTGCACCAACCGTAATCATCTGTCTGGGTTGAAAAATCCACCAATATTATTCTAGGTTCCTCTTTCATACAGGCGAAATCACCCTCGCAAATATATACGCACTCGTCACAGTCCTCACATTTTTTCATTACTATGCTCCTTTATAATCTTTATTGGATGTCCCAACGCCTTTTCAATTTCTGAAATGGTCATTTCACATGGTTCTTGAGGCTTTGACTTTTTCATAAAATCCGCAATTTTTTCTAAAGCATCAATATCTTCTGGTGTCAACCTCTTGGCCGCCTCAATGAAAATCTTAATGGCATGTAACATTTCAATAACCCGGTATTCGCTCTCCAAATCTCTCATAACTTCTCCCTTGCATCTAATTTGCTAATCTGTTTTTCTGCATCGACAGCAATCAATATAGCTGTATTTGCTTTGATATCAGAAAACCCATATTCTTCAATAAGAATTTTTCTAACAGACCAAATTAACGTTGATAGTGTAAAGAGAAGTGTTAAGGGCGTCACTTTATCTTCTATGTCATTCCTTTTCAATTCTGAAATCCTCGTCATTGGAAACCGACAGCATAATCATCTGGGTATCAATCTCTGGCATATTGCCCTCTGATACCTTTTCAGCGTTATCTATAATTACTGGGGCGCTGACTCCGATAATGCCAGATAAAACGTTGATAACTTCAAGCCCCATAATCAGCTTCTCTGCTCCGCTGGTCGTGTTATCTCCATAAGGGGAACCATCCTTTGTATAAACACCACATACACGCTCTACGCCGCCATTCTTCTGCTGGCGGAATAACTGGAACCGTACATTTTCAAAGTGCTTGTTTACCTCTTCGGTCAAATAATTGTCCTTGGCTGTTTGAAACTCTTCGCACATCATCAAAATCCGCTCCTGGTCGGCAATCAGCTGAACCTTATCCTTAAACTGCTTTTCCAGTTCTGCCACACGGTCTTTGGCTTCATCGGACTTGTCCACAGCGGCAAACTTCTGGTTGACCTCGGCAAGCTGTGTCTCCCATTCAGTTTTTTCGTCTTTCAACTGTGTACGGTAATCAGCGCCGGTATTCATGTTCCGCAGGGCTTCCTCTTTTGCCTGGATTTCCATACACAGGGCTTCATATTCCTGGTTATCTGATAAATCCACCTGTTCTGGAAGTGCCGCCAGTTCTTCCATTGCTTTTGTCTTATCTGCATTTGCAGTAATCTTGTCTGCTTTTGCTGATTCCAAGAAATTTTTAGCAGTCTCTAAATCTTCTTTTGCTTTGTTGATTTTCTCAACACAAGCTTTTCCCTCCTGGCAGATTTTGTCCAATAATTCGCTCTGGTCTGCTTCAAATTTCCCCTTATCAACCTCGTATTTCTCCCAATGTAGCTTTTTGTCCTTTTCAAAGCATTCAATCTTCCTCTGTTTTAATTCTTCTGGTAAATCCTGTCCGCAGGTGGGGCAAACCAGCGCATCAGAGGATAGTGGTTCTGGTTCCACATATTCCGGAAAAGTTTTCGCTTCCTCAGTCTCAACCTTTTTTGCAAGTTCAGCCCGAAGCGTTTTGTTACTCTCAACAATGCGATTCAACCGCTCAATCTCCAGCTCCGCCATTTTCTGCTTCTGCATAGCTACCTGGAAATCATTCTCCGCTTTATCAATCCGCTTCTGAATTTCCCGTTTCTGCTTAACCAATCCCTCATTAGCAATCCGGATATTCTCCGACTGCTTCATTTTTAGTTCAATGATGTTTTTGGACTTCTCATCATACTCTGTAACTGCCGCTGTGGAATCCTCGATTTTCTGGTCAATCTCAGCAATCTTCTCATTGATTGCATTCCGCTGAAGCTCTATGTCAGAAACATCCATATCCACAATATCCTTGCTTCTCTCGTTGATAAATGCCGAAATCTGGTCACGCTCTTTGGTCATATCCGAAATCGAGCGCTTGGAAGTGGCCTTTACCTCTTCCAGTTTCTTTCCATCCCGAACAAATTTCAGAAGTTCATCGAATCCGCCAGCTTCCATCAGAATCTGTTCCTCGGTCACATTGGCAATTAGGGAAAGAATTAAATCCAACTTTTCCTGTTTTGATAGCCGGAAGAATGCGGTCGGGTCCGTAATCAACATGAAGTTCTTTTCTGATACAATATCTGCAATACGACGCTTGAACTCTGTTTCGGATATTTCCACATTGTTCCATGAATAGATGTTCTTATCTCCCTCATGAACTTCTGTTGTTGTTCCGCGCTTCCGTACCCAGTTCTGCCGCTGAGTCTTTCTAAGAACAACTTCAACGCCGTCTACCAATAGCACCAACTCCGCCACCACATCCACATGGTCAATGTCAACGCCCTGGGAATCATAAGGCCTGGGACGAAATTCTTTTCCCTCGCTCTTCCCTGTGCTAGACTTTCCAAACAAAACCCAGAATATTCCATCCGCCATGCTAGACTTTCCTGTCCGATTCATAGCAAAAATCTGCGTTTTTTTCTCACCGAACTCGACAGTCCGATTTAATTTTTTAAAATTTTCAAAACTGACCGAAACCAGTTTAATCACTTTCATCTTGCAATCTCCTTTTAAATCCCTTATACTAAGGGTGTGTGTTTTAGTTATTGGACCTCTCCGCGGTTGCCGCCGCTGGGGTCCTTTTTCATTTCTTCCAGTATCTCATTACTCGCTGCCTCAGCCCCCGCCTCAATCCTATCTGCGTTTCCAATCATAACAACACCAGACTGGACCATGGCCTGTATGATGATACCTTTAATAACTTGACTCTGTATTATCCTCACCTCCGCTCCGGGCATACGCCCTCTCTTTTTTCCAGCTTCTCGATCTTCTGGAACGCCGCGTCAATCGCTCTCTGGTAATCCTCTTCCAGGTATGCAGGGATACTCACTGCCTGCTCGTCCAACAGCTCCATCATAATCCGGATCTTTCGTTCTCTCGTCATCTCGCTTCACCTCCTCCTCTCACAGACTCACACCCATGGCCAGCGCCATAATCCACCCAGTTGCCACCACCATCCCGCCCATCAGGATGACCGCCGGCACAATCCACTTAGCTACCCTCATGATTGGGCCGTCCCGGTGCCTCCTGCGCCGCTTCACCTCAATCACCCGCTCCCTGCCCATGACATGGGTCAGTGCTATGGTGGCCGGCCCCACAAAATCCACGCGCCAGCCAGGATACTGGACCGCTGCTTTGGCGCGGATGGCTAACTCAGTTACTTTTGTCATTGGCTTGTCCCTCCTCTCCATGCTTGTCCTACAGGGCCGCCCTTAGGCGGTGTCCTCTCGCTTCTGAATTCTTTCATCACGGTACTGTTCCAGGAACCGGTAGAACATTTCCGTATTCTCGTTTCTTTCTACCTTAATGTCCTCCGGGTTCGTATAGACTTTCCCGTCATAGGTTGTTATGATTACGTTTGCCATATCACCACCCCTCTCTGGTTGATTGTATGCTGTTACGGTTGTACTTCTTGTGTTGTCCGCCTTGTCTTTTTCCAGTGAAGAAAATATTATTATGGAATTAACAAAAGAAAATTTTACTTTTGCTCTATCACTTATTGGCACGCTTGGTACTATTTCTGGCTGGTGTTACTATTGGATAACCTCTCACAAAAATATACATCCCTCTCACATCCTCCTATTCACTTGCCAATATTCCGAGATTAACTCGTCTTTCTATCCTTAATGTCAGTACCACTCTTAGTCACACCAGGAATTAAGCCACACATCAGGCCAAACACCTTATTTTGACCAGCTTCATCCAGCATGGGAGCCATAATAAGGATATTTTTTAATGTGTCATCCGTTAATTGGATAGAGTTAATGTCCTGCATAGTTTCTCACCTCGCTTTCCCAAAATATGCTATAATTTTTTTATTAACTTTAAAGGAGGACTAGCCAATGCCCAACATACCTAACAATACTGATTGGAGCGCTACTGCTGCCTGGATTGCTTTGGCAATTTCTATCATCACTCCAACCATCTCGCTACTTCTTAACAATATTCATCAGCGCAAACTTAAACAACTTGAACTACAACATGAAACATCCACTGATTATTACAAACAATGCAAAGAAACATACGAAAATTTCATTACGCAAGATTCATCACATCTCTACTCATTAGGTGGAAACCAAATTGATTATGAACGTGCTTACCAAAAACTATTTCTTTATATTCCGAAGGAACACTGGCATGTACTTAGAACTTTAAATAAAGAGCTAAAAATACATTCCAAAAATAAAGAAGCAACTTGTCCAACATATGATTTGGTTATCGAAATATTGGGAGATTTACTGCAAAAACAGCAAAAACAAATCCCAGTAGGATATTCCACAGCAGTAGGACGAATTTTCCAGCACTTTTCTCAAGCGTTCCGTAAAAAAAGGAAGTCAGATTAAAAAGTGTTGTAATAATAAAAATTGGGATTATATTCCATTTATTTATTTTTATTACCTCCTAATATATAAGTGTAAGGTTTCAGTACCCAACAGCCAGTTAGGTATCATCTTCTTTCACCTCGTTTTTCTTATTTTGTACTACGAGACAATTATATGTCTCTTACAGACTTTTGTCAAGAACTTTTTTGTTGACAACGAGACTTTTTTTTGATATGATTAAATCAACGAAAAGAGGTGAAAATTTTGGAAGAAATAAAAGATAGAATAAAAAAATTGCGCAGACAACTTGATATGACACAGGATGATTTTTCTAAAAAATTAGGTCTCGCAAGAAATAGCATTGCAAGTTATGAAACAGGACGCAGAGAACCAACTAATGCAATAGTAGTGTCCATCTGCCGTGAATTTGGTATAAATGAAATTTGGCTTCGTACAGGCGAGGGCGGAGACGATAATATGTTTACCAAAGTTTCAGATGATGACCGCTTTTCTTTGAATTTAGGAAAACTGAGCACAACTGAAAATGAATTTATAAGAAATGGCATAAACTTATTAGCAGAAACGGACCCAGAGAAATTGAAAATTTTAGAAAATTTCATGAAAGCATGGCTAGGAATAAAATGACAAAGGCACCTCAACGGGTGCCTCCTTGTAGGGCAAGGATAAAAAGGTAAATTCTTCTAAGTAAGGCATTGTTATTAATTTCCTTAGCCTTTTCAGCAATAGCATTCCAGTATTCTTGATTACTCATATGTATGTACCATCCTTTCCCATAGTCATATTATTGACTATCTTATACAATAAGTACGCAGTAATTTTCTTTTTTATCTGCTGTTTCCACATTTGTCCGGTATAACGGACAAATATTGACAAGTGTCTATTATGTACCCCCGTTTAGGGGGTTATGCGGATTGAAAACAGGTCGGCTGGTGTAACACCCAATGCAAGGGAAAGGAGGCATATGGTGTGTATCGTGGGATTGGCCTTGCCATCTTCAATTTGATTAATTTGGGTTTTACTCACCCCAGATAGTTCCGCAAGACCACGGTCTGTAAGACCCGCTTTGGCCCGGAACTGGTACAGGTGATACTCAATTCTAAATTTAGGAACCATTTTGTGTATACCTCCATACGGACAGTATCCGCAGTAGCAGTGAATGATATACACAAACTTATGTTCTTATTCATTATAGCAGAACACATGTTCTTATTCAAGCATTAGACTATGAAAAATACTATTTCATAAGGAGGCAACATCATGAAATTTGGAATGCGTAAAATCAGCCCAATGAAATCGCTAAAGGCCAGGACCACCGGACGAGCAAAAAGAACGGTAAAAAAAGCATTAATCCCCGGCTATGGAAAAAGAGGGATGGGGTGGATAAAGAGTCCTAAAAAGGCCGCATATAATAAAGTATATAAAAAGACTTCATAAAACTTTCAGGCACAGAAACCCACTTCCTTTAGGTAGTAGAAAGGAGTACAATTTTATGGAACAACTTACCATAACTGCTAAAATTCAAGTTTTAACTGATACCGACAGTAAATCCTTATTGGATAATACTATGTCTGCGTATTCAAGTGCCTGTAATTATGTAGCAGATTATATTTTTCGTACTCATGACTTGAAACAGTTTTCCTTAAACAAAGCATTATATTCTTCTCTTAGAGAATTATTTGGTTTAAAATCACAAATGGCTCAATCTGTTTTAAAAACAGTTATTGCACGATATAAGACTATTCTTGAAAATCAAAATGAATGGATAAAGCCTAATTTTAAACATCCAGAATATGATCTTGTATGGAACAGAGATTATTCACTTACGAACAACTGTTTTTCTGTAAATACCTTAAAAGGTAGAATAAAATTACCTTATTTTTCTAAAGGGATAGAACAATACTTTTCTTCCGATATTTACAAATTTGGTACTGCTAAACTTGTAAATAAGCATGGAAAATATTTCTTACATATTCCTGTTACCTACGAAGTTGAAGAAAGTAATCTTTCTAATATTTGTAATGTAGTAGGTATTGACAGAGGTATTAACTTTATTGTTGCCACCTATGACAATAAGCATAAATCAGGCTTTGTAAGTGGCAAGCAGGTTAAACAGAAAAGAGCAAATTATTCCAAACTGCGTAAAGAGTTACAAATGCGTCAGACACCATCTTCAAGACGAAGATTAAAAGCTATTGGTAGTAGAGAAAACCGTTGGATGCAGGATATTAACCATCAGGTATCAAAGGCACTCGTGCAAAACAATCCAAAGCATACTCTCTTTGTTTTAGAGGATTTAAGTGGTGTTCGTAACTCTACAGAAAAAATCCGTCTTAAAGACAGATATGTTTCTGTATCATGGTCTTTTTACGACTTGGAGCAAAAACTGATTTATAAATCAAAACAGAACCAATCGACAGTTATAAAAGTCAATCCGGCATATACAAGCCAGACCTGTCCTTGTTGTGGACACATCGAAAAAACTAATCGTAACAAAAAATTACATTTGTTTACGTGTAAAAACTGTGGCTACAAATCAAATGATGATCGTATTGGAGCTATGAACCTGTATCGTATGGGAATAAACTATCTTGAAGATAGTCAAGTACCTAATACAGTTACAGTTGAGTAAAACTCTGCTGTAAAGGGTGCTGTCAATCACCCTGTGATGTAACGTCACTTTGGTAGCAATACCAAACGACTAAAGGTAGGAGATTTCTAATCGCTCGGACTACTGGACAGTTACAAGCCCATTCCCTTTAGGGGATGGGTAGTTGACTTAGTCTTTTTGATTTATTTAAATAACGCAAGAGCCCCTGTGCAGCAAACACAGGGGCCCAGCCTTACCAAGGGTGTCACGGTTCCCCAGATAAGAAATGTTGAGTACAAGACATAGTATATCATCTTTCCGGGCACCAGGCAACCGTATGTGTAATTTTACGTTAACCAAAGAGTATAGTTAAGTATTAAGGAGAGATGAATATGATTAAAGGCGCATGTTATGTCCGCGTATCCACGGACAATCAGTTAGAAAACTACAGCATTGAAGAACAGACTGACCGATTGAAAGCATACTGTAAAGCAAAAGATATTCAGATAGTCAAGATATATACTGACGGAGGTTATTCCGGCGGAAACATTAATAGGCCTGCTCTGCAACAGATGCTCCAGGACATCGGCAAAGGATTGATAGACTCTGTTATTGTCTACAAGCTTGACCGCTTGTCCCGAAGCCAAAAGGATACCCTCATGCTGATTGAGGATTGTTTCCTGGCCAAGAATGTAGACTTCGTTTCTGTGAATGAGAATTTTGACACCTCCACTCCCTTTGGCCGGGCCATGATTGGAATACTGTCTGTCTTTGCCCAGCTGGAGAAAGACCAGATTACGGAACGTTTTACAATGGGACGCATCGGCAGGGCCAAGAATGGGTATTTTCACGGAGGTGGTAATACACCGACCGGCTATGATTATATTGACGGAGAACTTATAATAAATGATTATGAGGCTTTGCAGGTCAAAGATTTGTATAATCGGTTCTTAAAGGGGTATTCAATCCATAACTGTTGGCAGTATATGCATCAAAAATATGGGGGATGGAGCAATGAGGTCTCAGTACGGAATGTCCTTAAAAATGAACTGTATATTGGAAAGGTGAAGTTTAAAGGAGTTGCCTATCAAGGCAATCATCAACCAATCATATCCGAAGAAATATTTCGGCAGGTGCAGGACCTGTTTAACAGCTCCAGGAGGACATCTGATACCTTCAAGCGGTCTCCATTTAAGGCGAACACTCTTCTTTCCAGCCTCGTGTATTGTGGTAAGTGTGGGGCACGGTTCCATGGTGAGCATGGTAACTATTCCTGCTATAGCCGTACTAAGGGTGATAAAAAGTATATTGTAGACCCAAATTGCAAAAATAAAAAATGGAAAATAGAAGAACTAGATAAACTGGTACTGGATTACATAACGCGTTTAGACTTTTCCAAATTACAGAATAGCCATCCTACCCCAGTTCCAGTCACTGACTATTCACTTCGTTTAACCGAGATTGATAAGCAGATTGAAAAGCTGATAGACCTATATCAAGTTAGTGGTATTCCGCTTGAGTCCATACAGAAAAAGATGGATGCACTTACTAAAGAGAAAGAGGCGCTATTGAATGTATCAAAACCAAAAAATGTGCCAGTAACAACTCTTGCTGAAATGATAACCGCGCGGGATACCTTGATGTCGCTTTCTGATTCAGGAAGCTTGGATGAAAAAAGGGCCTGCCTAACTATGATTATAGACCGTATCATAATTGATGATGATAATGTCAATATCAAACTAAAACAGCTATAATTTAGTTTACAAGCTTTCTAATACCATGTGTATGGGATTCGGATGCAACGCAGCGGGCATTGTGGGCTGCCGTATCATTGATTCCCCCAGAGAACGGCTTATTGCCATGATAACCAACAACTTTGTGCCATGCAACGGAAGGTTTCCGCCACCATACAAAGGGAAACAAAAATGTTCCTCGGCGCTGACAATGAAGAAACAGCCGAATTAATCCTACCTATATATGGCTTTGAAGATTGGGCTTTAAAACTGAAGGCCTATCGTAAAAAGAACCATATCACACAACAAGAGCTTGCACAGCTTATGGACGTAAAACATCTTACTCTCCGCAGTTGGGAACAAAAACAAGCAAAGCCACCTTACAATGTATGGCGGCTTCACAAACACTTATTTGATGATTCCATCAAGCTCACGTGATTTTAGGTTATCCAGTATTTTATCAATGACGGCTATCTTATCATCGGTCGTTAGATTAGAACTGTTTAGCCTGCGTTCCACCACCTGTAAATGGAATTCATTGATTTTATCGGAAAGTGCGTGCAGATCCATATTGTCAGGAATATGGACAATAACATTCTGAACACAGTTCCTTTTCACTCACGCTCTCCCTTCGATAAATACCAGTCATTTTATGGTATGAAAATATCGGTATGTCCTATTACATCTTACGAAGCTGTTCCAATCCGGCACAGCTTCATTTTATGCCTTAAGTCAGCACCACTCCCTGTTTCTGCCTCTCCTCCCAAAATATCCCACCGGACTCCGGTACCATATCCAAGCTGATTCCTAACGAGATGTCAACCGCCCTCATATCTCTATGATCTAAGTGTCCTATGTACTCCAACAGCCTTGACTTATCAATTGTGCGAATTTGTTCCAACATGATAATGGAATTCTTTTGCAGAACGGAATTCCGGTTAATAAATACGTGGGTCGGCAATGGATGCTTCTCCATCCGGCTTGTAACTGCTGCCACAATTACGGTCGGGCTGTAACGGTTTCCGACATCATTCTGGACAATGAGTACCGGACGTACTCCTCCCTGTTCACAGCCAACCACCGGACTTAAATCTGCATAGTAAAGATCTCCCCTGCATAACATTCTCTTCTCTCCTTCCTTTCTTCTTGACAGTTTCTGGCTTTCCATATAACGATATATTTCACTTGTGCCAATTGTCTGCGCCACTCTGACCCCACAATCAATATCTGGAGTGAAATAATATGGCAGCAACTGGTCCATTAGATGCTTGTCCACACATAAATTTGTGGTATGTCGATTTACCGCGTACCCCTCTTGTCGGTTCTGCTCCTCGCATCCGAATAGCTAACGTAACGGATTGGCTGGATATGAAATTTTCAATGTGCACCTGTAAGGGACTGATAAAATAAAATACCCTCTACTATTTAAAAGCCGAAAAATACCACAAGTGATAACCAACTTTTTGAAAAAAATATTAAAAAGTTTTGATAATGATCTAATATTTGATTTTGACAGGTAATAATGGTATAATAAGGCCATAATTAAACCAGGAGGTGCGTTTATGCCACAAATTATTCCGATTAAGGATTTAAAGAATACTTCTGATATCTCTGATTTATGTCATACATCCCAGGAACCGGTTTTCATCACAAAGAATGGTTATGGTGATATGGTAATTATGAGTATGGAAACATATGAGAACACGATGTGGAAATCCAGCCTTTACCGCGGTCTGGAAGTTTCCGATGAGCAAATACGTTTAGGAAGAACTAAGGACGCCAGGGCATCCCTGGATGAGCTAAAGGATAAATATGGATTATAAACTTCACATTACAGAACAGGCGGTTGAGCAACTGGACCGGATCATCAGTTATCTTGTTTCCAATTTAAAAAATCCTCCCGCCGCCCGTAAGCTTCTATCTGAAATTGAAACTATTTACAGCCATTTGGAATCAGACCCCTATATCTACTCTCAATGTAATGATCCGTTTCTGCGGACGAAAGGCTACCACAAAGCAACTGTCCGTCATTTTCAATATATAATACTTTTCTTAATCGATGATGAAAATAGAATCGTATATATATCTGGGTTGTTTCATGAAAAAGAATTTTACGCCCAAAAATTGTAAAGATGCTTGTCCTCACAGGTTGATGAATTACCCATAGTATTCAGAATAAGCTGACTTTCCATTATGAATCCCCTATTCCTTTCGTGCATTATATTTCAATACTACACCCACGCAGCCGTCTAAGAGCAGACGGCTGCGTAATCTGGCATTGAAATCACCCTCTTTCCAATTTATTCTGCGCTTCTATTCGACACTACTCCCCGAAGCCTGTCCAGACATTATACCTGGACGGGGCAGCCCCCCCGCCTGCCTGCAGCTAACAGGCATCATAGGAATCCCACCTCCACCAGGATCTCTGGCGGCCGCCCTCATTGCGTGGTCCCCGGCCAAGGGGGCTGTGACTGGACGGAAGTATCATTATAAGCTATCCGGGGTCATGGCGATTCAATCTGCTATAGATTGATTTTGAGACAGGATTTTATCGCTCTTACCTTAAGCACTTATCATGCTGTTCAACAGGAATAGCAACCCGCAGGCAGTCATTGCGTTCCCCTCATGTCGCTTCCGTTCCTCACGACCGGATAGCCAATGTAACGGATTGGCTGGATATGAAATTTTCAAGGTACAATCCGGGATAAAAATTACCCCCTCACTACTAGTGGTAAAAAAACGGCCTAGTGATAACCAAAAAAATCAAATTTCCCAAAGTTTTTTTAAATCGAATAATATTTTCTTTTTTCTCTTGTGAATTGCTGGCTGAGATATGCCATAAGACTTCGCCATATCACGTTCACTCATCCCATCGAAATAGGCGATTTTGATAAACTCCTGATCTTCTTCTGGTAATTGTTCAATACAACATCTTAAGTGTTCATATAGAACATGGTTAATTGCATCTTCTTCCACATGAACGGTTTCATCTGGAAGAGTTTCTTCCCCTACTATTTCATCTGTATCCATGTTACTATATGGAATTTCCTTATATATTGCTGCCATTCGCAACAAATAGTTTTCTCTGGACTTTTCCCTGTAAAACTCCATGTACATGTCTTTTGGTACCTCCATGACCGCGTCTCCAATTCGTATAGCATATACCGGCTGTTCCTTGCTTCTTGATTCTACGTATAACTGATATTCTTCATATGTGACCTCTTTAAAAGTACTTTCTTCATGGATGTAATATCTAATTTTCCGCATATTGCATTCCTCCAATTCTGGAATCTCCATTGCTGCAAATCCAGAACTAGAGGTGGTGCTCTACATGGCGGTAACCGGTGAAACCTGAACAAAAAAAGACCATTACTTCCGTAAATACAAATGGAAATAACGGTCTTGATTTGATTATGATAACAGGAGCCACTGCTGTCGAAAAAAACAAAGTTACATCCAAACTTATGTAACTTACCCCAACCATAATTTAGACTGTGTATGCTGGTTGGATGATATCTGCAAGGTAATACTTCCACAAAGAAGTTCTGCCTTATACCATCAGCCCCTTATCCTGGCAAGCAGGATTGTACACAGACGTCTCTCCTTATCCATTTCTGACAAAGAGATTCATCAATACCCGTTTCAGTCCAATATCTTTTCTTCCTGTCATAAAACATATTAATTTACAGTTATCTCCTGTCAGCATTTGCGTTTCACCTCCTCCACTCATTCGCTGATTTATCTGATGGTAATTAATAAATCATATAAAAACAGCCGCTTACATTATTTCTTGTGTAAGAGGCCGCTTAATTTTTAAACCTTTTATTTGAATCAAATTATAAAACCTTGGTAAAATCATTTTACCATACAATGTTTACAAGAATATTACTTATTTCCTACTTTTTCCATATGTTTGTTTTCTCTTCCTTCTTCCTACGAAACATATAAGAGACTAAAATATCTATCCCCTGGGCACCTCCTTCTCCCACTGTCTGCATCACATAAACTTTCCATAACGGCAGAACGGTTTCAGCTTCTCTGGCTGAACTATCCTGATATACCGTAGATCTAACATTCTCGCCATCTCCTTGGGTCCCATCTTATCAGAAGGGACATACACATGGTTTTCATATCCTCGAATAATGTCACACGCTTTCCCTATGTTTTCCGGTAATTCAGCTCCAGAATAGCATAGAGTTTTTCCTTCCCCAGTATCCTACTGCGGATGACCTCCCTGTTGATTACAACAGCTACCAGGTCTAGTTCAGATAACGTAATTCCTGATTAAAGATAACACGGAAGTCCCTCCCAGATAACCATTGGTATGCTGTATGGCATCGTCTCGTTCCTCATCACGATAAAAGAATGCCAAAAACTGTCTACCAATTCATCAATACATCTAAAGTTTTAGTTCTGGAGCATCCTGCTCTAATTCATTCTCCTGCTGCATTTTATAATCCGGTATTATATTATGATAACGTATCAGTTGATACTTTAATACTTTCACACCTCTGGAAACAGGTTCCTTCTCTAAGACAGTCTGTAATTTTTCATAATCAATCATCAACCCGATTCCTGCCTCACGGGCCTGCATCTCTAAACTGGCTGAAAATGGCTGACCATATACTTTTTCAAGATTCTCTTCCACTGTTTCTTCGTCGAAACGATCCCAGTCACTTAACAGTGAATTTCCATTATCAAAAATAGGCGCCGCTTTATAAACTCCCGTCGATGCGTCCACAATTAATCCCAAATTATTAAAATGCCTGTCTGTATTTAAAGTAAGCATATCCAGAGCCAGTATTTGTGATAAATACATTGAGCAATCCCACCCTGTATTCTCTAATACAAACTTTCTTACAAAGCCAATGCGGTCTGCCACCTCTGATATTAAGCGTATTCTCTCCTGCAGACTTTCCCCAGTGAGTAGGTCATACAGTCTCTGGAAGCTCAGGAATGATTCGTTTTCTCTAATAAAACTTTTTGAACGGCATCCCGCCCTTCCATTAATCGTGCATTGTTCATATTTAACATAACTATCAACATTAGAGCACTCCAGCACCTTTGAGACGAGATATTCCGAGTAACCTTCATATCCCAGATTATTTACTTTATACCAAAATCCTTTCTCATAATACTTGGGCTGTGTTCCCTTTGAACTCCCTTGTACCATCACCAAGGCCTGTGGACTCAGCACGTATTCTTTTACACTCATCTCACTTTCACATCCTTCCATGTTATCGTCTCACCTGGAAACCGAATCCAAAACAAATCTTCGTATGTAACTCCATGTGTAATCTTCATCCATTTCCATGGATTATTATAAGTAAGACCGGCCTGATTAAGTATCTCCTTAAGGTCACTGCGTCCATCCTCGTAGCATCGGTCCTTCAAAAAATTGTAAACACGTTCCAAATCTAATTTATTACCACAAAATGGCTGCCTGATACAATCCGGTATCAATTTTTGAATTTCCACCTTCTTCTTATCTTCTGATAACCTTACTATCGCTACCGGCTCATCCTTATGCATCACAGTGAATTCCATATCTCGTTCTCCCTATACATCCAAGTCTGGCAATCAGACAGCACAACGCTTCTGATAACATTATAAACGGTTTTTCCCGTTCCGGTATGTGTTTATTCCAATGTATTTTGTTTTTTTACCTAACAGAATTATTGGCTGATTTTTTGTTCTATATTTTCTATATAATTCGATTTCGTCTATTATAACTGAGTTTAAAGTAAAGTGCAACATCTACGCAAGAACATTTGTTCCTTTATATTCTCCCATCTTTTGCCGTAACTCTACCTCAATTGTGGCAGTAAAAAGCGCCAGACACATCTCTGCATCCAGCGCATCACCATCTTTTTTTCTGTTGTTTCCTATATAGATTGGGACTGTCCCATCCCCTGCTCCACACCGGCCATCTCCAGATAACAGACCAATTGATGCTCTGTCAGATTGGCAACCATCTCTGCAAACGGAGCCAAATTTCCTTCTACAGCATACACTTCCAATGCATTGAAATACTCCAGCCTGTTTTCCTTTGCTATTGAAATAGCAGGAAATCCATTTACCATCAACTGATAATTCATAATCAGACGGAATGTTCTGCCATTGCCATCGGGAAACGGATGTATACGCACAAACTCAGCATGGGTCCAGGCGGCTAGTTCAATCTGATTCAATTCACTACCCTTCCATGCAAGGTCCGCATAAAAATTCTTGACCTGCCGGTATATATCATTAGGAGATGGCGGCGTGTGCTGTGCTCCTGATATATATACATCCACATTTCGGTAAATTCCTCCCACAAATATATTCCCCATCAGTATTGCATGGATATCCTTAATGACTTTTTCATTCAACGGCAATTCTTTGGCTATGCATTCCTTCACATAACGGTATGCTTTCTGATGATTTACTGCCTCATAAAGTTCCCGAAGGTGTTTGCCTCCAATCGAAATCCCATCTTCCAGCAAAACCTTGGTTTCAATGAGGGTCAGTGTGTTACCTTCAATTGCTGTAGAGTTATGGGTATACTCTATCTCAAATGCTTTCTCATAGCTTTGCAGGGTAAGTTCCGGAATAGAATCCCTTACCGCCTGATACCGATTCCTTTTCTGTACAATTTTCTCATAATCCATGGATTCACTCCTTCCTTATACCTATATGACTTACAGTATATCACAGATTAACTGATTCATAATCATCAATTTACAGCGGATTCCACCATCATTCTTCCAAGTTTTCCATTTACTTTTGTCAGCATTCGCGCTTCACCTCCCCTGCATACCTGCTGATTCCTTTCTTAGTACGCTTTATTTCTTATGTACAATTTCCTATGCGCAAAAACAGCCTCTTACAAAATTTTTTCTGTAAGAAGCTGTTTGACTATCTTGATATGTTTTTAATAATTGGGCTTAGGTCAGTTTACAAGAGACTACACGCAGATCGTGAAACGGGCTACTGACAACAAACGGCGCTATGCTCCCGGCAGGGTGACATAGCGCCGTTTTGTTGTGGGGGAATCCGTAATCCTTCGTTTCCTCATAAATAAAGGAGAAATCAACCACCTGGCGCTTTTCCGGCACAAGGTTTTCTATCGTTATCATATGAAATTTTATTTGTTTGTTTTCCATCCGCGTCATCATAGGTAAGCCCTCCCGTTCTTTCATACACTTATTTTATCATACGGCAGGGAATAATACAGGGGTTTGTCAACACCTCGAACTTGGCCCGATGTTGTGTATAGACACCCAGCAAAAATAGCAGAACGGACGGCACCTGTCAAGGCTAAAATGAACGGGCTTTCGCCCGGCCTTGACCGCCGCCGTCCCGCTGAATGGGTAGACAAGGCGGACAATCCCATACTGTGCTTGTCCGCCGACAAAGTTATTGTGGGGCTGTCCGTCCTCTCAAAATTGACCGGTTATGCGATTGCGTCTTATACCAATAAGGCGCAGCCAGCAAAATATTTATAGTTGCCACCATATTGTTTCTTCCCGTCTTTTCTCAGCGAAACCACAGCGTTGCAAAATGCGTTGTGAGGCAAAACCGTCGATGTCCGTTTCCGCGATAATATGGGACACGTTTTCTTGTTTCAAAGCCCACTTGCACATGGCCTGCACTGCTTCTGTCATGTATCCGTTGTGCTCAAACTCTTTTCCCAAACCATAGCCAATTTCGACCTCTTGATCCGTATTCGGAATATCCTTGAAATCAGCCGAACCAACGACGACCCGGTCACTTTTGCGAACCAGAAACCAGAAGCTATGCCATAAGTAATCGTTAGAATACTTTTCTGTTTTTTCTAATTGCCCTTTAACAATTTCGAGAAAAAGTCCCTCCATAGGCTCTGCTTGATAAGAACAATTTAAGTCTTTCTCCAGCTTTGGTATGTTCTCTACCCACAATTTTAATTGATAGGGAAGTAATGGCACTAATTCAAGACGCTCCGTTTGCAATATCATTTTGCTACCTCGCTTATTTTATCTTTGTTCGCCTTATCCGCCTAATGCGTACTTGTCATTTTCTCTTACCTCTCTGCGGCAAATAGCTTTTTGCCCATTCGGATTTTTGGACAATCCGGGTTAGCCATTGTTTTTCTTCCTCTGTCAGCTTGCTATAACGCAGCTTTGTCTGCTTGCAAAATAACATCAACAGTTGTTCCGCCCGGCTGCCCTTGAAGCTCGCCACTTCCTCTAAATCCTGCTTGAGTTCGTCCACAATAGTATTCTCCGGGGCGCTGTCGCTCCTGCCCCTGTGGGCTTCCCGTGTGTCCTCCATGATAGCGAAAATATCGTGATGTACCCGGCTGCTGAAATAATCGCCCTCCCGCACATGGGCGGCTTGCAGCACTCCGGCAGTCTTGTCATGCTCACCCGGTTGGTACTTCTCCACGATTTCAGCCCTCGCCACGTCTACCCATACGTTCAAGTTTTGTATCTGCGTAGCAGCGATACCCTCCACATAAATCTGTATATCAGCCAGTAGCTTTACAAAATCTGTGTGCTCCGCCAGTTCACAAAGCAGGGCGGTATCAATTCGCACGCTTTTCAGCAGGTCTATCATCTCGTCACTCAAACGCAGGTCTGCAAGATCGGCGTTTGGGTGATTTTTCGTTTCCGTTAATCCCAGCAGACAGTCGGCGGTCACGCCGTAAAACTTCGCCAGCTTGATAAGGGCGTAGTGGCTGATGTCCTTGAAGTCGTACGCTTCTTAGCTCCCTAGCGCAGACTTTGAGAGATGTGTCTGCTCCACAAGCAGTTCCAGCGTCAACCCACGCTCCACACACAGGTTTTTTAGGCGTTCCTGTATTGTCAACTCAAATCTACACACCCCATCTTATGCTTATTTCATGCGTTCTTGACACTCGCTGCACTCTCTGTCATGGATAGAAATGATACCCCGGCATTTGGGGCAAATATATTTCTCTTTCTGCTGTTCCATGAACCTTTCCAAACCGTGTTGACGGACAAACTCGCTATTCTCCATAAGGCTTGCCTGATACCTTTTGTTGTAGCTTTTTTCAAGGTTTTTAATTAATTTACAAGGATAATCGGGACATTCAAAACAATAGGACTGCCCTTTGCCCTTGATACACTCTTTTATCTTGCACTTACGGCAGTGTTCCGGTTTGCCCATATCGCTGTTCAAGCAACCGGCACACGTTTTTTTATGATAACAATGCTTATAGCAAACCAAACAGTTCATGCCGCAGGGGGCAAACATAGCCGTATCAATTTTTTCTTTTGGCATTTTCATGGTGCGCCCTCCTTGTCGGCTTACTGTTTCTTTCATTTTACCACACATCCGAGAGCGTGGAAATAGTGTCTTTGCGGTGCAGATTTCCAACCTTTCGGATATACGGGACGGGCGGTCAAAAAGTGTAGACTAGCGTTTCCAATGCGGCAGAAATAATCCCCATATCTTCACCAAACATCTGCCTCATAAGGCCATCACCCCCAAGAGCGGCAGCCTCAGCAACTTTCTGATCTACCGTTTGCTGGAGCATTTCCTCGGTGACGGATATTTGTTGTAACATTTCCGTGCTGAACATTTGCCCTAATAATTCGACCTGCCGTTGTGCGTCAACGGCGGATTGAGCGGTTCCATCCTGTGCAGCGTCGTCAGGTTCTGCGGAAACTTTCAATTTTTCCCGCATCTGCTCAATCTGCTGATTGCTGTCCTCTATTGACTTTTGAAGCGACTCAGTCGCTTTTTCCGTTGCCGCCTGTGCACATTTCCTGATTTTATCGGGATCAACCATTCTCATTTCCCTCCCGTTCTTGTTCCGACGGCAGGGTGTGCCACGCTGTCGGCTTTTTATTTTTGAAAAGCCATTTTTTTAGTTGGCTTAATATTGCTTCCACAAAACGAAACCACAGGTTTCCGGCGACGAATACGATCACCAGCACGACCAGCACGACTCCAAATTGTCCCCATGGCATGAAAGCACCCCCTTATTTTTTCTGGAACTGCTTCAAGAAGAAATCGGTGAACGCCTTTACCTCCTCGTCTTGGGAAACATAGACATACAGTTTCTCGTCCTCCAGCCATTCACAGACACCGATCCCGATATAGCCCTTCCTGTCAGGGTAAATAATAAATTCGTCTGTGGGGAACTTGTTCTGATACGCCTTCAAAATGTCGCTCCGCCGGTAGAAAGTGGCATCGCCACAGCCCGACAGATCGGGAACAGTGGGAATTACAACAATGGTCTGACTGGCCTCGTTCCAGCCTACGATCAGATTGCCGATCTTAGTTTTGCTGCCGTGGACGATACCGTAATTGAAACGGCTAACATCTTCCGTGTAGCCAAAAAGGATTTTGTAGTCGTCTCCGTTTTCCACCACTTGATTGAACAGAACGCGCATTTTTTTACGGTTGGCGTCACTTTTTGCCATGTCTACTTGAGGCCCCTTAAACAGATTTCTAAACAGTCCCATGCTAATATTCCTCCCATGCTAATATTTTGGAATGATTTTATGTCTTTGGATTAAAGACACAAACATACTTCACACCAACACCCGCTAACTGCTCCGTCACTTCTGGTCGGTGTGACCACAAATTCATTTAATTACTATTTTGTTTTTAATAGTAATTAAATGAATTATACCTAAACACTGGAAAAAAAGCAAGCCCCCGCCCATAAAAAAACAGCGCACCATCCAGACGGTGCGCTGTCTGCTATCATTTGTCTGTGTCGACCAGGGAGGCCAGATACCGGGAGAGGGCGGTGGCCTGGGCCGTCCGCTCCAGCTCCTCCGGGAAGAAGAAGGGGAGCGACCGGGCCGCCGAGTTGTAGGTCAGTACCACCGAGAGGATCAGGTTGCCCAGCTCCTTGGGTCTACATTTTTCCTGGGGGATATGCCAGAGGGCCAGCACCTGTTCATAAAACTGTTCCTGTCCCTGCTGGTAAGTTTCAAACTCCTCCGGGCTTAAATGCTTATAGACCCACATTTCCTCCTCTTGTGTCATCACAAAGAAATGGTACTGGCGGCTGTGTGTGACCATATCCAAAAAATGATGTATCATTTCCTCCAGGCTCATATCCTGGTTTCTTACGCTCTCCTGCACCTCCCGGAGCAAAAGCATGTTCTCATAATTAATGATGTGGAGCACCAACTGGGCCAGGGAGGAATAATAGTTTCCGTAAAAGAACGGCTTGGAGATGCCCACAGCCTGGAGGATGTCCTGGAGGGTGGTGCCTTTCGGCCCTGCTGGGACAGCATTTGCAGCCCCACCGTCAGCCAATCCCGCCCCACCTGCTCCCGTTCTTCTTTGGAATAGCCCTTCTTTGACATAGCCCCACCGCCCCTTTTGTTGAGATACCAACTGTTTACCACAGCGGCGAGGAAATGTCATGCGTCCTTGAAGAAAGGCTTCAAAAATGCAGGCGATTCCGAGGAAGCGCGTTAGTGGTTATCAGGAATTGTGAGTTATCAGGAACCCATTGAAAATAGCCCTATTTTACAAGGATTGCTACAAATAAGTTCCTGATAACTTTTAGGGAATTCTTGTTTTGGAGGCTGTCATACATTTAGTAATGCGATTCTGAATTCCTGATAACTTTTGTACTATTTCAGCCCATAAAGCCGTTTTAACATTTCATCATCCGTAACCTGATATTTCATTCCATCTTTATTTTATAAATTTATATTCCCTTCCTCGGTAATGCTTGCTGCCCACTCACCTAAACGATTTTTTTCCGTATTTGCTGAAAATACTTTGCCCTCTTTCAAAATAGCCCCCGGACAAGACAGTACAAGTTCACGACTGGTTCTGCCCATGCCGCTTCCACCCGAGGTTGCAAGCGGTATCACCGTTTTACCATTAAAATCGTATCCCTCCAGAAATGAGTTTATGATAGTTGGGGCAACATACCACCAAATAGGGAAAGCTACGAAAATGGTATCATACATATCCATATTTTCTACTCTGTTTGCAATGGCAGGACGGAAAGATTTATCGTTCATTTCCACACTGCTCCTGCTCTTTCGGTTGGTCCAATCCAAATCCTCTCTTGTATACAAGATTGGGGGTTGAATTTCATGTAAGTCTGCATTGATCGCTGATGCCAGGTTCGCTGCCAATTTAGCGGTTGTTCCACTGGCACTGAAATATGCTACTAATATTTTACCCATCCTTTTATCTCTCCAATCCATTATTCTAAACTGTCAATCCATGCCTTTAAACTGGTGTCCGAAACATTGCTGTTGAAACGTTCGCCTGTAACCCATGTACCGCTTCCGGCCAGTTCTCCCAGTTGGCTGCCACTGCTGCCAATACCGCTGCCTCCGGAGGTACAAAAAGGAATTACGGTAATGCCGTCAAAATCATGGTTCTCCACAAAAGTACTCATAATCCGAGGAGCCTGCCCGTGCCAGATGGGATAACCTAAATACAATGTAGAATATCCATCAAGGGATATCGTTTCACCGCCGATTTCAGGGCGGCTGGCCACATCCTCCATTTCAAGTGAGGTACGGCTCTGGCTGTTGTGATAATCCAGATCTTCAGTGGTATAGGCTTTAGCAGGGACAATCTCATAAATGTCGCCACCAGTGGTCGTTGCAATCTTTTCCGCTACTCCTCTGGTACTGCCGCTAGCGGAGAAATAGACCACCAGAATATCCGATTTACCATTTTGGGGATCAATATCCGTTTTTTGTAATTCTGACGGCAACTGCTTATCGGCCATCGAAGCTTCATACTCTGTGCTCTCAATTATACGGGATTCCAGTGTTGCCGCATTCGCCTCAGACGTAATTTTATCATTTTTGCAGGCCGCCAGACTGAATACCAGACAGGCTGCTCCTAAAAACCCGATAAACCGTTTCGTTTTTTTCTTCATTCCTAAACTATTAATTATGTTTCGTTCCAACAATATTATTTACCTCCTGCTAATCTCCAAATCCGGAATTACGCCCATCATTGATTATGTTTTCGATACAGATACCTTGTCGTCCTGCTGCATTTGACACAATGTACAAACATTATCCTCTGTCTTTACTCCACCGCCAGGTGTTCTGAAAAGAAGGTTTCCAGCCGGTCAAACGGAATCACATCCATCTGATCTTACAAATCTGTGTGCTTTGCACCTTCTACAATCATCAGTTCCTTGTTGTTTACATAGCTGCTGTTTTCTGTCATATTTCTATAAGCATCTTGGCTGAAATAGAGAGAATGAGCTTCACTGCCATGTACCATCAACACAGGAGTACGGATTTCTGCCACAAAGTCCAACAAATGCATATTAATCAGAGAACCAATAGCGGTAGACGCAAACCCGCCATTAGAACCTAACGAACGGATATGATAGCCCCGTTCTGTCTTATAGTAATCAATGTAGTCCTTCTGGAACTGGGGCATATCTTCACTTGCCGCCTTAGGATGCCCGCCCAAAAGGGTGTATGTGCCATTTTTATATCCTCTGTTCTCTGGCTGTTGTAGGAAACGCGCATCTGGTATCTTGCTTCCTCGTCACTAGAATCATTGCAGCCATAGGCAAGGACACGACTCATATCGTACATGGTCACGGTGGCCGTCGCCTTTACCCTGGTATCCAAAGCTGCTGTCTGAAGCGCATAACCGCCCCAGCCGCAGATTCCAATCACACCTAACCCGTTTATCAACTTATTTCCCAAAATACCTCTCAATTTCTTCCATCCGCTCCATCTGCATTACCTTAAAAGGACATCTTCTATTGCAGTGTCCGCAGCCAATACAGTCAGATGCTGTCTTTTTCAATGTCAGATAATGTTCCTTTGCCAGGGTATCACCTAACAAGGCCAGGTCGTAATATTTATTAATCAAACCAATATCAAGGCCTGCCGGACATGGATGGCAATGCCTGCAGTACACACATGTTCCAACCGATTCTTCCGGTGTAAAGGAACTGATTACCGAATAATCCCGTTCCTCCTCTGTTGTATTAAAATAAGCCAGTATTTCCTTCAGCTCCCGTTCATTGCATGGACCTCCAAGGACTGTCAGAACACCCGGTTTGTCAAGTGCATACTGGATACACTGTGCTGTGGTCAACGCATGACGGAACGGTGATTTCTTCGCATCTAAAAGCTGCCCGGCATTAAACGGCTTCATAACCGAGATGCCGACGCCCTCCTTTTCGCAGCGGCGGTACAGTTTCTGTCTTTCCCCACCGCTTCCAATTGCGTAGTCCCCCTGCCCATAGTCATACATTGGATTGATGGAAAACATCAGCATATCGAGAATATTCTTGTCCATCACCTTATTGGCCAGCTCCGGCGCATGGGTGGAAAGACCAATATACCTTACAACCCCTTGCTCCTTTAAGTCCAGGATGAACTTAAGAACCCCATTCCTTTCATAATCAATCAAATCCCTTTCTTCATCAAGACAATGGATAAATCCAAAATCAATATAATCTGTCTTCAGATTCTTAAGCTGCCAGTCAATGGATTTTTTCACTGTATTCAGATTCGTCGTCCATCCGTATTCTCCGGTTATATAGTTTGCTCCAAAATGTACCTGCAGCATTGCCTCTTTTCTTCGGCCTTCTAAAGCTTTCCCATATGCCTGAAAAATACTTGCGTGTCCACCGGCCATATCAAAATAATTAATTCCCTCATCCATCGCAAAATGTACGGTCTTAATTATATCCTTTTCCGCCTGTTCGCCGATTACAGAAGAACCCATACCAATAATGCTTATTTGTTCCTCTCCATGAGGCAGTTTACGATATTTCATACAATCACCGCCTTTCTGTTACATTGCCTGAATCAGCACGTTGCGTATATCCTCTTTGGAAAGCACTTTATAGCCGCCCTCCATAATCAGCGTACCGTTTACAATATCATCAAGCATTTCAGACGTTACGCCGATTTCTGTAAGATTCATCGCAAGTCCAAGTTCTTTCATCCACGTCTCCATAGCGCACAGACCCTCTTTGGCAAGCTGTTCGTCCGTCTTGCCGTTGCGATCAATATCCCATACATTCACAGCAAAACGGGCAAATTTCTTCACACCGTAAGGCATAATAAATGTATAGTACGGTATGGAAACCGCTGACAGAGTCATACCATGAGTCGCGTTGCTGCACGCTCCCACCGACTGTCCAAGCATATGCACCATCCAGTCAGTGCTTTTTCCTTTTGAAATAAGTGTGTTTAATGCCCAGGTTGCCGTCCACATAAGGTTGCTTCTGGCTTCATAATCATCCGGAGTCTGAACTGCAATACGGCTGGAGTGAATCACGCTTTTCATCAGTCCTTCGCTGATATAGTCACTGGTATTATCATCCTCTCCTGAAAAATACTGCTCGCAGATATGATTGAAAATATCATAGATACCGGCAATCATCTGATATCCCGGAAGACTCATGGTGTATCTGGGATTCAAGACAGCAAATCTCGGCATAACCGTCTCATCCGCAAACACATGACCGATTTTCAATTTCTTTTCGGGATAAGTGATGACTGCTCCCGCGTTCATCTCCGAGCCTGTGCCAACCATTGTAAGTACCGCTCCTACGGGAACGATTTCACAGGCCGGCTCCTCAAACCGGGCATAATATTTCTCCCACGGGTCCTCCTCACAGTGAACGGAAACAGACAGAGCTTTTGCATAATCCACTACAGATCCTCCGCCCACAGCAAGAATAAAATCAACCTTATTTTTCCTTGCAATTTCAATGCCCTCGTACAGTTTGTGAATGGTAGGGTTCGGCATAACCCCCGCTATCTCCGCAACGACTTTATCCGCGGATCTCAAAATGCCGATAACCTCATCGTAAATACCATTTTTCTTAATTGAACCGCCTCCGTAGACAAGAACGACGTTTCTGCCGTATTTTACAAGCTCAGAGGTCAAATTACCAAGAGCATTCTCACCAAAATATAATTTTGTAGGGTTACAGTAAGAAAAATTTCCTAACATATAATAATCCTCCTATCGTTAATTTGCTTACTTAATAACTATATGCCGAAGCCAAACCGCACCATCTTTAATAGCTTTACAGCATTCATTTGTATTCCATCTCCCGTTACATTAAACAATCGTATATCCGCCATCAACGCCAATCGACTGATATCCTTCATCTATTAAACTCTTTTATAACCAATCCCTCCTTCAGGTCTGCAAGCACTACCGCCGCTCCCGATTCAGCGAAATTCTTTGCAGCCGCAAGTCCCATACCTCCTGCCGCGCCTGTTACTAAAGCAACTTTACCTTTAAATGTGATTTCCATGAAAAATCCTCCTTGACTTCTGATTAACCTTAGCTTAACATTAAAGTTGAGTTTAAAGTCAAGGTTTTTCCTGAAAATTTTGTAAAATGTAATTTTTTAATTATATTATCTAACTCAAGGGGGCTTCAATATGGAAACAGGAAATTATACAATTAAAGACGCAGCGAAAATGATGGGGGTTCCAACCAGCACAATTCGCTATTATGACAAAGAGGGATTGCTCCCTTTTATGGAAAGACGGGAATCCGGATATCGTATTTTTACAGAAAAGGATATTGCAACACTTCGTATTATTGATTGTCTTAAAAAAACAGGAATGCCGATTAAAGAAATTCGTCAATTTAGCGATTGGCTTGAACAGGGTGATGCTTCTTTACAACAAAGATATGAAATGTTTTTAGAACGAAAACGGGTAGTGGAAGCACAAATTGCTGAATTACAGGAAACTTTAAATACAATTAACTATAAATGTTGGTACTATGAAACAGCCATTGCAGCCGGTACAGAAAAAATTCACACTGAAAAAGACGTTCCGAACGGTAAATTAGCTTGTGAAATATAATGATGGACTGTTACAGCCACCGAACGGTTCAGAAAAATGCGATGTATGCTTGACAAATCGGGATTTAGGGCTTGACAGAATAGGAAGTAAAATGAAATCTTTTCGTAAGTATATAATCATTCTTTTTATGTGTATCATAGTATTTAAATTTCAAACAGGCTGTGCCGACGATTCACTAAAAAGCACAATGCCCCCCAACACAACGCAAGACACACAAAATACAAAGATAGATCTCATGCAAATCCAAGTCGGGGACTATTCAAGTTTGCTCGGTATTTGGAAGGAAATAGCTTATGCAGATAACCAGTTTGACGGAACGGGTCAGCAGTGGCATATGGGTAGGTCTGATACGGTTTCCTCTACCCTCTCTGTATCATCTGACAAAATAGATTTTAATGAATCCGCTATGATTATTCAGGGAAATACGCTTACGGACGGTATGGGTTCCCATCTTCTTTCATTTGTAAACGATGGAACTTTACTCGACGCTTACGCTGATTCAACTACCGCCATCTACTGGAGTGTCACATTTTACCCAAAGGGAGTAACAAATAATCTCGAACCCAATAATGATGTGCAAATTGACAGCACTAAAAATATCATTGTTGTTTGGTATAGCGGTATGCAAGTCCTAACAGTTTTTGGGCAAGAATAGAACGAATCCCGTCCACTTGAAAAAAACGTTTGTGATATGGTACTGTATGATGAATTACCAACACCAAAACTTAAAAAGAAGAAATAAACAATTCCAGTTGATCGAGACGTTGAAGCGGATGAAAAATAAGAAATGAATGGAGAAGCAAATGGCAGTTGTGATCATATTGTTCCTTATCTTTGTGATAATGGGGATTATTTTTTTATTTGGAAAAGGGAGCTTTCTGATAGCCGGATATAATACGGCGGATAAAAAAGAGAAAGAAAAGTATGATGAGAAAAAGTTAAATCTGTGTTTTGCCTGTTTTTCGTTTGGTATGGCGGCGGTTATTGGCGCATGTGGTTATATGAATACGGAGACATTTGCAGTACAGGTAGGCTTGCCGGCCATCATTGCGTTGGTAATATTCGTTTTTATTGCAACGAATACCTTTTGCAAAAAGAAATAGTCAGACATAATGGAGAAATCCATGTCACGGACAGGAGTACAGCGGACTAACGAGAAAATCGGAATGTGTAGGAGTGATAGTATTATGTTTGAAGATTTTCTAAAAAAACTTAAAGAATATGCAAGTAATACTTTGCATATTGAGAGCATTATCGTTGTAGGCTCTTATGCGAGAGGAACAAACAAAGAAAATTCGGATTTAGATATTGTTATCGTCACATCAAATAAATCAAATATGATTGCAAATCAAGATTTCACTCAAAAATTTGGGGAGGTTTATAAACAACAAACTGAATATTACGGTGCATGTACTTCTATTCGTGTATGGTACAAGGACGGAAAAGAAGTTGAATTTGGAATTGTGGAACCGTCTTGGCTTACAATGCCCTTAGATACTGGGACTTATCAAGTATTATCTGATGGATATAAACTTATCATAGACAAGAAGCAATACTTTGAAAATTTGAAATTATAAAATTCCAGTTTGTCAGACAAACGCAAAGAATAAAAAAATCAGAAGTTAGAGAGATAGCCATGAAAGAAAATATTGCAGCAAAGTTGACGGGAAAAGACGATAAATATGCTTGCGCTCTTGCCGATAAAATCATATCAGAAAGTTTAGAAACCGATAAATGGTACGAATATTTTGATGACTTTGCCTCTTTGCTTAATTATCCAAAATCATTCGTGAGAAATCGAGCATTGTATATCCTTGCGGCAAATGCTCAATGGGATGACGAAAATCGTTTCGACTTGATAATTTCCGATTTTCTTGCACATATAACGGATGAAAAGCCAATCACAGCCAGACAGTGCATAAAGGCTCTTGCACAGGTTGGTTCGGCAAAGCCACAATATATACCAGTAATATTATCATGTTTGCGGAGTGCAGATTTATCGAAATACAAGGACAGTATGCGTCCACTGATTGAAAAAGACATAGCTGAAACGGAAAAGAAATTGACAACGTAACTTCCAGTTTGTCAGACAATCACAAAGAATAAAAAATTAGAATTTGGAGGAATAAGCACATGGCAAATAAGTATAAAGTAATTGATGAAAAAACATGGAATAGAGCAATGCACTGTATGATTTTTAGAAATAGTGTTGAACCAGCGTTTTGTGTAACCTTTGAAGCGGATATTACAAGATTTAAACGTGTAGTTAAAGAGCTGGGGGTTTCTTTTACATTGGCAATGGTATATGCAGTTTGTAAATGTGCAAATGATATAGACGCATTTCGTTATCGGTTTGTTGATGGACAGATTGTTTTGTTTGACAAGATAGATACTGCATTTACCTATCTAAATCAAGAAACCGAATTGTTCAAAGTGGTTAATGTTCCCATGATAGACGATTTAAAAGAATACTGTGAGTTTGCAGAAACGATAGCAAAGGAGCAAAAAGAATATTTTACAGGTCCATTAGGAAATGATGTTTTTCAATGTTCTCCTATGCCGTGGGTCACCTACACGCATATTTCTCATACCAATTCCGGGAAAAAGGATAATGCAACTCCTCTGTTTGATTGGGGAAAATTTTATGAGAAGAATGGGAAAATTGTCATTCCAATATCAGTACAGGCACATCATTCCTTTGTTGACGGCATACATATTGGGAAATTTGTAGATAATCTTCAAAGGTTTTTCGATAGATGTTAAATTCCAGTTGTCGGGCGGATTTTTTGGCGTTATTATTAATATTTGACTACCCGCAAGATAAAGGACCTATATTTTGAAAAATGTGCGGCCTGATTGATGACAAAAATTCGGCCCACGATCTCCATGGGCTTATTTAGTATGCTATCATATTACTTTTTCCAATAAATAACTTTTCAGAGCAGACTGAACGCCGCCCATTGTTTCCAATGGCGGCGTTTTGTTGAAAGTTAGTCCTATATGATTTAATCACCCAAAGTGTTCCGGACCTGGTCCATCACCTTTTTGCCGTCCATCATTCCATAAGCCATCATATCAATCACCTCCACTGGACACTGAACTGCTCCCTTTACAGAATCCAGCTGTAACCTGACCTGTGGCCCAAGAAGGACGATATCCGCATCAGCCCCTTCTTTTCCCACATTGGAAATCGGGTAAGCATTTACCTCGCATTCGTATCCCATTGCCGCTGCCGCCTCTCTCATTTTAGATACCAGAATACTTGTTGATAAACCTGCCATACATGCCAATACTATTTTTCTCATATTATTTATCCTTTCTCTATTTATTCATCAGTACCAAAGATTCATATGGTTCCAATATCATTTCTGCCTGCAAATGGTTTCTATGTACATTTGAAATCAGTATATCATATTTCGCCGGATCAATCGACACAGCGGGCCGTCCTTTGTAGAAATTGTTAAATGCCAGCAGTTCCTGATCATTCAGGATGCGCTTATACGCAAATACAGCTTCATGTTCCTCCATAACAGGAATATAGCGTCCTTCCTGTATTACCTCATATTCCTTTCTAAGCTGGATTAGCTCGCGGTAATAATGTAATACGGAATCCGGATCTTCCATACTCCTTTTCACATTAATACTGTCATAATTTTCCGTAAGCGAAATCCATGGTTCGGTATCACTGAAACCTGCATATGTTTCATCCGACCACTGCATGGGCGTTCTGGCGTTATCCCTGGATCTTCCCTGGAGGTACCTAATGCGCGCTTCCTCATCATAGCCCTGTTCCATCATGCACTGATAACAGTTGACTGCCGCAATATCCCTATATTGTTCCAATTTATCGAAATAAGCATTGGTCATGCCGATTTCCTCCCCCTGATAGATATAAGGGGTTCCCCGCAACAGGTACAGCGCTGTCGCAAGCATTTTGGCTGACCTGACCGGATATTCCTTATCATTGCCGTAGCGGCTTAGTACCCTTGGCTGGTCATGGCAGCACCAGAACAGTGCGTTCCAGCCGCCTGCCTCCTGCAAGGCTGTCTGCCAGTCTGTTATGATATGCTTCAGTTTCTGAAAATCAAAGGCACGTATCCTCCATGGATTCTGTTCATCGTAATCCACTTTTAAATGATGAAAGCTGAATACCATGGATAATTCTTTATTTTCAGGTTTTGTATACCGGATGCAGTTCTCAATGGTTGTAGAAGAAAGCTCACCCACGGTTATAATATCATCTGCCTGTCCGAAAGACTCCTCGTTTAATCCCCTCAGGTATCCATGAACCAGCGGCCTGTCCGTATAAAACTGTTTTCCTTCACCGTCAGGGTCATCCGAAAAATCTTCCTTGTCAATCAGATTGATCACATCAAACCGAAATCCTTTCACCCCCTTGTTCATCCAGAAACGAACCACATTGGCTGCCTCCTGCCGGACTTTTTCATTCTTCCAGTTCAAATCAGCCTGAGTCTCATGGAACAGATGGAGATAAAACTGATCCATATCCTCCACATAGCGCCAGGCGCTCCCCTTAAATTTTGAAATCCAGTTGTTGGGCGGACCACCCTCTTTTCCCTCCATAAACAGGTAGCATTCCTGATATTCCGTTTCTCCAGCCAGTGCCCTCTTAAACCATTCATGTTCTGTGGAGGTATGATTGAAAACCATATCCAGCATAATATGGATATTCCGTTTTCCCGCTTCTTCAATCAAATCCTCTAAATCAGCCATTGTCCCAAAGAGCGGGTCTATCTCGTAATAATTCTCCACATCATAGCCGTTATCGTTCTGCGGAGACTTAAAAATAGGTGTAATCCAGATATAATCCACTCCTAAAAACTGCAGATAATCCAACTTCTCGATAATACCTCTGATATCTCCCAGCCCGTCATGATTACTGTCCTTAAATGATTTCGGGTAAATTTGATACACTACTTTATTGCCAATATTCATATATTCACCTTCAGTCCCATCGGTATATTTGCTGCGCCGCCAATTCTATCCTCTTAATATCCTTCTTTATATAAAACTCCACCTCTAAATCCCGTTCAGCCCGAATCTCCAATTCACGCAGTTCCCCTTCCTTCCAGGACATATTTAAAACAGCGCCGCTTTTTAAACGGATTCCTTTCAGATAACCAGCTCCCAGCTCTTTCGGCAGCGCCGGCAGGATTACCACCCGCTCCCCATAATCTTGAATCAGCATTTCCAGTATGCCGTTGGCTCCGCCAAAATTCCCATCAATCACAAAGGGAGGACAGTTATCCAGCAGATTGTCTAATGTTGAGTCCGTAAATAACTTTCTCAGCATTTTGTAAGCCATTTCACCATCAAACAGTCTGGCATAAAAATGTATAATCCACGCGCAGCTCCATCCGGTATGACCTCCCCCATTCATCAGCCGCCTCTTAAGTGTTACCGCCGCAGCCTCCGCCAGTTTGGGCGTGCGAATCCGGTCAATCTGTGTTCCGGGATATAAGGCAAACAATTGTGAAATATGTCTGTGTCCGGGTTCTTCTTCCTCGTAATCCTCCTGCCATTCCATGATCTGTCCGTATTTTCCTGTCTTGATGGGGGGCAGTTTCTCCAGATGCTCCCTCACCGCCTCAATATAGGTATTCATTCCAAGGCTGCTACATACCTCTAAATATTTGAGGAAGAATTCACGGATAATTTCTATGTCCATGGCAGGGCTGCAGCAGACAGAAGCCTTCTGTCCATCTTCCGTTATATACACATTCTCTGGTGATACCGACGGACCAGTGGCATAAAAACCGGAACCATCCTGATAAAGATAACCCAGTAGGAATTTCACATTTTCTTCTAATATGGTATAATACTCCCTCATAAAATCCATATCACCGGTATATTGGAAATGCTCAATCACATGGAGGCAGAGCCATACAAAACCATAAGGCCAGATAGTAGAAGAGCCATTGTAGTCCGTGGGCGCACAATCACCCCAGATATCTGTAACATGGTGGGCGCAGGCCCCATCCAGTCCGTATATGTTGCGGGCGGCCTCCCTGCCTCTTGGAAGCATGGTTTTTAAATGTTCCATAAGTGGCAGATGTAATTCCGTAAGCCCCGACTTCTCACACATCCAGTAGTTCATCTGAATGTTTATGTTGATGGTATATTTGCTGCCCCAGGAAGGCTCGAATTCATTTGCCCAAATCCCCTGCAGATTGGCAGGCAGACTTCCCTCCCTGCTGGAGGATATCATCAGATACCTTCCAAAATTATAGTATAACGCCGCCAGGGAAGGATCATCCGCTCCCTTCTTTATATTTTCAAGCCGCTCCGGCACCGTCAGCAATTCACAGGACGGGGCTCCGTCAAACTTTAAGCCAACCCTGCTGTAATACTTTTGGTAATCCTGTATATGGGCCGCTTTCAGCTGGCTGTATGACTTTTTCATTACCTTCCCCAGCTGTTCTTCACACCAGGATTTGGGATGTTCGCTTCTGTATGATGTCCTTCCCACTACATATACAGTCACCTGTCTGGCATGCTCCACAGCCAGCCGGCTGCCATAGCTGCGGACCGTCCCATCTTTCACCTGTACCGAAGCCCCCATGGTAAACTCAATCCCGGAGTCGTGGTTTCCGTTGTAACCAGTCAAATAAATGCAGTTATTCTCACATATGATATTTTCCAGATAAGAAACCGTCTTGCCTGATCTTGTATCACGCCTTGTCAGATACAGATCGAAATTCACCTCTCCATCTTCTGCCGCATTGATCTGGTAGATAAAAACCTGATCCGGATAGGACAGGAATGACTCTCTTTCATAAAGCCGCCCATCCGCCTCATAGCGAAGCTGCAGCAGTGCCTGTTCCAGGTCAAGGGTCCTTTCATAATTCACCGGCTGTTTTCCACTGTCAAATTGCAGCCATACCTGTCCAAGAGGCTGATAATGTCTGGAATGAGGGGTGCTGGCAAAAAAACTTCTTTCCGCCAGGCGCTGTCCATCCTCAACCTTCCCTTGTTTCAGCAGCTCCCGAATCTCACCAATATTCTCCCTTGACAATGGATTACATCGCTCCATCTGTGTCCCCGTCCACAGAGAATCCTCGTTCATCTCAATTAATTCCTTGTCCGTCTTCCCATATACCATGGCTCCCAGAAAACCATTTCCCAATGGAAGTGCTTCCTCCCAGATGGAAGCCGGTTTCTTAAATCTCAGCACATCCATGCAATTCTCCTTCTACAATTTAATTCATTCTGCCTGAAGTTGTTCTTTTTCAAATTCTATCTGATCCATCTTCTTAACAAAAACAGACCATACTACAATATTCAGGATACATAAGGCTACCTGGAATAATGCCACGCGGAATCCGCCAGTTAAGAATCCTGAGACAACCACGGGAAGCCCATTGATACTGACGCCGTTCAGTCTCGGCAGGAGACCCACAACCGTTGCAAAATATGCCAGTATTACATTGATTGTCCCACTGAATACAGCCGGAATGAAAAGAGTGAAATTAAACACAAACGGTACGCCGAATGCAAGTGGTTCCCCAATCCCAAACAACATGGGCACAAAAGCCAGCTTTGCAATCGTATTAAACCTCTTTGTTTTTGCCCTCCACAGGCAATATACAAAACCTGCCAGGACACAGGCTCCAGCGCCGTAAACATAGATAAAGGAGTTGCTCAGAATATTCGGAAGAGCTGTTCCTGCCTGGTATGCGGCCAGATTCTCAATATCCATCTGCAGGTATACCGGAAGCATGACGCTAAGCGCCACCAAATGTCCATGGATTCCAAAAAACCACAGCAGATTAACAATTGTGAGTATGATTGCAAACGATATCCAACTGCTTCCCAGTGATTTTAAGGGCGCCTGAATCACAATGGCAATCAGGTTTGATAAGGTTCCCAGGCTTGTTGCAGCAAAAGCAATTTTCACTGCAAGAATTACGGTCATTACCAATACAACCGTCGTTAAAGCTTTGAAGGAGCGCTCAACCATTTCCGGAACTTCCTTCGGCATTTTCACATAGATATTATGGCTGATCAAAAAACGGGTACACTCCACTACAACAATTGCTGCAATAATCGCGGTGAAAATACCTTCCGCTCCCAAAAGATTCATTCCAATCTGATAGCTTCCGTCTGCCGCTGCCGTAAACGGCTGCAAAAGCATAAATGCCATAACAGAAACAAATCCTGACATAAACTCATCCAGCTTATAATTCTTAGCCAGGTTATAGGCTATGGAAAATGCCACATAGATTGACAGCAGACCATTGGTCACCATATTGGGGAATTTCAGAAAATCCTTAATCCCCACGTTTACAAGAAAGTCCTGGTAAGCGGGAATGCCCATGGAATCAATAACCGCAAAAATTGCACCCACCATTATTAATGGCATCAACGCTGCAAAACCATCCGATATTGCTTTTAAATATAAATTATTCTGTACCTTAACTGCCACTCCTAAAAATCTGTCTACGAATCCTTTATCTTTACTCATATTTCTTCTCCTCCGGCAATCAATTTCCATTTCCCTTTTCATAAATCAAGTGACACATCTGTATCATGTACCGGGCCAGATCCCGCACCGTCATCGCATTCATTAAATGGTCCTGTCCATGAATCAGTATTAAGCTGATTGGCGTCTGACTCTCCCCTCCGGCCTCCTGGCTTAATAACTTAGTCTGGAACGCATGTGCCTTGGACAATGCTGCTTCACATTCATTCAACTTTGTTTCAGCCAGCTCATAATTCTGCTTCTGTGCTGCCTCAATTGCTTCTAACGCATTGTTTCTGGCCTCCCCGCTATTTACCACTAATTCCATAATAATTGATTCTAACTCCATACACATTCCTCCGTGTCTTGTTTTGTTCTATCCTGATTCTATCATTGGGAACATGGAAACTCCACCATCAAAAATGCCGCATTCAATGTGGCAAGCATTGAACGCGGCATTTGCCTAAACACCAATCTGTTTCATCAATCCCTCAATCAGCGTCTCATAATTCCGGTATTGTATCAAACGGTTTATTGCATCCTTATCAGCGATAAATCTGGTAGTCATCTCGTAAAAATCCTGTAATTCTTTCCCTTCCATCCTCCCCATTACCATCAGCATTACGACCTGCACCGGATATCGGTTCCACAAAACAGGCTGATCCAATACTGCAACATAGATGCTGCTTTCTTCTTCCATGATTTTATTCGGATGAGGAATTGCAACCAGGTTGCCGAAATCAGTAGAACAGAGTAATTCCCGTTCCATTACTGACTCATACAGCCCTGTCCGCCGTGAATCCATTTCACTGACGCGGCCACACATGCTGCTAAGAATTTCCTCCCTTGTGGTACCCTCCACAGACCCCAAAAAATGCTCCCTGCAATAAGCATTCAACAGGTATCCCTTACAACTGCCTTCCAATACTTTACGGACATTCAGCAGATCTTTTTCCTCCAGAAATAAACCAACCTCCTGGATAGGTACCGGTATCCTTCTGGATATCGGAACAGTGGTAAATACATAATCTACTTTTCTAAAGTCAAATGTCTGCAGTTCAATTAGATTACTAACATAAATTTCACGGATGTACTGGCTAAAAACCTGTTGAAACCGATACATCAACAGACGCGAGATACCCTTTCCCGAATTACATACAATCAGTACCCTGGATTTTTTAACATCTGCAGATGTCTCCACCTGTTCTAATGCTAATGCAAAAATCAACGCCAGATAACCTATTTCATCCTCTGAAATCTGCTTCTGATAATGCCGGCAAAGTACAGCTGCAGCCTGAACTGCAACATTATATCCCATCAAATACTTTTCCTTTATTTCTTTCAACATGGTATTGGTAAGAGGCATGTCATAACGAATCCTGATATCCATAGGAACCAGATGCTGGTTCAAAGACATCCTTAGTTCAAAATTCCCGCGTAAATCAATGCCCGCCTGTTCATAAACCGTCTCCAACATATCTACAGCAAGCTTATCTATATTTTCCTGTATTACAAAGTTCAACTCATTTCCGGACTGACAACCTACCATGCGCTTTCCTGCAAGATGAAGCGCAATATACTTCTTCTCAATTTCAGGAAAATCCATATCATACTTCTTTGCCAGGCTTTGCTGTAATTCCTCTACAAAATCCATTTCCGTTCTGTTGAGTCCTTTTATATCCTGCAGGGAAATATCTATGAAATGCTGGTTTCGCACTCTTCTGATTTGAATATAAATATCATTTACAAATCGTTCAAAAACAGATTCTGAAAACCTGATTCCATATCGATTGGCATATTCCATGGTAATCTTGGCGAGGCCAGATAATTCGTTTCGCTGTCTTTTATCAATAATCTCCTGAAAAAATCCTCTATGTATAAAAAGCTCCCCCATGCAGCGCCGTATATCAAATTCCTTCCCCCTTATACGTATTCCGTAATTTGGCCTGCGTTCCAGCGCAAGTCCAAATCTCTCGATGTTTTTCTCCACTTGCTTGATAGTACTTGATAAAGTACCTTTGGATACACATAAAAAATCCATCAGCATTTCTGATTTTACATACTGATCGTGGTTCAACAGATACGCCAAAAGGCAGATTACCCGTTCTTCGTTATTAACAGGTACCTTTTCCTGTATATCTTCTTCCTGTTCTTCTTCCAGAAATTCCTGGAATTTACCTGGTTCCTGTATCACCAGCCTATATCCATACCTTGGCTTTGCTTCAATAGCCGCACCATGGTATTTCAATATATCACTTAAATCTTTGATTCTCTTTCGAACCGTTCGCATGCCTATCTTAAGTTCATCTGCCAACTGATCCGATGTGATATATACTTCTTCTGACAAAAGCTTAAGCAGTACAAAATTCTCTTTTCCCTGCATCTGCATCCCCCATTTACCATTATTAAGAAATACTCTTTCCAATCTGCTTTTACTATACACTGATTGAAACGAAAATTCAACTTTGACAAAGAGCCAAAAAAAGGATGCCAAGAGGGTATGATTTCCACTTGGCGCTCGAAGTTTCAAGAACTGGTGCGGGACATTAAGCGGGGCTTGATTGCAAAGGTCGTCTGTTTCCTCCACGGAAAAGGTTGCTCCCCCATCCCGCGCTGTCAGCGGGGCCTGTATTCTTTTCATTCATTAATAGTAGAAAGTTTTCACTGTTCATGTTATTATAGACAATATGGGTAAATGTGTCTCCATTACGGCAGAGTTTTATAGGGGAGGACATGACAGTTGGATAAAGCGATGGAATTACATCAAATCATATACGAGTTACTGGCCGCGCAGATTGAGTTCGGAACCTACCGATATAAAGACCTTCTTCCTAAGATGGAAGAAGTCAGTCAGTGGTTTTCTGTTGCACTGGGTACAGTGAAAGTAGCTTACCGTCAGTTAAAGGCAAAAGGCTATATCACTACGGTAAGGGGGACAGGGGCTATTGTAGCCGTCCAGTTTAATGAAGAAGAGTTGGATAAGAATATCCAAACGTACTTTTCTCAGCGCAAAGAGGCGATAATGGACATGTGCTATGCCTTTGGCCCATTGTACAGCTCTATCCTGTGGTATAGCCTGAAAAATGCCAGTCCCGAGCAGCTGGAAGAGTTAGAAGCCCTTCGCACACAACCCAAAATACTCAGGCCCTACCTCGTGGTAAAACACATCCGGCTGATTTTTGGCCCGCTTAACAACGACCTGCTGCTGGGACTGATCTGGCAGGGGTATCTCTTTTTTCAGGCGCCCTTTTTCAGCTTGCCGTCCAATTTTACGGATTTGGGGGACGGCGGCGGTCCTTTACACGTTTTGACTCGTCTCTGTCGTCAAAAGGACTGGGGCGGGCTTTGGGAAGCGGTATCAACCTGCCAGGAGCAGATTACATTAGCCGCCGAATGTTTTTATGCAAACCGTGTCACGATTGAACCTCCTGAAGAACCAATCCCCTTCTGTTGGAATATTTACCAAGGTTCTTCTCAGCTATGCTATTCAGTAGCAATAAACTTATTAAAAGGGTTCCGCTTGGGCATTTTTAAGCGGGGAGACTTTTTACCAACACCCTCAGAAATTGCAGAATCTATGCAAGTGTCTACCATCACTGTCCGCCGCACCCTGGCGCTGCTTGGCCAGTTGGGCGTTATACAATCCATCAATGGCATTGGAACTAAGGTTTTGAACACGGAGGAAAGTATAAAATACTGTGACTTTACCCAGCCGATTATTCAAAAACAATTGCTGGGATTTGTTCAAAGTCTGCAAATCCTGGCGATGACGTGCGGAGCCTGCGCCAAGAGCATCGTTTTGGACGCGCACGCTGTCGGTCTATGGAAAGAACGGCTGGCATACATAAGGGAAAACGAGCGGTATGAGAGTGTGATTTTCGCCTCGTTTGAGATGATTCCGCTTTACTCTCCGAATAAGGTCATCCGGGAAATTTATGAAAAATTACTGCATTTTCTTCTCTGGGGCTATCCCCTGCGTAGTATGCACGGCTCCCGGGAGGAAATTAACGCCTATTATCTCCCCCATCTCAACGCTTTGCGGGAAAGTCTGGAGCACGGCGATTGGGATTGCTTGGCCGCGGTGTTGGAGGATATGCTGTTTTACGAGCTCCAATTTGCTGCTGCCAGGGTGGAAGAATTGGGAATAAAGGGTGCCGCCACTCTTGTGATACAAAGGCGAGGGGTATAGCTGCATACAAAGGCAGGAATTTATCTATTATCAATTAATAATTTTGAGCGTCGAAAGCTGATGGTAACAGTTTCGACGCTTTTTTGCGTTACAACTTGCTATTTGTATTGGAATCTGATATAGTTAAGCATAGCAAAGACATATGTGATAAAGGTAAGGGATTAAGGAGGAACTGTTTTGAGAAACCTAAGACTCAGTCTGAATTTGCTTATGCCGCATATCTTCATTTCGGCACTGCTGGTGCTGGGCGTAATCGCCAACATTATAAGCTTGAACAATATTAGAAAGCAAACAGAGGCTCTTTATGACGGGCCGCTTGCGATAAAAAGCGCCTCCGGGACAGTCTACGAAGCTTTGGAAGCGATGCAGACGTCCGTCTACCGCGCAATCTCAACTGACGCCCCGGACATCACCGACGAAGCAATATCAGACGCAAGAGACCGCGCAACGGTTCTCCAGGAACAGATTACCCAGCTTAAGCAGCATGCTATCGGGGATACGAGCGCTCTTTCAAGGCTTGAAACAAACCTATCCGAATTAGCGCAGATGCAGGAATATGTTCTGAACCTTGCCGTCCAAAACAACGACGCGGAAGCCTTGGCATATATGGAAAACAGCGGCGTTCCTCTTGTCAACGAGGCCGAAAAAGAGCTGGCTCGGTTCGTTCAGTCAGCCGAGGCAGAAGAAGGGACTCTGGTGGCTTCCTTGGGGCAAACGCAAAGAAAGGCTGTCATTTTTCTAATTGCCCTTTGTACTGCCGGCGCGGTGTTCGCCGTTAGGGACGGCATTTATTTTTGGCGGTTGTACAAGGAGCTCCGGCAGAGCCGCGAACCATACCAGCCCATGCAAATGAAATGATCGTGCGGACGAAGCTTGCCTTTTGACAGCAAACGTCCCACCTGTCATTTACGCTTTACAAAAAAGGAGGTCTTGCGGCTTGATGGTACAGACAAAGTTGTCAAAGGCAACGATCATGATCTGCGCGGTCGCCGTATTATTTGCCACCGTTAGCTGCTCTGCTGTGAACAGCATGCGGGCCGCCGCGCAAAGCATGTACGAGCACCCCTATACGGTGACTAACACCGCCAGGGCCATGCGTTCCCGCCTGCTGGATATGAAACGGTTTGTCGGGATCTTTCTGACAACCAGCTTTGATAGCGAGGAACAGGCTCGCGCGCTGTTTGAGGAACGCTACGCGATGCAGAACGAAGCGATTGAGATCATCGGAGGCTGCTACTTGGGGGATTCGGCCGACGTAGCAGCTCTGCGCGAGGCGATGGATGGCCTGATCGCCGTTCAGGAGGAGGCGCTGCGGTTTGTCGGCAGACATACGCGTGAGGATATCCTGGGTTTTATCAATGACCGCGTCAATCCCCATTACGACGCGGTCAACGAATGCCTGGAGACCATCATTGTTTCGTCCGATGCCAGAATATATCGGCTCACAAAGGACATTGCGCATACGGCGGCCGTTTCTATCGGAACAGCCCTGTGGCTTATGCTTTTTATTGTGTTTCTAACAGTTTATTCCAACAAGGTGGAGCGAAAAAGTATCAGGGATTTGAAAGCGCGGGAGTGCGAGTTGCAGGACGCCCTTCTGCTTGCACAAAAAGCCAACAACGCTAAAAAGGATTTCCTGTCCCGCATGTCTCACGAAATCCGCACGCCGATGAATGCCATCATTGGCATGACCACGATTGCGGGCGCACACCTGGACGACCGAGGCAGGATTGAGGACTGCCTCGCAAAAATCACATTTTCCTCCCGGCATTTACTGTCGCTCATTAACGATGTTTTGGATATGTCAAAAATTGATGCGGGAAAGCTGACTGTCAACCACGAGCCGTTCCAAATACAACAGTTGACCGAATCTGTCGTTTCGGTGATCTACTCCCAGGCCAAGGCGCAGGAAAAGAACTTTTTATGTGATGTTTCAGGCTTAAAGCAGGAAAATTTCATTGGCGATTATTTGCGGGTCAATCAAATACTGCTGAATCTTCTTTCCAATGCCGTCAAGTTTACTCCGCAAGGAGGTACGATTCGGCTGGAGATCAGGCAATTGGAAAAGCAAAATGGCGAAATATTCCTCCAATTCGTTGTCAGTGATACGGGGATCGGGATGAGCGAAGAATTTTTGGAACGACTTTTCCTTCCTTTTGAGCAGGCTGACACACGGGTTTCACAAAAATATGGCGGGACGGGATTGGGTATGGCGATTACATATAATCTGGTGAATTTATTGGGCGGTTCCATTGATGTAAAAAGCAAGCAGGGCAAAGGCACTACTTTTTCTGTGGAACTGCCGTTTGGCCTGCCCCATGCTGCGACAGAGCACCATTCCCGCAGTCTGGAAACGCTCAGGGTGCTGGTGGTGGACGACGAGGAATATGACTGTATCCATGCGAACCTGCTGCTGAAACGGATCGGCATTTCGGCGCAATATGTGAAGTCCGGGCAAGAGGCAATCAGAGCGGTTCTGGAGGCGCGCGAGGCAGGTAGAGACTACGATGTGTGCATTATCGACTGGCGGATGCCGGGCATGGACGGCGTGGCGGTGGCGAGGAGCATCCGTGAAAAGCTTGGACGGGACACCTTGATTATCATCCTCTCGGCCTACGACTGGAGCGAAATCGAACAGGAAGCTCGCCGGGCGGGCGTCAACGCATTTATCGCAAAGCCTCTCTTGGAAACATCCCTTTATAATGTTCTGGTATCGGTTTTAGGTATGAATCCACCTTCCCAAAAGTCGGAAGCCCCGCAAAAAAATTTCGAGGGAAGGAGGTTGCTTTTAGTTGAAGATAATGAGCTGAACATGGACATAGCGGTAGAACTGCTCAAAATGGCCGGGGCGGAAATAGATTGCGCTGTAAATGGCCGGGAAGCCGTGGAACAGTTTGCGGCGTCTCCCATCGGGTACTATGACGCCATTTTGATGGATGTACAAATGCCGGTAATGGATGGCTATACCGCAACGAGGAGTATTCGCGCCGGCAGGCACCCGGACGCGGAAACAATACCCATTATAGCGATGACAGCGAATACGTTCATCGAGGACATAGATGCGGCCTATGCCGCCGGAATGAATGGGCATATTGCAAAGCCGGTCGACATCAAGACGCTGTATCAGACAATAGAAGAATTTTTTTGTGCGCATGTTAATTCTTGAAAACGGAGGAAATCGAAATGATAAAAAACATGAAAATACGGACGCGAATGCTGCTGTCATACGCCGTCATCATCGTACTCTGCCTTGCCGCCAGCATAATTGCGTTATTTATGATGAATAAAATCAGCGGAAATCTCACCAGCTTTTATGACAACAATTACACGGTTACGGTCAACGCCTGGACGGCCAGACGCGAGATGCAGTACGCGCGGGCGGACATTCTGAAGGCCATTATAGAGACGGATGTGAATGACACAAAGGCGGCGATTGACAGCGCTTCCGACGCACTTACAAAGATGCGCGACACCTTCCCTTTAATCCGCGAGCGGTTCAAAGGCGACAAGGCCCTGATGGACGAGGTGGAGACCATATTGCAGCAGGCGATGGGGTACAGGGACCAGGTCTTTGATCTGGCGCTGGCGCTGCGCAATGACGAAGCCTTCGCATTGATGAAAAACTCCTACGCCCCGCTGCTCGACCAGATGGCCGACGTGCTGAGGGAAATCGCGACGGAGGCGGAAAACGATGCAATCGCGATGGTGGAGCAAGGACGGCAGCTTCAAACAACCTCCATGCTTGTGGTCATAGCAGTCATCGGCTTCAGCATCGCGCTTGCGGTCGTTTTGGGGCTTTATATATCCAACGGAATCCGCAAGCCGGTTGAGGAAATCAAAGAAGTAGCGGAGAAGATGGCAGCGGGAAATTTGGATGTGTCCCTTGACTATCAGTCCAGAGACGAACTTGGTAATCTTTCCGACAGTATGCGTTCACTCATTCATATGTTCCGTGAAATTATTGACGACATGAGTTACGGCCTTGCAAGTTTAGGAAGCGGCGATTTTACCGTTGAATCCAAGGTCGAAGAGCTATATGTGGGAGACTTCCAGCGGTTGTTAACCTCGATGTACCAAATAATTGAGAGGCTAAGCCAAACGCTGGGACAAATCAGTATGGCGTCCGATCAGGTTTCTGCTGGAAGCGATCAGGTTTCCGCCGGTTCGCAGGCGCTCTCTCAAGGCGCAACAGAGCAGGCCAGCTCAGTGGAGGAACTGGCTGCGACAATCAATGAAATTTCCTCCCAGGTCAGTGAAAATGCCGAGAACGCACAGCAGGGCAGCAAGTTGGCGGATGCTGCCGGTGCGAAAATTGAGCTGGGCAACCGCCAGATGCAGGAAATGATTGCGGCCATGGGTGAAATCAGCGACAAGTCCGGCCAAATTGGGAAGATCATCAAGACCATTGAGGATATCGCCTTCCAGACCAATATCTTGGCGTTGAACGCCGCCGTTGAAGCGGCCCGTGCAGGCGCGGCCGGGAAGGGCTTCGCGGTGGTGGCAGATGAGGTGCGCAACCTTGCCAGCAAATCGGCGGAGGCTTCCAAAAGCACTGCCGCGCTGATCGAGGGGTCCATCCAAGCCGTGGAGCGGGGCACCAGCTTGGCGGATGAGACCGCAAATACTCTTTCGGAAGTTGTTGTGAGCGCAAAACAGGTGGTGGCGGTGGTCGACAATATATCACGGGCGTCCAGTGAGCAGGCGTTGTCCATAGCCCAGGTAACACAGGGCATCGACCAGATTTCCAGTGTTGTGCAGACCAACTCCGCCACCGCCGAGGAAAGCGCCGCGGCCAGCGAGGAGCTTTCTGGTCAAGCACAAATGCTGAAAAACCTCGTTGAAAAGTTTAAGCTGCGCAATACAGAAGCTGCAGGCAAGGTTTCCTCAATCAAGCCTCTTTATTTGGCTGAGACTGCCGAGCCGCTAATTGGGCTGGAAAAATATTAAGTAATAGAGACATCGAACAAGTGTAATGCGATGGCATACTTCGAAAAAAAGAGCTGTCTTGAAGGGATCATTTAAGACTTTTATTGAATAACTTGATATGTATTTAAGCAAGAGCCGTTATCCAATTTTGGACAACGGCTCTTGCTTTATTGGGATAGGGGGCCAGGAAAAATGGGAATCAGTAGTCGGTTATGATAGAGAAACATTCGATGCAGCACAAAAGGAATGTATAAATTATAGCTTGTTTATACACATTAGCCTCTCATGAGGAGCGAGTATTTACGCACGAACAGCTTTATCAGAATATATGGGGGAAAATTATAAAAGTTGCTCCAATGCGCCCTTGAATTGTCATATACGAAAGTTGTAACACCAATTAGAAAGAGTTCCTGGAGTGCCAAAATATATCCATACCATACGTGGTGTAGGCTACCGTTTTGGCAGTAACGCGCATTAACCAACAGAATTATAAAAAAGTGCAGCTTTTTTCGGGGACTGCACTTTTATATGGCCACATTTAATCACTTTTCTTAAAATAATTTGTTTATGTTGCATACCCAAAAGTGTTATACCGCAAGAACCAGCAGGCATCATCAATGATTACAACTTTCTTTTTTACGCAATCCTCTCTCTCAAAAATCACCTGATATTATTGGTACCTTACCAGTTATCTCCATATATTTTTTCCAATCCCGATTCCAATACTGATACATCCGGTTCTCCCTGAAATCCGTCAACGCATAATTTCGCTTCAGATAAGCACCGAGATATGCTGTCACCTTTTTTGCGCCATTTATATTTAAATGATCCCCGCCGTCCATGGTATCAGTTTCCCAATTCATTCCCAGATCTTTTGCCATAAGATTAAGGTCTACATACGGTACTCCTTTTCCAAGCGCATATTCATTCACCTCGTTATGACGTTCATAGCTCCAATTAAGCGGAGCTGGAATACCAAGTAAAAGGACGTCTATATCATTTTCCCTGCAAAGATTCAGAATCCGGTCCATCCAAAATCTTACAAATAGTTTGCTTTTTTCCTTTTTATCTGTTTCCTTCATATAAATTCTGCCGGTATATGGTTTCGTTTCATCATGATAATTATATCCTTTTAAAGGATTTCTTTCCGTGATAGATACTATGTTGCCTGAATTCCCCCATGTTTTCCATCGGTTATGATATTTAAAAACCGGAAAGTAATAATGCGCGGTATTCTTTATCATGTGTTTTAATTCTGTCTGCATGTCTCTGCAATGATAAAACTGATCCGTTTCCAGAACTACCAGTTTGGGTGTTTGGGTCTTCAACACTTTTTTCAGCCAAAAATAAGACTCCATCGTTCTCTGCCCCGACTGCCCGCAGACATAAGAGGTAATTCCATAAGTATTCCACAATTCCATTGGCAAAACCCCTGTCTGGATTTCACTGTCACCCAGAAAAAGAACCTGCAACGTTTGAGGCGGCTCGGACAGCACATTGATTGCGTGAATATCACGGCTTTCCACCCCGCTTTCAATGGTATATGCCTTCGGTTCCACAATCCTAGCACTCCATGACAGCAGACAGAAAAAAACGAAAATGAACAACAGGTTTTTTCTATATTTCAAAGGATTTCTTCCTCCTGATTAAAAATTGGCATAAATAAGCTCTACCGGCATATAACCAACACCATAAGCCCCGAACAGACAAACAGCCAGCATCACACTGTAATAAATGCTCCAACGCAACGGCAAAGGAAGCATTTTTATATCTTGGCGCACATTCCTTCCCCTCTCCTCAGCCACACTGACAAAAAAAATGAAAGCCAGCGCCGCTCCAATTATCATGAAATCCCACCGGTCCAAGCCCAGAGTCAATAACGTCCCATTCCAAAAAGATGATGGTTGAAACTGCGTCAATAGACGTATAAACATACTAAGTCCAATTCTCAAGCCTTCTGCCCTGAAAAATAATTCTCCAATCACAACCAGCAAACATGTTCTGCCTATCTGAAATAACTCATAGAGCACAGGATACTGCTCCAGCCTTAATATGCTCCGCATCTTATCTGACCACGGGCGCAGGGCTATGGACAGTAGAATCAATGTAAAATAATAGAACCCATAAAAAATGTAACTCCATCTCGGTCCATGCCATATACCATTAAAAAACCATACCGGGAACAGTCCCAGTGCCGCGGCTGTGACCTCTCCCCAGTGCCGGTTACGTTTCCTGACCATCTTTGACAGTTTTCTTACCGGCCCACACATAGATATTGGATAAAACACGTATTCTTTCAACCAGCTTCCCAGTGATATGTGCCATCTTCTCCAAAACTCTGATACTGTTTTTGAAAAAAAAGGACGCCGGAAGTTCTCCGGCAATGTAATGCCAAATATCTCACCGGTACCAATCACAATATCCATACAACCGGAAAATTCCATATACAGCTGAATGGTATAGGCAACGGCCGCCACGCCAATGACGGTTCCGTCATAATTTTGATATCCGTCATATACGGTTTTTACCAGAACATTCAACCGGTCTGCCACCAGCATCTTCTTGAAAAGCCCCCAAAAGATTCTCTGGATTCCTGCTTCCAGCCGCTCCATGGAAATACTGTGTCCTGCAAACAAATTCTTTCCTAATTCTCCATAGCGGCAGATTGGTCCTTCCATAATAGTCGGAAAAAATGAGAGAAACAACGCCAGCTTTCCGATATGCCTCTCTGTCGATATCTTCTTATAATAAATATCTATAAGGTATCCGATTGCTGATAAAGTATAAAATGAAATACCAAGGGGCATAATCATGGACTTCAAGGAAAAAGGTTGTTCTGAAAATAAAAAGTTGAAAATACGGTTCCCATTAGTGGCAAAAAAATTATAGTATTTCATATATACCAAGTTTTCTAACACCAACAGGATACAGAAAATCAGAAATCCTTTCTTTTTTTCTATCAGAATGCCTGATAAATATGTCGTTATGGTTGTCGCCATAATATAGATAATCAGCGCACCACTGATACAATAATAAAAGTAATAGCTAAGAAGCAGCAGCACATACCAGCGGTACTTCACAGGCATAAGCTGGTATGTGATTATAGCTGACGGTAAAAAAAGGAACAAGTATAATGTTGTATGATAAGCCATATTACCGTTCTTTCTTAAGCCGCTCTATCATTTTCCACATGGCTCCGGCTGAATTAAAGTTTTCCGCCACGATGTCCGCAGGAGAAATGCGGATATAAAATGTATCCTCCAGCTCTGCAACTAATTCCAGAATCAAAAATGAGTCAAGGATATGGGAATCAATAAGTGCTTGCTCCTCCTTGTAATTTACATCTGGTTCCAACTCCTGTAATATTTTCATTAATTCGTCCATCTATTATTTCTCCTTCTAAAAATGGTCTGTGAAACAAGCTGGTCAGTAGTGACGGTCTGAATTGAATCAAACCGGCGGTCTTCCTGAACACAAGAATTCCGGGCAGTTCCCTGCTGAGAAACAGCGCCATCCCCTCTGTAATCGAATAAGCTCCCATTTTTTCAAAAACGATAACATCTCCTCTTTGGACCTCATTCAGCCACATGTTTTTTGCAAGCACATCATTTACTGTGCAAAGTGCTCCGCACACATTCCAATAGGCTCCCTCGCAGCTTTTTCTGGGAAGCTGCCGGTAGAACGGAAGTTTCATTCCCATAATCTGGCCATCATAATGCATTTGATGAATTCCGCCGTCCACAATGGCATAAGAGGCATTGCCATTCTTTTTCAGTTCCTGGATGGTTGTCACATAATATCCGCATGTGGCCGTCAGGCTTCTCCCAAGTTCCAGAGTGAGCGTTCCCTGAAAGCTCATATTTTTTGCACACATTCTCAGTTTCTGTAAGGCTGCTTCCACTTCCCATTCTTTCTGTTTCTGGAAATATTCTACAAAAACCCCCGGTCCGTACTCCATTTCCTCCAGTTCTATTCCATACCGGTTCTTGAATTCCTTGTAAATTCCATTCAGATAAAGCAATTCATGTGTCATGAGGCTCACATCCGTTTTCTGTGTTCCTGAAAAATAATGTAGCCCTGCTATCTTTAAATATGGATTTTCAAGACTGTCTATCATCAATTCCTCCACCAGACTTATTTCCATGCCAAATTGATTTCCGCTGGTCAGCCGAAGCAGGATACGAATATTCTTTTCATATTTTTGGGCTAATTCAGAAATCATCAAAAACTGTTCTTTTGATTCCGCCGTAATGACTGGCAGTGTCATCTCTTTTCTGAATATACGTTCCAGTTCCTCTTTCTTTTTTAATACTCCGGAGAAAATAATCTTCTCCGGTTTAATTCCCTGATTTCTACAGATATCATACTCCCCGGCTGAGCATGCCTCAATCCTGTTTATCTGGTCTGCCAGTGCGGCAACCAGAAAGGGATTTGCTTTCATAGCATAACAAATATTGATATCTTCACCCGCCAGTTCCTTAATCCGATCCACATTTTGGATTAATTCGTCAATATCAAACAGATAGAATGGCGTCTTATATTGTTTTGACGCCTCCTGTAAAATCGTATCCGTCACTACGCACCTCCTTTCCAGACCTTTAAATACTCCCTGTCGATCTTCCCATTTTTATTTAATGGCATACTCTGTAAGTTCACAAAATGACCGGGCAGCATATATCGCGGGAGTCTCTCCTTTAAGAGTCTGCGCACCTGCCCGTTCTCTGCTTCTCCTACATAAAATACCGTTATATCTTTTCCATCATAATCGCAGCAGACCTGCCATATCCCATCTATTAAACTGCATTCATGTTCAATCTCCTGCAACTCAATCCGATGCCCCATCCGTTTAATCTGAAAATCTTTTCTTCCTGTAAAGCATAAATTCCCCCGGTTATCATAAAAACCCAAATCTCCTGTCCGGTAAATTGTCATTCCTGCATGGCTTTTGACAGGACTTCTGGTAAACCGCTTGCTGGTCTCCGCTTCATTGCGGTAATAGCCATCCGCAAGTGTTGCTCCTCCGACACAGATTTCCCCCAGTATTCCGTCCGCCATCACCGGCATATCGTATTCGTTTAAAAGAAAAACATTTCGTTTTGCAAAAGGAATCCCTATGGGAAGCGGCACATGTTCTGGCTCCCGCCCGGTTACACGGTAATATGTACAGTTACAGGTGACTTCTGTTGGGCCATAAAGATTGACAAATTCTGCCTTTGGAAGTGATTTCATCCATATCTTCAACTGTTTTTGCGGCATAACTTCCCCGCTGAACATGACACGGCGGATCAGCCCCGGAATTCTGTATTCAAATCCCCTCATTCCACTGACTATGCAGAGAGCGGATGCCGCCCAAATTAAAACAGTAACTCTCTTTTCGCAGAGATAGTCCAGCAGCAGAGCCGGTTCCGCAAACATTCTTCTTGGTATCAGAACCAGCTTGGCTCCGGTAATAACAGACAGATAAATATCTTTTACCGATACATCAAAATCAAACGGCGCCTGATTTCCCAATATATCATGGCATTTTACCGGGAATTCCTGACAAAAATCCTCCATAAAATCAAGAACCGCCTGATGGCTTACCACTACGTTTTTGGGGATTCCGGTGGAACCGGAAGTAAAAATTCCATATAGATAATCTTTGTTCTGTATTCCTGCGCCCCTCACCTTTATCGCTTTCATTTGAATTGGTTTTGCTTTGGCTTTTTCTATTCCCAGAAGGTTTCCCTGAAATCCCACCAATACCAGACGCTTCTTCAGCTGTTCATCCACAATTAAAATATCTGCGTCAAGTACCTCAAGCATTCTTCGGATTCGTTCCTCCGGTAGATCCGGATTTAAATAGACGTAAAAACATCCTGCCGTTATAATTCCAAGAAAAGCGGCAACCGCATCGGCACTTTTTTCCATGAATACCGGTATCGGCCTCCCAGCAATGCTTTTCTCTGCCACGGCTGAGGCAATATGCTGTGCCAGGAAATGAAGTTCTTGCCAATTATAACAGTTCATCCCATCATCTACTGCTTCCCGGTCCGGATAAGTTTCCACGGTTTTTTTGAAATATTCCAGTATATAATCCAATTTTTCATTTCTCCTCATATCTATGTACTTCAGAGGTATATCTCTCTGATACCGATATCTTAACAGTTGGCCCTTAAGCATTTCTGAATCAGTTCTTAACATTTCTAAACTCTGTCGTTCAAGCTGTATATTCCTTAAAATTGCTTAAATAATCTTAATTCTGTGAAAAACAGTTCTGATATCATGTATGATTTTCTTCACAAGATTCTAACTATGGAGGTCATACATGATAAAGAAAAAACTCACTCTTCTCTCCTTGATTCCTGCACATATTTGTCTGCCGCTTATTCTAGCTTTCCTCTGGAATCAACTTGTTTACTGCGGTTCCAGAATGTTGATGAAGAACCACTTCCACTATGACATAACAACACCCCTGGATTTGCTTATCCCGGTTATACCCTGGACGTTGTCCATCTATGTTTTCAGCTTCCTCTATTGGCCATTTCAGTACCTTATATGCTGCAGGCTGGGAAAAGATCACGCATACCGCTTTCTGAGTGCAGACTTTTTCGCAAAAACGATATGTCTTGTCTGTTTTCTGATTTTCCCAACGACCAATTTGCGTCCTCCGATTAGTGTGCATGGTTTTTGGAATCTGTCCCTTATTCTTCTATACCGACTTGATGCACCTGACAACCTGTTCCCATCAATCCATTGTCTGGTCAGCTGGCTGTGCTATATAGGAATTCGCGGACAGCATAGGGTTGGGCGGCCCTATCGATTATTCGTTCTTGGTATGGCATTAGCCATATGTATCTCCACCCTTACCACGAAACAGCATGTGATTCCTGATATGGTAGCCGGTATTCTGCTGGCTGAGTTCAGTTACTGGATTGTCCACTATAGTCGTTTGGATCAGTTGTATGCGAATATCCTTTCCAAAAACAGGAGCTCATGATTAACCGCTCTTTATCCGCAAATAGGGACATAATAAAAGGAGAACTGGCGAGAGTGGTTCCAGTTCTCCAAAAAGTCTAAACGAATTGCCGCCTATCATGGCTTTCTATTTCTTATATTTTTCTGTCCCCTTATAAGTAATCACTCCTTTCTTATCGGTGCAGTAATACACATCGTCTGCGTCTTTCTGGTTCTTCGCATTTTTCATGAGCTTGCCGGAGGTGTTGATCAGATACTGCTCATCGTTATAGGTAACTGCCTCATATTTTGAATCTTTATCTGCCTTCAGACGCTTTCCCATAACATAGATCGCATTATCTTCAATTCCGTCTGCACCCGCGCCCTTCTGAGCTCCTGACTTTTTAAAACGGTACTGGTATGTCTCTCCATCAATCTCAATTGATGTATCTCCGGTTATCATCGCTCCTTCTTTCGGGGAGTTTCCAAAATAGTACACATATACGCCGTCCTCGGAAGTGGTCGGAATATCCGCCTCATTCTCAATTTCCACCGCCCTTTCTATGGTTTTATTATCATCCGCGAATGTAATCTTATACAGGCCATGAAGCATTTTTCCATTCACATCAAACCCATACTTCTGGCCATTCACTGCTTTAATCTGTGCTTTTGTTAAATCTCCTTTCTTATCTGCATAGAACCAATGAGATTCATCATTGTTATGCGCCTCTGCGTCCACGTCTTCACTCGGAACTGTTTTAAACCAGCCGGTTGCCAGCCAGGTCTGGTTTTCTTCATTGTAGTAACGGTTAACTGCATCAGAGGGAGTTGCTTCCGATCCGGTTGCCACAGTCGGCTTATTGTACCAGTCAAATTGTGCTGCGCCATGTTCATTGAACCGGTATTTTTTTCCGTTGATTGTCTTGCTGTCCGTATCCGTTATTTTTTTTCCGTTGGTTTTAAAGTAAAACCAATAGCTATCGCCATCCCGGTCCGTATCCTCATCATTTTCGGCCGTGATATATTTCCATCCAGTTACGATCTTGCCATCGTCATTACCTCCTGCATAATATACTCCGCTTTTCCAGGCATCATCTTCTGTCAACATTTCGCCGTTCTCGTTAATCCAGCCGCTCATCATATGGCCATTCTCATCAAAAATGTATTTTGCCGTTCCAGACTTTACTGTCAAAGTAACCAGCTTTGCCGTATTGGCTCCGGATGGTTTTTTCACAGCTTTTCCATTACTTTGAAAATAATACCACCATTCATCCGGCTCACCTTCTGATGGAGACTCGTTTGGAACAGCCTTCCACTCATTTGTCACAACAGCGCCGGTGGAATTTACATAGTAGAAATCATCATTGTATTCTACCAGCCTGTCTGTGGCCATTTCGCCATTCTCATCCAGGTAATACCAGTTATTCCCGGACTTTTTGAGCGTATCCGTTGCCTTGTCTTTACTACTGGTATAGTAGACCCATGTACCATTCTCCTGCGCCCAGCCTGTTGACGCCATAGAGACCATTGTACTCCCCAAGGCTATCACCATAGACAAGCACGGCACAAGAAACATCTTTCTCATGTATCATCACTCCTTCGTATTTTATAGTACTCAATATGCTTGAGACATCTATAGCTTAATGCAGACAACTTAAATCGTTCCTTAACTAAAGCTAAACGTTTCTAAACTCTTAAAAATCGGCATCCCGATGTTCAAAACTCTGTTCCGGTGCTGCAACCGATTTATCATCTAAGGAGTGAGCAATGATATGATCAGCCAATGCTGCTATTTCCTTTGCTTTTTGTTCAATTTTATTGACATATTTTGAAACAAACTCAACATCCCACTGCTCATTTGAACGAAGAATATCAATATATACCATCAGCGCCGTTAATGGAGTTCTCAGTTCATGAGACATCTCTGTAATAATTTTCTCGTTTAGCCTTACTGCCTCCTCTTTTTCTGCCATCTGCTCCCTGAGGGACTGCCGCATACTGTTCAATCCTAGTGCCATGGACGCAAGTTCATCCTTTCCCTGAACCGTAATCGCATATTCCAAATCCCCGCTTTCTAAAATCTGGATTTCCCGGTTCAATGTACAAACGTATCTTATAACCTTATGAACCTGCATCATCACTACGCCAATTAACAGCAAAGCTGACAATAAAATCGACCCAACTGTGATACCGTTATAAAACTGCTGATTGTAATATCCTGTCAGAAACACATAACCTTCCTGATCGGCAAACTTAACCAAATGGTACGCTTCATAATCTTCATAATTCCCACTAAAGGAAAATTCAGGCATACTTTCACCTTCCGGATAATCAGAATCATACTGAAGGACTTCTCCTTTGTATATTTGCAAAGAAACCACAGACTGCTCTTTCACCCACGCTGCAATTTTATCCATATCCAGGATTGAAACATTTTCTTTATTGATAAATGTCTGGAATGCCTCCAGCCTGCGGTTATTCTCTTTCTTCAGATAACCGCTTTGTACATAATAGGAAGCAAGCAGCGTCTTTCCAGTGCTCTGTAAAAAAACGAACAGTACAACTGAGGACAGCAGTGCTGCAATAGTCCATACCCCGAAACGGAAATACATGGAGTTATAATTCATTTTCTCTCTATGTCCCAAAGCGATACCCCTTTCCCCACACGGTGTTAATATACTGCGGCTCTTGCGGCGATTCTTCAATCTTTACCCGTAATTTACGGATATGTACCATGACTGTACTGTTGCAATTATAAAAATATGGTTCATTCCAAACACTCTCGTACAAATTCTGGGCGGAGAATATTTTTTTAGGATTTTGCATCATTAAAAGCAAGATATGATATTCAATATTTGATAATTCAACCTTTTTTCCTTTTACCTGTACTTCATTATATTGCTGATTTATCCGGATTCCTGCCATCTCTAGGAACTCTTTCGTCTCCTTCCCCTCCACCATATTCTTTCCCTGATACTGATGATAACGTCTTAGAAGCGCCTTTACTCTTCCCAGTAATTCTGCATAAGAAAACGGCTTGGTCAGATAATCATCCCCACCGGCCATGAAACCGATCAGCTTATCAGATTCTTTCGCCTTGGCAGTTAAAAAGAGTACAGGTACATTGGATTTTTTTCTGATTTCCTCACAAGTTCTGAGGCCGGACATTCCCGGCATCATGATATCAAGAATTACCAGATCAATGCTTTCCGTCATAAGCTCCAATCCCCTGATTCCATTTTCGGCTTCTATAATCGTATAGTTTTCATTCCCCAGGAGAATACGGACAGCTTCCCGGATATCCGCATCGTCCTCAATCATTAAAATGGTCCCATTGCTCATCGGCATTCTCTCCTCTGATTTTTATTTGTATTTTGATTATCTGCCGTAAAACTGAATGGTTTCTTAAAATCTCCTTAACAATTGTGAAAAGCAATAAAAACAGCAATATTTAAGAACCTGCCTTCAGAAAATTTAAGAATTTATACTTGAGACAATTTGAACAAAAACAAGTATAATTGAAAACGAAAAGGAGGTACGTTTCATGAACGTTGGAACAATTCTGCTCATCGAAGACGATGCCGATATCCGTGAAGGTGTTCGAGTTCTATTGACGAGTGAAGGGTATTCTGTACTGGAAGCCGACTGCGGTAAGCAAGGACTTTCCTTGCTTAATTCAAATATTGATTTAGTGATTCTTGATATTATGATGCCGGGAATATCCGGGATTATCACCTGTGAAGAAATCCGCAAAGTATCAAATGTACCGGTACTCTTTCTGACCGCCAAGGCCCAGGAATCTGATAAATTATTGGGGCTGATTGTCGGTGGGGATGATTATCTTGCCAAGCCGTTTTCCTATGCGGAGCTGCTGGGGCGGGTAAAGGCTCTGTTACGGCGGTATCATATTTACCAGGGAAAGTTTATGCCTTCAAACCAGTCCGACGGAGACTGGCTGGAACACAAAGGAATCCGGATACTTACAACCTCCAATGCGGTGCAGGTAGATGGTCAGGATATTGAGCTGTCGGAAATTGAGTATCAGATTCTGCTCTTGCTGATCCAATATCCAAATAAGATTTTTACAACTCAAAACATATATGAGAGTGTATGGAATGAACCGTTCTACTACTCCTCGAATAATACCATTATGGTACATATCCGCAAACTCCGGCTTAAGATTGAGGAAGATCCCCAACAGCCAAAGCGCATTTGTACTGTATGGGGAAAGGGGTATCGGATTGGGTAAGAACAAAATACTGGCTGCCATACATTTGACAAGGCTGCATACAAATAACTTAATCAAGAAACTTGTCCTTCTTTTTATTGGAGCTGCCACAGCAAGTATTATTTTTTTCTCTATCTTGTATATGGGAATCACCTGGGGACTGGACTGTTTTTTTTATAAATCTGACTATCTGGAGCATGCCGAGCAACGGACTGTTGAAAATTTGCAGGAATATATCCGTGAGGGAGAATTGACGCCCTATGACAAAGATTCCTTGGCGAAATGGGTAAGAAAGAAAAATGTAGTGTATCTGGAAATATACCGCGACAACCGTCTTCTGTACGCTTCCGGAAGTCCCATGGATGCAGTTCTGGACGGCATGGAAAGTCCCTACTATAAAAACCGCCGGTACACTCTCCATTTTTCAGATGGAGAAGCTGATATTGTCCTGCTGGGAATCTTTGATTATCAGTTTTACAGTTCCGCATTGATTGTTGAACTTTTACTTTCTTTTATTGTATTTCTTTTCCTATTTATCAAAGGAATTAAAAAGGGCATCCAATATATACAGAAACTGCAAGCGGAAATCAGTGTTATGGAGGGTGGGTGCCTGGAGCATCCGATTACTGTGAAGGGGGAGGATGAACTGGCTAAACTTGCCGAGGGGCTGGAACAGCTCAGGATTTCCCTGAAACAGAATATTAAGATCGAAAATGACTTAAAACAGGCAAATCAAAATTTGATTACCGGTATCGCCCACGATTTACGTACCCCGCTGACTGCACTGACCATGTATGTCCAGATTCTTCAGTCTGACGTTTGTACGGACGAAGCAGCAAAGCAATACTATCTGGAAAAGATTATGGGTAAGGCCTCAACGATGAAGGAGCTTTCCGACCGACTATTTGAATGCAGCCAGATTCATGATGAAACGGCTGAAAAACCGCTTGATGAAATCAGGACGCTCCAGGATACCTTTATGGATTATTTATCCGAGATGGTAATGTATCTGGATAATCAGGGATTTAAAGTCGATGCCAAGTTAGAGTGGCGCGCGGTATCAATTGGTGTACGAATGGATTATATTGCACGGATCGTTGATAATATAAGCAGTAATCTTGTTAAATACGCCTCCCCTGACTTTCCGGTCACATTAAAAACCGTCTACAATAACCATATGGGCGGAATTGAAGTCGGCAATCAGATTCACACTAACGCCGGGCAAGTGGAAAGTACCAAGGTCGGTATTAAAAATGTCAAACGTATGATAACCCAGATGAATGGAATCTGTCAGATTGAGATGGAACAGGATTTTTATAAAATACGCCTACTCTTTCCCATTATAGATTGAAAACAGACAGCAGCAAGAGTGAAATCTCTGCTGCTGTCTGTTTTCAATGCAGGTATCCTATAAATTCCCTACTGTTCATTTCCAGAGTCTTTTTTACCGATTTCTTTTTTATCGGCTGCTTTCTGCCCAGTTGCCTTCTTCTTGGATTTTTTCTTCTCCTTTTTTTCTTTCTTCACGTTATCCTTATCTGTTTTGTTCTTCTGCTCGTTTTTCTCTAACTTTTTATTCTGACCATTAGAATTCGGTTGTGACTCTGGTGCATTAGCGGTCGGTGCATTGGTTGCCGGTACATTAGCCCCCGGTGCATTGGCTGCCGGTGCACCAGCTCCAGGTGCCTTTGGTACTGGTGTTTCTGCGGTTCCGGGGCCCTGAGTATTCTGGGATGTTTCTTTCTGGGAAGCTTTCTCTTTATCTTTTTTTGCTGTACGCCTCCTCTTGATTTTTTCAACCTTTTTCTCTGACGATGCATTACTCTCTACTTTTGTATCCTGCTTCTTTGAGTTGTCCTTGGTCAGTCCGCACGCCGCCAGCGAGAATACCATAACTCCCATCATAATAAACACCGAAAACTTCTTTAAAATTTGCTTCATAATCTTCTTTCCTTTCAAAATTTTATTTTCAAAGCATTTGCCTTGTTGAGATATACTTTATCAGGACCGCCTTAATTATTTCTAAACTACTTCTTAACAATCCTAAACTCGTCAATTACCTTTGCAGCCAATTTTCTGTCCCATTTTTACTTCTACTTCCTGCCCTAGCTTAGAAAGCATCCACACAGCAAGTTCCGGTGTCGCCTGTTCCTTTTGAATTAGGATAATAACCGTAGAGCCTCCAAACTCGAAATATCCTTTTTCTGTTCCACGCCGCACATAGCCCTGATGTCTGTTGTTCTGTATTTTTCCAACAAGCAATGCGCCTATCTCCATTTGAACTACCCGTCCGAAATTTTCTGTATCAATCAATGTGTACTCTCTGGTGTTTTGAATATAGACCGGATACTTCTCCATGGCAATCGGGCGTACACAATGTAAAATCCCCGGTATCTTTTTTCTGCATTGTATATTGCCATTATCGATATAACAATAATGATGATAATCGGAAGGTCTCAGACGAAATACAAGGCACCACCCACAATTGTAACAGCCAGCCAGTTCCCTGTTTTCCAACAGATCTTCTATCCGGTATTTTGAATACTTTGCCGGAATCCAGCTCTGCTCGTCAATCTCATATACACTTAAGAGTCCATCACAGGGACTAATCAGACTTTCTGCTGCCCAGTCAATTCTGCGTGTTTCAGGCAGCAGGGAACGTTTAAAAAAATCATTAAAAGTTCTATACTCCTTCTGCTCAAATTCTGTCAGATTCACTTTATGCTTTTTAACGAAGAAAAGAATATAAGGCCGGGAAAGCCTGCTGTCCAGAATCTTCCCCACCTGTCTTGAAATCCACGGCATTGTCAATATCTTCAAACAAAACCGCCCAGCTGCATAATTATATAAAAAACATATTAATTTACTTTCGTTCGCCATCAGGTACTGCCTCCAACCAGTAAGAAGAAACCACATACTCCTAAAATAGAAAGTACAATTTTACCTAGAAAATGCGGCTTTTGAACTTTTATCGGCAGTAAAAACGCCGCTGCCATAATTGACATTGTAATCAGGGTTCCCTCTCCATTTCGGATCCTCACCATATTTTGTATATAGCAGGATACCGGAATGAGAATCGCTGATACGGTTACTGGCAGCCCCTGATAACAGGTCCTTGCCTCTTTGGTCTCATCCTGACGCTTCTCCTCCATCACATTAAAATATGCCAGTCGTATCAATGCACAGAGGACATAAACCACAGATACAATGATACCAGCCAGACTTTTTTCAGCCATTCTGTATAAAAGGACTCCTGGCAGAACACCAAATCCAATTAAATCGCTCAGTGAATCAATCTGTATTCCAAATCGTTTTTCTTCTTTTTTACGCTCCATTGTCCTTGCTATCGGTCCATCAAACAGATCACATACCCCTGCTAGCATAAGACAGATTAACGCTTCATTTATATTTCCATCGCATGCTATTAAAATTCCGGTAAACGCCATAACCATTCCCAGATAGGTCAACACAACCGTATAATTATAATATCCAAGCATTTCATTTATCCCTTCTACAAATTTATTAAAGCTCCTACTCCCAGACTGTAAAACAAAAGACACCATGGCTTGGCAGACAAAATAATAAGCACATATTTTTTAACAGGCATCTTGATGATTCCGGAAAAATAACACAGGAAATCATCCGGTGCCAATGGAAGCAAAATGCACAAGAAAAAAAAGCAGGTATAACTGCGTTTGTTTTGCAAACGGTTTATCCATATTTCATACTGTTTTGCCGGAAATAAATGCTTCACAAGTGGTGCTCCATAACATCGGGCCAAAGCAAATGCTATAATGGAACCAACACAGATTCCAATATAATTGCACCAGAATCCTCCCATAGCCCCAAACAAAACTGCTCCTACAATGCAGCCGAGAAACCCCGGCAATACCGGTACAACAACCTGGAATGCCTGAATCAGTATCAATATGACAGGTGCAAATATTCCAAACCCCTTAATATATTGCTGCATTGTTTCAACAGAATGGAATTGTCCATCCAGACCAGCTTTTATCATAAACAGACATAGAACCAAAATCAAAATCATGCCGCCTCTGGCCGCCCATTTATACACAGGTGTCTGCTCCAATACTCTCCCCTCCTTTCCTGATTCCATTTTAAAAATCACTTCTTAACTGTTTCTGAAAGGAATCTTAAAAGTTCTTATATGTAAAAATCCACCGTTCCTTATGCAGGTCCGATGGATCTTACTTCTTTTAATCATTCTATTTTCCCATTACTTTTTCAAATCTGAACATGCCGTCTTCCAGAGATTCCGGCATCTCATTGACATGTCCGTTATCGCAGTACGGATCAGGGTTTTGTTCATTATAAAATTCAACAATATGAAATCCGCACTTATTCACATAAAAATGAATATTTCTCTTTTCAAAATATGGTGTGACCGTCTCCCAAACTTCAGTTTCCGGATATCTGGCCTCAATTGCATTCCACGCGGCATATCCAAGCCCACTGTTATGATGCTCCGTAGAAATAAAAAACAAATCTAATGAATTGTGATGTGTTTCTTTATCAATACTGACTACGACTCCTCCAACCTTTTTCCCCTGATACATGATGTGGTACGTTTCTGCCTTTGGGGAATAAAAGGACTCCTCTATATCCTGATCCGAAGGAATCAGTTCATCGGATATACCAGGAAGCTGTCTCTTTGCCGCTGTGGTAAATGCCTCCTGCAGTTTTTTCTTGAATGCTGGAAATTCGTATTCCCTGACCTGATCTAAAAATACGTTCATATTCAAAGTGCCTCCTGCTGCTTCATAAAATTTATATTACACTATTTACATTGTATCTGTCATTATTTTAAGAATGATTTATGAAACAGATTCTGAAATAAATCTTAAACTTTCTGAACAGGCGCAATCTCCGCGCTTATCGTATGGTTTCGTTTATTTCGAGCACTGCATATCTTTGCCAATACCATTGTTCATCCAGAGGACTATGCCATTTTTAATTTCTAGTCTATTATACAATATCTTTACCGATTTGCGAAGTTTCCTTAAAAAGGAACCAAAAATCACGGATTTCTTCATGCATATTGCCAACGAAAAAATCCGTGGTTTAATTAAGTGTTCAATGATTACGAAGCTTGTCATTATTTATTTCGGCTACCTTCAAATGATTATATAGCGGAATGAACATTTGATGAAGCCAGTAATTCCAGGCCAATTCCATCCGCCAATCCCTATTATCGAACTCTATATGCTTAAGCTTTTTGTACAATGGCAGCTAATAAAATCAATTTTCTTTCACCTATTATCAGATTAATCCCAGAGCACTCGGCAACCCCAAGCTTAAGAAAGGAATGTAAGTAACCAACAGTAAACCCACAAGGATGGCCGCATAATACCACAGCATATAGGGCATGACTTTCTGCAGTGTTGTATCCCCAATCTTAATCGCGACGAATAAGGTATTTCCCACCGGAGGAGTTACATTCCCAATACAAAGATTATATACAAGAATCAGTCCAAAATGTACAGGATGGATACCCAGTGTTGTAAGGATAGGCAGAAACAGAGGAGTGAAAATCAATACCGCAGGCGGTACATCCATAAAGGTTCCCGATACCAGCAGAATCAGATTCATAATCAATAGAATCAATACCATGCTTCCCGTTGTACCCAGAACAGCACTGGCTACGGTCTGCGGAATCTGGGTAAATGCCATCACCCAGCCAAGGACATTGGATACCCCTGTCAGAAATACGACCATACCACTCATCTTAGCGCTTTCAACCACAATCGACCAGAAGGATTGTAACGTGATTTTTCGATTGAATATCGCAATCACAAGAGAATACAGAACGGCAACAGCTGCTCCCTCAGTAGCCGTGAAAACGCCGCCGATAATCCCGCCGATTACTACAATGATAAGGGATAATGCCGGAAGCGCATGCAAGAATGTTACGCCAAGATTCTTCCAATCATATTTTCCCTTTGTTTTATTGACATACCCTAATCTCCTGGCCAGAAAAATACTGACTATGATGCAGCATAATGCCCATATCAGCCCCGGAACGTACCCGGCCATAAACAATGCTGCCACAGAGGTCCCACCGGATGCAAGTGAATATGTAATCAGTACATTTGAAGGCGGAATCAAAAGTCCTGACGGTGCGGAAGCACCGTTGGTAGCGGCACATACGGCTTTATCATACCCTTGCTCCTCTTCTCCTTTGCGCACCATGCTTCCTACTGCCGCCGCTGCCGCGGATGCGGAACCGGAAATTGCGCCGAACAGAGCATTAGCGCCTACGTTGGTAACCAAAAGTGCGCCCGGAAGCCTCCCAAGAAGCGCCATCACAAAATCAACAATACTCTTAGCGATACCTCCCTGATTCATAATATTCCCCGCCAGAACGAAAAAGGGAATTGCTGTCAGAGTAAATTTGCTCATTCCCACAAAGGTTCGCTGCGCGGCGGTCAACACAGCCACATCCAGGGGCAGGACTCTTACGATTGCAACCAGCGAAGCAATTCCAATGGAATACGTAATCGGCACGCCAATGGCAAGCATAACAAACAACACCGTCAAAATAATGCACAAGGATTCAACAGCCATCTATTCCACCTTCCTTTCTTCCTGTGTTCCGTTCCATATGTCCACAATATTTAAGATTGTATATACTACGCTGAAAACTCCACATACTGGAAGCAGAATATAGAATACTCCAACTGCAACTCCAAGTGAAGAAGTCATCTGTCCCATGGCAAGTATATTAATCTGTGTTCCTCCGTAGATTAGGATTGCTGCTGAAAAAACCAATGCAACCAGCTCCCCAAAACAATTTAAAATTTTCTGTCCTGGAGGATTTAACTTTTCTACAAAAATTGGAATATTCATATGTCCCCGTTCTCCCGTGACAAGTACTGCTCCCAGAAGACTGGCCCAGGCAAACAGATAGGATATCAATTCCTCAGACCATGAAGAAGGATTTTTTAATACAAATCTGGTAAATACCTGCCAGCAGGTCAAAACCGTCATGGCGAGGAAACACGTCCCTGCAAGTACATTTAGCAGCCTATCGAGAGCTTTTCTGATTTTTTTCATTTGACATCACCTCCTGTTACTTGCTTTCCGATGCATAATACGTATTATATTCCTGTATCTTATCATAGATGGCCTGTTTTTCCGGGTTGGATTCCAAATACTCCTCGTGTATCGGATAGCACAGCTCCTGAAAGGGTTTTGTATCCGGATAAATAAACCGAACCTTCTGCTCTGTCTCCGCTCTTTTCTTGGCCTCCGCAACCGATACCTCCCAATTATCCCGCTCCACTTGATTAATCAGCGCAAATCCTTTCTCAAATGTTTCTCTGTCTTCTTCCGGCAGACTTTCCAGGAATTTATTATTTACAATTACACTGTCCGGTGTAATCTGGTGCATATCATAGGAAAAATACTTACATACTTCACCATGCCCGTTTGCAGTCAATACGATTTCACTGTTCTCTGCCCCATCAATAATCTTCGACTGCAGTGCGGTATATACGTCCCCAAATCCCATCGGTGTCGCCGATCCTCCCAGCCGTTTCATCATCTCTACATTTGTTGCCGACTGTTGTACGCGAATCTTAAGTCCCCGTAAATCCTCCGGTTTCTCAATAGCTCGGGATACCGTATAAAAATTTCTCGTTCCCAGATCCAGCCATGTAACAACTGAAAATCCTGCACCCTCTGTAGACGCAAAGATAGGCTCTGTTATACTCTCGTCCTCCATTGCTGCATAAAAGGCGTCTACAGATGTAAAAAGATAAGGCAGATTAAACAACGTAAACGCTGGAGAAAACGTTTCCATAATCGCATTGCTGGCCACGCAGACATCAATAGCGCCTGTCTGGGTCAGCTGAACCATATCGGTCTGGGAACCCAGAAGTTCATTGGGAAATACCTGAACATCATACTTATCTCCCAACTCTTTTTCTATATACTCTTCAAAAGCAAGCATCCCCAGGTTCGTTGGATGATCTGCGGGTTGGTTATGCCCCACATAGATAATCTTCCGTTCCCCCGCGTTATCTGCGCTGCCTGACCCTTTACCACAGCCGGATGCCATACAGGCAGACATACAAAATACCAATAGAAGCAGACATTTCTTTCTTTTATTTTTCATTCTGCTTTTCTCCTCTCTAAGACTCTCATAACCATTAACGCTTCCGGAATCCCCTTTTTATACCAGTCTTTTCTTAAACATCCATCTGAATAGCTGCCGCATATTCTTTCCATACATTTTCAAACCAAAGCTCCCTGTCAGGAATCGGTCGGACAGGACGCCATGTTATGCTTTCTCTGCCTTCTTTGGTTACATAAATCTGTATCTGATCCGCATAAGTATCGTTCCCATACAGAAAGCTATTGTTCTCTCTCTCATCGCTGATCAGATAGGACCCTCTGCTTACACCCTTATTTTCTATATAATTTTGGATACATGCCGTCAATGCCCTGGCAGTGATTAGGGTGTCGAATACCTGAAATGCCTGCATAAGCTGCTGCATGTTCTTCGCTGTCATCGCAGGCAATCTGGATTTCAGAATACGCTCCAGTTCTTCTGCTGCCTTTTTAGTTTGTTCGTTGGAGCGAATATGAGCACAGCATTCGGACATAATTGCTCCGATTTCCCCGATCAGATCTTTTGGTGAAATCACATCATTATTAGCAGTCATAAAATGCTCTGCCAGAATCATTTTTTCTTCGGCCTGTTCCTTTACCATATTGAGGAATACGGCTTCTTCCATAGGGGGCTGTATGTACTGATGGGCAATCTTCATGGCCGCCCTTAAGGCTCCCACCTGTCCGGCATTCAAAGCGCTTCCTCCCGGACGGTGAATCCCATGGGAACCGTTCACTTCCCCGACTGGGAAAAAATGCTTCAGATTACTCTCCCACCAGATATCACCTTCCAGTCCTCCGTTATTGTGCTGTGCACATACACCAATCTCCAGCCATTCTGTTTCAAGGTCAATGTTATGAGATCTGTACAACTCCGCTGCTTTCCGGTTCATATGTTTCAGCCGTTCAATGGGTGTATCCTGCAGAGCATGAGAATTCACCAGGTATGACTTTACCGGTTCTTTGAGGGTCAGGTACCAATCCGTTCCCAGCATATTGATACAACGTGGATTTTGTGTATAGTCCAGATAAACCCTGCGGTGCTTTCGCACTGTTTCTTCATAGACCAGAAGATCAATCATAGAAGAACCCTTTTCTTTTACTTTTTCAGGATCGAAAGGCCATTGATAACCTTTCAAAAAGATTGCAGTTAAGAGTTCTTGGGGATCGGTAAAATAATCTTCCAGAAATTCCCGTTCATCATTTCCACTCTGGTCTGTAGAAATATATCTGGGTAATACCTGCTGATAAGCACCTGACAGATTCCAGCGGAATTTAACCGAAGCAATTCCATACTGCCATTCTATCAGATTTTTTGCTGCTGCACCTGCTTCCAGCGCAATTCCTGTTGAACCATGCTGGCTCGCCGGATACACGGAACGCCCATAGACGCCCGCCGGGCCTCCTACAGCAAAGACAACATTTACCGCATTGACCAAAAGATATCTTCCGTCCCCGCGGTGAAGTGCCATCACACCGATACACCTTTCCCCTTCTGTAAGAATCCGAATAACCTGCCATTGATCCAGTACGGGAATCTGATAGGATACACTTCTTTTTTCCAATGCTTCTGTCATATAACGGGAGGTCAATGGACCGGCAGATGTAGCGCGCATAGCGGGGTCATGATCCGTCTTATACCCACTGTATTCTCCATAGATATTATGGGGAAAAGTAACTCCCGCCTCGCAAAGATAATAAAAACAACGGGTACTGAAAGCTGCCTCGCAAAGCGCCAAATCTCCATCCATTCCTTTTCCCTCAAAATAAGTCTCTGCCATATTCTGAATGGAGTCCGGTGTATCTCCGCAAAGATTCAGTTTATAATACGTCTGCTTATCTGAGCCAGTATTTCTGGAGGTTCCGCTTTTTATCCCTTCCGTCAGGATCAGCACATCCCTCTGTCCTTCCTCATAGATCCGGCAGGCTGCCGCATATCCGGCAGCCCCCGTTCCCACAACCAGGGTATTACAGCTTGTTACCCAAACAGTTCTTTTACTTATTACTGCATCATGTAATTCCATCTTCTCTCTCCCGGCAGTTATTTTTTTCTGCTCTCAAAGAACCTGTTAAGCCTAATCTTTGTTCCTTCTGATGCCATACAGCTTCTCGATGTTTCTGCTTCCAGAAAACCGTTATGCAATATGCCTTTCTGATAATCGTCAAAAATAATCCGCTTTACCTTTGCCAATACGCCTGCGTCATTATCGGCAATCTGAGCGGCAATCTCCTCAGTCACCAAGTCCAGTTCTTCTTCCGGACAGACACGGTTGACCAGTCCCCATTCGTATGCGGTCCGGGCATCCAGCTTTCTCCCTGTCATAAATACTTCTTTTGCTCTGTTTGGCCCAATCAGCATGGGAAGCCGGTAACTACCGCCCCAACCGGGCATCACTCCCAAAGATGCTTCCGGCTGCCCAAACTGCGCATTCTCTCCGGCAATAATAAAGTCACAGGACATGGCCAGTTCCAGGCCGCCTCCCAGCGCAAATTTTGACACCTTTGCAATGACCGGAACAGGCAGGAGCTGCAGCTGATTAAAAATCCTATGTCCGTTCAGCACCCAGTCTGCAATATTGTCTGCTGTCTGAGTCTTTAAGACTGCAATATTCGCTCCTACGATAAAAGACTTGGGAGAAGCACTTTCGAGGATCACGGTGCGAATGTCAGCAAGCCTGCCTTGAATCTTATGTATACATGCTTCCAGTTCCCCCAGCACCTCCCAGTCCAGAGTGCAGGGTTTTCTCTCTTCCTCTTCATAAAATGTGATGTAAGCTTTCCTGTTTTCTTCTCTATATCGAATTTTCGTTGCCATATTTTCTCCTCTCTTAATCTTCAAAAAGTTCTTTATCCATAACTTTTAGTGCCGGAGAGATCAAAGGCCTTGCCTCCATCTGGCTTAATATATCTTTTTCCAGATCCATACCCGGAGCAATCTCCGTCAGCACAATTCCTTCCTCTCTTAGTTCAAAGACCGCCCGCTCCGTCACATACAACACCGGCTGATTCACTCTTCTGGCATACTTGCCGCTGAATGTAATCTGATCTACCTGTTCCACAAGCTTTTTGACAGCTCCTTCGGATATAATCTTAATCTCCCCGTCTCGTATATCTGCCTGAAATCCCTTGGCTGTAAATGTACCGCAAAATACAACCCGTTTTGCATTCTGGGAGATATTGATTGCCCCGCCGCATCCTGATAACAACCGCCCGGTCTTGCTGGAATTAACATTCCCTTCCATATCCATCTGAGCCATTCCCAAAAATGCGATATCCAGACCTCCGCCATCATAAAAGTTAAACTGCAGCGTCTGATCCAGCATTGCATCCGGAACATATGAAACACCAAAGATTACTCCACCCATAGGCATTCCACCGATGATCCCCTGTTCAACCGTGAAATTCAGCTTATCCAGATATCCATCCTCCGCAGCCACAGCCGCAATTCCTGACGGCATCCCCACTCCCAGATTGATGACCATTCCTTCTTTTAATTCCTTTGCAGCTCTTCTGGCAACAACTTTCCTGGCATTAAGCGGAATTGGGCTGATCTGCTCCATCGGTGCCTTTACATTGCCTGCAAGCATGGGATCATAAATTCTCTCACAAGTCTGGCACTGATTCTCGTCTACTACGATATAGTCTACATAGATTCCCGGTATTACCACATCTTTCGCCGGTATGGTTCCCGCCTTAGCAAGATATTTTACCTGGGCAATAACGATTCCACCACTGTTCCTTGCGGCTTGCGCAATGGATACGCCGTCAAGTACTGCGGCTTCTTCCTCATAGGAAATATTTCCATTTTCATCTGCTGTTGTCCCTCGGATCAGCGCCACGTCAATGCCGATATTCGGATAAAAGAGCCATTCTTCATCTTCCAGATGAATAATCTTCACAAGATCCTCTTTCGCACTTGCATTCATCTTTCCTCCTTCAATCCTTGGATCAATGAATGTGTTCAGGCCTGTCTTCGTAATAACGCCCGGCTTATGAGATGCAATTGAATGATACATCTGAGAGATTACCCCCTGTGGAAGGTTATATGCCTCAATCTTCTCTTCCAACGCCAGTTCTGCCATAGACGGAGCCATCCCCCAATGTCCGGCAATGTCCCTTTTTACCAGTCCTTCCAATGCCAGAGCATCTGTTCCAAACGTATCCTTATCCCCAATGCCATTGGCATGGAGCAACGTAAGTCCTGCTGGTTTTTGTTCCTCCAGATACTTACTGCGCAGTTCCTTAAGCAGATAAGTCGGTTCACAGATTCCGCCTCCGGATCCTAAAATAGCTACTGTCATACCATCTTCAATATGGTTGATTGCCGACCTTGCATCCACCACTTTTCCCATTTTTATGCCTCCTATTATGTCATACATATTATTTATGCTTACATTCTAAAACATTTGATATTTTATGTCAATTATCATATTAAACAAATGTAAATCGCTATTTTTGTGCTATTTACACATTTATATGTATTACATAACTATGTGTTTTTTGATTCCAAGCTCACTTCATCGGCATGCAGGGGCATGTATAGCTTTTACACAAAAAAAAGAACATTCCGCAATGAAATGTTCCTCTCTTCTATCTTACTCTATTGTTTTTCCCTATACTGACGGATATCCCTCCGACTTCTCTGTATATGCCGTTTCATGAGAAGCCCTGCCAGTTCTCCATCTTTTTCCCGAATGGCTTCCAGAATTCGTTTATGTTCTGAGACCCCGCTCTGAGATCCGATTGTCCGATTGGCCTGTTGCTGATAATATCCCAGAATATCCTGAATAATACCCATCACCTTTATAACCAAACTGTTATCACATCCGTTTACAATAGTCATATGAAAGCTGAGATCCGCATCCGCAAATCCTTTCTTACCGCAGCCCACATGTTTCTCCATCTCCTCGATACATGATTCCAGTTTTTGAAGATCTTCCTCCGAATGTCTTTCTGCAAATCGAATGGTACATTCTGTTTCAAAAATCTCTCTAAAATCCAAAATCTCCAGTTCATCATACGTATTCAGCATAAGTTCCGGTACCAGATTGTTCAAAAGCAGCTGAGGTGATGTTTCTTTTACAAAAGTTCCCATCCTTTTCTTTCTAACCAGAACCCCCATAGCAACAAGCCGGTCCATAGCAGCCCTGACAGACGTTCTGCTGACTCCCAGTTCCTCCGCAAGCTGCACCTCCTTTGTAATTTTAGTGCCCTCCGACCACTCTCCGCTTACAATCTTTTCTTTCATATATTCCAGTACCGCTTCTCCGGTATTCTCTTTCATACTGCTCATATTGTAATACCTCCAAATTGCTTTTTATTCCTGTAATTCCGTTGCTGTTCTAAAGGGCAGCCGTATAGTGATTTTATTCAGTAGTTTCAGTATATCATCATTCTATAAAACTGGGAAGATTCCTTTCCTTGCTTTTTTAGAAAGAATCTGTCCCCTTATTTCATAGAATAAATAAGGATTGCCCTCACACATCCGGCAATCCCTATTATTACAATCTATTCTTATGTAGCTCAAAATTTTTAATCATTCCATTCCACAACCGGTTTTTCAAGAAGCCTTTTGTAGTAAGAACCTGTCTGATACAGCGCAACCGCGGGATTATGACCAAGTACACGATCCTTTGTAATCAATGTGGTCGTCAGAGCCTCGGCATATTTATAGAACAGGCTGTCATGACCCACGCACAGTCCCACGACCACATTTAGCCCGGTACCTGCTTCATTTAACTTTTTTGCCTGTAGTATAGGGTTGCACATAACGGGTCCTGTCTTTGTGTATTCTTCCTCCAGACCAATGGATGTTTTGTCCTTAGAGCCCACTTTGCAGATAGCGCCATATACATCAAATCCATTGAACCTCAGGATTTTTGCGAAGACACGGCTCTCCTCTATCAGCCCTGAACAGGTGGCTATTCCAATCTTTCTGGCGCCTATCTGTTTCGCGAACTCCATGATTTCTTCCACACGTGTATAGATTCCCGAGTATTCAGATTCTACCTGCGCACCCGCAATTGCAACCCTGTGGTTCTCGTCGTCATCCATATACAGTTTCTCCAGTTCTGCTGCCTCCTTCTGTGTAACATCCTGTGTCAGGCAGAAATCCGGATATTTTCCGCTTCTCCTCTTGCAGTTTAAGCTGCCGCAGTCTACACAGCTCAAGGTTTTTCCATTATTCTGAGCATTCATAAATTCTCTCTTTCATCGCTGAAGTTTTTTTTTCCAACTTTGCGGCACGGCGCTTCTCCAGACGGTCTACGATAACGGTTGCGGACATGTCACCAAGACAGTTCATGGAGGTGGTTCCCATATCGAAGAAACGATAGAATCCTCCCACCATGAGAACAATATCCAGAGGCATGCCCACTGCTGTTCCTACAATCATAAGATTCATCAGTCCGCCTCCCGGAACGCCGGAGCCCGCACTGGTAACCAGGGTTGTAACAAACAGAATGTTAATGATCTGCGTGATTGTGAGAGGGATTCCCATGGCCTGACCGCTGAAAATAAGGACAACACCACAGAGAATTGCCACGCCATCCTTATTGACGGTCGCTCCCAGAGGGATGCCCAGAGATGCCACGGATTCGTCGCATCCAAAATTCTGTGTAGCAACTTCCATACTGACCGGAATAACAGCATTACTGCTGCATGTACTTGCCGCGGTAGCAAAGGTGTTAAATGCCTTTCTTATGAAGGTGATTGGACTGATACCTGTAAGCATCCAAAGCAGCAGACAGTAAACTACAATCAAATGCAGCGCGCAGCACAGATAAAAGGTACCAAGAATCTTTCCAATGGTGACAAGGAGCCCGACACCATATTTTCCCAGTGACGATGCCATGAGGCAGAACACACCAATAGGCGCCAGCTTTAAAGCAATGTTGATAATAGACATCACAAGGTCGCTCATAGCCACAAACCAATTCCGGACCGGCTCCCTTTTACCTTCCGGCAGCATCACAATGGCAACACCGATGATACATGAAATGATAACGACCTGCATCATATCTCCGGAAGAGAAGGTGGCAAAAATATTGCTGGAGAACATACTCTTAAAAAACTCTGCAATTGTGGGCATCTCATTAACCACAATCTCCTCTGTGGCAGCCTCATAGCTAAAGCCGCTGCCCGGGTTGAGGATACTGGTGACACCAATGCCGAGAACTCCTGCACAGATGGTTGTAAAAATATAAAATACGATTATTTTTATTCCAATCCTTCCCAGGGCTTCCGGGCTATCCATGCTGCTGATGCCTTTTACAAGCATACACACCACGATGGGCACCAAAAACATCTTCATTAAGTTCAGCCAGATATCTCCGATAAATCCGATATATGACGCTGGTTTTCCTATAATGATACCTGCCAGCGAACCTAAGATCATTGCAATCAGAATCATTGTTATGTCACTGATTTTCCTTTTCTTCATGGTTTTTCCCCCTTACAATCATTATTTTTAGTCTTCATTCAATATGAACCGTTCATCCTTTGCCACGGCCCACAGCTTTCCATCCCGGTAATAATGGCGGTCCAGATGGGCGGATATCTCGGTCCAGATACGTGGAACAGTTAGTCCCCATTCTTCCATACGCTGTTCAAGAGTTATTTCTTCCTCACCCTGGCGGCCAAGAATCACAATCTCATCACCGGGCTTTGCGTCCGGGAAGTCGGTAAGATCAAGAATGGTATGTTCCAGTGAAACGGTGCTGGCAACCGGGCACTTTCTGCCATGCAAAAGAACATATCCCCCCGCAATCTTAGGACTGATCCCATCACCCATGCCGCCCACCATGATACCAATTCGTTTTGGTGTATCCATTTTCACTGCCTTATATTTTTCTCCAAATTTCCCGCCTGTTACTTCATTTACGTGGACCAGACGGCTCTTCCAGCTGACCAGGGGCGCTTTCAACTCCGGATGTTCCGCTCTTCTCGTCAATGGTGAATATCCCCACATTGCGCGTCCCGGACAAATTCCGCTCATACGTATATCAGGAAGTGCAATACAGCCCGGCGTGTTGGCCAGCTGTCTGAACGGAATCCGATCTGCATCCTCACCAATTGCATCCATAGCGGCCTTAAAACGGGAATACTGCCATACCGCATAATCCGCACCCTCATCCGGCCAGTTCACCGCCGCCATATGACTATATACGCCCTCTACATGAAGATTGGGCATTTGGGAAACTTCCCTGAAAAAGTCCGGAAATTCCTCGGCATTCACACCAATCCTTCCCCTTCCCGTGTCTATCTTGATAAAGACATCGGAGGGTTCTGAAACCGCCTCTGAAAATGACCTGGCGGCCTCAAGGGACAGGATGGTAGGTATCAAATGGTACTGGACATATAAATTAGCAGTCTCCTGAATCAGATTGCTTGCAAAAATCAGAATCGGCATATTAACACCGTTTTCTCTCAGCAAAATACCTTCATCTATACTTCCTACGCCCAGATAATCCGCTCCACACTCTTCCAAAACCTTTCCACAGGCCACAATACCATGACTATAGGCATTTACCTTGATAGCCGGCATGATCTTTACATCCGGACCCACCATTTTTTTCAGGCCTAAAAAATTGTCTCTGAGATTGTCCATATTAAATTCCAGCCAGCAAAATCTGCTGATTTGATAATCTTTCATCTTCTTAATCCTCCGATAACTCTTTATAATAATTGATCAGGCATCCTTTCAAAAGAATGTCCCGTTCCGCCTCTGTCAGATCGCCCATCATCAGCGTCATATCAAACGTTTCTCCAGTTCCGGTCAGAACCTTTGCTGGTATCTCCCTCTGATTCTCCTTAATCATACCACGAATACCAGGTATAAAGATATAATCCCCTGTCCCGCAGGGCAAATCCCCGCCTTCTGGAAGCACGAATGGAAGAATTCCCCAGTTGATGCAGTTGCTCCTGTATCTCTTAGTGGCATATTCCGCACATATATTTGCAAGGCCGCCCAGTACCTTCTGGCAGGAGGCTGCCTGTTCCCTGGCTGACCCGTCGCCAGGCTTCACTGCAAAAAGACAGGAGCCGTACTGTGTATTGCCGGCAAGTGCTTCTGCATTGCCGAAATGCGAGAGCACATTCATCAGGTGCTCCGGCGCGTTCCCTTCCATACGCATCTTTTCATCAGCCTGAATCTCTCTGCAAATCCCAGCAAATCCCGGTACGCGGCGGCATAGGGTATAATCCGCAAGACGGATGGGATTAGAGCGGTAGGAGGCAGTATCTCCGGATGGAATCAGCTCATCTGTAGACGTCACTTTATCCCGGATGACAGCGGAGAGCTTCAGAAGGCAATTTTCTCCCAGCGGTTCCATTTCAGGCCAATCCACTATATTGGGCCCGGATACGATTTCTACAGACGGGTCCGCATTGCCGTATCCGTAGAATACTCTCTTTTCATAAACACTGCGGTCAAAGGTATATGTCATATCCGGAACCGTATATGCCGCATCCGTACCAGCGGTAATCCGTCCTCCATTGGCAGCTGTCGCCGCAATGGATCTGGCATCCATCAGCGCAACTGAGCTATACTGTTTTTCATTGGGCTTGCTTCCCTCCCGGTTGGGGAAGTTACGTGTTGCGTGACGTATGGAAAACGCCTGATTGGCAGGTGTGTCTCCATAACCGGAGCAGGAACCGCAGATACACGGTTTCATAATCACCCCGGAACTCAAAAGAGTTTCAACTGCCCCCGCCCGGGTCAGAGCCAGGTTTACCGGCATGCTGGACGGATAGGCAGTTACATTAAATCCGTTATTTCCAAGACTTTTCCCTTCAAGTATGGCCGCCATTTCCATAAGGTTTTCGTAAAGTCCGCCTGCGCACCCGGCAACACTGCCCTGATCCGCGTAGGGCCTGTGGTTCTTTACCTTATCTTTAAAGGATAGGGCTCCAATCCCAAACAGCTCGTCTGCCTCCTTTTGGACAGAGTCAAATATCTCCTCGGCATGCTCCTGGAACTCATGGATGGTATATACATTGCTGGGGTGGAACGGCATGGCAATCATGGATTGTGCCTTGTTTAAGTCAACTGTAATGATGGTATCATAGTATGCGGTTCCAGAGGCTTTCAGCGGCTTAAAATACGCTGAACGTCCATGGATTCCATAGTAATTTTCAGTCACCTCATCCGTTTCCCATATAGAAGACAGACAAGAACTTTCAACCATCATGGTATCAATATTGCACCGGAAATCCGCAGAAAGATTTTTCATGCCAGGACCGGCGAATTCAATGATCTTATTTTTAACTACTCCATTTTTAAATGTTGCCCCAATAATAGAAAGAGCAATGTCTAAGGGGCCCACTCCTCTGGGCGGCTTCCCGGTGAGATAGCACAAAACCACCTCCGGCGCCGGAATGTCATATGTTCTCTCCAACAACTGCTTAACAAGCTCTGGCCCGCCTTCGCCAAATCCCATTGTTCCCAACGCGCCATATCTGGAATGGCTGTCAGATCCCAGAATCATGTTTCCGCATCTCACCATTTCTTCTCTGACATATGTATGCATGACCGCCAGATTTTCAGGAACATAGATTCCTCCGTATTTATGAGCCGCTGTCAGTCCAAATACATGGTCATCTTCATTGATGGTTCCTCCCACCGCACAAAGACTATTGTGACAATTGGTCATTGCATAAGGAATGGGAAATCGCTTCATTCCGCTGCTTCTGGCCGTCTGGATAATGCCCACATAGGTCAAGTCTTGGGAAATAAGCGCGTCAAAATGAATCTGCATCTGAGCCGGGTCCGGGGATATACTGTGGGAACGAAGAATTTGATAAGCAATCGTATTCTCACGCCCGGCCTTAGGAGAGATTTCTCCGCAACTGCAGACATTTCCGTCACGCAGGAAACCTCCATTTAAATTAATTTGAATCATGTATGCTTCTCCTTTCTGGTATGTAACCATCCTGCTGTTATATATAGCAATTTACATGCCAATTATTTTTCTTATAAAAGGCATTTAATATCTGCAATAACCATCTTTTAATGTTTGTCATTTAATCTCTTATGTCTTATAATTAAACATATACTGTTTCCAATGTCCTAAATCAAAACCATATAACATAATGAATCTCGAGGTAAAACCATGTATGAAAATGAACTGCTGATCATTTCTGTTTATCCGGGAATGATGAATGACATCAACGCTGTATGCGGCTCTCTCCAGATTAATCCAACCATTTTAGAGTGGGAAATTGCTGAGAATACCTTAATCAGCCATCTGAGAAATATGTTCCGAAAAACTGGCGTTCCTGATGCTATCATCAGCAGAGGCGCAACCGCAAATCTGATAGAGCAGAATATACCGGAAGCAGTCTCTGTGAGAGCAGAACCAGGAGACCTTGAACTTCTGGAAACCTTAAAAGCCGCAAAAAGTCACGGTCCCCGGATTGGGCTGCTGATGTTTGAAGATTATCTTAAGAGTTACAACCTTCAGGCAGCAAAAGAACTTCTGGGAATCAGCAGTCTGACGCTGTACCCCTTCCGTTCCAGGGAGGATATCATCCGCCTGGTCCGTCAGGGAAGCACTGACGGCATGGATGTACTGGTAGGCGGAGGAACCCTGGCATACCGGACCGGCAATTCATGCGGAATAAAAGTATTACCGGTCTACTCCGGGCAGCATGCGCTGAGAAACGCAGTTAAACAGGCCCTGTCCATCATTGACGCCAGACAGAGGGAAAAGCTGCAGTTAAAATGTTTCACCGAGGCTGTCTCCTCGATCACGGAAGGGGTTCTCTCAATTGAAGATGGAAGATTTATCGTAGCCAACAAAGAAATGGGAAATATATTCAAGACAGATGAACAGGCCTTGATTGGAAGAAAGGTTGACAACACGGACGACACTCTGGTTGCCGGATATATCCGGCACTTTCTCGCAAACAGCAGGGAGCGGGAAAAAGTCCTGAAAATATTAGGTCAGGACTACTACATTAAAAAAAGCCATTTTGAAGAAAAGGGTAAAAAGAGAATTGTTGCAATATTCCGCAGAGCCCGTGACATCCAGGATCAGGAACAAAGGGTACGGACAGAGATAAGAAATACCGGCTTCTTTGCCAGATATCATTTTTCTGATATTATTGCGGAAAGCGGGATTATGCGGCAGCTTTTGAAAAAGGCAGAAACCTATGCAGCCACAGATGCCAATATATTAATCGGTGGTGACAGCGGTACCGGCAAAGAATTATTGGCACAGAGCATCCATAATGCCAGCAGCAGAGCAAAAGAACCTTTTGTAGCGGTCAACTGCGCTGCAATCCCTGCGACCCTTCTGGAAAGCGAATTATTCGGTTATGAGGAGGGTGCCTTTTCAGGCGCCAGCAAAGGCGGAAAGCGGGGACTGTTCGAGCTTGCCCATAAGGGAACTATTTTTCTGGATGAAATCAATTCCATGCCTTTAGAACTCCAAAGTGTACTGTTGCGGACGCTCCAGGAAAAAGAAATCCGCAGAATCGGTTCCCAGCGCAATATTTATATTGATATCCGGGTCATCGCCGCCAGCAACAGCGACCTTATGAAAATGATCCGGGAGGAAAAATTCCGTATTGATTTGTATTACAGGCTGAACACCCTCCGCCTGACCCTTCCTTCTCTTGACAAGCGCAGAGAAGACATCCGCCCCCTCGCCATGTCATTTCTTAACCATTACAGCCAGAAATATTCCCTGCCTCTGCCAGCCCTGTCTGAAGACAATTACCGTCTTTTGGAAAGCAGGAACTGGCAGGGGAATATTCGTGAACTCAGAAATGTAATGCAGCGGTATGTCATACTTTCACATAATGGAGAAAATTCAATCCAGCCATGTTTTGACGAGGATATAGTGACGGATACGGCACTGGAACCACAGGATGTAACAAGCTTTGGCACACTGGACGAAATTGAGAAAGCCGTGATTCTTAAACGGCTGAAGCAGAATCAAGGCAATCGAAGGAAGACCGCCCAGGAGTTAGGCATATCCCGGTCCACTCTATGGAAAAAACTTGATAAAATGGAGTCAGACCTGGAAACTACTTCCTATAATAATTAATCATGCTGCCCGCTACCAGAATTTTACGTTCATCGTCCGTCATGTCTCCGATTGAAAGCGTAATCATCCGGTCCTCTGCCGGAATGTATGCCTGCAGACCGGTTGCTCCAGACAGTATCAAAGACCGAACGTTGGCAAGAAATAGATACTCTCCTTCCTTCAAGTTCAGTTTTCTTTCTGTCTGGAGAGGAATCAGTCCCCAGTTAATGCAATTGGAACGGTAGCGCTTTGTACTGTATTCCATGGCCAGGTTAGCCCATCCGCCCAGAATCTTCTGATTACTGGCAGCCTGTTCACGGCTGCTTCCGTCTCCTATAGAATCACTGCAAAGGACACTTCCTGATCCAATTGCCTGCGAAGCAACACCAAACCGTTCACATATATGCCTTATGATTGTATTGATCTCTCCATTGTCCCGGGGATTATCCCTAAATGCCTTTGCTCTTTGAACGTATCCTTTATCCTTGCTGATTAACGTATATTCCGCTATACGGTCGGGATTGCTTCGCAGAGACGATGCCTCTCCACTGGGACAGAGCTCATCTGTCGTTGTGCTGCCGGCATAACTTCCAGCCACTTTTAGAAGTATGTGTTCATTCATAAACGGCAGTTGAGGCCAATCGGCAATATTGGGGCCCATTCTCACATCCGTATCAGGCTTTGGACACCCAAAACCATTGTATACTGCTGTATGATAGTATGAATCATCAAATCCATAGTCCACATTCCCGGTGCTATTCTCCATCCCGGCCGTCAATACCTCCTCTGCCGCTGTCAACCTGCCGCCTCTACGGACCGTGGCAGCAATGCTTCTGGCATCCATCAGGGCGGAAGCACTCAACTGTCCCTGGTCTGGCCTGGAACCTTCCCGGCTGTAATAATTTCTGCTCACATGGCGTACTGAAATGGTGTTATTAGATGGTATATCCGTACTGCCAAAGCAGGGACCGCAAATACAGGGATGGATGGTTATTCCGGTGCGAATCAACGCCCCCAGAACGCCCTGTTGTTCAGCTTCTGAGAGTACGGCCTGACTGGCCGGATAGACTCCCAGAGGCACTCCATCCGCCGGTATGATATAATCTCCAAGTATCTCTTTCAGCGCCCATAGATTCTCATATGTGCCCCCGACGCACCCACCCACTACAGCCTGCTGCACTGTAAGCCGATGATTTTGTATCTTGTCCCTGAGCGTAAACCTAAGACCGCCGCTGCGTACAGCAGCATCCTTCTCTACAGACTCCAGGACATCCTCCAGAAAAGATTCATTATCGCTCAGACTGTGAATTGTAAATACATTGCTGGGATGGAACGGAAGAGCAATCATACTCTCGATTTCTCCCAGGTCGATTTCAATAAGGCCATCATATAGAGCATCTTTGTCATGTCTTAACTCACGGTAATCCTGAGGACGTCCATGAGCGCTGAACCATTGTTTAACAGACTGGTCCGTTATCCACACAGTGGAAAGGCAGGCTGCCTCTGTGGTCATGGCGTCAAACCCAAAACGGAAGTCCATGCTGAGCTTCTCTATTCCCGGACCCATTATCTCCAGAATCTTATTTTTGCAAAAACCATTTCCAAAGGTAGCGCCGATAAATGCCAAAGCCAGATCCATGGGACCAATACCCGGTTTGATTTCCCCCTTCAAAAAGACCGCTATCACTTGTGGTCTCCTGATATTATAAGTTCCACCTATGGCCTGTCTGGCAACCTCGGTACCTCCTTCCCCGATTCCCATAGCACCCAGACACCCATAACGGGTGTGGCTGTCACTGGCAAGAATCAGCTGTCCGCTGGCTGCCACATTTTCTCTCATATACTGGTGAATCACTGCGCTATATGGCGGTAGATAAATGCCGCCGTATTTCTTTACACAGTCAAATCCGAACACGTGATCATCATTGTTGATGGTCCCCCCAGTACATGCTAAAGCATTGTGGCAATTAGAGAAATACCAAGGGAGCTGGAACCCTTTGCACTCCATCGCCCGTACTTCCTGCAGAATACTGGAATAGTTGTCATCCGGACTTGCCAGCAAATCAAACTTTAAACGCAGTTCATGGGGATTACCGGATGTGTTATGAGCATCAAGAATCCGGGCAGATAATGTATTTCCCCGAGCTGCCTCCATATCTCCCTCATAAGATTTAATGGGTATGTATGCTCCGTTTTTCAATCGCACCATTGGTTCATTTGATATTTGTATCATCGTATACCTCCTAATTTGAAATATACTATTGTTAAGAGCAATTTTCATGCCATCTCGTCAACTACAAATATGCATGAAACTCTCCTCTCTGTCCTATTGTTAAAATGAGCACTTCCTGCCGGCCCACCATGGACCAGGGGATGGCCCACATAATGAGCGGATCTCTCCCCTGGTGTACCATTTGTATTTATTTCATAAGGCGGTATAGATTCGAACTTCTTCCTCCATTTTCCCTTAATCTTGTCTCCTTTTGTATGAAGCCGGCTTTCATTAAATCATTAATCCCTCGTTTTACCGTATTTCTCGATAACTTTAGCTCATTTGATATGGTTCCTATTGCTGGGTAACAAGTCCCATTCTTATCAGTTCGGTCTTTTAGGTACATATAAACACTGATGGCGCGATGCGGCAATCCTGATTGATACAGTTTACAGAAATATCCCATCCCTCACCCCGCCCCTAATCCACACGGACAGGCAATTTCCTACTGATAATCCCTGGCCTTGTGTGTTCCTTCTTAGCAGACATGATTTCCGGACCTGTTCTTTCTGTTTCACCCACATCCTCCGGCGATAATAAGTCAACTGCCAGCTGTCGGTTCATGATTTCCATTTCCAGCTCATGTTTGTCTGCATAGCTTACCTTCCGGGCGACCCGTTCCTGTAATTCATATGGTTCCTCAAATGTAATTCCCCATTTCAGAAACAGTTTCAAGGTTGCCTGCATTGGATGCGCTCCTGTCTTTGTTACGATGAATGTTCCTTTTTTCAAGGTTTTGATTTCATCTGAGGTCATGAGTGGACGTGAAATCATCTGCAGGCTTTGGGACGGATCATTCCTTCCCCGGCTTATATATCCGGACAATACGGTTCTGTTTCCCATATGCTTTGATAGTACTTCCGCAGACTCTGAGTTGGGGGCAAAACCGCCAAATACGCTGTCCTGGCAGTTATCAATTATTATTTCGCTCCCCTCCTTCCCGTAGTTTTTCTGGAGCTGCGCAAAGCTCTGTATGATGGCCACAATGGAACATCGCCTGGATCTTACAGCACTGAAGGCCATCTCCAGTGATTCAATTTTGGGTATAGTTCCTATCTCGTCCAGATAGAACATGACACGGTTCTTAAGCTTTCCCCCCTGCTCATCCGCAACCGCCAGAAGCTCCCGGTATAACTGTTGGACAATCAGGGATGCCATGAAATACTTGGTCGTGTCCTCTTCCGGCAGTACAATAAATATGGCGGATTTCATGTTACAGAACCGTTCTGCATCAATGGCTGTATCAAAGCATAGGATTTGCTCTAACTCTGAGTCCAGAAAAGCATTCAGGCGGGATAATGCCGTAGACATAACAGAAGCCATGGCCTGATCTGCTGTGTTGAGAGCCGAACCTGCAAACCATCTTGCTTTATGGTCTGTGGGCAGCTTTTCCATCAGCAGTTGAAACTGATTTTTTCCTTTCACACCACTTGGCGCCAGCAAGTCCTGAATCAGTTTAAATACTGAGATGATATGCCGTTTTTCGGGAGGACAATATTCTGCTATCAGGAGGATGACTGCTGTCAGAAGTCCTTCTGCGGCATCATAGAAGAAGGCATTCTGCCCATAGGATGCAGAATCCCCTCCGCTGGAATTAATAATGGTCTTTGAGGTAATCTTGGCATACTTTTCTGCCTTTGCTTTTGCGGCCAGGTTAGCATTATCTTCCTGGTACTGATCCATATATTGATTGACCAAATACAAAAGGTTATTTCCGTCACTTCTTGTTGGGTTCCTCAAATCAATGACAGAAACTTCATACCCATAGTATTTTTTTGCAATCCCCGCATAATTTCTGAACAAATCTCCTTTCGTGTCAGTCGTTAAAAATGACATCCCGGATGCACAGGCATATTCAATATTCGGGTAAAGAAAATATGCTGTCTTACCCACACCTGCTGATCCAATCATGAGTGTATGGACATCGTCTGTATCAACCAGTGCTCTCACTCTTCCTCCTTTGAAGATTCCCCCTACAATCAATCCCTGTGCCTCCGGCAATCCCCGTCCCTTCCTCCATTCCTTTGGAAGATATTCAACGTGGGTGAATGTCTTGCGGATTTCCTGTTTTGATGCAAAACGGGCGGTTCCATGTTGACCATCCCCTACCGTCTTACTTTTAATCCCATCCAATGTATAATGGCAGGATATCATTGCAATCCCGCCAATCACCACAAACATAAAGAGCCCTATGACAATGAGCAATGTCACACCAGAACCATACACTCCATTCCCCTCCTATCCTCCAACACATTCCATGCCAGCATATGATATCTCCCTTCCTAATTCCTCCCTCTGTTTTTCTGCTGTCACAGTTATCTGGATATGGAGTCTCAGACAAGCAAGGATTAATTGTTCGAGAGAATCCTTGTTTATTTCAACCCCATCTCTGCAGGTTAGCTGTTTATCACAGTGAAGGAGGTGTTCTGCAATCCTTTTTAATTCCTCGGATTTGGCCCGCATCTTTCCCCTGTCACGATGTGGCTGGTAGGACTTAAAAACCTGGTTCGCAAGCTGTTCTCTGGTATAGGACGGTTCTTCCATTCTCTGAATTTCCAATAACCGCTGGAATCCAGCTGCGGCCATATCCTCCAGACACATAAGAATCTCCGCTCCATGGTCTTCCTTATATGTTTCCTGCCGCTGTGTTGCCATCCTTAAGTGATGATGGGAATCATGAATCTGTTTTAGAGTTTCCTCTTCTGTGCATGGCCGACCTGCAAGGTTTTTCAACCAAACACACAACTTCATGCACTGTTGGAGTTTTGGATGTTCTCTGGCTGGTACCGGCTGAATTCCATGCATTTCCTTCAGGTCTTCATTCCAGTCCTTATTCCTGGGTGCCAGACGTGATACCTTATCATACCCCTTTCCATTCAGTATTTCCTTTAACCGGTAGCATCCCTCAATACCCGCAGGATCATGGTCTAAGCATAGTATGATTTCCCGTATCTGCGGATGACTGTAAAGAGCCTGGAGCATTGCATGTTCAGCTAAACCATCAAGACAGACATAAGTCTGCTGCGTCCATCCGCAGGGATAAAGTGTGAGGAACGACAATAAGTCAATAGCTGCCTCGAATACATATAGCTTTGAACCCTTTCCACTGTATCCGAATCCATAGGCAGGGTCTGAACCTTCCACATTGAGGCGGAAGCTTTCACCATTTGTATAGGTCCCTTTCATATGGGCATGCCGTGCATTTCCTTGATTGTCAAAGCCAACGAACACAACATTGTGCCGCTTCTTTTCTTCATAGATATCTCCCTTGTCAATAAAGAACCTGAGTATTCCATAATCAATGAAACGTGTCCTGGAAAGATAGGCCATGACACGTTTCGCATTCTCGTATGGCTCCGGCAGTTGGAATCTTCCCCTGTTTTTTGTTTTTAAGGGTATACTGCCACCATCCCTGATGACCGGCTGATAGTTACCTTCCAACAGAGACCTCATTGCCTCAACATAAGTCATGTCATAAAACTCCTGCAGGAATTGAATCGGAGAACCGCCATATTTGCAGCTATGCCGGTACCAGATGTTATCACGTACCGTCACACTGTCATGACGTTTCCAACGCCATTCGCTTCCAGATGGTTCCATCTCCTCTCCCTGGCGGGTAAGGAATTCCACCAGATTGACAGCCCCGGCCCGTTCCTTTTCTTCTTCTGTGAAAGCGATGTATTCCAATCAACATCCCCTCCTTATCCACGGATTCCTTGTGCCATTTTCTTTGCTTTGAGTTTTTGTCTCCTTTTATGGTCAATCCATTCCATGTTTCTGCTCTGATCCTCTTTTATCTGCTCTTTAAATATTCCTGACAGATGGTGGAACAGGCGGATGATGCCTGATTGAAGCTGCACTCTGCCCCATTCATCTTTATGCGCCAGAAGGTATGCTGCGTATGGATTCCCCTGGGACATACTTTTCTGCAGCCAGAACATGCCGCTTTTCACCTCCCTGACCATCGGTTCAAACAGATAAATTTTACCCAACAGATACTGGGCATTCTGATTACCATGTCCTGCACTGTGGTTGAGCCAGTAGATGGATGCTCCCAGATTCTTTTCTATGGCCTGGTCTTTATAGAACATAGTTCCAAGCTTATATGCCACATTCGGATTCACCAGTCCGGCACTCTGTACGGCATCCCCATCTTCTATGGATTCTATCTCATAGAGAATATCCTCCTCTGTCATAGCACCTTCTGCAAGCTCAGATCCATCCGCTTCGCTCTCCATATCCTTCACAATCGTCCGGCCCATATCATCCATCTGCTGTTCCAGGCTCCATGTTCCGGCCGGTTCCAACTCCATGGCCACGCGGATAATTATATTTTTGATTTGTTTGAATTCTTTCTGCTTGGAAAGCGGCGGCGGCTTCGGCATCTGGTCTGAATAGGTGTGTAAGATTTCCAGCCTGAAATCATACCATTTTTGATAACATTCAGCTACGATGGGATTCATGGCCAGTTCATCCACAATCCGATTCACCTGTTGTTTCACCCTCGGCGGAAGATAACCATATACCTTCTTTCCTTTTGTCCGTCTCAGGCTTACCGCTAACTGCAGCAACAGCTGCTCCAGATTGTCACCTCCTTCCCATGCATCCTCAATCTTTTTGTACAACGTTTTCAATGTATCCTTACTTGCTTGTACCAGTTCATTTCGCTGCAGAGTCTGCGCTTGATACAGTTCATACATATCCTGTTTAAATATTTCTTTTGCATACACAGCACGCATCTGCTCAATTCCTTTCTGGGTGACATAGCCCTTTCCCGGGTCGCGGGAATAGGCAATGATATGGACATGAGGATGATGTCCCTCATTATGGAATGCTGCATACCATACCAGCTCCTCCGGCGGGATTTTCATTGCTTCCGCCATCTGCATCCGCTTGCTGCGCAGCAATGCTTCCCAGCTCTTTACAGAATCATAGCCAAGTCGTCCGGCATCCTCCCGCCGGATAGATAGGACGAAGGTCCATACAGGCCCTTCATGTCCTGCCACCTCTTTCTGCACCTTGGATAACATAACCGGAACTCCTGCATCCGTAAACAGGCCATGTGTACCAACCTTCTCCGCACCTGGACGGTTTGCAATATAATCCACATAATTTTCCTTCTTGGCTATCAGGTCCATGTTCTGCTCTATGCACACGCTTATGAACGCTGATGCATTACCCATAGTCGGATTCGCTTGATAGTCCTGGTACTCATAAGTTTCCCGAAGCTCCTGAAACATCTGGACTAATTCAGCTGCCAACTGCTTTTGTCTGGCAGTTGGCGGAAGATGTTCGTGTGTATTTCTGGCTTTCTCCGTCCCCTCCCGTGTTGCAATGTAGCGTACCAGATGAGCCAGATGTGCCTTTTCGTGTTTGATATAATAACATTTCAATATGATTCTTGGCATCCAATCCTCCTTGTCTCCGAATCATCTCCTGCTGTACTATTTCCCCTTCTGATATTCTACGACAGATGCAAGATTCACCGAACCGTTCGTATGCTTCACATCCTGGATACACTTACCCCTCAGTTTTTCCAAGATCTCCTCCCCCACATCATTTTGGGCCGCATACAGATTCATAAGCATGGAAATCTCCACTGCAAGTTTGAATAATAGCCTGGACGTACGGTTCTCAGACGCTTCCACGATACCGGACATGGCCGAGGTAAGTATAACCGGCAGATAGGGGCTGCTTTCCTTTGATAAAAGATATCCACTATAAAATGACAACGCTTTCTCAATGTATTCGCTCCGGCTTTTACAATTCCCCAAGTCCAGGCTCTCATCCATCCGCTTCAGGGTCTTCGGATATAACCAGACCGGGATTCGTTTCTTCGTGTCGTCCTCCAAACACTCACCTCCATTTCAAGATAGCGCCTTCAGCTCTTTTTGTTTCACCACACCCTTATTTACAAACCGGAACTAAGTGGAATTTTTAAGTCAAAAAAAGACCATCACATGATGTGACAGTCTAAACTGTAGGCTTATAAACTTCTTTATTTACTCTATGCATAGAGCAGACGGCCTTTCGTCTCTGGTATCTCACACCATATAGCTCTTGCCGTTACAAACCATTCATCGATTATGGTTTCAACATTCTCCAACGCTTCCACCGGTGTAGCTCCATCCGCCATACACCCGTAGATCTCTGGCACATCGACAATCATCCGAGGGCTTCCAACATTTTTTAGAGTTCGGCAAACCGGACTCATAATCCATATATCATCTTCATCAAGCGTATTCCATCCTTTACCCCTTCCTCATATAGATAGAGCTGGCATGCCCAGTTCTCTTCCAGCATATCATCAATGCAGTCTTCAATCCCATCTCGTTGTTCCCCGCTAATCTGTTTAAGCCACCCATCCAAACGCTCATTCACTTTTTGCTGGATGACACGTTCTTCTGGTGTCTTGTTTTCCTGCCATTGACTGTCCAGTATTTCAACCATGAATGCCAGGATCTCCTCTTTGATTTTCCCTGTTTTCTGTCTCATCGGTATCTCTCCTTTTCATTTGACACCACAATACCGATTATCCTGATGAAAGTCCATATCCATATGTTATAAAAAACAAGGGGCATACCTGGCAGAACCACCTAAAGGGTGCACCCAAAAACAGCCTAAAAGCCTTGAACATACGCTATATTTCATGTGTTTAGACCACCTGAAGGGTGACCAGGCCTCCAAACAGGTGCACCTTCGTGGAAGCAGAAAACGCCCGCATTGCGGGCGATTGTGACTGGGAGGGGCGCCTTTAGGTGCACCTCCCTTTAACCTGCACACAAATCGAACGCCGGAATTACCTCTGAAGTCTGCATGCTGATGGTCCATGATATCCCTGTCTCTGTACTTGATTTTACGCTGTTTTCTCAAATCCGCCCAAATTCCGTCGCTTTTTCCTGACATGCCCGGTACTCCCACTCTCCTCTGTAAAAGCCCACACGCTGGCTTACCGTGCGTCACAGGCCTGGTTTATCCGTACGCTGTCTTACGAATTCTCCGTGCTCCATGTTCCTTCCCCTGTTTCCAGTATTCCCTCATTTGACCGGTTGGCAGTGTTCCGCCGTTCCTGGCTCCTCATGCCAGTCCTCCCTTCACATGTTTCCCGGCTTTCAATATATTCCCTGACGGCCGGCGGCACATATTTTTCATATAATTTTTGCAGGGTATGCAGAAGTTCCACCTCCAGATCCACCTCTTTCTTTATCATATACTTTTCCAATGCCGACAGTTTCTCTTCATCATATTTCAGTTGGATGCTTGCCTTTTTCAAAATAAACCTCCCTCTTTCAATAAATACTTCTTGACTTAACTCAAAAAATCCATCCGTCCCACATCCGGTCCGCCATTTCTATCAGCGTCCATTTCGATTTCCTCGCCTGCCTGATGGATGGACAACTCCTGTTTCTGGACATCATAATAGTAGACGTGGTCTGATAGGACTTCCTCTTCTCCCACCTCATTTTGGTTCACGAATCGGACTATATCTTCTAAACCATCGTATATTCCATCATCAGGTATAACAAGCCACTCATGAATGGATGATGGCAGAAGGAAAAAGTTTCCTCCCTTGGCGGCAGCAAGCTCCTTCACTGCTTCCGGATATAGGATGCAGGAAGCACCAAATAATCCATCCTGTGATGTCAAAACGCTACAATCTAAAAACGAATCCAAACCATCCTCTTCAGGAGTTTCTTCCATTCCCAGGCTTTCGTTTAATCCATGAATGACATCCTCTAGGTTCCCGATGACGTATGGGGCATTTTCTCTACGGTTATCCATGGCCATCTGAAAAAGCTCATCTTCATGGATTCCCATTCCGGCAATCGTATGGTTGGTCAGTGTTGCACCGATTATCCCCTCTCCCGTATCCTGAATGATATATTTATAAATGACTGCCAGGTCAGCAACCATCCGATGTGGTACATGGGATAGGAGTTCCCGATTCCGGTCCGCATTGATCAATTCCATACGGATATTCTTTAAGATTCTGTCCTTTGTAAAATAAGAACCATTCAGTTGGATTCCCAAGTTTTCCTCCTCAACTGTTTTCATTAGCTGGTCAATAATCTCGTCCATCTTCTTTTTTCCTTCACTAAAATCATCATAAAAGGAGTTCATTACAATGCTTGGTTGTTGTAGCTGGCCTGGCTTTTTTACGACAATTGAACTACTATTTTCCCGGTTCACCCTCTCCCGGTTCGTAATTGTCACCGAATAATCCTGTCCCATCTCCTTATATCTTTCTTCCATTCTCCTGGCTACTGTTGATATGAATTCCTGAAAAACCATGTTAGTTACCCCTCCTTCCACAGGAATATCCTGGTATCATTCTGCCGCATCTTACATCCCCATCTGCATGCCAGGGCTTTCTTCCTCCTGTACGTCTTCATCTAACTTGGGCGCATCTGGTTTCTGTACAACCGTCTGACCGTTTTGGCGTTCCTGCCGTTTATTCCGTTTTGCCTCTTTTACTGTTTCCTTTGTTCCTGGTGTGTTTTCCTTCCCTGCTTCCTGATTTTCCTCTGTTTCAGTTGCAAGCTCGCCTGTCATCTGGAACTGAATGAAGTCCCTGGTCTGTTTTGGTACGGCCCGGTTATACAGTCTGTCCAGCTGTTCTTCTAACAATGGCTCCAGATTCTGCTGCTCACGATTTAAGAAATATAACAATACATTCAGTTTTTCCTCCGGGAATCCAATTGTGATGTTCTTCTTTGCCATGGTCATATCCTCCTTACATTTCTATATTGATTTGTGTTCGTTTCTTTGATTCTCCTGTTCACTTTTTCCGGCTGTACTGAGCAGAGCCGGACGTCCATATAAAACCTGTTTGTCTGCATCGAACAAGTTCCTGTAAACTACTTTGCCACGTGAGGAGGATGCATCGACGACCATTCCGTTACCCGCATACATTCCCACATGGGTGATGTTCATGTATCTTCCATTCGGTTTATGGGACCAGAATATTAGGTCCCCCGGTACAAGACTGGCCCTTGTCACCACCAGTCCACGCTCCACACAGTACTGCGCCTGCTCCGCTGCCGTGCCTGGAAGATAGACCCCCAGCTGCCGGTAGGCCCATAGGGTAAGATAACTGCAGTCCGTATAGTCCCCCTGTCCGCGCTTTGCTTGGGAATATGGATCTCCCAGTCGGGTCATGGCAAGCTGCACGGCCAGACTTCCGGCCTCCCCCTCCGGCAGATCACTACAGATAGCCTCGTAAGCTTCAGGCGACAAGGTCCCATTCCATTCAGACCATTCCACAAATCCATCCCCCTCCGTGGGTGCGCCTACCCCATACACCATCCGGTAATATATTTCAATTGCATTGGCCTGGTCTATGTCATTTACTGCCTGGAGGCGTGAACGGATGTTGCTGTAAATCTCTGTCTGGCTGGTAAGCGGAACCGCCACCAGATAGGTTTCCTCTGTTGTATTCCCATCATCATCAGTCTCTTCCCTTGTCCGTTCTTCATATTTCACAAAGCAGTCCACGAATTCCTGTATCACGGATAATGAAACAGGGAGGCCCTCATAATCATAAAAAAGGGAATAGAAGATAGACTTTACCATCATTCCATCTATCTCTCCTTCCTCAATCATTCCGGTGACTTCGTCTATTACATTTCCTATCCGGTTGAAGCTGTTCTGCATCCCTACAATGAATGCCCGGTATTCCTCCGGTGTCTTTTCCGGTAACTTTCCATTCTCGAATACGGTCCTTACCGCATTCTGGTTATGTTCAGTCATCCCGGAAAGCATACCCATTATGAGTAGAATAACCACGAGGACAGGGGATAGAATGAGCCCAAATATGGTCGCCATCCGTTTCCTATGTGATTCATCGGCTGCCGCCAGGATGGATGCCTTTGCGATGGCTGCCAGCACAGGTGCTGCCATACTGACTTACCTCCTTCCTCATCATCTGAGGGAGTCCATCCCTGTCATCCCATCCTGCTGTGCATCCTCCTGCATGGCCAGCCGTACTGAATCATTGACAGCAGCCTCCAGGACCACTGGGGCAAACCCTGCATTCCGATAACCTTCCCGGATGATATTCAGGTACCGGGATGATGGTCGGCCAAAGGATTGGCCCGGAGTCATGACATATACCATGGCCTCCATCTGCTCTCTTCCCATAGATACCTCCACCTGTTTCTTCTCATATAGGTGGGGATAGCCCTCATATCGGTCCAGTGCCAACTCGTCATCCCCCTGAATCTTCCATATCATGACAGGTACACAGCTGCCCTGTTTAGGCTCGATGGTTGCGAACGCATTTTCCCGACGGCCTCTGAAGAGCAGCTCATAATCCATCAGTTCCGCCAGCCCAACAACCCTGGCGGTGGGACATCGGCGTCTCATCTGTGTCAGGCTCAGGTTAGAGCCATATGCTACATATAATTTTCCCTCTTCCATTTTTTCCTCCATTCCGGTTTTCGTCATAGGATTCGATACGTCTCTTCCTTCCAATTTTTCCTTTCCTTCCTGATTCGCGTTCTCCTCCATTTCACGTCTGGCCCGCAGACGCTCCTTCTGCCGCTCTGCCTGAGCCGGGTCCTTCCACGCAATACAGCCGTCCAAATGCTCAAGCAGATGCTTTCTGGTGTTGGCGAACTCCTCCCCTATCAATCCCAGGCGAAGCAGCCAGGTACGGAAGGTATATTTTTCATTTGTGCTTGTGGTCTTCCTTCTACTGGCACATTTCTGGATGAGCGCCTGATAGCTAATGGCCAGGCATAGATGGATATAAGCCTTTACTTTTCCGGCGTGGGTCGTGGAATTAAACAGTCTAAACTCAATCGTTCCCTTTTGGAATACGGAGTGCAGATTCAGGCAATGGTAACGTGTCTTATCGTAATGCTTGCTTCCCCTGCTTCTTCCCCCATACCAAATCAAGCTTACCTCATCCATATTTCTCGGCTTCTTCCGGTTCATCTCATCTAAAAAAGTCTCATCCACAGGTCGGCAGTATTGGTGTTTCCGTGCCACCTCAACCTGCAATGCCTTATAAATTAAGTCCTCCTTGCTGGCCATGATGTTCGTGATATTCCTCAAAGTCCGTGCATTGTGAGGGGTGGCATTCACATGGATATGAATACCGCAGGACTTATTAGCGATGGCCCCACCGTGTCGAAGTTGGCGGACAATCTCCTGTATATCAGGAATATCCGGGTATCTGCAGATGGGACTTACCACCTCCACCTTGTATTCGTCATTGGCAATTCCACTTTTGCATTCTACTTTTATACTGCTATCTAACACAACACGCCACTGACGCCCTTCTCTATCCGGTATCTCATAGACGTAATAAAAACCGCCAATATAAACTGGCGTGGTTCCCATATAATTCCCAATGATGTCAGCCGCCGCCTTACGTGTAAGCCCGGTCAATTCTATCTCAATGCCGAAGCGCTGCTCTCGCATCCCCAGTACCTGTTCGTTTTCCTGCTGCTTTGTCATCGCCCTCCCGCCTTTCCGAACAGTCTGGCCTTATAGGGTGGTGCCTGGACCATCAGGTTATAACGTTCATTCCCGCATTTATAAAGACATATGCCCCTCTGAGGATACTGAATCAAGTTGTATTCACTCTTTTCTAACTGGAGGGTATCCATATAGAAACCTGCATCCACGGCCCCTGCGTTGAACAGGAAGCTGTGTGTCGGGATGGCGAAAAGCGGCTTGGTATATTCGGCAATTCCCGGCAAGTTGTAGTCTTCCAGGTTCTGACTTGACAGGATAACAGCGCTGTCCTTCTTACGGACCCGTTTCATAAAATTTCTGACGTACTCGACCGCCGTCAGGTTGCTGAGGAACAGATAGAACTCATCAATGCTGGCAGCCGTCCTGCCGTTGGTCAGGAGCGCATCACTCATATAGGACAGAATGTTGAACAGCATTGCATTGCGGATGTTCTTGCTGGCCTGCAATAGTCCCTTGACACCGAACACGATGAAATGGTTATCCGTAATATTGGTATGCCCATCAAAAAAAGGCGCCTCCGCTCCCCTGCACATCGAGTGAAGCCCCAGAAGAATTTCCTGAAGGAGTTCTGCTGTGAACAGCTGGCGCCTGGTATCATCAAATCCCTGGTATTCCCCCTCAATCAGCTGGTATAAATCAGAAAGAATGGGGTAATCCGTGGGGTTTAGTCTCTTGAAATCAGTCCTGTCCGTAAAACCAAACCGTTCATACAATCTCCCAACCATGATTTCAATGGCGTCAATATGCTGGTCTGTAAAATCCTTATAGGACCGGAAGAAATCCTTCAGGAATGAAATGTGCTGACTCAATCTGCTGGTCTGGCGGAATGCCATGGGAGCTCCTGTGTCATCCGGGCTTCCATCCTCGTCCCAGCACCGTATCTGCAGCAGATTGATTTTGTACTCGCCTGTCATGAGGTCAATGTAACAGCCGCCCAGGTTTTCCGCCAAATCCTGGTACTCTCCTTCCGGATCCAGGCATATGACATCCATTCCCGCTTCACGCATGATGCACAGAATCAGTTTTAACAGATACGATTTTCCCTGACCGCTGTTTCCCAGAATGAGGATGTTGGCATTGGTCTTATCCTCCGCACGCCGGTTAAAGTCCACAATGATGTTGCTCCCAAACTTATCCCGGCCCAGGTAGAATCCATTCGGATCCGTCTTCCCGGAATAATGGAATGGATACAGGTTTGCAACGCTGCTGGCCGGGAGCACCCGTTCATACTGTTCCCTGAACACGTTCCAACCGGATGGCATCACACTGAGGAATCCCTGCTTCTGTCTCATGAGCAGACGGTCCACGTTCAACTTGGAACGCACAAGTTCTGTCAGGACTTCCGTCTGTAGCAGCTTAAGCTGTTCCGGATCCGCTGCCGTCAGTTCAATATATACAGCTGTATGCAGAAGCGGCTCTTTATTCCGGTGCATCTGTGAAACAATGTCAGCCACATCCTGCAGGTTATTGCCTGCTGTGATGGTATCCTGAAGGTTCTCCGTACTCCCCTGCCGCATCCGGTTCTTATTGGCAGCATTGCTGATGATTTTCCGTTCTTCTGCCGGGGAAACCTGCCGGGTGTAGATGCGCAGGGTCACTCCATCTTTCTCTCCCAGGTTCCGTAGGATGGCCTGCTCCTCAGTACTGGTCGGGTACTCCCTGAGTGCCCATACACACCGGTAGGTGTTCCCGCACACATAATGGTCTATCTCAAATTGGATGATGGAAGGGCTGACCATGTCTATAAAATCCTTCACATATACCTCATCATCCCTCCGATTCATTCTTTTTCTTCCGATTACTGTTCCCTCCTCCCCATCAATGGTCATGGAATATGACCCATCGCTCACCATCTGATTCCTCGAACCGCTCCGTGGTCACGTTCTGTTCAAAATACACAGCCAGAACCCTGCGGATGTCATCTCCATTTGCCCTTCTTGTGGTGAATCCCTGGTCATTCAGGGTCTTTTCAATTCGCTTCAGATACGGGGACACTTCCTTCTCTTCCTCTCCCGGAAGCCGCACAACAAGAATGAACTCCCGTGCCGTAGCCATCTGCACCTGGATCTGGTCCAGGAACTTCAGGTCCGCCTCAAGAAGTTTTCGGATGGCAGAATTTTCTTCCTCCTCTACCCGGTCCTGAATAAATTTCTTATTATCCTCAAAGTTCTCTTTGCTGTTCAGGCATAGCATCTCAAGTTCTGCCATTCCTTTTAGGACCGTCATGAGACCATATATTCTGGCAGCCAGGCTTGACTCCGACAGGACAGACAGGTTACTTGGATGAATCAGGAAAAATACCAGCTCACCATGTTCCATTGTCCGCAGGCTATAGTCTGTTATCTCCTGGATACCAATTAGCTGCCGTGTCCCTTCCTTCTTCTGTCCCGTCTTTTTATCCTTTTTTTCCTTCTTCATCTTCTTCTCCATTCATAGGTCTGCTGCCGGGTCACAAAAAAGGCACATGCATATAGGATAAAATCCCGGATGCGTGTGCCATCAAACTGGATGGAAAGGAAACCATATACGGTTGTCAATACCATGGGTACCAGGATACCACTGACCGAAAAACAGGCGATGGAGAACACAGCTCCTATTCCTATAAATCCGATATCCCTTAAATCCCACAGCCACAAGGTGGCCCTTGCCCTTAGATGATCCGGATATAAATAGGTCATCTCATTTACCTCCTCCCTCCATTCATCCTATCTCCATTCTTATCAACATTTCCTGCCTTTCATTTACCGATGCAGTAATTTCATCCCGTCCCACGAACCTCACCTCCTTCCCAATCCCATTAGCAAAGGCCAGTTCCTGCTTCATTCCTGCGGATATATGCTCCCCACATATCCATGCACAGTCGCAGACTTCCATCAGCCTTAATCCCATTTCTATTCCCAGTCCACGTTGTGCCGGATCTGTATCGTCCAGGAACGCAGGATACATCATATGTGGAATCACAGGTATGCCGCCCTGCATCATACAATATCGGCCTGCCTGCCCTGCAAAGGCAAGGTTAGCCTCAACATCCCCCGCATAAGGGCTTGCTATATACACCAGTCCTGTCATCATTTTGGTATCAGCGTCACCACCGTTCTTGTAAGATTAATTGCACTCTGGGCAGCATAGACGGAGCCCATCAGATTGGCCCTTGTACTTGTATCCATGCCGAACTGCCCCGCTATCCTTGGTACCTCACCACTGGCCAGCATAATTCCAAGCCCCAATAAGGCATGCTCTCGGATGACCAAAAGCCCTGCTGTCAGAAGGGTTGCCTGCAGGAAGGCTGTGAGACACAGACCAATCACCTGTTTGCACCAGTTCATGAAACCATCCACATATCCCCTGGGAACGGAAAACATATATAAACTCCCTACCGTAATCTGAGTGAGCAGGATTCCCCCTCGTTTAAGGTTGGCAAAGAACACCTTAATGATTGCATACCCCATCATGATGATAAGGAAGATGGTAAAGATTCCGTTTCCCGCCGGGTCCAGTCCACCATATAGGAAGGACAGGTCTGCCTCCTTCAATGAACCTGCGGATGACAGGTTATCCATGATGCCTGCGGCAAGTTCCGTGACTCCAACACCCTGTCCTGATATGGCAGCACTTACCTGTACCTGAAGTGTGATAGCCAGCCGGTACAACTCCACCGGCACACTGGAAAATAATCCTACTGCCATAAAGCCTTTGATTGCATTGAGAGCTGTATCCTTCACACTTCCCCGTCCGGTCTGATATTCAATGGCACATTCAAATACCGCCACCACCAGCCCGGTCACATATAACGCCCAAGCAAGATAGACAAAAAAATGGACAATCCCCTGAACCCATACCAGATCAAATATCTCTGCGCCCATGTTTCCCATCATACCAAAAAACGAACTCAGAAAGCCTATCAGCTGTCCATAAAACCATTCAATGATATCCTCAAATACCGTATCTACGACAAAATCCCAAATGAACAACTCGTCTGCCCACACCTTTCCATCCGGAAGGCCGGATTATCAACACATCTGCTGGCCTTGTATTGGTTCTTGGAATGTCTCCACATAGGCCCTAACCGCATCAGCAAGCTTTTGGTAATCATCCTTGTTCGGCTGGTACACATACCACTCGGTTTTTTCCCGGTACCTCCATATATGGGGGCTAATCCCTTCCCCAAAGTTAGGATTTCCTGTCTTTTTTATTCCCCACAGGTCATGAAAATACAGCATCATGTTGTCTATCTCACCCTCATTTCGGTTCAGCAGGGTGACTTTTAATGCTTCATATTGGTCTGCAACACCACATGTCGTAAAACGAATTTTTATCCGTATATTATTGTCCAGTCTTCCATAGCAGGCATTCCCAATAAAACGTTTGTCCATAAAAGCAGTATCATCTGCAAAGAGTTTTTTAAGTTCCTGTTCAAAAAAAGTCATACCATCCTCCATTTAATCTTAAATACAGTTGCGTATTCACGCTGCCCTATGATACATTCTGACCGACAGAAATACACTCCTGTTCCTTTATATTGACCAGTTCAACCTGGCTGTCCACCAATAAAAGAAGCTCATCAAGACGTCCTATCAGGTCTGTCATATGTTCCTGCCAGCCCGTCCAATTCTCTTCCTTGAACCAACCGCCCCACTTCCTATTTTGTGATTCCATTTGTGCGTTCCTCCTTCTATGCCTAAGGGTGTCTGCTATATAATTCCGAACCCATTGGATGGATTCTTTGGTTGCCGTGAATGAAGTGACCATACTGTATTTATTTTGCCTCATGTAAGGCCCCACATCATGGTCCAGGCTTTCGTGATCCTGTTCGAGAAACTTCACCATAATTTCAGCCAGTGCCATTGGACTTGTATGGGGCTGTCCATCCGTGACCTCCGGTGGCCGGTTCCATTCGTCCTGCAATAAGGACTGGATGATTGCACTGAGTTCCAGCTTCCCATCCTTTGGCAGGTGTTCCCGTATAAACTCTACTGCATCCAATCCGTCATCTGATTGCATGGCTGTGATTCCCCAGCATCCTATGTGTGCCCTCCTTTTACATCTCTAATTTAATTTCATGCCAATTCAGATTGGAATAAATCCAAGTACAATGGGATTAAATGCTCTATAATATTTTTTCAAATCCTGAAAGGTTGAGTTCTGGCAAATAATCCTGTTCCAACATACTGAGATAAAAAATTGCAAGCCTTGAAGTATAGTGTTCTGAAGCACAGTATATATTATGGGTGAGCTTTTTAAGCAGATTTGCTTCAATGCAGACACTGCACGCAGAAAACTTCTTCATTGAACCATCCGTTTTTATGATATACCATATTCTTCATCAATGAGAAACTCAAAAACATAGAAAGCCCTGTATGTGTTGTTTGTAACCGCAGCACTAAAGGCTGCTGACTGAAGTGCCATCTCACAGCACTTATTTATGGCTTCCTGCTCATCTAACTCAAATTCTTTTGCTATTAATTCGTCACTATAAAATAAAGCATGTTAGAATCACTACATGTCCAGACAACATCCTTATGGCAGAATCCATTTTTCAATATGCTGCAATAGGCTTCTGTCGTTGTGCCATGATACAGTCTTATCATCTTTTTACATCCCCAAAATCTGCCATATATAAGTGGGCGCTGTCAGAGTAAATACCAGACATGCGAACAGTATCGCTGGCCCGCTCCATTCAAATTGGCCATGTTTTCGGAAATCAAAGTACGCAGTTCCCAGTTTTCCAAAAAAGAATACAGCTAATACCAGGTCGATTGCAGGGAACACGACATGGTCAACGACTGCCCGAATCTGTATCACTGCTGTTTTCCAGGTATCCTCTATCGCCCCGGATACATTCCCATCCGCATAAGATACCATGCAGAACAGAAAAGACAGCAGCCATGAGGTCATGACTACTGTCCCAAAACGCTTGTTCCATTTCATAAGCTTCCTCCAATATAAAATTCTCTAATCACGATACACAGTGAGTAATACGAGTAACATTACCTTTTACCCTTCCCCATTCTTACTGCGCAGGATAATTACGTCTAATAATTCGTAGTTCAGGACCGGCTCATAGCCCAGATGTCACTCGCAGCTACTATCCCCGTTACAAAACAGGTGAAATTAATATACCTGTTCATGTACTGGTTGTCCTGCATCTAGGGACTAACTGGTCCTATATGCCAATCCAACCATAAATCCCCCTGTATATCCACATCGTCTGAAAGGTCAAGGGATAACATGCCTTTGGGTGTCCAGCAGTCCAAAAGCCAGGTATACGCCGTATACGTTCCATCTGGCATCCATATCGGTGTAAAGTGGGTACGTCTGCTAAATGTTGAATACTCATTTTCCTTAAATTCAAACCGGGCATGGTAATCACCGCTGATCCTCTCCAACAATCTCCAATATGTCTGGTAATGAAATTCCGGGAAATAAGTCACAGCATTCTGTGCCCCTGTGACAGCACTGGATTGGGTGGTACTTACATCAGCTGTAACTTCCTGGTTGATTCCATACCCGCTTTTAATTATATCACCAGTTGCTGTGGGATTTTTCTCATCCGGAAATATATCCATCCCTCCTGACAGACTGGCCTGATACCAATCCTGGTCAAATTCCCACCAGCCCTCATCTTCCCAATATCCATCCTCATCTTCCCCTCCATCATGGTACACCCAATATTCATGCCACCAAGGCCTCCATATACTCCACTTGGCTTCCTTCATATGACTGTTGGATGGGAGGGAGGTTGGCTTCACATATGAATCATTCCTATCATCTGCAACCGGATTCGGGGGAGGATTCTTGTCCAGGTCTACTACCTTAACATGGATAGTTCCCTTGCTAGGATAACCTCCTCCACCTCCACTAACCTGGATTGTGATATCCTGAGGTGTTTCCGGTGTGGTCCACCGAATCCAAGCCAGCTGCTCACTTCCTTCTGGATAGTACACTTGATTTACAGTGTAGTTCTTACCTTTTATATTAAATCGTACACTTGCAGGGTAATCCGGATCGGACTGGCCACCTCTCACAGTAACAGACGTAATGACTTGTGTATTGACACGGTAAACATAATCATAGGTGACTACTTCGCCTTGTTCCGGCTCATGTTCCTTAAAATGGATGATACCTAATCCCAAAGAGGATATGATTTGGTCCTCGGTAACTAATTGGTCTCTTGGTCCCGACCATGCCGGATAACCTAAATCGGGAATCTCCAAGAACATAGAAAGCGGTACGTTCTTAAATAAAACATTAGGCAGCATATCCCGGATGTTGGTTCCCATCCTTGAATAATATGCTGCCTCGGTTGCTGTCATAGCCATGCGGATTCCATTATAGGTCACATACGCTACTGGCTCTAATAAGATTTTATATTCACCGTTTGTTATGGTTTCAAATGGAATGCCTGTATCCTGAGAAATTAGCTGTATCATATATTCAGAGCAGAAGTATCGTTTTATTTCTTCAATACTACTGTGTCCGCTGGCACTGGTGACAATTTTAGGTAATTTAATAGCAGGTCGTGCATATGCATATGGAGTGGTATCAACGGCTAACCGTGCACCATTTCTATACGTAATCTTGTTTACTGTTCCAAAATGCAGTTGAATATCTGGACTCTTATTTGTATAATCAATCGATTTTGATATCACTGCTTGGTCTGAACTTCGTATAATCGAAACTCGAACCCCTTCATCACCTACAGACCACTTATTATTCTGGCTCGTACCTTGCGACATATCTCCACCACCGCTATCTATATTTCCATCTCCAATGGCATAGGCATTACTGGAAAGCAATAGGGTTAATGCAAATACAATCAGACATTTTATATATCTCGCCATCTATCTCCTTCACACAAAAAGCCGTTGAAACCAACGACCTTTTGATTATGATATCTATTTAGTTCTGTCTTGCTATAGTATTTTGTTCAATCCATTATGCCAACCTGCTTATTTATATCACCATCAGAATCTACATCTCTACCTATAGAACCAGAAGGCGTTACCCAGCCAAACCCAGGCACATATATCTTCCCTTCCTGAGGCGCAGATTCCGCTTCGGTCGGAGCTTCGGTTGGGGGCTCTGTTGGTTGTTCTACCGGCTGTGGCTCTGTAACCACCGGCGGTTCTGTTTCCGGAGTTGGTTGTGGTTCTGCAATTACTGGATTGGTTGGTGTCACAGTCTCTCCATTTGGTTTCTTTGCCGGGTCATGTCTGTCCTCATCCTTTGGCTTTGCAGGTTTCGTCACCTCTGGCTGAATTTGTTGGACTGTTTCATCGGTTTGGTCTTTCGTAGGCGCTGCCGTTGTCTCTGCTTTCGTCTCCACCTTGATCGTTTCCCGGACTGCCTCACTACTCTCTATCATAGGTTCGGCAACAGTCGTCTGGTCTGCCTGCGTGGTTTCCTGAACAGCTGTCGCCGGCTCACTTTTAAACTGGCCCGCAATCAGGAGCACCAAAATCATGCACACAATCACAGCGCCCCCAATTATCATCCATTTCTTCTGCTTGTCATCCAATTTCATATACATCCCCTCCTCTTCCCTGCTTCTAATTTCAACCTACCATAATAACGTTCTAAAGTCCAGATTTATTCTCCATTTTAAGGAAATATAATATGATTATTATACAAACATATCGCCAGATATTTTTTTTACTATCCCATCAAAACACGGGAGTATAGGCTGCCTGTACTTTCATACGGATCTGCATGTCCGGCAGGCGGCTCCCGCCAAAACGGACCGGCACCCGGAGTAGAAACGTGGCGTCTACCAGGAAGCGTTTGCTGCTGTCCGATGTTAAAGGAACATTCTGTATAGTTACATCCAGGTCCGAAATCCGGTACTCTTCCTTTCGGCATCCGTCCACCAGTTTCACATGATAACTTCCATAATCCAACATTCCCAGAAGGTTATCCAGGAATCCATATACGTCCCCATAGTCCAGACTTTCATCCCAGCCTCCCCCGGACGGATAATAACCGCCGGAGTACCCTTCACGCACACCATGGTATACATCATCATAGTTATCATTGACCGTGGACAGGATGGCTTCCTGTACTGCATCCCTGACTCCCGCTGCAATGAGGTTCAGCCTGGCATATTCTGATATACCGCAAAAGAGGAACAGCACCACCAGGGCAGATGCAACGGCCAAAGGGATGCCATTACCCTCCTGCTCTGATATCGCCTTTCTCCATCCTGCTATTTCCAGTATACTTCCCCCTTTCCCTGTGCTTTGGCATGGAGGGTGACAGGATAGGTACCAAAGCCGCCAAACAGGCCATATCCATCTGTGATGAGGGCAGCGAGCTAAGCCCTAGATCGGAAGAGCGTCG